>Ga0207675_100005773_pt1 | contig 11834 bp, 14 predicted proteins | sample KBSSwiS42_FD_184305 | JGI IMG/M metagenome (GOLD analysis project Ga0207675, IMG submission 184305) | Switchgrass rhizosphere microbial communities from Kellogg Biological Station, Michigan, USA - KBS Switchgrass S4-2 (SPAdes) (version 2) | ecosystem: Host-associated > Plants > Roots >...
ACCTCCACCACGTTCCAGGAGCTCGCCCGCGACATCCAGGATTTCATCCGCGACTCGATGCCGGAGTGGAAGCGCCGATATCCGGGCGTGGAAACGCTAAACGTCGCGGTGATGGGCTGCATCGTCAACGGGCCGGGCGAATCGAAACATGCCGATATCGGCATCTCGCTGCCGGGTACCGGCGAAGCGCCGGCGGCGCCAGTGTTCGTCGACGGCAAGAAGTCTGTAACCTTGCGTGGGCCGAATGTCGCCGCCGACTTCAAGCAGATGGTGATCGACTATATCGAGCGGCGCTACGGCCAGGGCGCGATCGGACGAAGCGCGGCGGAGTAGGGGACGGATATGCGTTTGGGGGTGTTGGCGCTCTGCGTTCTGCTCGGCACGATGACGGCCTTCGCGCAGGACGAGGAGGAGGGCCAGGAGCAGCCGAAGACGGAGGCGAAAGATGCTTGGCTCGGCTGCTGGACCAAAGTCTATGACGCCGCGCATCTCAAACAGCATACTGGTCAGCTCGTAACCGCGATGACCGTGGTCGTCACCGCGCGAACGCCGGAGGGCGATGAGGACAAGGGCAACTACCTCGCCGAGATCCGCGCCAATTTCCGCAACAAGCCTGAGACTTACGCCAATCAGGATGGCGCGCGCTGCGAGGCAGTCGGCGCCAATAAAGACAAGCTGCATTGTGTCACGGACGGCGTATTCCTGTCAGACTTCTGGCTGGAGCAAGCTGCCAAGAATGTGAAGCTCGCCCTGCGCGACGCGAACGAAGACGTCGTGCTGGTGCCAGGCGTCGAAACAGCCGCCTTCGTGCGGCTCACCCCCGCCAATCCCGAGCACGCGGCGTTTTTGCTGCAGCCGAGTTGCGCCAAGCCCGCACCGGCGAAGCCGGCGGCGGAATAGCGGTCACGAGGTTCGCGCACCACTCTCAAACCCTGATATGCTCGAGTCTTCACCGTCGACACTGACGACCCAAGCATGGACGGGATTGCGGGAACGCCGCCCACCTCAATCACGCCACGCAATACGCGCTCCGCGGCAGGAGGCAGGGGTACCTAACTAGCCGGCGAGTTGCGCTGTCAAATTGACCACGAGCGCGATGACCGTGGTGTTGAAGAAGAACGACAACAGCCCGTGTCCCATAACCACGCGGCGCATGACATGCGAGGTAACACAGACATCGGAGGTCTGCGCTGTGGTGCCGACAACAAAAGAGAAATAGAGAAAGTCGAGATAGTCGGGCACGCGGTCTTCGGGAAAATTGAGGCCGCCGCCGTGGGCAGAGAGAGCGCCTTTCACCTCTCTGTGGAACTCGTGGGCGTAATAGGCGGCGAACACGATATGGATGAGAAACCACGACACCAAAATGGTGGAGAAGGACAGCGCGAAGATCAGCGTTCTTTCAGGTCCGTGTTCCTTGTTCAACGCCGAGAGCTGCAACACGAGAGCGAGCAGCGTGGCAACCGAGCCCACAATGACGGCGACGAGAAGGACCGCTCGACTGGCGTCTTCAAGACTGGCTTGACGCTTGATGCCTTCGATCTCGGCGCGGGTCATCATCACAAGCAGCAATACGATAAACAGCCATCCCGCGGTGTTCCATGCTGCGAGAAACCGCAATAGTGGCTGATCGAGCGGCGCGTAGATCCAAACCGCGATGCCGACGAAAATAGCAATGATGAAGCGGATATGGGCATAGGCCATCTCGCCCAGGGTCATGGATCGACTCGTCTGCGGGGCCTTCCGACTTCGGTTTGCCATGGGTCTAGCTTTCACGGGTTGCGACGAAGCGGGCGGCTTCGGCGAGTGGCTCGGCCTCGGCCCCGAGGGGCGCAAGAGCAGATTCGGCATCACGAATGAGGCCGGCAAGCTTCGCCTTGGCGCCATCAATGCCAAGCAGCGCGATGAAGGTTGCCTTGCCGCGCGCGGCGTCTTTGGCGGCGGTCTTGCCAAGCTTGGCGGTGGTGCTTTGCGCGTCGAGGAGATCGTCGGCAAGCTGGAAGGCTTGGCCAAGGGCTGTGGCATAATCGAGCAACGCGCGTCTCGCGTCCGGCTTGGCCCGGCCGAGCACGGCACCGGCCTCGCAGGCGAATTTGAACAACGCACCGGTCTTCAGCGCTTGCATCCGCAAAGTCTCGTCCATGTTCAGGCTGCGGCCTTCGGCTTCGAGATCGAGCGCTTGCCCAAGCACCATGCCGTGCCAGCCTGCGGCTTGAGCGAGAAGCGATACCAGCTCGACGCGGATGGCGGGATCGGGATCGACTTCTGGTCTGCTCATGATCTCAAAAGCGAGCGTCAGCAAACCGTCGCCGACGAGGACCGCGGTCGCCTCGTCGAAGGCGATATGGGTGGTGGGGCGACCGCGCCGCAAATCGTCGTCGTCCATGCAGGGCAAATCGTCATGCACCAACGAATAGCAATGGATGCATTCGAGCGCGGCGGCGGTCTCGAGCCCTTGAGCCTCGGGAACGCCGAACACCCGCGCGGACGAAACCACGAGAAACGGGCGTAAGCGCTTTCCCGGCCCCAGCAAAGCGTAGCGCATGGCCTCGCCAAGCCGAGTCGATGCGACCGGGATCAGGGCGTCGAGCTTCCGCTCGGTGAGCTTGGCGATGCGTTCGAGTTCGTCGGCAAAATTCATGGGTTTTGCTTGGCGGGAGGCGGCGTCCCCATGCCGCAAGGTCTTGGTCATCAATACCCTAATACCACGTTGCTCGACGCGGCAACTCAAGGGTAAAAGCGCAACCAATGAGGATTGAGGAAGCCATGGCGGCGCGGAAGCGGAGGCGAGACAGGCATCCCTGGATCCGGCGCGCCGTGTGGCTGATGGGCATCGCGTTCGGCGTGCTCGTCATCATCATGGTCGTCTACCGCTTCATCAACCCGCCTTTCACGCCGATGATGCTGGTGGACAAGCTTCGGGGCGAGACCCTGGAGCGGCGCTGGGTGCCGATCGAGCAGATCTCGCCGAACCTGCCGCTTGCGGTGATCGCGTCTGAGGACGGGCAGTTCTGCCGGCATTGGGGCGTGGATTGGGGCGCGGTCAGGGAGGCGATCAAGGAGGCGCGGAAGCGCGGCGAATTCAGGGGCGCCAGCACCATCACCATGCAGACGGTGAAAAACCTGTTCCTGTGGTCGCCCAGAAGCTATGTGCGGAAGATCATCGAATTGCCGCTAGCTTATCTGATGACGATCATCTGGCCGAAGCAGCGCACCATCGAGGTCTATCTGAATATTGCCGAATGGGGCCCCAGCATTTACGGCGCGGAAGCTGCGAGCCAGCATTATTTCCATAAGAGCGCCGCGGCGCTGACGCGGCATGAGGCGGCGCTGCTGGCGGCGGCGTTGCCAAGTCCCTTGACCCGCAATCCAGGGCAGCCGGGCCCGCGAATCTTGCGACACGCGGCCGCGGTCGAGCGGCGCATGCCGAGCATGGAAGATCGCGTAGCTTGCGTGTCGCATTAGGGAAAAAAGGGGGAAATCCGGCACTGGCCAGGGGGAGCGATTGCCACTATAAGGCGGGCTCAAACGAAATAATCCACGAAAATTAAAGGCTCCACGATGGCTGTTCCCAAAAGAAAAACCTCGCGCATGAAGCGCGATAACCGGCGTTCCCACGACGCGCTGAAAGCCCCGACCTATGTCGAGGACAAGGAATCGGGCGAGCTTCGCCGGCCGCACCATATCGATCTCAAATCGGGCCGTTATCGCGGGCGCCAGGTGCTGAAGGTCAAAGAAGAGGCTTAAGCCCGAACAACCGGCGCGAATAACGCCGGGGATCGAAAGGGAACGCATGGTGGTCGTCGAGCCGACTCCTGAGCCGAAGACGACGCGAAGATATCGTGGCCGCACGAGTTGGCTCAGCGTGGTTCCCACGCTCTTGATCCCCTGGATCGTCTATAACGCGGTCGCGGCGACCGGGGTCGAGCTCAATCATCCACTGTTCGAAATCACGCTGCCGTCGGCCGCGCCGCCTTGGGCGTTCACGGTAAGCGACGCGGTACTGCTGCTCAGTCTGGCGCTGCTGTTCTTCGAGATTCTGAAATCGACGCGCACCGGCGGCAATTCGGTTGCCGACCATGCGCTATCGATGATCGTGTTCGTGCTCTATCTGATCTGGTTCCTGGTGGTGCCGACCGCGGCGACGTCGCTGTTCTTCTTGATCACGATCATCGCGCTGATCGATGTCGTGGCCGGGTTCTCGGTCACCATTCGCGCCGCGCGCCGCGACTACAGTGTTGGCGGCGAGGTATAGCAGTTAGTCGTTAGCGCTTTGAGAGCTGTTCGAGCCGTTGCTGCATCGCCGAGAGCTCGGCTTTCAGCGTGGCGATTTCGTCATCGCTCTGATTGCCTTGCGAGGACTTTGGCTCGGGATTCTTGCCATCGCTCGCCTCCGAGGAGGCGAACGGGCTGAACAGGCCGAGAGCCTTCTCGAAGGTGATGAAATTCTTGCGCACCTGCTCTTGCATGGCCTCGAAGGCGGCGGTGCCGAAGGTGGTGGCGAATTTCTGGCGATAGTCTTCTTGCTGCCGGGTGAGTGAATCCAAGCTGAATTCGAGATAGCTCGGCACCAGGCGCTGCATGCTGTCGCCATAGAAACGGATCAGCTGGCGCAAAAAGCCGATCGGCAGAAGGTTGGTGCCCCGGCTTTCCTGCTCGACGATGATCTGGGTCAGGACGGCGTGGGTCAAATCCTCACCCGTCTTGGCATCAAACACGACGAAATCGCGCTCCGACCGCACCATTTCGGCTAGGTCCTCGAGCGTCACATAGGTGCTCGTGTCGGTATTATAGAGCCTGCGGTTCGCGTATTTCTTGATAATGACCGGGCGGCTCTCCTGGTCGGTGTCCCTTGCCACGTCTCTCATGCTCCCAGGCCCACTAAAATCTAACGCTATAATCTATACCGCACCTGCGAAATCCCTAGCACGATTTTTGTGCGGGGCACCAGAGGCTTTGCCGCAGCCTTAATAGGCGCCTTAGGCTTCCAAGCGGCCGCTCACTAAGCTATGACCTTGGCTCAATTGGGTTAGTGGAGACAGGGATGAAGGACGAAGACATTGTGATCGTCGGCGCGGCGCGGACGCCAGTCGGCTCTTTCAACGGCTCATTATCGAGCCTGCCCGCGCATCAATTGGGCGAAGTTGTCATCCGGGCCGCGCTTTTGCGCGCCGGGGTCAAAGCCGACGAGGTCGACGAAGTGATCATGGGCCAGGTGCTGACCGCGGGCCAGGGGCAGAACCCGGCGCGGCAGGCGGCCGTGGCGGCCGGTATCCCTGCGGATAAGACGGCGTTCGGCGTGAACCAAGTGTGCGGCTCTGGCTTGCGCGCTATCGCGCTCGGCGCGCAACAAATCGCGACCGGCGATGCGGACATCGTGGTCGCGGGCGGCCAAGAGAATATGAGCATGTCGCCGCATGTCGCGCATTTGCGCAACGGCCAGAAGATGGGCTCGCTCGAGCTCGTCGACAGCATGATCAAGGACGGTCTGTGGGAAGCCTTCAACGGCTATCACATGGGCAACACCGCGGAGAACGTCGCCAAGCAGTGGCAGATCACGCGTGACGATCAGGACAAGTTCGCCACCGCGTCGCAGAACAAGGCCGAGGCTGCGAGGAAGGCCGGCAAGTTCAAGGACGAGATCGCGCCTGTCACAGTCAAGACGCGGAAAGGCGAAACCATCGTCGCTGACGATGAATATATCCGCGAAGGTGCCAAGCTCGAGGATGCGGCAAAGCTTCGCCCTGCATTCGACAAAGAAGGCTCGGTCACCGCGGGCAATTCCTCGGGCATCAATGACGGCGCCGCAGCACTGGTGCTGATGAGCGCGAAGGAAGCCAAGAAGCGTAAATTGAAGCCGCTTGCGCGCATCGCGTCCTGGGCCACCGCCGGCGTCGATCCCAAGGTCATGGGTTCGGGCCCAATCCCGGCATCCCGCAAGGCTCTGGAGAAGGCCGGCTGGAAGATCGGCGATCTCGATCTGGTCGAGGCCAACGAAGCCTTCGCCGCGCAGGCGCTTGCCGTGAACAAGGATCTCGGCTGGGATACGAGCAAGGTCAACGTCAATGGCGGCGCCATCGCCATCGGCCATCCGATCGGCGCATCCGGCGCTCGCGTGCTGGTGACGTTGCTGCACGAGATGCAGAAGCGCGATGCCAAAAAGGGCCTCGCCACGCTGTGCATCGGCGGCGGCATGGGCATCGCCATGTGCGTCGAGCGGGATTGATCGCCGGCGTCGTTGCATTAGGGTTCGGTTTAGCGAATGCCTCCGCTTTCGGAAGGCGGGGGCATTCGTCATTGAAAAAACAGCAGGCGCCAAAGAGCGCCAAATAGGGAGGAATTCATGGGGAGAGTGGCGCTCGTCACGGGCGGAACGCGCGGTATAGGTGCCGCGGTTTCCAAGGCATTGAAGAAGGCCGGCTACAACGTCGCCGCCAATTATCACGGCAATGACGATGCGGCGAAGGCCTTCAAGAAGGAAACCAAGATCCCGGTGTTCAAATGGGACGTGACCGACTACGTCGCCTGCGAGCAGGGCGTGGTCAATGTCGAGAACGAGGTCGGCCCGGTCGAGGTGCTGGTCAACAATGCCGGCATTTCGCGCGACGCTATGCTGCAGAAGATGAGCCACGAGCAATGGTCAGAGGTGATCCGCACCAATCTCGACTCGCTGTTCAACATGACGCGGCCGGTGATCAACGGCATGCGCGATCGCGGCTTTGGCCGCATTGTCAATATCTCCTCGATCAACGGGCAGAAGGGTCAGCTTGGGCTGGTCAATTACTGCTCGGCGAAATCGGGCGTGATCGGTTTCACCCGTGCGCTGGCGCTGGAGAGCGCGCGCAAAGGCGTGACCGTGAACGCGATCGCGCCGGGCTATATCAAGACCGACCTGCTGGCCGGTGTGTCCGAAGAGGTCATGAAATCGATCGTCGGGCAGATCCCGGTGGGGCGGCTTGGCGAGGCCGAGGAGGTCGGCCGCTGCGTGGTGTTCCTCGCCGCCGACGAGGCGGCCTGGATCACCGGCTCCACGCTTACCATCAATGGCGGCCAGTACATGGATTGAGTCTTGCCTCTGTCGAAAAGAGGAAAAGGCTGAATTTGGCCGTTGGCACTCCGCCTGCCGTGGGGCCGCCCCCCATTTGCCGGACAGTTCGGACCCGTCGCCTTGCTTGCCGCCCGGCAATGCAAGAAACCGCCACGCTGCCTAACAGATTAGTTCACATCTCCCCGTCTTTGACAGTATGGTGACGGTAGAATGACAAAGGGCGCGGATTAGGTAAGCGCCCGGAAGCGAAGGCGTAGCCATGCCGGTCGGGGGGAAGCGGCGGGTCATCATCGTAGCAAGCGCGCTCACACTGCTCGGAGCGACACTGGCTCTATTGGCCTATACCGAGCCGGTCCCGGCGCGATTTTGGTTCGCTCTCGCGGTGACCGCCTCCATCGCCTCGGCTATCGTGTTCTTATCGCTGCGTCTGCTGTTTTCCAGCATTTTGACCTTCGCCCTCGTCGCGCTCGTCTGCCTTTGCTCTCTCGAAAAGAAAGCCGTGATGAACATGGCTTTCCACTCCTACGATCTCTTCTTCTATTTGAACGCGGCGACGATCGAGTTCATCTGGGAAGATTATCGCAGCTATCTTATCGGCGCCGTTGGGTCGCTGGCAGCAGCTTTGGTTGGAGCGGTGCTGGCCTGGCGTTTCGACAGGTTGCGGCTGTCGCGTTTGACGTCTGGCCTGGCCTTGATCGTTGCAGTGATGGCGGCGGCAGCGCTTCAGCCCAACGCCACGGCCCAAGGCGGCGCGTTTCGCATGTTCGTCGATGACGGCTCCTATGTCTCCGCGTTCTATCTCTCCTGGAGCGACACGTGGCGCACTTTGGCCCGTGGACAATTGGTCGAAGCCGCGGCGCAAACCGCGCTCCCCGACTTTGCGGGCGCAGCCGTGTGTGTGCCGCGGTCCAAGCCGCCACACATCGTCCTGATCCACCAGGAGTCGCTGGTGCCGCCAAGTCTGTTTCCGCAGTTGCAATACGATCACACCCTCGACAGGTTTTTCCTGTCCGACGACGATCAACTGCACAGGCTCCGCGTGGAGACCTATGGCGGAGGGTCTTGGGTCACCGAGTTCGCGCTGTTAACGGGCATCTCGACCAAGGCCTTCGGCGACATGCGGATGTTCGTGCAGGTTCTGATGAACGGGAGGCTCAAGGACACGCTGCCGCAATCGCTGGAGAATTGCGGCTATCGAACCTTGATGCTGTTCCCGATGAGCAACGGCTTCGTCTCGCTTGACCGGTTCTACAAATCGATCGGCTTCGAGAGGATTCTGGATCGCGCGGCGCAAGGTGCGCCCACCACGAAAGAGCGAGACCGGTTCTATTTCCAAAACATGCTGCGAGAGATGGATCAGCATTTCAAATCGTCCAATCAGCCACTGTTCGTCTACGTTCAGACCATGGCGTCGCACGGCCCCTATAGCAGCGCCTATATGCCGGACGAGAATGTGCCTGGCGGCGGTCCCGGCACCTCGCCTGACATGAGCGAGTTTCTGCGTCGTGAGGCGATGGCACAGCGCGACGGCGATTTCTTCATGGACGAGCTCAAGCGCCGCTTCCCCGATGAGCGCATTGTTGTGGTGCGTTACGGCGATCATCAGCCGAGCGCGACATACGATCTGATCGATCGGACTTGGGGCGACGACAGCCCCGACATCGGCGAGGGGGGAAAGCCAGGTCCTTACGTCACCTATTACTCGATGCTGGGGCACAATTATCCCTTGCCGCCATTGCCGGCCTTCGACCCGTTGGATATCGCCTATCTCGGGACGGTGATGCTGGAGGTCGCCGGCTTACCGCTCTCCGACGCCCAGCGGGAGCGGAAGCGGCTGATGGTGGCTTGTCATGGCCGCTATTTCGGCTGCGAACCCCGCAGCGATATCCTCGCCTTCCATCGGCGCCTGATCAATTCGGGCCTGGTCGAGGCGCAATAGCCAAGTGCGAGCGTCAGGGTATGAAGTCTTCGGGCGCGAGTTCGAAGCCGGCGAAGTCGAAGCCGGGCGCCACGGTGCAGCCGAGCAACGTCCATGCGCCAAGGCTTCGCGCGGCTTGCCAGGCGCCGGCAGGCACGACGCCTTGCGGGTGTTCACCGGCGAGAAGGTCCGGCCCTAGGCGATAGTCGTGACGCGTATCGCCGTGCCTCACCTCTAGCAGAAGTGGAGCGCCGCCATGCCAGTGCCAGAGCTCCGCGGCATCGACGCGATGCCAATGCGAGACCTCGCCAGCCTTGAGCAGAAATAGAATGGCGGTGGAATGCGCCCGGCCCTTATGACCCGGCTCGTCGCGGAAGGTCTCGCGGAACCAGCCGCCTTCGGGATGCGGCTTCAGCTTTAAATGCGCGATGACTTCGTCGGCGGTGAGCGGATTGGTCATCGCTAGAAGCGATCTTTCCGTTTGCGGACCTCGCCGAAAATCTCCCAAAGCTCACGGCCTTCCATGCCGAGCCGCTTCTGAATCGCGGGGCTGGAAGCGCGCAAGAACGGATTGGTCTCGAGCTCCTGTTCGATCGATGTTGGTAGCGAGGGCTGGCCCTGCTCGGTCAAGCGGGCAACCTCCTTGGCGCGCGCTTGCAGCGCCGCATTCTCCGGCTCGATGGTGAGCGCGAAGCGGGCATTGTTCGCGGCATATTCGTGGCCGCAATAGAGCGCGGTGTCCGGCGGCAGAAGTGCGAGCTTCACCAGCGAATGCCACATGGTCTTGGCGTCGCCTTCGAGCAGCTTGCCGCAACCGATCGAAAACAGTGTGTCGCCAACAAAGACCAGCTTGTCGTCGGGAAAATAATAGCTGACATGGCCGCGCGTATGCCCGGGGGTTTCGATCACGGTCGCATGTGCGTCGCCGATCTCGACAATGTCGCCTTCCTTCACTTGAACATCGATGCCGGGGATGGAGCGGGCCTCGGCCTCGGGGCCGATGATGGTGCAGCCAGTCATGCGGCTTAGCACCTCGTTGCCGGCGGTATGATCATGGTGATGGTGCGTCACCAGAATATGGGTCAGCGTCCAGCCCATCTGGTGCAACGCCGCCAGGATCTGCTCGGCGTCGGGGGCATCGATCGAGGCTGTGGCCTCGGTTGCCGGATCGTGAATCAAAACGCCGTAATTGTCGCTCCGCGTGGGAAATTGAAAGACTTCCAATCGTGCCATTGCTAATTGCCGCCTTTGCCTCGTTCTCAACAACCCTAACATTGGCGCCTGGCTTAGTCGAAGAGTGGTAAGACTTTCTTGCCCAAATCCGCCGGATATGAGGGGCCATGCATCTCGATGTCATCGATCTCAAGGCTTTCTATGCCAGCCCGCTCGGCCAGGTGGTGCGGCGGTTGCTCGGCGCGAGGCTGAAATCCCGGCTGGGCAATCTGAAGAATGCCCGCGTGTTCGGGCTCGGCTTCGCCACGCCCTATCTCGGCGCGATCAGGAGCGATGCGGATGTGCTCGGTGCGCTGATGCCGGCACATCAGGGCGTGATCCGATGGCCCGAGGGCAACGCCAACGAGACGGTCCTGGTCGAGGAGGCCGAGCTGCCGCTCCGCGACGACAGCGCCGACCGCATCCTGCTCGTGCATGTGCTGGAATGGTCGGGGAACGCGGGCGAATTGCTCCGGGAACTTTGGCGGGTGCTGGCGCCGAATGGGCGGCTGCTCATTGTCGTCCCCAACCGCCGAGGGCTCTGGGCGCAACTCGACACCACGCCGTTCGGCCACGGTCAGCCCTATAGCCGATCACAACTCGGGAAGCTGCTCAAAGAGGCGATGTTCTCGCCAGAGGACTGGCAATACGCACTCTATATGCCGCCGTTCGGCTGGCGCGTGCTGTTGCGATGGCCGGTGTTTTTCGAGCGGCTTGGCCTGGTGCTATGGCCGGCGTTTTCCGGCGTGATCATCGTGGAAGCGTCGAAGCAGGTCTATGGCGCCCTTCCGGCGAAGGCGCGCGCCAAGATGCGCAGGCAGTACGCGCCTGTACCAGCGACCTCGTGACGGGCCCGCTTACTCTCTACGCATTACAGAATGCCGTTACGCCGGGGCCAGTCAGGCCGCGGCGTGCCATTCGCCATGCACATAACCAAAGGCGACCGCATCCGGATCGCGCAAGGCTGCTTGGCTCAGTTTATCCTCAGCATCGACAACAAAACCGCGCCGGGCATCGCTGCCCTCTTCGGCGTTTCCTCTGGCACGATCGTTGTAACCGCTGAGGAGAATGATCTTCCTGCCGCGCAGGATAACCTTTGGGTGTGCCATATCCCACCTCCTCGGTCCTGCCCTTCCCCGGCAATGACCGCAGTGTCGGCAAACCCCCACGTCAGCCACAGTAAAAAGTAGCACGTGACTTTGACGAAGATGAGACAGAATCGTATGTGCAGCGCAGCAATTCGCGACCGAATGCCGCTCAGCGCCAGGGTTCGGCAAAGCCGCGAATGAGCGCCACCAACGCGGCGCGGTTATGCACACCGGTTTTGTCGAAAACTCTTTTCAAATATTGCCGCGCCGCCGCAACGCGAATGCCCAGCGCCTCGGCGATGGTCCCGAGGTCCTGGCCCTCCGCAAGGCGCACGGCGACCTCGCTTTCCCGTCTGGTCAACCTGAAGGCGTCGGCGACCCTCTGCCGTTCGATCGAGGGGCTTGTACCGGGCACGGTCAAGAAGATCGCGACGGCGGCGCTGCCCGAGCCCGGCACCACGGCACCCAGCTGCCGCATTGGTAGAAACGCAAGTTGGAGCGGGGGCCGGTGCGAGGGGCGCGCGAGCGCAAGCCTTACCGGTTCGGATGCAGAGTCGGAGGCGGCTTGTGC
>Ga0207675_100005777_pt1 | contig 11831 bp, 7 predicted proteins | sample KBSSwiS42_FD_184305 | JGI IMG/M metagenome (GOLD analysis project Ga0207675, IMG submission 184305) | Switchgrass rhizosphere microbial communities from Kellogg Biological Station, Michigan, USA - KBS Switchgrass S4-2 (SPAdes) (version 2) | ecosystem: Host-associated > Plants > Roots >...
GGTCGGTCTCGCCAAGGCGGCCTAGTCAGTGCCTGGTGCGAGCTCAAGACAATGCCGCGTCCGGTCAAGTCAAGGCGCTTCAGCGGGCGATCGAACTGTACCGTTGTCGTTTGACGTTGGGAGCCAATGGCGACCTGAAAATCGTTCGGCCGAGGCCAGGGTCTCGCACGGCCGGATGGATCATCCAGTCTTTTGGAAAAGAGCTCGTCTTGACTGGATCGCCAGCAAACCAGGAATTCAGGCGGTCGCCCGCGGGTAGCAGAAATTGGTATCATTGTACCAAATCCACTTCCAATGCTCACCTAGAACCCATCGTCGAACAGGTTTCTGACTTTAGGCGGACGATCGGAGAAAATATCGCAGATTGCGTTGTGTGGGGAGAAGCGGCAGCGGTCTCTCGCTACCACGCGGCTCACTCAGCCGATTGTCTCCAAACAGCTTGGCGCGCTCAACTCAACTGGTCCGGCATGTCTCGAACGGAAGTATCGTTCGTGCGCCCGGGCGTCGTGAATTGGTGCGGCGGATTCTCCCGCTGGATCGAGTGGTCCGCTCGTGCAAAGCGTAGGGTATCCCAGCTTGTCGAATCCGAGAGAGCGGCGGCGGCACAAGGTGGCTTTCAATCGTCCCAAGGCCTCGTGGACATGCCGACAGGATCATCGCCGATTGCGCGGATTTGATCCGTGTGCAATTGTAGCGTGCATCGGAAGCACACGGTGTATTTGATGTCGGATATCCGGTTCGCGCGCGTTTTGCTGCATACGAGCGGAAATCATTTGAATAGGTTCATTTGAATTATGTGACACGTGCACGTGTCTGAATGGGGGTAGTTTCCTCATGGCGCGCAAGAAGCCTGCGAGCGAGACGAACAACATCCTGGCTAAGACCTCGATTGCGCCCGATTTGCTGGCTGTTCTGGACGGCGGTAATCAGAAGAAGACCGCCAGAAAGACCGCTAAGGCAGCGCCGCCGCCTGTATTCAACGTGATCATCGAATTCAATCGGGATTTCGTCGGTGGAATCGGCGGCGCGCGGCTGACATTGCTGGGGGCATACACGAAGGCTCGAAACCTTCCCGACTTTGCCAGCCTCATCGACAAGCAGCTTCTCCCGGCGCTCGCTCGTGCCCAGCCGGTCGTCGATGACACCTTGGCCGCCCTTTTCGATCCGTTGGATTCCGTCGACATCGAGAAGTCAATGTGGACGGACAATTATGTCTTTGCCAAGCTGTCACGCGAGACGATCGGCAAACTCTCGGACTGGAAGCTGCCGAGTTCCAAGTCGCCAACGCCCAACACCAACAAGCCGATCCGGCTGGTGTACAAGATTTGGTATGATCAAACGATCACGCGCTGCGTTTATGAGTCGGTGCGAACGATCAAGTGCGACGCCGCGCGCAATACCTTCCGGGCGTCTGGAAAGGGGATTGTCTGGGCGGTGGCTGACACCGGTATCGATGCCACTCACCCGCACTTCAAGTCGCTCAAGACGACTGAGGTGCCGGACGGCCTTTTGCACAAGGACTTCACGCAGCCGCATCCGACGCCCGAAGCGTCCCAGGCCGCGGCGCTAACCGATCAGGGTGGACACGGAACTCATGTCGCCGGCATCATCGCCGGACTTACCTGCCGGCAGCAGGACAATCAGCCGGGTGTTGCCACTACTGTCACGAAAATATCCGTCAAGACAGAGGTGCGCGACAATAACGGCAACGTCGAAACAATTGATCGCGAGTATACCGAGCCGATTGCCGGACTGGCGCGCGACTGCAAGCTCATCAGCCTGAAGGTGCTGACTGATCGTCAGTCCGGCGATCTCAGCAACCTCCTGGCTGCGCTGGGCTACATTCAGCGCTGCAACGACAACGGGCGCAGCCTCAAGATTCATGGGGTCAATCTCAGTCTCGGATATACGTTCGATCCGGAATGGTTCGCCGCCGGCCAAAGTCCTTTGTGTGTCGAGGTAGACCGGCTCGTACGCTCGGGCGTCTGCGTCGTCGTGGCGGCCGGCAACGGCGGCTACGGCGTTGTAAGCACCTATTCGGGACAGGGCGAGCGCGCGGCGCACATGGGCACGATAGCGGATCCCGGCAATGCCAGCCTCGCGATTACGGTAGGCTCTACCCATCGCGACATGCCTCACTCGTTCGGAATTTCCTTCTTCTCAGCCAAGGGGCCAACCTCGGATGGACGGATGAAGCCCGATCTGGTTGCGCCGGGCGAACGTATTGTTTCCTGCGCGGTCATGAACGACGCCGCCGGCACGGCCACCGACGCGCTTTTTCGCGAGGATTCCGGGACAAGCATGGCGGCGCCGCACGTTTCAGGCGCGATCGCAGCTTTCCTGTCGGTGCGCAACGAATTCAAGGGACGTCCCGAGCAGGTGAAAGACATCATGATCGGGGCCGCGACCGATCTGAAGCGACGGCCCGAGTTCCAGGGCGCGGGCTTGCTTGACCTGATGCGCGCGCTGCAATCCGTTTAGGGAGGTGCACGATGAGCGATATTCCTTCACTTTGGCTGGAGTTCGACGAAAACGGCGCGATCGATGCAAATGCTGCCGCGCAACTCACACAATTGCTGAACGCGCCTGGTATCGAAGATCTCGTGGTGATGTCCCATGGCTGGAAGAACGACAAGGCCGACGCAACCACGCTCTACCGCACCCTCTGGGCCAATGCATGCCGCAACTTTCCCGCCGGCCGCGCCGACAAGATCGTCGTTGTCGGCGTACTTTGGCCCGCCAAGGCCTATCAAACCGATTTCGATGAGACCGCGCTGGCGGCTGCCAATGCGGGCGGCGCTCTCTCGGCAGGAGGCGGTGGCTTGGGCGCCGATCTGTCCCAGCAGCAATTCGACGCTCTATTGGCGGATTTCGCAGAGTTCATAGGTCCGTCCGCGACCGATACCATTGCGGCAGCGCGCGTTGCGGCCCAACAGCTGAATGCAACCGCATCGCACGACCTCGTCAAGAAGGGCGCGGCGGTGGTGGCGATCGATGTGAGCTCGCCCGATGCGGAGCTCAAGGGCGATTCGACCCGGATTGCGCGCGCTTCGGCCGACCGTGCCGAGGCACAGATGCTCCTTGGCAATCTTGCGGCGCCGCCTCAGCTCAAGCTTGCGCCGAAGGTCGGGTCCGCCATGGGACTCGGCAGCGCCGTGCAGGGACTGTTCAACGGCGCGCGCGCCGCTGTCGGCCGCTTCCTGAACCAGCTAACCTATTTTGAAATGAAGAAGCGCGCCGGTATCGTCGGCGTCAGCCTCACCGACAAGGTCCTTAGCAAGCTTACGCCGGCTCGCAAGATTCGCCTGCATCTGGTAGGCCACAGCTTCGGTGGCAGACTGGTCACGGCGGCCGCCAATCGCTGGGTTGAGCTACCGAATGTCCAGCTGTTTTCGCTTATCATCCTGCAAGGTGCCTATTCTCACAATGCCCTTTCAACGCAAGTTTCCGGTGCGTTCCCGTCGGTAATCGGCAAGCCCACGGGGCCGATCGTGATCACGCACACCCACAACGACCTGGCCTGCACGCTCGCCTATGCTATCGCCTCGCGCCTTTCGCGCGACAACACGCAGGGTATCGGAGATGCCCGCGATGAATTCGGTGCGATGGGCGCCAATGGGCCTCAGAAGATCGCTGCAGGCGCCAGCGAGCCCGACAACACCACGACGGTCTTCGCCCCCAAGCGGGGCAAGATCAACACGTTCCTGGCGGACCATTACATCATCAAGACGAGCCAGACCGACGCGCACAACAACGTGACCAACGAGACAGTTGGAAAATTGCTGGCGAGCGCGATCCAGGCCTGATCGCGCAACGCAGGGCCTGCAAGGGGGCGCACTCCGAGTTCCTTGCTCGCAAAGCATGGTGCCACATGCCATTTTCGCTACGAGGCGTCATTTTCGATTTCGACGGGCCGATCTTCGACGGGCGCGCCGCGAGCCAGAAGGCGCTGACGGCCACTTTCGATCGATATGCGCAGCTGGTCGGACGGCCGGGGATTCCGATCGCCACGCTGCCGCTGTACGGTCCAGTCGCGCTGATTGCGCTCGCCTATGCGGACACTCCGGCCGCGGCGCCGAAGCTCGCCGAAATCTGCGACTTTTATCGCAAGACGCTGGAGGCATGCGAAAAGCAGACCACATTCGTCACCGGCATTTTTCCGATCCTGCAGGATCTCAACAGGCGCAACATCAAATGCGCGATTCTCTCGTCGCGCGAAACGGTCGAACTAGTGGATCGCGTAACCGCCCTCGGACTGCGCAAATACTTCGGCGAGATCTGGGGGAGAGATGTCCCATCGGGTCAGAAGCCGGATCCCGCCGTTCTCCGGGCGTTGGCCGAAAAGCTGAATATCGAGCAGGAAGACCTGATCTATGTGGGCGATTCGGATCGCGACTATGACGCGACCGTGGGTACGGAAATCGCCTACTACCACGCCGCGTGGGCGGGAGAACCCAGCAGCCGGGCTTATACCCGCTGCCGTGCCATCCTGGAAAATGTTGCGGATCTCGCGGCTGTCGTGGGCGAAACACCGGGCGCGACGCTCGGTTCGCACAAGAACATGCCGCCCCTTCTCAAGGAGGCGATCGACGTCAACCGGCTGGTATTCTATGCGGGTGCCGGCGTATCCGTTCAGTCAGGCATCGGCGGCTGGAACGATCATTACTTTCCAATCCTGCAGCAGTTGAATGTGAGCCATTGGGCGAGGCAGCCGGGCTACAGCCTGCCACAGCTGCTGCAGCTGGCTGCCACCACACCGGCACGATCAGAGGATGTCTACCGCCGCTTCAAGGACAGCTTCCAGCCGCGCAAGCGACACCGGCCGAATCCCTATCATTACGCAATGATGCGATCGAGTGCGTCCCGCATCTGGACCACCAACTATGACCAGTTGTTCGAAGCGGCTGTATTGGAGAGCAATCTTCCCCACCGTATCGTGAGCGATGACGCAGGTCTGCTCGAGAACTTTTCCCATAGCCCCCTCATCATCAAGATGAACGGGGACTTCGAGAACGCTAAATACGCAAACAATCTGGAATGGAACATCGTTTTCCTGGAAGAGCAATTCGATCTTGCGGAACGCGATCGCCGCGAGATATGGCGCCTGTTCGAAGATGACTATCGCGGCAGCTGCATGGTGTTCGTCGGAACATCGTTTACCGACCCGGCCTTGCGGCGGCTCCTGTCCAACGCGGCCAAGGCGGTCCCGCGCACCCGTTTCAGGCACTATTTGCTGGTGAAGGCGGCTCAACATCCCGCCGACCGGGTCATCGAGTCCATGTATGTCGAGAGCCTGAAGCGCATGCGGATCGAAACCCATCTCTTCAAGGATTACCCCGACATCGAGCGTTGGGTGCGGCAAGTCGCGATGATTGCGAGAAGGCCGATCATAGGCCTTAGCGGTACTGCCAAGCAGGGCAAGCAGGGCGACAAGAGTGTACTTGTGCCGGATGGCGTCTTCGATGGCGGGGCGATCAAGACGACGGATATCGTCGCGTTTTGCGAGCGAATAGGGCGAGGATTGGTTCGGCGCGATTTCCGGGTGACGTCGGGCCATGGCCCGGGAGTAGGAGTCCCGGCGATCGAGTCGGCATTCAAGGAAAATCCGGGCGCCGCGCGGTTCTACCTGCGCAAGGCCGGCCACAGCGAGTTCAGTCGTACCGCACCGGCGGTTGTGGTGCCGAGTGAGGACTTCGGCCCCATGCGGGAGCGGTTTATCGAAGAAATCGACCTCCTTGTCGCCATCGGTGGACAGCCGCGCGACGGGGAAAAAACCGGCACCGAGATCGAGATCGACATGGCGCTGGAGCGGAAGATCCCCGTCATCATCTTAAAGCAGGCCGGTGGAAGCGCGGCGCAGCGCAAGCCGGAGATGATGATGAATTTGGCCGCGACATATTCCGATCCGAAGGTCGCGGCGCTGGTTCGACAGGTCAATCAGGAGCTTGACGCCGTCGCGCCTGGGGCATTGCCGAGCTACGTCGACAGCGTACTGATCGACCAGATCGACGACCTGATCGCGGTGTCGGTCGGCAGCGAAGGCAGCAACAATGGCGACAGCGTGTCGGTCGACCGGAGATGGTTGTGATGACCGGGCCGAACCGCGATGAAATCTCCCGGATCATCGCCGATCTGAAGGTCTGGTTTCGCTCCTACGCCATGCATCCGGCTTGCGTTGATGTCGCCTTCATCGGCAACACGAGCGGGCATTACGCATCGGCTCCCGGATTGATGGTTGACTTCGACGCCTTCGTCTTCGTCAAGGAAATGGATGCTGCCGCCGGACAACCGCTGGCGGATCTGCGCGAACGATGGATCGCCGAGTGTGATGCGCTCGGGATCGATTTTGATCTGCGCGTCATCGAGGGGCCATACAAGCCGGCGATCGCGATCCTGCGCCGCCCGGCTTTTGTCGTTCATCTCGGTGTATTCACCGAAACACTCTATCTCGCTGCTTCGCCGCTGAAGCGCTGGGCCTGGCGCAAATATATCTGCGAACGCGAGCCCGGACGTCTCGCCCGTCTGGCGCCGTCCCAGCCGACGCTCGCCGAGTTCGCCAACGGTCCCAAGGGCCTTCGCGAGCGATGCGCTGCGATCAATGACAGGTCCGTGGAGATGACAGAGTGGCTGCTGCCAAGCCTGCAAGCCAGGCGCTTCGTGGTCACGCTGGATCAAACCAATTTTGTCGAATGCTGTTTTGCCTATGCGGCCAATACGGCGCGCAATCACGCGCGTGCTCTCGGTTTGGCCGAGGCCGACCAACTCGGCAACTCCGAGTTTTTCGCATGGTACAATGCGGCGGTCTTTCGCTCCCCCGATTTGATTTTGCTGATGGACTACAAGGCCGCGTGCCGCGACCAGGGTTTCGTGCTTCAGGTCGCGCGCGCGCGCGATCTTGCGCTTGGCTATATGCAAGCGCTGCAGCAGCATCTGGTCGAAAGCCAGCGGGCCGCGTCGGGCGCCCGGGTCAAATCGACGTCGGATCGCTAGTCACGCGCACAGGCATTCGCTTTTGACCTCGATCGCGTCGACGCCGGCGATCGTTGCGATCCGGCGTGCCAGCCGGTTGGCGATCTGCCGCGGGTATGTCGCGACCTTTCCGGATGGCGCTCCCTGAGCCCGCGCGGAAATTTCTCGCCTGAGTCCGCCGAACAGGCTTCCCCGGAGGCGTGTCCCCAACCACCCGGCGCGCGAGCCAATTGCGGCGGAGCTGGTTGAAGCAGCCGGACGGGACACCACATATCCCTGTACCACCGATCCACTTCACCGCTGAGAGCAGCATATGAATTCGCCGCCAAACATCGATCCGGGCACCGCGTATTCCGACAACGACATTGTGCACTGGCTGACAAACGACACGCGCGATCAGAGGTTCATTGACAATATTTTCGCCGAACTGTGTGTCCGGCTCCAGCAGTCGGGCATTCCCGTCAAGCGGGCAACGCTTCATCTCCTGATCCACCATCCGCAATGGCTTGGCGCCCGGATCATGTGGGCCGACGGGATGCGCGAGGCCGAGCTTGCGAGAGTAGACTACGACGTCAGGGAGCGATCCGAATACATCGGTAGTCCTGCCAACGAAATCCATGACGGTGCCACCGAGGTGCGCGAGAATCTCGAACGTGATCCCTCGCTGGGTCGCAAACACGCCGTCTATGACGAAATGCGGGAGAAAGGCCTGACCGACTATGTGGCGTGGCCGCTGTATCATACGCTCGGCAAGCGGCATATCGTGACCTTTGCCACCGACCGGCCCGGTGGTTTCGACGCCTCGCATATCGCCGGGTTGTTGAAACTGTTGCCGGTTCTGGCGCTGGTCAGTGAAGTCCGCATGAAGAACCGGCTGGCGCGAACGCTGCTGGAAACCTATGTCGGGTCGCATGCCGGCGAGCTCATTCTGGCCGGCGCCACCCGGCGCGGCAGCGGGACGACGGTACGCGCCGCCATCATGATCTGCGACTTGCGTGATTTCACCAGGATCTCCGACAACTGGCCGCGCGATGACGTCATCGATCTTCTGAACGGCTATTTCGACGCGATGTCGGAGCCGATCGCACGACATGGCGGGGAAATTCTGAAATTCATCGGCGACGGCCTGCTCGCCATTTTTCCGCTCAGCCAGCCTCAAGCCTGCGCAAATCTGCTGCATGCCGTGGCCGAAGCGCGCCAGGCCATGACGGCCCTGAACGCAAAGAACGGCGAAACCGGCCGTGCGCCCCTGAACTACGGCATCGGTGTCCACGTCGGGGACGTCATGTACGGCAATATCGGGTCGCGCAGCCGGCTCGACTTCACCGTCATCGGTCCTGCGGTCAACATGGCTTCGCGTCTCGAAACCCTCACCAAACAATTGGGCAGAACGGTGCTGCTGTCCCGCGCGTTCGCCGACTTCGTCGAAAGCGAATTCGATCTCGAACGCGTCGGCGAATATCCGGTGCGCGGCTTCAACGACCCGATCGAGCTGTTTGCGTATCACGGCTGAATGCCGGTCTATCGGCATCTACTCATTCATTCCCCGATCTCTTGACACTCGTCGTTCTTGTTCCCATTATGTTCTCTTTGCGAGACCTCTTCGAAACGTCACGGGCGAACGGTCGGGATGGCAACGACAGCCACCATCCTCCATGCGGACCTGGATGCTTTCTATGCCTCCGTAGAGCAGCTGCTTGACCCTTCGTTGCGCGGCAAACCGATTGCCGTCGGTGGTGGGGTTGTGCTTGCCGCTTCTTACGAAGCAAAGGCCTTCGGAGTCCGCGGCGGCATGCCGGGACGGCAAGCGTCCGGACTCTGTCCGCAACTCATCTTTGTCAGCGGGCATTTTAGGGAATACCAACGGCTGGGCGACGCCGCCATCAAAGTGATCGGCGATTTCACGCCGCTCGTCGAACGGATTTCCATTGACGAGGCCTTTGCCGACGTTGCGGGCTGCACCCATCTCTTCGGTGCGCCTGCCGAAATTGCGCGAGCAATCCGCCAGCGCGTGCGCACCGAGCTTGGCCTTCCGATCTCAGTCGGTGTGGCGCGCACCAAGCATCTGGCAAAAATTGCCTCGCAAGTGGCCAAGCCCGACGGGCTGATGGTCGTCGACCCCGACACCGAGCTGAAATTCCTTCACCGCTTGCCTGTCGAGTTGATGTGGGGTGTGGGTCCGGTCACGAAGGCGCGGCTCGCCGAGATAGGCGTGCTGACAATCGGGCAGCTGTCAAAGATACCGGGATGGTCGCTTGAGCGGTTGCTTGGTCCCGCGGCAGGAGAGAAACTTGCAGCGCTGGCATGGAATCGCGATCGACGGGAAATCAAGGCTCACCGCCGAGCCCGATCGGCAGGAGCGCAATCGGCAATTGGCAGGAAGCCTGCTGAAGAGCAAGTTTTTCGACCAACTCTGTTCCACCTTGCTGACCGAATCGGCAGCCGCCTGCGCGCAAAATCCAGGCCGGGCCGAACCGTGACGGTCCGCGTTCGCTTCGCCAACCTAAATTCGGTTACCCGGTCGGTAACGCTCGACGCACCGATTTCCGCGACCGTGATCCTCGCCGAGATTGCCGAGGACCTCGTGCGCGCGGTCCTCGCCGAACACCCGGATGAAAAGACCATCTCGCTCCTGGCGATCTCTGTGTCGCATCTCGAAGAGCACTGGGATCTGGAGCTTGAACTTCCGCTTGGACTTCAAGATGAACGCCGCTGCCCCGGCACCAAAATAGGCATGGCCCGATGGGCGGCCGACCGCGCCGTCGATAAGATACGCGATCGCTTCGGATGGGATGCTATTGGATATGGCTCGGTGGCGCTGGGCATCTCTCGTTCCGTTCCCGACGAGTTTCGCGAACTCGCCGAAAAGGACCTGTGACCGTCATGTCGTGCCCTTTATTCAACGCTCAAGAGGCATCCTGTTCCAGGGAACGGCTCGCTTGCCGGACTTCATTCAGGAACGCCTTGGCCAGGCGCGATAGCGGCTCCGCCTCGGACCACAGCATGTAGGCCACCGCCACTGTCCTGGGCGTGAAAGGCCGAACGATAAGGCCTTGGCCGCCGCCCTGGCGCGGTGAAAACGGATCGACGACCGCGGCTCCTACGCCGGCGGCCGCGAGCACGCAGGCCGTATTGCAGTATCGCACCTCGACGGTCGGCTGGAACGGCGCGCCGGCCTGCGCAAAGCTTTCGCGCACGGCCTCGCCCAATCGCGTGCCGCGCTCCAGGCCAATGAAGGGCAAGCCGACAAGGTCGGAAGCGGAAATGACCGATCGCTCAGCCAGCTTATGGTTCGGTGGCAGGACGCAGACCATTTCGCCGGTATGAACCACCTCATGGGCAATGCCGGGATGATGCGACAGCCCGAGCGCGAAGCCTAGCTCTGCGACCCTGCTCGACACGCCGTCGATGATTCCTTCGTAGCGCCGTACATCGAAGAAGACGCGCGTCTGCTGGCGGCGGCGCAGGAAGTCCGATAGAGCGCGTGGAATGATGCTGTAGGCCAGTGGTGGCGTCGCTACGATCGACAGCAGCCCGGTGCGGCATTCCCTCAAGTCGCGCACGCGATTTTCGAGTTTGGCGTGGAGCGCAAAGATCGCTTCACTTTCCTTGTAAAGCGCCATCGCCTCCGATGTCGGGAACAGCCGGTTGTTGACACGCTCGAACAACGCGAAGCCCGCCTGCGACTCCATCGCCTTCAGCGCGTTGCTGATGGCCGGTTGCGACAGCGCCAGTTCGTCCGCCGCCGCGACCGTGGTGCGATGGCGGATAACCGCACGGAGGATCTCCAATTGGCGCAGGTTCATATAACTACCGGTTATTGTCTCACTGAAAATATCATAGCACGCGTGATTGCGTTTAGGGCTGCGCTTCCGCGTAATCACCCCTGCACGGAAGCGCTATCGGAGCGGGATCATCCGCCTCTTGAGTAAGCAGTCCGCTCAGATTGGAGGCAATGTTGGTTCGAGTTCTCCGCGCCGCCGCCGCTCAGATGGGGCCGACGCAAAAAGCGGACTCGCGAGAGCACACGCTTGGCCGGATGTTGGCATTGCTGGAGGAGGCGGCCGCACGCGGCGCAACCCTGGTCGTTTTTCCCGAACTGGCGTTCACGACCTTCTTCCCGCGATGGCTGATCGAAGGCGACGCACTCGATCACTACTTCGAGCGCGGGATGCCGAATCCGGCCGTGCAGCCCTTGTTCGATCGCGCCCGGTCGCTCGGTATCGGCTTCTATGTCGGTTATGCCGAACTGACATCGGACGGTCAGCGCTTCAACTGTTCGATCCTGGTCGATCGCGACGCCGAAATTCTCGGGCGCTATCGCAAGGTGCATTTGCCGGGCTCGGTCGAGCCGCGCGCCGGCGCAGCCTATCAGCAGCTCGAAAAGCGCTATTTCGAGTATGGCGATCTGGGATTTCCCGCCTTCAGGGCGGGACCGGACTGGCGCCACGCAATCATGGGCATGATGATCTGCAATGACCGCCGCTGGCCGGAAGCCTGGCGCGTGCTGGGCCTGCAGGGCGTCGAACTGGTCTGCGTCGGCTACAACTCCGCGGCCTACGATCCAAACGGCGGTGTCTCCGAAGACGCGGCGTTGCGCACCTTCCACTCCAAGCTCGTGACCCAGGCCAACGCCTACATGAACGCCACCTGGGCGATCGCGGTCGCCAAGGCGGGGAGCGAGGATGGCTCCGGGCTGATCGGTGGCTCCTGCATCGTGGATCCCAATGGCCGGATCGTCGCCGAGGCGCAAACGCTTAGCGACGAAATCATCGTTGCCGACCTCGACCTCGATCTCTGCCGCCAGGGCAAGGACAAGATGTTCAATTTCGCCGCGCACCGGCGGCCACAACAATACACGG
>Ga0207675_100005780_pt1 | contig 11828 bp, 15 predicted proteins | sample KBSSwiS42_FD_184305 | JGI IMG/M metagenome (GOLD analysis project Ga0207675, IMG submission 184305) | Switchgrass rhizosphere microbial communities from Kellogg Biological Station, Michigan, USA - KBS Switchgrass S4-2 (SPAdes) (version 2) | ecosystem: Host-associated > Plants > Roots >...
AATTTAAATGGCAAAGTCTGCTAAAAAATAAAACCATGTAATGAATAGTGTCAGATTGTTGATTGAGATGTTCAAATACAAATAATTATCTGTGGCCTGAGTTACAAACTCAGCCATGACTTTGTTTAGCGATCATTCAATCATGAGCTACTACAGGCCTTTCAATTATTTCCGGGTGTTTTTATTTATCCTCTTTAAACATCAACCGATCCAAACAACCACTCGCCATTTCAGTCTTTGACCGAAAATTATCAGCCCTTGAATGATTTGTGCTAATGCAGTGGGCATTATGTTACATGATTTGATTTAAATGTTATAGTTTAAAAAAATCAGCACAAATAGTTTTGTTCCAGCAAAAACATTTAACCAAATCAAAAAAACTTAGTCATGAAAAATGTAACCGCCGCTATTCTATTTTTCATCAGCAGTATATTTTCTGCTGATGTAATGGCCCAAACTGCAAAATCGAATTACAAAATTGATTCTGTAAAAACAAAACACCTGTTCATAGATGTACATCAATTAGAACCAGGTAAAGTAAAGTATACAGATGTAGCAGAAGCCCATAAAAAAGACCTGGCAACACAACGCAAATATGGTGTCAGCTTTATTAAATACTGGGTAGATGAAAGCAAGGGACTTGTTTATTGTCTTTCTTCATCAGCAGATAGTGCTTCTATCATTAAAACACATGCTGAGGCGCATGGCTTAGTGCCCTCCTATGTTTATGAGGTGACAGAAGGCGAAGCAGATACTTTAAAAAGCAACAATACTTTTTTTCTTGACATTCATGAACTCGGCGCAGGAAATGTGACTGCAAAAGATGTTGCGGAAGCCCATAAAAAAGATCTTGCTGTACAAAAAAAATATGGTGTAAGCTTTATCAATTACTGGGTGGATGAGAAAAAAGGTCTTGTTCTTTGCTTGTCACAGGCAAAAGATTCCGCATCAGTTGTCAATACACATAGAGAAGCACACGGTTTATTGCCCCAGGCGGTTTTGAAAGTAAAACAAGGTCAATAAACTTTTCACTTAAAAATAAATTGCCCCGAACATCGGGGCAATTTCTAATGAGTTAAGTAATCCTTTAATCATGAGCTGCTACAGGCCCTTCAATTATTTCGGGTTTTTCATGAAACAGGTGAGACATTTTTGTTTTTACAAATTCAGCGGCAATGCGTATTGATTCATCGGCGCCTGCTTTGTCTTTAAAAACACTCATTGAAGCCCCTTCTCCGTTCCCCGTATCAACCCAATAATAGCGTACAAAGCCTTTTGCTTTTTTTAGCAATGGCACAAACCCTTCACGGATGATCTTGTCAATTTCTGCTCCGTCTTCAGGTTTGAAATGATAATGGCGAACTGCTCCATACATGATAACCTCCGTCTTTAGGTGAATAATATTTCATTAAATCTAACCAGAATTAATAGTTCAAAAAAACATTTTCTCATTACTTTATTAACGCTAAAAAACAAAAGCCGTCCCGATAAATCGGGACGGCCACCATGAATTATTTAGATTATTTCATTTGCTATTTGCTTACCTGCCCGACTTCTTCATAGACTATCTCTCCGTCTTTATTTACACTGGCCTTGTAATACTTATCACCTTTTTTATAATATGTTTTTCCTTCCAGAATTATTTTTTCATATTCATTGCCCTGGGCTTTATCAACTTTATCATCGGTGTTTGCTGTTGAAGTCTCTTCCTCTTTGGGTTCTTCCACAACTCTATATTGCCTTTCATAAGGAGCATAATATGTATCTCCATACCGATAATAACTACCAGCGCCTATGATCACATGAACAGATCCGGGCGGTAAAACCGGAACAATAATACCCATAGGTGGTGGCACGATCATGTAGCCATTATTGTATGGCCGATAATATGATCCATGATAATAATGATAATAACGATTCCCGAAGTTGAGTGATACAGCGCCGAACGGAAGCCGGGCAATAACCGAAACAGATGATCTCGTCGGATAATGATATCGAGGATAATATGATCTTCCATACGATCTATCGTATACCCTTCCATATCTGCCTCTCTGAGCAGAAGCATCAGTAGCACTTAGAACTAATAATGCGGTCAATCCACAGATAAGATATCTTTTCATAAAACAGATTTTGAATAAAGTTAACTTTTTTTGCCAATGAACATAAGTCAAATTATCCAGATTGACTTATACCCAGATCTTCATAATATTCAAAAAAAACAAAGCTTCACACCGTTGGTCAGAGTCAAGTTGTTGATCAATTTAAAAGCGCAGCATGTTGTCCCGGCTCATAACTTCCAGCTGGTGTACGAAAAGCTACATTGAGACGATTCCAACTATTGATACCAATAACAGCCATCGTCAGATCAACAAGCTCTTCTTCAGAAAACTGACGCAATGCTTCTTCATACACTTCATCAGGTACATTATTTTTCTCCAGCTTTGTCACTGCTTCTGCCCATGCAAATGCGGCACGTTCCCGGTCAGTGTATACAGTCGCTTCACGCCATGCATCGAGCATATACAATCGTTGTTCTGTTTCACCGTGCAGACGCAGATCTTTTGAATGCATATCCAAACAATAGGCACAACCGTTGATCTGTGATACCCTGAAAGAGATCAAATCAAGTAAAGATTGTTCTAAGGGAGACTTCGCCAGGTATGCACCCAAATTAAAAAGTGGTTTTATGGCTTTGAAGCCTTTTTCATAATAATTAATTCGCTGTTTCATAATTAATAGATTTATTCTATATCATGACGAACAACATTGAGGAAACAGGACAAATGGCAAAAAAAATTTTGGATTTTTTGATTACATAAACATCGATGGCGGTCCGGGCAATTAGCTTTTATCAAGGATCCAAAATTTTCCAACAGAATATTTTCTCCCCTTTTGTAACAAATCTTCTCAACTTGCGACTACTCTATAAATTCAGTGGCGTTGCAACAGCAGGAAAACGAAAAACAGTTTGTAAAACATATAAAAGAAAATGAGCTGTTGATCTATAAGGTCTGCCGTATCTATACGTACACTCATGCTGACAAAGAAGATCTCTTCCAGGAAATTGTGATCCAGCTTTGGAATGCTTACCCAAAATTCAGAGGCGAATCAAAATTCAGCACATGGCTGTACAGGGTAGCGATCAATACTGCGATCACGGGACTGAGAAAGAAAAAAGATCTTATTGATTCAAAAGAGCCAGATCAACTGCCTGAGCTGGTCGACGAAGAAAATGAATCCAATGAAGAAAAACTATCGCATTTGTACAAAGCGATCGGGCAATTGAGCCAGGTAGAGAAAGCGATCGTGATGCTATATATGGAAGACAGGTCATATGAAGAAATGGAAGAAATTTTGGGAATGAGCCAGGGAAACCTGAGAGTGAAAATGAATCGCATCAAAGAAAAATTACGTCAATTAACTAAAATAATTGATCATGGAACTGGACGACCTTAAACAAACGTGGAAAGAAACAACTATTAAAAAAAATAAAAACACAGACATCATGGACCTGATGAAACAAAAAAGCTATGGCCCCATAGCAGCATTAAAAAGGGAATTCAGAAAACAAATTATGGTAATGGCGCTTTTTCCGTTATTCCTTTTATTTACCACTATCGATGATATAAGCCAGATATATACAAATATTCTATTCTGGAGTTATGTGGCTTTATGTTTAGGTATGGTCGTTTTTGCTTCGATGAATTATCGTATCGTTGAAAAAATGGGAACGATGGATGGAATGGTGAAACATAATCTTGAACAGCAGGTCGATCTTTTAGAAACAAGATTAAAGTGGAAGCTTATTGTGCTGCGCATTGTACTTATTTTCTTTGTTGTATTGCTAGAAGTGATCCCTTATTTTCAGCATTACCGCATGCTGGATAAATGGCATTCGTTATCACCATTAGTAAGATTTGCGTCTTATGCAGCATTCTTTATCCTGCAATATTTTATGAGCCGGATCGTGAGTGAAAGAAAATTCGGATCTCATATCAAATATCTTAAAGCCTTGATGAATGAAATGCAATAAGAGCAAAATTCTTCAACATCTTATAAAAATAAACCCGGCAATTGCCGGGTTTATTTTGTTGATTTTGCATCTTCACAAGGATTATTCGTTTTTTGTTTCCTGTTCTGCTTCCCAATTAATTTTACTCTCTGCTATGCCGCTGAGTAATTTATCTGTTTCTTTTTCCTCATCAAGAGTTTCATTTAAAAGATCAGCCGCTTCATCAAGGCCCATCGTGGTGGCAATTTGTACAAGACCCCCGTAGGTTGCTATTTCGTAATGTTCAATTTTCTGGGCGGCCATGATAATACCTACATCACGGGTCATACTACCCTCTTCGGTCTCTTCAACTATTGATTCACCTTCTTTGATCAATCCTTCCATTGCATCACATTTTTTTGCCTGTGCTTTTTTACCGATCAGTTCAAATACTTGCTCAAGGCGTGCCACCTGGTTTTCTGTTTGCGTCAAATGTTCTTCGATCGCATTCTTTAATTCTCCGGTTGTCGCTGCCTTCTGCATCTTCGGTAAGGCTTTGATCAAATTCTTTTCAGCCCAATAAATATCTTTTAATGAATCTTCAAAAAATTTTTGAAGTTGTGAGTTCATTTCCTGGGTAGGTGCTTTTGCATTCTTAGTGTTACCATTTGAACCCTCGGACTTCCCCGGCTTTTTTTTTTTTGTATTTTGCATAATTGATTTTTTTTATGATCGTAATAAAGAACTAATCATTAAACAAATGATATGCCGTGTAATTGATCCGCAGTAACCTTATCGATTGGCAAGTAATTTGAGCCACTTCGGGACTATTCAATTTATTACGTGCAATAACTACCTCATAACTCATTTACTTTATAGAATGTTTTCTTAACAACTAATACTTCCAATTTTATGAATACCGACCAGGTAATTGGAATCGCCGCAGGAATATGTACCAGCATTTCGTTGTTACCTCAATTAATAAAGACAATAAAAGAGAAAAAAGATGGCGAGATATCTTATTTTATGCTTGCTATATTATTAGCAGGAATTGGTCTTTGGATATGGTACGGTATCCTTAAACAAGATTATCCTATCATTATTACCAACGCTATTTCTTTTATCTTGAACAGCCTGATCATTTTTTTCAATCTCTATTACAGAAAATAGGATCAGGATTCTCCGGCCCGCCATTTGTTGATGTTAAAACTCATGCTTTGAAGATAGCATCGCATTAACTATAACTTTTAATCATTCAAGACTATGGGTTGGTATTATATCCTTGGGATCGTTTACCTGTTATTGCTTATCACTGTTTGCCTCCGTGTGATCTATGAAACAAGAAGTGCAACCAAAACAATGGCTTACCTGTTATTGATCATTTTTATACCAATAATAGGTATGGTATTCTACATTTTGTTTGGAGTTAACTATTGGAAAACAAAAACGTATTCTAAAAAATCAGATGACGATAAAAAATTATTGGAAAAATTAAAAAGCGAGATAAAAGCATATGGTGATGCGATCGTCACCCCTTCTGAGTTAGCTAATGAAGACAACAGTGAACTGGCTGCAATGCTGAAGAAAGAACTCAAAAGTCCTTTGACACGAAAGAACAGCATTAAATTGTTAATAAACGGCGAAGAAAAATTTCCCGAAGTACTCGAAGCGCTTCGCAGTGCCAAAAATCATATACATATTGAATATTACATCTACGAACAGGATGAGATCGGTGAACAAATAGAAAACATTCTTATAGAAAAAGCAAAAGAAGGAGTACAGGTGAGATTTATCTATGATGATTTTGGAAGTCCGAATATCAAGAAAAAGACCGAACAAAGAATGAGGGATGCAGGCGTTGAGATCTATCCTTTTCAAAAAGTGTTATTTTATTTGTTAGCGAACCGTCTTAATTACAGGAATCACAGGAAGATCATCGTTATCGACGGGAAAACTGCTTTTACAGGTGGCATCAATGTAAGCGATAAATACGTTAACAATAAAACCGGTAAACTATTTTGGCGTGATACACATATTCGGATTGACGGGCCGGGTGTATTTTATCTGCAATATCTTTTTTTAACAGACTGGAATTTTTGCAGTGGTAAAACTTTAGTACCTGAACAACCTCACTTCTTAATTCCTTCAACTAAAAAAGATGATCGCTTTCTACAAGTTGCTGCCAGTGGTCCTGATTCAGATCAGCCATCTGTTTTATTTTCATTGTTACAAGCTATCTATCTCGCAAAAAAGGAGATCTTAATAACTACACCTTATTTTATTCCTGGCGATAGTATTCTTGAAGCATTAAGGATCGCAGCGCTAAGTGGTTTATCAGTAAAATTGTTAGTCCCCGGCATTTGCGATTCTAAACTTGTGAACGCCGCTTCCAAATCCTACTATGAAGATCTTTTATGTGCAGGAGTCGATATTTATATGTATCAAAAAGGATTTGTCCATGCAAAAACTTTGGTTGCTGATGGCAACCTGTCAATAATAGGAACGGCCAATATGGATTACAGAAGTTTTGAATTGAATTTTGAAGTGAACGTTTTGGTATATGACCGTGAGTTCTCTGAAAAATTGCGTACTGTTTTTTTTAAAGACATTGAAGAGGCTGAAAAGATTGATAAAGATGAATGGTGCAACCGTCCTGCTTATAAGCAATTACCAGAGAGAGTGGCAAGACTATTCTCTCATGTTTTATAATTCATTTCATCAAACCAGCAATAATATTTATAGTAAGTGCCACAACGAATGTATTAAGTCCGAAAGAAAGCAGGCCATGCAACAATACCAATCTCCTGATAGATCGTGACGTTACCTCTGTATCGGAAACCTGGAAGGTCATACCGATCACGAAAGAGAAATAAGCAAAATCAACATAATCAGGTTTCTTTTCCCCGGGGAATTCCAACCCTTCTGCATGTTTAGATGAATCATTGGTATCATCTCCATAATAAAGATGTGCATAATGAAATGCAAAGATCGTATGAACCATCAGCCACGAAAGCAGCATACCACTTATTGCAACAGGAATAAAGATCGTTTGTGGTGTATCTTTTGAGCTTTGAGAAGACATCAATAATAACACAGTAAATAAGCTGGCAAAGGAAGTGATCACAACAAGAAGAAATACATATATGCGACTACCATCTTCTTGCTTTGAATGTTTTCGAATGTCCATTGGGCTTTTAGTGAAGAAGACTATGCAGCTTGTGACGATATAAGATAATGCAAAAGCCGACCATGCGATCATGATCTTTATGACCACTCCAAGCTCAGTGGTTAACAATAACAAATAGATAACAAGAGCAAGAGCCACACTAATAATAAATCGTTGGAGGGGTGGCAAACGCAACAAAAAATTCTTCTTACCAGGTTTATTCAATGTTTTCAATTTTGTTTAGGCCATAGCATTATGATCAAACGTACGCAAAATAGCTTGTTGTTGTTTGATAACGATGAACTGAAAGAATTCAGTGTTTCATTGGCGTCCCACCGAAACATCAAATTATAGGATAAGAACATCTTTAACAAACGTTTTTCAACTTCTACTATCCAAATAAGCGATACATAGATTTCAGGCTCTAATTTTGAGTTTTAATGAGCTGTATTTAAACACATATGTATATGAAGACGATCTTGTTTCTCCTTTTTAATAGTTTTCTTTTTTCAAATGCCAATTGGGAAACTGATTTCACTAAAGCGCAGCAATCTGCCCAATCAGAACATAAATACATCCTTGTTAATTTCTCCGGATCAGATTGGTGCGGCCCCTGTATTCGTATGCATAAAGAAATATTTGACAACAATAGTTTCACTCAATATGCCGCTGACCATCTTATATTGGTAAATGCAGACTTCCCGAGATTAAAAAAACATGAACTTCCAAAAGATCAGCAGAAAAAAAATGATCAGCTTGCTGATAAGTATAATAAGGATGGAATATTTCCATTAACAGTGTTACTAAGTGCAGATGGAAAAGTGTTGAAAGAATGGCAAGGCCTCCCTCCTGTTTCTTCAGAAGAGTTTACAAAGCAGGTAAAAGAAGTTATTGATGCCCGTAAGTGAGATAGCAAATTTGCCCTACAAGAAGGTTTTAAAGCTGATGGGAAATCGCTTTGAGATCACTGTAGTGGCTGATGATCCGGTATGGGCTAATGAACGTATTGAAGATGCTGTGAAAGAGATCAGCCGGATAGAGAAATTGTTTACCACTTTTGATGAATCCAGTCAAACAAATCTTATCAATCGTAATGCGGGCATTGCACCGGTTAAAATATATAAAGAAGTATATGACCTGGTGGAACGTTCAAAAAAAATATCTGCGCTTACACAAGGAGCTTTTGATATTACATACGGATCCATCGATAAACGATTGTGGAATTTTGATAAGACAATGACGAGTTTGCCTGACCCGGAAATTGCAAAAAAATTGGTTCGTTTGATCAACTACCGAAATGTAATACTTGATGAAAATGATTGTAGCGTTTTTCTAAAAGAAAAAGGAATGCGCATCGGATTTGGTGGAATTGGAAAAGGGTATGCAGCAGAAAGAGCAAAATTTGTTTTGCAGCGGAAAGGAGTTAAAAGCGGTATCATCAATGCAGCCGGTGACCTGACCGCTTGGGGCTTTCAACCGAATGGCAAGCCCTGGACGATCGGCATTGCAGATCCAAACACAACACGTCATGCATTTTCATTTCTTGAGATCACAAATACATCAGTGGCTACATCCGGTAACTATGAAAAGTTTATAATGATCGATGGGAAAAAATATTCTCATACTATTGATCCAAAAACTGGTTTGCCGGTGAGAGGTATCAAAAGCGTCACTATCATTTGCCCAAATGCAGAGATCGCAGATGCGATGGCAACACCTGTGATGATCATGGGCATAAGAACAGGATTGGATATGATAAACCAAATGAAAAATATTGAAGGCATTATTATTGATGATAATGATAATATCTACACGTCAAAAAACATAAATCTGAAATGAAGAACAGGCAATTCAAAAACTATTTGTTTTACTTTCCCATCTTTCTCATTACAATCTTAATTTTTAGTTCTTGTACAACAGTGAAGGAATACCAAAAGAATAAATTGAATGATGCGGAAATGATGCTGTCAACACGCAAAGTAGAAAAGACAGAACTAAGTTTTCAATCTTATCGCGAAGGTGCTTCAGGTGGTAACGGCGGCAAAATCGGTGGCGGTTGCGGATGTAATTAATTAAAATCATTAGAGCGGATATGAAGAAATTATTTCTTTCTGTTATTGGAATGTATTTTACAATGCTGGCGGCTTTATCACAAGGCAATCCGAAAACGGATTCAGTGTACAGACCACGCAAATTAACTTTTGAAGAAGCAAACCTTGTTTCAAGTTATTACAGGCAGGATGGAAACAACTCTGCTGTCACGGGTGGCATCGGTTCTGAAAAACTTACCGACTTCTCCAATGCTATCGATCTGAAATTATATCGTTACGATAAAAAAAATCGTAAACATAGTTTTACTGGTGAGTTGGGTATTGATCATTATACTTCAGCTTCATCTGATAAAATTGATCCATATACCATTTCTTCAGCCTCTCATGCCGATACAAGATTTTATCCATCTATCGGATGGACAATGGAAAATGAAATGAAAGGATCAACAATTGGTGCTGGCTTATCTTTTTCCAATGAATTCGATTATCGTTCCATTGGCGCCAATATAAATTTCTCAAAAAAAACAAAAGATAAAAGTGGCGAGTTCAGTGCAAAGCTGCAAACTTATCTTGATAATGTAAGCCTTATTTACCCAATTGAATTAAGAACGGGTGGAAATGGCAGGGATGATGATTATGCAACTACGCCCCGCAATACATTCAGCTTAGATCTTTCTTGGTCGCAGATCGTGAATCAACGTTTACAGTTACTATTTGATGGTGAAGTAGTTTACCAGCACGGCTATCTTGGTCTTCCTTTTCATCGTGTTTATTTTGCAGATAATTCTGTTCATATAGAAAAACTTCCTTCAAGTCGTTTGAAGATCCCGTTAAGCCTTAGAGCAAATTATTTTATCAGTGATAAATTTATTTTAAGAACCTGGTATCGCTTTTATCATGATGATTGGAATATAAACTCCAATACATTACAATTGGAAACGGTTGTTAAGCTTACTCCATTTTTTTCTATCACTCCTTTCTATCGTTTTTACCAGCAATCGGCTGCTGATCATTTTGCTCCTTACCGTGTGCATACTGCAGCAGATGCTTTTTATACCAGCAATTATGATCTTTCAAAATTCAACAGTAACTTTTTTGGTGCAGGATTTCGGATAGCTCCGCCGGATGGTATATTTGGCATTCAGCATTTGAATGCCCTTGAACTTCGGTATGGCCATTACAAAAAATCAATAGGCATGAATTCAGATATCATCTCGCTGAATTTGAAATTCAAATAAGAACTTTATTATATTGGAGTTTTATTTGCTTAAATTTTGTTGCCGATATGAATAGTGCCGGAATATCTACCTGATCAAAATAAATGCTCCTTTCATATCTTTTCGCCTGCCATTAAAACTTATATAATAAACAAAGGTTCCGGTAGCCTGGGGCTCTCCATTAAAAGTTCCATCCCATTCAACAGTTTTACCTTCCACCTGGTAGACGATCTGTCCATAGCGATTATAAACTTTTACAGTAGCACCAAGCATTGGATCAAGAAAAGGGATACGCCACTTATCATTTTTACCATCGTTGTTTGGTGTAAATGCTGTGGGAACAAAAATTCCAGCCACAACTTTTATTGTCATTGCATCTTCATTTTTACATCCAAAAGCAGATGTTGCATTTAAAGTATATTTCTTTTCAGACATAGGAGATGCAACCGGATCAAGAATATTTATGTTACTTAAATTATCTGGCGGATTCCAATAAAAAACCGGGCTCTCTCCTGTTACATTTCCATTAAGCGTCACATTTTCTCCTGTAAATATTATTCTGTCTGTACCAGCATCAACCGCTGGTTTTGCATGAACATTTATTACAACATAATTAGATGCAATGCGGCAGCCCAATATGCCTGCAGAGCTTTGTTCATTCACTGCAAGACGATACCAATATATTCCTGCAGTTGTTGGATTACGTACATAAGTGATCTGATTTGCACCCGGGATATCTTTCCATGTATTTCCATTATCGATACTTACCTGCCATTGGTACACCGGCGAATTGTAAGATGAAGAAACATTTGATGTTAAGGTATACAAATTCGTATTGCCTTCGCATATATGAACCGTATCAGGATTACTTAGAATTGTTGAAGTAATAGTGGCACCGCATGGACGGAACGTAATATCATCCAAAGCTAGATCATTCCCATTGCCACCAGGAGCATTGTTTGTCATTCGCAAAACAATGCCACTGTTGGTCGCCGGTGTCGTAAAATAGAAACCATATTGCTTCCATATCGGTGAAGTTGTTTCAAGAATATCCCCTGTTGAATATTGCTGCAATACAGCGCCACTTGTAGTTTCTATTTTAAAAGTGATATTTGGGCGGATACCTGGCCGGTTGAGGACATTCATGATCCAGGATGCAAATTCATAAGTAGTATTCGGACAGAGATTATCAACAGTAGTAACAAAAAAATCTCCAGGTGTATAAGAAGCATTTACAAGCATAAATGCTCCATTACCGGTATGATCTGAATTGATCGTGTACCATGAGTTTCCAAAGCAATTAGAAGTAGAATTGGTGATCGTATAATAACCATCATTGGGGCAAAAAGAACTTGTATAAGTATATGCATTGGTAGCAGTATAACCTGAGTTAGCTCCGCCTG
>Ga0207675_100005784_pt1 | contig 11819 bp, 7 predicted proteins | sample KBSSwiS42_FD_184305 | JGI IMG/M metagenome (GOLD analysis project Ga0207675, IMG submission 184305) | Switchgrass rhizosphere microbial communities from Kellogg Biological Station, Michigan, USA - KBS Switchgrass S4-2 (SPAdes) (version 2) | ecosystem: Host-associated > Plants > Roots >...
GACAGCGTCGCGTACGCCGTCCAGCCTGCCTGCGCGCTGCCCAGCGGCACGAAGAACGACGCGGTCAGCGTCGCGGTCGACGCCGCCATCGTCCAGAACGACAGCATGTTGAGCCGCGGGAACGCCATGTCGCGGGCGCCGATCAGCAGCGGCACGCAGAAGTTGCCGAAGCCGCCGATCAGGATCGGCGTCACCGCGAAGAAGATCATGATCGTGCCGTGCATCGTGAACAGCGACGTGTACGCCGCCGGAGAGATGACGCCGCCCGCGCCCGAGAACAGCAGCCGCCCCACGATCGGCACCGGCTGGCCGGGACGCGCGAGCTGCCAGCGGATCAGCATCGCCATCACGCCGCCGACCGCCAGGAACGCCAGGCCCAGGAACAGGAACTGCTTTCCGATCACCTTGTGATCGGTCGAGAAGATGCGCCTCACCACTCCCAGCCCTCTTGCTGCGCAACGGTGTCGGCCGGGTCGTAGCGCAGGCGGCTGTCCGTCTCGGCGCGCGCCAGCCAGGCGCGGTACTCGTCCTCGGGGCTCGCGATCAGCCAGCCGCGCATCTTGTAGTGGCTGACACCGCAATGCTGCGCGCAGCCGATCTCGGTGCGGCCCGCCTCCTGCGCCTGGAACCACAGCCGCGTCGTGCTGCCGGGGATGGCGTCGATCTTGGTGCGGAAGTTCGGCAGGTACAGCGAGTGCACGACGTCCTTCGAGCGAAGCTTCACGTAAACAGGACGTCCGATCGGGACGTGCAGCTCGCCCAGCGTGACCACGTCGTCGGGCGTGCCGAAGCGGGCGTCGGGGCCGGCGGTGCGAAACGTCCAGGACCACTGGCGCGCGGTGACCTCGACGCGCAGCGCGCTCGGGTCGGCGTCCGGGTAGTTCCAGAAGTGCTCGTGGAGGTGACCCGATGCGCGCACCGCCAGCGTCACGTCTATGGCGACGAACAGGATCAGCCCGACACCGAATGTCAGCAGGCGCGCACGCAAACTGTCACCGTGCGTGTGGTGGGCGTGGGGCCGGCTGGCGCGCGCGCGGTGGAACAACAGCGTCACCGCCAGCACCACCACCAGCACCGCGAAGGCGATCCCCGTGCACAGTGTCAGATAGCCGAGCACACCGTCGACGAGATGCCCGTCAAGAGAAACGTCACGTGGGACGTCCAGGCGCACGGGCTAGCAATACCACTTACCCGCGATCGGAAGTAACATTCGGGCGTCGATGGCGACTCCGCGGACCAACCGGCCTCCCAGCTTGAACAAGCCGGAGAGCTTCATCGGCACGCAGGTCGGCCGCTACACCGTCGTCCGTCATCTGGCGTCGGGCGGGATGGCGGAGCTGTTCATCGCCAAGCAGGAGGCGATGGGCGGCTTCGAGAAGCAGGTCGTGCTGAAGCTGCTGCAGCCGCGCTACGCCGAGAACCCGCGCGTCGTGTCGATGTTCCTGGACGAGGCGCGCCTGGCCGCCAAGCTGAATCACCCGTCGATCGTCCACCTGTACGACGTCGCCGACGAGGGCGGCATGAAGTACATCGCCATGGAGTACATCCACGGCGAGACGGTGGCGGACATCGTCAAGCGCGGGCTGGCGGTGAACAACTACCTCCCGCTGGAGCACGCCGTCCACATCATCCGCCAGTCAGCGGCCGGACTCGCTTACGCGCACGAGCGCCGGGAGCCGGACGGACACATCCTGCGCATCGTCCACCGCGACGTCTCGCCGACGAACATCCTGGCCAGCTACGAAGGGCAGACGAAGATCGTCGACTTCGGCATCGCGCGCGCGCAGGACGAGCTGCGCGAGGAATCGGGCACGCGGCCGGGCAAGGCGTCGTACATGTCGCCCGAGCAAGTCCGCGGCGAGCCCGCCGACTATCGGTCCGACATCTTCTCGCTGGGAATCATCCTGTACGAGCTGACGCTGTGTCAGCGGCTGTATCGCGGCGCGCCCGAGCTGATCATGCGCAAGATCGTCGACGAGATGGTCACGCCGCCGACGGCCATCAACCGCGACTACCCGCCCACGCTGGAACTGATCGTGATGAAGGCGCTGGAGAAGCGGCCGGAGGATCGCTACCAGACAGCGGAGGAGATGAGCCACGACCTGGAGGAGTTCCTCGAGGAGAGCGGCCTTCGCAGCGGGAACCGGCGCATGGCGCTTTACATGCAGGAGCTGTTCGCGCCCGGCGCGTCCACGTCGGAGGCGGGCGTGGCCGCGTCGCGATCGTTCTCGGAACCGCGGCCGGGCGCTGCGGCCGGGCAACCGCCCGCGAACGTCGTGGTCGAGGACAATTCGGAAGAGCTCGACCTGGATCGCCGGGCGCCGCTCGCGATGCGCATCGAGGTTGCTCCCGAACCTGCGGCGCCTGCCGCGCGCGGTAGCTCGGCCGGCTCCGGATCGGCCCGGGTGAGGGCGTCCGCGTCGCCGTCCGGCTCGGGTTCGGCGCGGCCCGCAAGCGGTCCAGCCCGCGCGCCTGAGATCGATCAGCCGCCCGTACAAACTGCACCGCCACCGTCGCGGCCCGTCAGCTGGGCAATCATCGCTGTGCTCATCGCGATCGGTGTCGCGGCGATGGTAATCATGACGCTGAAATGATAACGTTCTCGGCTTCTTGCGAGCGGCAAACGCGCTCCAAAAACCCGAATGAAATTCGTCTGCGATCGCTGCCAGACCAAGTACTCCATCGCGGACGAAAGGGTTCGCGGGAAGGTCCTCAAGGTCAAATGTAAGAGCTGCGCGAACGTCATCACGGTTCGCGAGGCCCGGCCGTCGTCCGCCGTGCCCACGCTCTCCGCCGCCGCCGCCGCCGGGCGCCCCCGATCCGGCGCCGCGCACGCCCTCAACATCCCGATGGAGACGCCGGGCGTCGACGACGTCGAGCGGACGCAACTCGCCCAGTCGCCCTTCGGGCTGGGCGCGGATCCCTTCCCGGACCTGGGCGCGCCCGCGCCTCCCGCCGCGCAGCGCCGGCCGACCGGGCAGATGCCCGCCGTCGGCGCCGCCGACGATCTCGTCCAGTGGTACATGGCCCTCGACGGCAACCGGACGGGGCCGTTCACCCGACCCAAGCTGGTCGACCGGCTGATGCCGCTGGCCAAGAACGCCGACGTGCACATCTGGAACGAGCGCCTCGACGGCTGGAAGCCCCCCAGCGCCATCCCCGAGGTCGCCGCCGAGATCACGCGCCGGCGCGCGCCGCCACCACCACCGCCGCTGCCCGGCGCGCCTCGCCGTCCCACGCCGCCGCCGATACCGCCGCTGGCCGGTCTGGGTGGACCGCCGCAAGGGCAGGCGCGCAAGCCGACGGGACCGCACGCGCCGCCGTCGCCGATCGGGCACCCGCCCGGCGGCGCCGCATCGAAGTTGCCGCCGCCCGGCGGCGTTCATCCGGCGCTCGCGGCGCGCGGCGAGCACGGGCACGGGGATGCGTCGTCGTTGCTCGAGACGCCGGCGCCGCAGCCCCATCACGCGCCGCACGCCAAGACGAACGGCGTCGGGCACGGGCACGCACACGCACCGCCCAAGCCGGTGAACTCGGACGTGATGCAGATGCTGAACCTGCCCGGCGGGACGCAGGTTCCCGGCGCGCCGCCGCGCCTGATGTCCGTCAGCGACGCGACGGGCTGGTCCCCGAGCGCCGACGCCACCAAAGGGCGCGGCAAGACCACCGCGTTGATCATCGCGCTGCTCGTGGTGATCGGGCTGGTCATCGTGGTGACGGCGAGTTCATTCAAGAAGCCGCCGCGTCCGGTGGCGGTCGTGGCCAAGGCGCCGGTCGTCGAGGCCCCGCCGGCGGTCGTCGAGAAGCCGCCCGAGCAGCCGCCTCCGCCGGTGATCGAGCCGACGCAGCCGCCCGAGCCCGCGAAGGGCAAGGGCAAGCAGCGCGGGAAGGTCAAGGGCAAGCAGCCCGTCGCGACGCCCACCACGCCCGTGGCGCCGCAGCAGACGGGAACGGGCGGGAGCGATGCGTCCCGCTTCCGCGACAACCACAACATGAACATCACCGGCGGCGGTGGGACCAAGCTGCCGCCGCCCGAGCAGGCCGCGATCACGAAGGTGATCAGCAACAACCGCGCGGGGATCAAGATCTGCTACCAGCGCGCGCTGACGCGCGACAACAGCCTCACGCACGGCAAGCTGTCGGTGAAGCTGTCGATCGGAATCTCCGGGAAGGTCAAGCACGTCGCCCTGGACGGGCCCGCGCAGTTCAAGCTGATGCTCGAACCTTGCGTCAAGGAGGTCGTGCAGCGCTGGGTGTTCCCGCAGTCGTCCGAGGAGTACGCCACCGAGTTCCCGCTGGTGTTCCAGGGGAACGAATAGAGCGGGAGTCGCGACATGCGGCACCCCTACGCTGATTTTCTCGCCGACGTAGAGAAGCCGTCGCGTTACGTCGGCGGCGAGTACCACGAGGTGCGCAAGGATCCGGCGCGCGTCGCGGCGCGGATCTGCCTGGCCTTCCCCGACACGTACGAGATCGGGATGTCGCACCTCGGGACGAAGATCCTCTACGGAGTCCTCAACGGCGCCGCTGACATCGCCTGCGAGCGGGCGTTCGCGCCCTGGCTGGACTGCGAGGCCGAGCTGCGCGCGCGCGGGCTGCCGCTGGTGACGCTGGAATCGGCGACGCCGCTGGCGGAGTTCGACGTGATCGGGTTCTCGCTGCAGTACGAGCTGACCTACACCAACGTGCTGAACGCGCTGGACCTGAGCGGGATCCCGCTGCGCGCGGCTGATCGCGGCGACACCGGACCGCTGATCATCGCGGGCGGTCCGACGGCGACGCACCCCGAACCGCTGGCGCCGTTCATCGACGCGTTCTTCATCGGCGAGGGCGAGGAGGCGCTGCCCGCGCTGGTGCGCGAGGCGGCGGCGCTTGCGCGGGCGGGCGTCCCGCGGCGCGAACGGCTGATCCGGCTGGCGGCGGCGTTTCCTCTCTACATACCGGAGCTGTACGCCACCGAGACCGACGCCGAGACCGGTCTGGTCGTCGTGGGCGCGCCGGTCGACCCGCGCGTTCCGGCGCGGCCGAAGCGGGCGATGGTCGCCGACATCAACAAGTTCCCGTTCCCGGACGACTCGCCGCTGCCGTATGGCGAGGCGATCTTCGATCGCATGGCCGTCGAGGTCGCGCGCGGCTGCACCGAGGGCTGCCGCTTCTGCCAGGCCGGCATGATCTACCGGCCGGTGCGCGAGCGCGATCCGGTCTCGGTGCTGGATTCGCTGATCGGCGGCGTGAAGAAGGGCGGCTACGACGAGACCGCGCTGACGTCGCTGTCGACGGCGGACTACTCCTGCGTCACGCCGCTGGTGAAGGCGGCGATGGCGCGCCTGGCGCCGGAGCGGGTGGCGCTGTCGGTGTCGTCGCTGCGCGCCTACGGCCTCAACGAGGATCTGCTGGGCGAGATGGCCAGCGTGCGCGCGGGCGGGCTGACCTTCGCGCCCGAGGCCGGCACGCAGCGCATGCGCGACGTCGTCGCGAAGAACGTGACCGAGGACGACATCCTCGAATCGGCGCACCGCGTGTTCGGGCGCGGCTTCTCACGCATGAAGCTGTACTTCATGATCGGGCTGCCCACGGAGACCGACGAGGACGTCGTCGGGATCGTCGAGACCGCGGCACGCGTGCAGGCGATCGGGCGCCGCTACCAGCGCGGGGCGCAGGTGACGGCGTCGGTGTCGTCGCACGTTCCCAAACCGCACACGCCGTTCCAGTGGGCGGCGATGGACGGCGAAGCGGAGATCGCGCGCAAGCAGGAGCTGCTGGCGGCGCGGGCCCGTGCCCTGCGCGTCACGCTCAAGATGCACGAGAACCACGCGTCGCACATCGAGGGCATCTTCTCGCGCGGCGATCGCCTCGTCGCCGACGTGCTCGAGGCGGCGTTCCGGCTCGGCTGCCGCTTCGACAGCTGGGACGACGCCCTGCGCGTCGAGCTGTGGGACCGCGCCATCGCCGAGACGTCAGCGCGCACCGGCCTGGACGTGGGCCGGTACCTGGGAACGCTGCCGGTGACGGCCCGGCTGCCCTGGAGCCACATCGACATCGGCCTCGAGGACGACTTCCTGGCGAAGGAATATCGCAAGGCGCTCAAGGATCGGCTGTCGCCTCCGTGCGGGAAGCCGTTCAAGAAGCTGCTTCACCCGAGCAGCGTCGCCGCCGCGGAGGAGGCCGCGGCCGCCAAGCTGATCTGTTACGACTGCGGCATCGCCTGCGACCTCGGCGCGATGAAGCAGGAACGGCTGTTCTACCTGCGGCGCATGAACGCGTGGCTGCCCACCGCGACGAAGCCGGCCGAACGCGCGGACGCCGACGGCGCGAAGCCTGACGGAACCAAGGCTGGTCATCGCCAGACCACGCCCCCGCCGAAACGCGCCCCGCAGGGAACGCCGCACCGCTACCGGCTCCGTTACACCAAGCTGGGGCGGGTCGCTTACCTGGGCCACCTGGATCTGGTGCGCCACCTGCCGCGCATCTTCCGGCGCGCCGGGTTCTCGCTGTTCTATTCGGAGGGCTTCCACCCGAAGCCCGAGCTGTCGTACGGCCCGGCGCTGGGCCTCGGCATTCCGTCGCTGGGCGAGCTGGTCGACGTGACGCTGGTCGACGACGTCTCGCCCGACGAGCTGCTGCGGCGGCTGGCGCGCGTCACGCTGGACGGCATCGAGTTCCTCGAGGCCGCGCGGCTGGGCCCCGGGGATCGACCGGTCGGCGGCGTCATCGCCGAGGCGGAGTACGCGGCGCGGCTGCCCGACGACGTCGACGTCGCGCCCGCGTTCGCGCTCGCCCGCGGCAGCGATCCGCTGCGCATCCTGCGCACGTCGGAGAAGAAGATCGCGCGCATGATCGACGTGCGCAAGACGTTGCTCTCCGCCGAGCACTGGGACGACGGCGCCGCGCGCCGCCGGCTGGACTGGGACGGCGGCCAGACGGTCACGTTCCGGATCGCGGTCGGCCCCCAGGGCAGCGCGCGCCCGGCCGAGGCGCTGGCCGTTCTGTTCGGCGAGGACGTGGCCGGGCGGGCAGACGTCGCGCGCCTGGGACTGCGCGCTGCCAACGCCCCCTCGTGATCGAGACCGAAGGTCTGAGCAAGCGCTTCGGCGACACGCAGGCCGTGTCGGAGCTGAGCCTGCGCATTCCAGCGGGCGAAGTGATGGGCTTCCTCGGCCCAAACGGTTCCGGAAAGACGACGACGATCCGGCTGCTGATGGGATTGCTCCGCCCCAGCGCTGGGCGGGCGTCAATCCTCGGGCGCGATTGTCACGCTGACTCGGTCGCGCTCAAGCGCGATGTCGGTTATCTACCCGACGAACCCTTCCTCTACCCGTACCTCAGCGGCGTGGAGATACTGGAGATGGTGGCGGGCCTGCACGGTTTCGCGCCCGCCGAAGGCCGGCGCCGCGCCGCCGCGATCACCGAGCGGCTGGGCCTGGCCGAGGCCGCGCGCGCCTACACGGTGACGTACTCGCTGGGCATGAAGAAGCGCCTGGCCCTCGCGCTGGCGCTGATTCACGAGCCGCAGGTGCTGATCCTCGACGAGCCGACCAACGGCCTGGATCCCGCGGGCGCGAAGCAGATGCGCGAGACCATCACCGAGTTGGCGGCGCGCGGGCGCACCATCTTCATTTCGACGCACCTGCTCGACGCGGCGGAACGGTTGTGTCATCGGGTCGCGATCATCCAGCGCGGCAAGCTGCAGGCGGTGGGCACGCCCGACGAGCTGCGCGCGCACTACCAGACGCCCGGCTCGACGCTGGAGGACCTGTTCCTGCGCGTCACGACGGACGGCTGACCAAGATGCGCGACACGCTTCGCCTGGCGGGGATCTTCATCCGCTTTCGCCTGCGGTCGATGCGCAACGCCTTCCGCGCGCGGCGACGGGGCCGGGCCGTGCTGATCGCGACCGTCGTCGGCGTCGTCACCGCGGTGGCGTACGTCGGGCTGTTCGCGCAGGCGTTCTCGATCATCGCGCGCACGGTCGACGTCGCCGGTCAGGTCGCCGTCCTGGCGCTGGTGACCGGGACGATCGCGTTCGGTAGCCTCTCGGCGCGCGCTGCCGGCAATGAAGCGGTACGGGCGGGATCGCCGGAGAACGAGTTCCTGCTCGCGCGTCCGGTGTCTCTGCACATGCTGGTCGCGGCGCGCGGCATCGCCGACGCCGTCACCGATCCGGTGGGCGGGCTGTTTCTGCTTCCGGTGTTGATCGCGGCCACGTTCGTCTGGAAGCTAGGCCTCACCGCGTGGCCGGTGGCGATCGCGATCTCGATGCTGGTGCAGATCGGGATCTCGACGCTCGCCTACAGCGTGCAACTGGCGGTCGTCCGGTACGTGCCCGCGCGTCGCCGCCGGCTGGCGTGGACCGGGCTTCGTCTCGTGGCGGCGCTGTCGCTCGCGACGCTGTGGATGCTCGGCACGTGGGTGATGCGCGCGCCCGCGGCGCTGGCCGGGCAGGTCGCGGGCTTCGCGCCCGCGCTCGCGTTTTCGCCGTCGGCGCTGGTGAGCGCGCCGCTCGCGGCGCTGGTACGGCACCAGCCGGGGCACGCGGTCGCGGCGATCGGGGCGCTGGGCGGCGCCGTCGCCGCCGCGATGCTGGTGACCGTCGCCGTCGCCCGGCGCGCCGGCATGGCCGGGTGGGAAGAGGCGGGCGCCGTGTGGGCCGAGACCAGCCCCGCGCCCGACGCGACGGCGCGCCTGCCCACCGCCGCGACCAAGGACCTCCGGCTGATCGTGCGCGATCGTTCGCAGCTGCTGGCGCTGATCGCGATCCCTTTCATCTTCATCGGCGTCCAGATCTTCGGCGCGGTGGGGTGGGAGTGGACGACGGCCAGCCTGCAGCGGATCTCGCGCTTCGCGTATTCGGTGGCGGTGTACATGGGCACCATCGGCCCGCTCACGCACATGCAGGCCGAGCGGCGCGCGTTCTGGATCCTGCGGACGGTCCCGGTGCCGCTCGCCAGGCTGCTGGCGGCGAAGGCGCGTGCCTGGGCGATCATCATCGGCGTCATCGCCGCGGTGATCTTCGCGGTGATGTCGGTGTCGGTACCGAACACGTCGGTCGGCGCGCGGCTCGTGGCGGGGCTGCTCGTCATCGTGGGCGCGGCGGGTATGAGCTTCGTCGCGGTGGCGATGGCCAGCGGCGGCGCCGATCTGTCCGACGAGACCACCGCGGCGGTGGGACCGTCGACGATCTATGCGTACATGGGCGTCGGCGGCCTCTTCAACGTGCTGTTCGGCGCGGACGCTGCGATGTGCGTCGCGGGTCTGTTGCTGTACGCGTTCGCCGGCTGGGCCTACTGGCAAGCCGGCGTCGAGCAGGCCGCGTTCTGCCTGGACGCCGAGGCGGTGCGCGAGCGCCGCGTCCGCGCATCAGACGGCGCCACGCTGCTGATCATCTACGCGCTGACCGGACGCGCGTTGCAGGCCGTGACAGACAGCCTCGGTGCCGACGCGGCGGAGCGTTCGGTGATCACCAAGTTCGTCATGCTGATCCAGATCGTGTTGACGATCCTGATCGGGATCGCGGTGGCGATCTACCTGGCGCGACGGCCGGCACGGGCGGGACGCCGCGGCTTGTTGGCGGGCCTCGCGATCGCGGTCGGCGCGGGTGCGCTCGGAGGCGCGCTCATGCGCGCGGTGGGGGCCGAGGCGATCGGCGGCGCATTCATGCGGGCGGTCGGGAGCGCGGGGGCCGTGGGCCCCGTCGCCTTCGTCGCCGTCGTCATAGGCCTGGCGCTGAGAACGTTTCTCGAGGAGGCCCTGCTGCGTGGCGTGGTGCAGCGCGCGCTGCCCGGGCCGCGGGTCGCGGCCGCCGCCATCGGCGCGCTGGTGGGCGTGTTTTCGGCGCACATGTCGCGTGCTTCATTTTCGATGGGAGCGGCGGCGACCCTGGCTCTAATCATCAGTCACATCTGCGGCGCCACGGTCTACGAGCTCACCGGACGCGTCACCGCGGCGTGGGCCGCGCGCGTCGTGCCGGTCGTTCTCGTCGGTGTTGGCGCTTTCGCGTAGCGATCGTTCGAGATACGATGATCACGATGCGGTTCTTCCCACCTTTGCCTACGTCGCGCCTGCGCGTTGCGCGTTTCGTCGCGCTGGTGGGGCTGGGGACGGCGGTGATCGCATCGTGTGGGGTCGACAAGAGCGGGCTCGGATCGATGCCGTTCCTACCTCACGATGCCTCTGCGGGAGGCGCGTCCGGCACCGGCGGCGCGGGCGGAAACAGTGTGGCGGGAACGGGCGGCGGCAGCTCGGCCGGCGCGGGCGGCACGGTTGGCGTGGCGGGGACGAGCGGCACGGCCGGGACGACCGGGACCGCCGGGACGACCGGTGACGCCGGCACGAGCGGCCCGGGCGGGACGACCGGCGCGGCCGGCACCAGCGGTACCGCGGGGACCGGCGACGCGGCCGGGACCAGCGGCGGGGCCGGCAGCGGCGGCGTGGCGGGAACGATGGGCGTCGCCGGAACAAGCGGCGTGGCCGGCACCAGCGGCGTCGCCGGTACCAGCGGCGTGGCCGGCACGACCGGCGTGGCAGGAACCGGCGGCACCGGCATCGCGGGCACCGGCGGGCGCGGCGGAACCGGCGGCGGGCGCGGCGGAACCGGCGGCGGCACGACCTGCACGCCCTCCAACTGCTCGGATGGATGCTGCAACGGCAACTTCTGCGTTCGCCAGCGTTCGGCGTTCCTGTGCGGCGCGCAGGGCGCAGCGTGCATGGCGTGCGAGCTGTGCGAGACCTGCTCAGCCACCGGGCAGTGCCGGATCGACTCCACCTCGCGTTGGACGATCCGGGCGGTGTCGGCGCAGCTGAGCGGCGGCGGCTGGGATCGAAACATGGGCGACGTCGGGGGATCGATGCCGGATCCCTTCTGCGAGTTCGAGAACCCGGCCGGCCAGGTCACGACGATGACCGCCGGCGTGACCGACACGATCAGGGATGACGCCACGCCGACCTGGAATCAGATCATCACGCCCGCGAACGTGACGGTCTCGGCCGCCACGTTGATGTCAGCGAACCCGACCTGGCAGATCTGGGTGGGGGACGACGACGGCTGCCCACCGATCGGGGGGTGTACCGCGGACACCGCCTGCACCGTCCGGCAGCAGATCTCCGAGTCGACGCTGCAGTCCGGCCGGCTGGTGGTCAGCAACCGCCAGAACTGCGCTCAGGGGCTCCCCAGGCCGGTAATCCGCAGGTGATTTACCGGGTTGAGTCACGCGCGCCGCCCCGAACAGGTGACACTGCTCGCAGACCTGGTCCCGGAGATCCGTCGATAGCTTGGCCGGATTCACGATCGCTCCGCCCGGCCGTGCGACGTGTCGATCCCCTGGGCCGTGGCAGCGCTCGCAGCCGATCGACGTATCGCCGGTGTTCCCACGTCCCGAATGACAGAACAGGCAGTTCTCGGTCACCTCTCGCGCGAATCCTACATAGCTGTCCGTGTCGTATCCGGGTGACATATCCCAGCGACCGGCCCGCTTGAAAAACGTGATCGGCGCCTGATACAGTCGTCCGGGCCGTTCCACCAGGAACGACCGCGCGTGGTTTCCCGATCCGATCGCATAACTGACTCGGCGCGGATCGGAGTACACCAGCCGCCGGTCTTTGTCCGCGAAAGACTCTTCGATCAGGAATTCGCCTGGCTTGCGGAATATTCTGTAGCCTCTGCCGGTCTTCGGATGGAAGAACTGCGCCGGTTTATTCAACTCCGGCGCAGCCGTTAAAGTAACCTCGGCGAAGGACCGTCCCATCGGGGTTTTCTGAAAGCTTGCATACTGGGCTGAGTGGCACGACGCACAAGCCTTGGACCCGACGTACTCTGCTCCATA
>Ga0207675_100005789_pt1 | contig 11816 bp, 10 predicted proteins | sample KBSSwiS42_FD_184305 | JGI IMG/M metagenome (GOLD analysis project Ga0207675, IMG submission 184305) | Switchgrass rhizosphere microbial communities from Kellogg Biological Station, Michigan, USA - KBS Switchgrass S4-2 (SPAdes) (version 2) | ecosystem: Host-associated > Plants > Roots >...
TGCGGCCAGCTCGGGTCCCAAGCCAGCACGGCGTCGAGGCCCCTCGGGTTAACGCGGTCGCCGGGATTGCTGTAGACGCCGCGGTTCAGCACGAACGTCGGTGTCGGCTCCGGCGCGTCGCCCATGACGAGCACTTGCGGCACGCTCGTCGCGAGCTCGTTCTCTTTGGCGCGAGCCGCGGTGAGCGCTGCACGCGCCGTAACGACTTGGCTGTCCGTCGATGCGACGAGCTCCGCGAGTTGCTCGACCGACGCTGCGCGACTCTCGTCGTGCAGAAACCCGATCTCAGCAGGAGTCAGATCGCGCTTGAACACGCGCAGCTCGTCGAGGCCGCTGCCGACGGGCGCCTTCTCGCGGAAGCGCGTGCCGAAAGCGAGTCCCACGAACGGATCGAACACGTCGCCCGACGTGAACGGCAAGATCGTGCGCGTCAGGTGATCGCGCTCGACGCGCGTCGCGGCCGGCGCGCCGTTCAAGTAAAGGGCGAGCCCCCCGGCGCGACTTCCGCCGTCGTACGTCAGCGCGATATGCGTCCACTCGCCGATGGGCAGCGCCTCGAGCGTCTCGATGGCGATCATGTTTGCGGGCGGCGAGTGCGCGAGCGACGCCCAGAGCTTCCCGTCTCGGATCGTGAGCCGATAGCCCGTGCGCCCCGAGTTCTGCTCGGCCAAGTGATTCAGCACGGGCACGTTGTCGTACTTCGCGGCGACGTAGAACCAGAAGTCCAGCGTGAACGGGTCAGAGCGATCGAAGTAGCCGACGTCGCGCCCGAGGAAGCCGCGGTTCGTCTCGTCGAAGAACAGCGCTTGGCCGCGCGCGCCGGCGCGGAACAACGGCGACTGGATCACGGCCGGCGCGATCCCCGGCGTCGCGGCCGGCGACAGCGTCAACGACTCGGCGTTGTAGTTGCGCGGCACGCGTGCCACGAGCTCGAAGGCTTGACGCTGCCGACGCTGCTCGGCTGTCTCGTTCTCGACGGGCGGCGGCGAGTACGCGTTGCGCCGAAATTCGGTGAGACCCGGCGGCGGAATGCGCGGAGGGCGCGGCGGCGGCAAGTCCGCGAGCGCGGCCGGACGCGCAGATTCGAATTCGTAGTGCGCGGCCAACGCTTCGGCGAGCGAGGCGCGCACCCTCCGCGCCGCGCTCGCGCGGTCGCCCGCAAGTCGCTCCGCTTCGCCGCGCGTCTCACTCGCGCCGGTGCGCGCGGCCTCGTAATCGGCCCCGCGCGCGACGACGTCGGCTTCGGCCTTCGCGAGCGCCGCGGCTGTCGCGTCGTCGGGCCACGGCAGCGTTGGCCCGCCTTGAATACCGCTGAAGCCGGGCGCATACGCGCCGGGCTCGTCGTTGCTGTTGAAGAACGCGCCGAGTGAGTAGTAGTCGGTCTGCTTGATCGGATCGTACTTGTGATCGTGGCAGCGCGCGCAGCCGACCGTGAGTCCGAGAAACGCCACGCCGAGCGCGTTGTCCGTTCGCTCGACCATGTACTCGGCCTTGTACTCGGCGTCGATCGCGCCGTTCTCGGTCGTGCGCTTACCGACGCGCAAGTAGGCTGTTGCGAGGATCTGCTCGCGCGTTGCGTCGGGCAGCAAGTCGCCGGCGAGCTGCCAGGTGCCGAACTCGTCAAACGGCCGATTGCGCGCGAACGAGTCGATGACCCAGTCGCGCCACGGCCAGAGCAAGCGGTCGTGATGATCGTCGAGGAAGCCGTCCGTCTCGCTGAAGCGCGCGAGGTCGAGCCAGTAGTCGGCCATGTGCTCGGCATATGCCGGCGAGGCGAGCAGCCGGTCGACGACGCGCTCGTAGGCGTCGGGCGAAGTGTCCGCGACGAACGCGTCGATCTCCTCGAGCGTGGGCGGCAAACCCGTCAGCGTCAGCGTGACGCGGCCGATCAACGTTTCCTTGTCCGCCTCGGCCGACGCCGCAACGCCTTCGCGCTCGAGTCGGCGGAGCACGAACCGGTCGATCTCGTTCGCGACGTTCGCCGTCGCTGCGACCTCGGGAACCGACGGCCGCTCCGGCGCGATGAACGCCCAGTGCGGCCGATACTCGGCGCCGTTCTCGATCCACTGCTCGAGGATCGCCATTTGCTGCGCCGACAGGCTCTTGTGCGTCGACTCGGGCGGCATGCGCTCATCGACATCCGTCGAACGGATGCGGCGCACGAGCTCGCTGCGGGCTGCGTTGCCGGGCACGATCGCATGCTTGCCGGGCGTCTCGGGCAGCTCGGCGATGGCAAGGTCGCGTACGTCGAGCCTCAAGTCGGCCTTGCGCGCCGCGGGGTCGGGCCCGTGGCACTTGAAGCAGTTCTCCGAGAGGATCGGGCGGACGTGCCAGTTGTAGTCGATCGCGTCGGGCGCGAGGCCTGCGAGATCGGGGCTCGGCGCCGCGCAGCCGCAGAGAACCGCCATGGCCGTGGCAATGGTAGCGAGTCTTCCGCTCGTTCTGCTGCGCAACCTGTCCCCCGGGTCGTCTTTGACGACCATAATAGGGTAGATTCACGAGCGATTCGCCGTCGAGCCGTGCACGAAGCGAGGAGGGCGCGATGATAGGCCGCAGAGACATTCTGCGCGGCGCCGCCGCGCTGCCGCTCGTTGCCGCGCCGTTCACGCGCGCGCTCGCCGCGGCCCGAGAATCGCTCGCGCTCGAGCGCTTCGTATTCGACGTGCGGTTCGCGGAATCCGGCGCTATCGCCGAGCACGTGAAACGCCTCGGCATTCGGCTCTCGCCTGTCGCCGACGATCTCATGACGCTCTGGTACGACGAGCTCGATCTCGCCTGGCGTGAGAAGCCGACGGCGCTCGCCGGCGTCACGCTCGCCGACGCGTTGTTCGTGCTCGAGACGTTCGCGCTGGACCGCGGCATGCACGTCGTCTATCGCGGCGAGCATGGGCTCGTCGAAAACGGACGGATCACGCACCATCTTGCGGGGCCCGCCCCGCTCATCGAGCTGCTCAGTCCGTTGCCGACGGACTGGGAGCGCGCGCTCGCGAAAGCCATCACCGAATGCCCGCTCGGCGCGCCGCAGACGGCGCGCGCCGAGCTCGTCAGCGCCGGCCGCGAGCTCTCGCTGCGCGACGTGCCTCTCTATTCATGGATCATTGCGCCGCGCGCCGCCGTCGCGACGCGCGTCGAGAGCTAGGGGGAACCATGGCGATCTTACCGCCCGGAGTCAGTGCCGAGTCGTTCGCGTCGGCTGTTCGCGAGTTTCAAGACGCCGTCGGCCGCGACTGGGTCTTCACGAGCGACGACGACCTCTACTCGTATCGCGACCACTTCTCGTACATCAAGGACCAGCCGAACGAGCTGATCCCGTCGGCGGCCGTCGGCCCCGACACGACCGAGCAAGTGCAGGCGATCGTGCGCACGGCGAACAAATACAAGATTCCGCTCTATGCGATCTCGACGGGCAAGAACTTCGCGTACGGCGGCCCGTCGCCGAACGTGCGCGGCAGCGTGACGGTCGACTTGAAGCGCATGAATCGCATTCTCGTCTGCGACGACAAGCGCCATTTCGCGGTCGTCGAGCCCGGCGTCTCGTACATCGATCTGTATCGCCACATTCAAGCGAACAAGCTCGACGTCTGGGTCGACACGCCGGATCCCGGCTGGGGTAGCTTGATCGGCAACGCGATGGATCACGGCATCGGCTACACGATGGGCTTCTATCGCGACCACTTCGGCGCGCACACGGGGCTGGAGGTCGTGCTGCCGAACGGCGAGATCATGCGCACCGGCATGGGCGCGATGCCGGCCTCGCAGAGCTGGCAGGAATATCGCCACGGCTACGGGCCGGACCCGTGCGGGCTGTTCGGGCAAGGCAATTTCGGCATCGTCACGAAGATGGGGTTCAGGTTGATGCCGGCTCCCGAGCACTGGCGCAACGGCCTGGTCACCGTGCCGAAGCGGCAGGACCTGATCCCGCTGATCGAGGCCGTCAACTATCTCTGCGATCTCTCGATGTGCGGCGAGCCATGGTACGGCAGCCCGCTGATGCCGCTCATGGGCAACACGGAGTTCCGCGAGGCTGCGCTTGCATTCAACGAGTCGGCGATGGACCGCCTGGCCGCGTCGGCGAATTTGCACTCCTGGCAGGTCGAGCTGCAGTTCTACGGCTCGGAGCGCACGACGCTCGCGAATTGGGAGTACGCGAAGGAGCTCGTCGCCCGCAAAGTGCCGGGCGCGCGCTTCACGGACGGCGAGTCGCTGAAAACACCGCTGACGCGCGAGCAGATCGCGAGCACCACGGGTCCCTATCCCACGAACATGCGGCGCAACATCACCCAGGGCGTGCCGGGCTTGGGCATCTGGTACATGACGGGCCGCACGGAGCAGAACCCGAACGCCTGGAACGAGACGCACATCGGGCTGTTCTCGCTCGTCGCGCGCAGCGGCGAGGGCGTGCTCAAGGCGCAAAAGGATTTCGCCGACGTCGCGCGCAGGCTCGACATGCCGAGCCTGTTCCCGAACGCGCTGCAGACGCCCGTGAACTGGTATCAGTTCGCGTTCCTCATGGGCAACGGCTTCGGCCTGGGCCGCGGCGACAATAGCCCCGCCGGCAAACTCGCCGCGACGGCGAAGCTGCGCGAGGTGCTGCGCGAGAACGCGAAGCTCGGCTACGGCGACTACCGCGCGCCGCCGATCTTGCAGGACGACGTCGCCGACCAGTACTCGTTCAACGACTTCGTTCTGCGGCGCTTCACCGAGCAGTTGAAAGACGCAATCGATCCGAACGGCATCATCTCGCCGGGCCGCGCAGGCGTCTGGCCTGCGAATTTCCGTTCGATGCGCGGAGGCATGCGGTCATGAGCGGCCATCGTCCAGCGCTCGTGCTCGCGGTGCTCGTGATCGGCTCGTGGGCGACCTGCGCATCGGCACAAGACGCCGGGCGCGGGAAGGCCAAGTTCGACCACACCTGCGCGCCGTGCCACGGCGCCGGCGTCGGCGACGACGGGCGCGCGATGCTGCCCGGAACCGACGCGCTGCGCATCAAATATCAGGGCTCGCTGCCGGCGCTGCTCGAGCAGCGCACGGACTTGAATGCCGACGCCATCCGCACCTTCTTGCGCCGAGGCACGTGGTCGATGCCGCCATTTCGGCCGACCGAGGTTACCGAAGGCGACATTCAAGACATCGCGGCCTACCTGCGGCAGTCGTCGAGAGCCGCGGCGCGCTAGCGTGAAGTCGCGGCGGACCTTCATTGTCTCTGCGGCGGCCGCGGTCGCCGTGCTCGCCGAGCTTGGTGCGTTTCCTCAACCGCTGCGGTGGACCACGGATTCGGCCATCGGGACGATCGCCTCCCTGCAGGACGGGCTGATCGCCGCCTCGCGCAGCGCATCGATCGACGAACGGTTTCGAACCCTCGAGCCGTTGATCGCCGCGACGCACGATCTCCCGTACATCGCCGAGTTCGCGCTTCGCCGGCAATGGAGCTCGCTGGCCGAGGCCGATCGCCAGCGGTTCGTCGCGGCGTTCGAGCGCTTGAGCGTCATGACGTACGCCGCGCGTTTCAAGGCTGTCGGCGTCGGCACGTTTCGTCCCATGAAAGCCGAGCCCGCAGATGCGAGCGGGCGCATCCAGGTGAAGACTGCCATCGCACGCGCGGATCAGCCCGATGTCTCGCTCGAATACCTGCTGCAACGAGACGGCGAGAACTGGAAGATCATCAACGTCGTCGCCGACGGCGTCAGCGATCTCGCGCTGAAGCGCGCCGAATATCAGCGCGTGTTCGCTAGCGGCGGAATCGCAGGCCTCATCGCCGAGCTCGAGCAGCAGACGGAGCGGCTCGAGCGCGGCTGAGAGGGCTCAATTAGGCGAGCGATCGTGCTCGTGACTCGCGCCGCCGCCGGACTGCAGGCTCTGCGCCGCCGCGAGATGATGCTCGAGCGTCGGTAGCAAGTCTTCGGCGAGATCCGCGACTTTCGAGTCGCCGCTCTTGGCCTGCTTCTCGTATTTCGCGATCTCTTCCTGATGGCCCTTGACCATGTCCGCGGCGAATTGCCGATCGAACTCCGCTCCGGACAGACGAGCCAACGCGTCGTATTTCTTCGTTTGCTCCGCGGTCGGCTGCGTCGGCGGGGTCACGTTCAGATCCTTCGCCAGGTCGGCCGTTCTCTTTTGCGCTTTCGAGTGATCGTCGACGAGCATCTTGCCGAAATCACGAACACCCTCGCTCTGCCCCTTTTGCTGAGCCAGCTGGCCGAGCTTGACCTCCGCCAGGTCGCCGCGAATGGCATCGGTCAAGAATTTCGATTGTGGGCTGTCCGTCGCCAACGCGACCTCCTGCGCCGATGCAATGCCGCATGCAGACAACATCAACGCCGCGCCGAGTGCCGCCAAAGGTTTTTCCGTAACTCGTGCCATGGCCATTCCTCCATGAATGGGTGAGAGAACGAGCGGAAAACTTGCAAGTCCCATACCAGCGACCGCGGTGTGGGGGCGGGCGTAGCCCGAGGCAAACCCGCCTTATTGCGGGAGCGGTGGCAGCCCCAAGTGTCGGCGGATCGACGGCCGCACCGAGTCGACGTTCGCGAGGATCAATCCCTGCAAGCGCTTGATGCCTTCCGCGCGGTCGGCCACGGGCTCGTCGAGCCAGACGGCGCCCGCCGATACGAGCTCGGGCTTCTTGTCGATGAGCGTGTAGATCGCCAAGTGCACGACGGCGATCAGGTCGTCGGCGCCGGGGCCGCTGGGGCGTTTCGCGAAGCGCTGCATGTCGGCGAAGGTCCGGTTCGACACCTCGTTGCGCACGGATTCGAGCGACGAGCCCTCTCCGACGGCGGCCGGCCGGACCATGAGAACCGCTTGGATCCCGCGCGCCGCAAGCGCGTCGAGAAACGCGTCCGTGTCGAGGCTCTCGACGTCGCTCGTGATGTCGTAGCTCGTCACGGCGTCGTAAGCGTGGCTCTTGGCGATCGCGACGAGGTCGGTCTCGAAGCTCTGGCGCAGCGCGGCGTCCTCCGTCAGCGCGACGACGGCTGACTTGAAAGTTGCGGGCGGCTGCTGCGAATAGGCCGTTGCCGCGATCAACGACGCGACGACGAAGAGAGACCGCTTCAACATGGCGTGGGCTCCTAACGCGACCGCAGGATGATAGCGCCGTGCTCGCCGGCGCAACGCGTCAACGCACGTAGCGGTAGTACTCGATGCCTTCGTCGCTGAAATTCGGATTGGCGCTGCTGCCGATCGACTGAATCACGAAGCCTTGTTCGGGATCGCGCAGGCCCTGCGCGGTGCCCGTGTCGTGCAGGGTCTCGTACTGCGCTTGCGTGAGATCTTGATGGGCCTTGAGCGCCGCTTCGAAGCCGATCTTCGAGGCCGCCTCGCGCCATTCGGACGCGACCGTCATCGGAATGGCCTCCGCGGCGTCGCCGCTGCCATAGCCGACCGCGAGCACCTTGCGCCCGGCGAGGTCGATGCCGCGCTTGTGCGCATCCTCGAGACCCGCCGCCATCCACGCGGGCAGCGCCGCGCAGTAGACGTTGCCGATGTCTTTCATCGGCTCGGAGCCGAGCGACATCTTCGAGGCGACCAGTGCGCCGAATTCCTTGCTGCCGCGGAATTCCTTCAGCAACTGGATGCTGAGCGGGTAAGCGTCGGCGTCGATGTTGCCGTCCTTGACGAGCTGCAGGATGTTCGGCTGCGAGCGCATCTCCTCGAGCACGCTGGCGACGGGCATCTTGGCCCGCTCGCAAAGCTCCTCGAGCTCGGCGAGACCGCGCGTGCCGTCCTGCGCCAAGCCGAACAGATAGCTCATCGCGAACGACTGCTCGGGCATGCGGTGATACGGGCGGTGCATGAAAATCGCGGCGAGCTCGCGGTAGTAATCCGACGGCTCGCGCCCCATGCGCCGCGCCATGTCGTTCAGCGCGTGCAGCGTCTCGTCGAGATAACAGGTCGTCGAGTACTTGCCGTTGAACACCGGCAAGTCTTGGAAATGGCAGTTCAGCTTGCCGCGGATGATGTTGCGCAGCACCGGCTTGCGGAAATCGACGGCGCGATACGATGAGGCGCTGCCGATGTGCTCGAGGTGGACCTTCAACAAGCGCGGATTGCGCTCGACGAGCATCGCGACGGCGCCGGCGCCCTGCGTGGGCTCGCCTGAGCTGCCGCGTGCATACTCCGCGATGTCGGCGCTGACGACGATCGCACAGCGGTCGTCGGGCTCGAGGGCGAGATAGCGCAGCGCGTGCTTCAGCGCATAGACGCCGCCCAAGCAGGCGTGCTTGACCTCGGGTACCTCGCAGTGGCGCGACAGCGGCGCGCGGCCGCTCGCTTGCAGGCCCTCGTCGAGCATCCCTTTGACGATGACGGCGCCGGCCGAGTTATCGGTGCTCGACTCCGTGCCCAGACCCAAGAACCCGACGCGGGAAGGGTTGATGCCATAGCGATCGATGAGCCGCATGACCGCCGTGGCGGCCATGGTGTAGACGCTCTGCGCCGGGCCCCGCATCCGGAAGCTGTGGCCGACGACGGCGCGCGTCTTGTCCCAGACGTTGTTGGTCCAGCGACACCATGACTCGAGGTTCACACGGTATGGCGGCACGTACACGGCAAAGCCGCTGATACCCACTTCTTCGGTCATAGAACTCCCAGCTTTGCCGTGGGTTGCCCCGTTGCTTGGGCGCCACCCGTCTCGGCCCGCGCGCGATTATATGACAAACAGATGGCAATCACGCTGGCCGTCCTTACGGGGGGTAGGCCGGGTGCCATCAATGGCCGCGAGCCCTTAAAGGGGGTCCGGCTGCTAAAATGCGCCCCTTCTTGCAGAACGGGCATGAATGAAACTCAGGATCCGCGGTAACTCGCTGCGCTTGCGGGTCTCGAAGACCGAGCTCGCGAGAATAGCCGAGTCAGGGAAGGCCGAAGACACCGTTCGTTTCTCGTCGGAGCAGAGCCTGCGCTACGCAATCGAAGTGCGGCCCACGGGGGCCGTGACGGCAACGCTCGCGGACGCCGCGATCCTCGTGACCTTGCCCAAGGCACGCCTCGACCTGTGGCTGCGGCCCGGCGAGGTCTCGGTCGAGGGTAGCCAGCCCGTCGGCGGCGGCAAGGAGCTGCAGATCTTGCTCGAGAAGGACGAGGCGCGTCACGGCCGCGGAAGCGACACGGACGGTTCCGTTGCGTAGATACAACCTCCGTCGGCACTCGAGGTAGCCGCGTGTTCTCAAGTCGAATCGAGCGCTGCTACAACATCGCGGAGCTGCGCAAGCTCGCGAAGAGGAACATGCCCGCGCCGATGTTCCACTACATCGACGGCGCGGCCGACGACGAATGGACCTTGCGCCGCAACACGGGCGCGTTCGACGGCGTCGAGTTCCTGCCGCGAGCGCTCGTCGACGTGTCGACGATCGACATGTCGACGACTCTGTTCGGCCGGAAAATCGACTGGCCGTTCTTCTGCGCGCCCACTGCGTTACAGCGTCTGTTCCATCACGAAGGCGAAGGCGGCACGGCGCGCGCCGCGCACGCGAGCGGGACGATCTTCTCGCTGTCGAGCGTCTCGTCGACGAACATCGAGGATGCCTCGAAGCTGAGCCCCGGGCCGAAAGTCTTCCAGGTCTACATGTTCAGGGACCGCGGCTTGAGCCGCGAATTCGTGCAGCGCGCGAGGGACTCGGGCTATGTCGCGCTGCAGCTCACCGTCGACGTCACGGTGTCCGGCAACCGCGAGCGCGACATCGTGACGGGCATGACGGTTCCGCCGAAGCTCGCACTGATGAGCTTGATCGACATCGCGATGAAGCCGAAGTGGGTCTACAAGCACCTGACGACGCCGAAGATCGAGGTCGCGAACATCGCGCACCGGCCGCCGCCCGGCAGCGACAAGCTCGGCGGCATCATCCAGTTCCTGAACGCGCAGATCGACCGCAGCATCACGTGGAAGGATGCCGAGTGGATGATCAAGGAATGGGGCGGCCCGTTCGCGATCAAGGGCATCATGAGGGGCGAGGACGCCAAGCGCGCCGCCGACATCGGCGCGAGCGCGGTCATGGTCAGCAACCACGGCGGGCGCCAGCTCGATTTCTCGCCGGCGCCGTTCGACGTGCTGAAGGAAGTCGTCGACGCCGTCGGCGACCGTCTCGAGGTCATACTCGACGGCGGTGTGCGTCGCGGCACGCATATCCTGAAGGCGCTCGCGCTCGGAGCGCGCGCGTGCTCGGCCGGGCGGCCGCATCTCTACGGCCTCGGCGCCGGCGGCGAGGCCGGCGTCCACCAGGCGCTCAAGATCTTGAAAACCGAGCTCGCGCGCGACATGGCGCTGCTCGGTTGCCCGAACGTTCGCGCCATCGATCCGAGCTTCGTAAGACGTGTGGGGGGATCGTGGGCGACATAGACGCGGTCGGCCGGCGGCAATCGTCGCGGCAGCTCACGGTCCGCCGCTTCAGCGGCGGCGAGCTTGGGTCGGGCGACGATCCCGACCTCGTCGCCACCGAGGAGCCGTTCGAGATTCGCTTGGGGTACTCGCGGCGCGACGGCAGCCGTGCCGAGGAGCCGGTCTCGATCACGATGCGCACGCCGGGGCACGACGAGGACCTCGCCGTCGGCTTCCTGTTCACCGAAGGCATCATCCGCGCGCGCAGCGACGTGCAAGACGTCGTGGCGCGCGGCCAGCGCGCGGTCGACGGCTTGATCAACGTCGTGCGCGTCGAGCTTACGCCCGGCGTGGAAGTCGACTTCAAGCGTCTCGAGCGGAACTTCTACATGACCTCCAGCTGCGGAGTCTGCGGCAAGGCCTCGATCGACGCCGTTGCCGTGCAAGGCCAGTACGACGTCGGTGCCGCCGATTTTCGAATGCCGGGCGCCGCGCTCGGGCGGATCCCCGCGGCGCTGAAGACGAAGCAAGCAGTGTTCGAGCAGACGGGCGGCCTGCACGCCTCGGGCTTGTTCGATGCGGCCGGCGAGATCGGCGCGCTGCGCGAGGACGTCGGCCGGCACAATGCGCTCGACAAGCTGATCGGTCAGGCGCTGATGCGCGGCGAGGTGCCGCTCCAGTCTCGCGGCGTCATCGTGAGCGGCCGCGCGAGCTTCGAGCTCATGCAGAAAGCGAAGATGGCCGGCGTCCCGCTCGTCGCGGCCGTCGGCGCGCCGTCGTCGCTCGCGGTCGAGCTCGCGCGCGAGTTCGGCATCACGCTCGTCGGCTTTCTGAAGTCCGATCGCTTCAACGTCTACAGCCGGCCCGACCGAATAGTCTAGGCAACCGCATGGCGCAGCTCTCGCAAGACTGTTTCGCTTCGGGCGTGGAAATACTGTCCGTCGACGATGCCGTGGCTGCAATCACGACGCGCTTCCGCCCCGTCGAAGGCGTGGAGACCGTCGCGCTCGCCGATGCCGACGGCCGCGTCCTCGCCGAGGATCTCGTCGCGACGTTGCAGCTGCCGCCGTTCACGAATTCCGCCGTCGACGGCTATGCCGTCCGCGGCGAGGACGTGCCGAGCGGCGCGGCAAGACTGTTTCGCGTCGCGGGGCGGGTGCAAGCCGGCAGCGGGGCTGCGCGCGCGCCCGTCGCGCCCGGCGAGGCGGTCCGCATCTTCACGGGCGCGCCGATGCCCGAAGGCGCCGACACGGTGTTCATGCAGGAGGACGCCCACCTCGACGATGCGGGTCGTGTCCTGCTCCCGGCGGGGCTCAAGCGCGGCGCCAACGTGCGGCCGGCGGGCGAGGACATTTCGTCGGGTCGCGTGGTCCTGCCCGCGAACCGCTGGCTGCGCCCGCAGGACGTCGCAGCCGCCGCGGCCATGGGGCTCACGCAACTCCGCGTGTTGAGACGCGTGAAGGTCGCGGTGTTCTCTAACGGCGACGAGATCGTCGAGCCGGGC
>Ga0207675_100005790_pt1 | contig 11815 bp, 9 predicted proteins | sample KBSSwiS42_FD_184305 | JGI IMG/M metagenome (GOLD analysis project Ga0207675, IMG submission 184305) | Switchgrass rhizosphere microbial communities from Kellogg Biological Station, Michigan, USA - KBS Switchgrass S4-2 (SPAdes) (version 2) | ecosystem: Host-associated > Plants > Roots >...
GGCGGCCGTCGCGGCTCCGCCGTTCGAGGCGTTCGAGATCGTGTCGAACAAGTGGAGCCTTCTGCATCGTGCCGCCCAATGCGGGATCCCGATTCCACGCACGCACTTCGTCGATGGCCTGTCCGCGTTGCCTCCGCTGCTCTCTCAGATCGCCTATCCGGCGGTCCTCAAGCCCGCGCGATCCAGAATCCTCACGGACGCCGGCTGGGCGGCTGGCTCGGTACAGTATGCCCACACCGAATCGGATCTCCTGCGTCTGTACCGGGCGACCGAATGTTTGAGGTCGCATCCCTCGCTGATTCAGGAACGCATTGTCGGTCCAGGTCTCGGTGTCTTCGTCTTGTGCGACCACGGCCGGCTGCTCGCCGCGTTTGCGCACAGGCGCCTGCGGGAGAAGCCGCCCTCGGGCGGCGTCAGCGTTCTCTGCGAGAGCGTCGCCGTCGATCCTGAGCTGCGCCAGCAGGCGGTGCGGCTGCTCGAACCGCTCGGCTGGCACGGCGTGGCGATGATGGAATACAAGCAGGACCGCCGCACCGGCACCCCGGTGCTGATGGAGGTCAACGGACGGTTCTGGGGATCCCTGCAGCTGGCGGTCGACGCGGGGATTGATTTTCCGTTTCTGAGCGCCCAGCTGGCCCTTGGCCGGCGCTCCGCTGCCCCTGCGGCATACGAAGTGGGGGTGAGCAGTCGCTGGCTGCTCGGCGATCTGGATCATCTGCTGATCCGTCTGCTCCGGAGCGATCGTGACCTTCCGGACACGGTGCCATCGAAGCTGCAGACCATCGTCAATTTCCTGAAATTCGCCACGCCCGGTCAGCGCTACGACGTGTTTCGCCGCGGTGACCCACGTCCCGCATTTCACGAGCTTCACCAGTACGTGAAAGCGCTCTTCGAGTCGCGGGCGCCCGCGCCCGGGTGCGGGCAGGTCGCCGTGGGAGGTGAACGTGCAGGCACGATTGGATGAACTGCGAATCGGCACGCGCCCGTCGCGCGCGAACATCAGCGCGCTCGACCTCTGCCGGGGCCTTGCGCGGAAGGTCCTTGGCTACGGGGCGCGCACCGTCAGCCACGTCCTCGAACGACGACGGATGAATCGGATCCGCCGCAATCCCGCAGCGCTCCGGAAGGCGCTGCGGTCCGCGGACACGCTGCTGATCATGTGTCACGGAAACATCATCAGAAGCCCCTTCGCGACGCAGCTGATCCGGCAGGCGCTGGTCGGCCGGTCGCCGGTCTCGGTCGTCTCCGCGGGCCTGCACGCGGTGCCGGGGAATCCCGCCCATCCAAGGGCGCTCCTCACGGCAACCGCGCGGTCCGTCGATCTGAGCCGCCACCACGCTTCCCCGATTGTGCCGGACCGGGTGGCCGCGAGCGACGTGATCTTCGTGATGGACATCCCGCAGGTCGTCGCCATGCGAAAGCGCTTCCCGGACGCCCGGGGGAAGACATGTCTCCTGACGTGCCTCGCGCCAGAGGTGCCGCTCGAAATCGTCGACCCGGTCAACGGCGGCGAGGCGGCGTTCCAGGTCTGTTACGACCACATCGCCCGGGCGGTGCGGCCGATTGTCCACACGCTCTCCACCACAGCCACGCGCCAGCATGAGGCGCCATGAAGCACCTGCTGGGTCACACCCTCTTCGCCGCGCACCTCGACGCCGTGCTGCTGAGAAATGCGGCCGTCGTCGTGGCATTTCATCGCGTCGACGACGCGGACCGGTCCGACACGCTCACGGTCGATGCCCGCCTGTTCGAGCGTTACTGCATGTTCTTCAGGCGGCACTTTCGCGTGGTGCCGTTGCGAGAGATCGTGCAAAAGCTCGAGCGTGGCCTCGAGCCTCGTCGAGAACTGGCCATCACGTTCGACGACGGCTACCGCGACAACTATGACAAGGCGATGCCCGTGCTCGAGAAGCTGTCGCTGCCCGCCACGTTCTTTGTCGTCTCGCAATGGATTGGCACCGACGTGGTGCCACGATGGGACGAGCGGCGCGGCGTCCGTCATCCCTGGATGACGTGGGATCAGGTGCGATCGCTCCACCGGAGAGGCTTCGAGATCGGCGCGCATACACAACACCACGTCGATCTCGGCCAGGTCGGCGCCACCGAGGCGCGCGACGAGATTGTCGGGGCGCGTCTGTCGCTCGAGAGACAGCTCGCCGCACGCGTGGACCTGTTCGCCTACCCGTACGGCGGGAGGAACAACATCACCAACTCGAACAGAGCGCTGGTCAAGGCCGCCCGGTTCCGCTGTTGCTGCTCGAACTTCGGCGGCGTCAACGGTCCGGACACCGATCCGTTCGACCTGCTCAGAATCCCCATCTCTCCGTGGTACGCCTCACCTCACCAGTTCGGCTTCGACGTTGCCCTGGGGCGGAGCGTCCTCGCCGAAAGCGGCGGCGTCAACGCCGAGGCATTCAACGGCCGGTGATCGCGACCGTCTTCCTTCGTCGGTTTTCGAGAGTCGAATGATGTTGCGCAATATCGGCAGCAATTGGGTGTTGATCCTGGTGACCATCGGCGCCACCTATTTCCTGACGCCGTTCATCATCGGCACCCTCGGCCAGGAGGGGTACGGCACCTGGACGTTGATCACCTCCATGACCGGGTACATCAGTCTGATGGCCCTGGGCGTGCCGATGGCGTGCGTCCGCTACCTCGCGCAGGATGTCGCCGAAGGCGATGCGCGGAAGATGAGCCAGACGATCGGGAGTTGCGCCGGCCTGTATCTCCTCATCGGTATGGTCGCCATCATGATTGGCGCGGTGTTGATGGTGTTGTTCGATCACTATGAGATCCCCGCCACGTTCCAGACCGAGGCCCTCGTCGCGTTCGGCCTGATGGTGCTCAATGTCTCGGCGGGCTTCATCGGGTTCCTGCCGGAAGGCATCCTGTTCGCGCACCACGATTTTGTGCCGCGCAATCTGGTCCGGATCGTCGGCATCCTCTTGCGGTTGGGTCTCACGATTGGCCTGCTGACGCTCACGGCCTCGCTCGTGACGCTGGCGGCGGTCCAGATTGCCTGCCTCGCCTTCGATTTCTCCGTCACCTTGTTCCTGATCCGGCGGCGGTACCCGGAGGTGCACATCAGCCTCGCGGACTTCGATTTCGGAATGGTCCGGCGGATTTTTTCCTTCAGCGTGTATGTGCTGTTGCTGACTGCGGGCGCACGTCTGAGCTTCGAGACCGACGCCCTGGTGATTGGCGCGCTCATGGGCGTCGGCTCGATCCCGTTTTATGTGGTCGCCAACAGTCTCATCGTCTATGTGATGGACTTCGTCATTGCCATCGCCGCGGTCGTCTCCCCGATGGCCACGAAACTGGCCACCGAGGGAAAGTCGGATGAGCTCAGAGAGATGTTTCTGAAGTGGTCGAAAGTGGCCTTGTCGCTGACCCTGATGGTGGGCCTCTTTCTGATCGTGTTCGGACCGACGTTCATCGGGTGGTGGATCGATCCGTCCTACGAACATCCCTCCGGCCAGGTGCTCCAGATCCTGATGGTCTCGAGCTTCGTCTTTCTGCCGATCAGGGGCGTCGCGTTGCCGCTGCTGATGGGCCTTGGGAAGCCGAAAACGCCGGCCATCGCGTCGCTCGCCGCTGGGCTGTTGAACCTCGGGCTGAGCGTGCTGTTGATTCGCCCATTGGGACTCCTCGGGGTCGCTGTCGGAACCGCGATTCCGAATGTGCTCTTCGCAGCCCTGGTGCTGGTCGTTGCCTGCCGTGCGCTCGACCTGACCGTGGCGGACTACGTGAAATACGTGGTGCCTCGCGCGGCGCTGGGAGCGCTGCCCATCGTGGCCTTGCTGCTGTGGTTCAGGCTGGGGCTCCACGTGCAGTCGTTTCCTGGTCTCATGGCGGCCGGCTCCGTCATGGTCCTGCTGTTCGGCATCACGTGGATCTTTTTCGTGTACCGCCGGGATCCATACGTGGACCTGCGGCCGCATCTGGGCTGGTTGCGCGTGTGGACCGGTTTCAAAACAATGCGGGAGGAAGCCCCGTGACGACTCTAGGATGGCTGCTCGCGATTCCCGCCCTGGCACTGTGCTGCGTGGCCGCCGAGCTCGCGGCGAGATGGTGGATTCGTCATCGAGGTCAGTACTACGTGCTCCCTCCGGGGCTGCGTCTGCGCCTGCACCTCGACGCACACGTGTTTCCGCAACTGGAGCGGGAAACCAGGCTCGACGTCAACAGCGACGGCGAGCGCGGTGACGAAGCGCCACGCTCGACGAACGGACTATATCGAGTGCTCGTGGGCGGTGGGAGTCAGCCCGAAGGGTTTTTCCTGGATCAGGACACGGCATGGCCCGGGGCACTCCAGCGGACGCTCGAAAGGCCGGAGCAGCTGCTCAGGCTGGGAGCGTCGAAAGTCCATGTGGGCAGTATCGCCCGCTCCGGTGTCGGATCCGAGGCGCTCAACCTCATTTTCGATCGCACCCTCCCTCGATATCCGCGACTGCAACTCATCATCATCATGGTTGGGGCCACCGACGTGCTGCGGTGGCTCGAAGACGGCCTGCCGCGATCGCCCGTGCCGCCTCGGGCCGAGGACGTCTTCCGCTGCCATCCCGGGGGGCCATTCGGCTGGAAGCCCAAGGATCTCGCCGCGACGGAGCTGCTGCTGAGGGCGCGGCGGCGCTGGCTCCGGTCGGTCCAGGTGCATGAGGGCGCAGGGAAATGGATTGGACACGCTCGCGCCATGAGGGCGCGCGCGAAAACCGTTCGAGTGACCATGCCGGATCCAGTGCCGATGCTCGAGCACTTCGAGTTCTACTTCCGAAGACTCCTCCTGACGGCAAATGCGCATGCCGATCGCGTGCTCGTGGTCCGGCAGCCCTGGTTCGACAAGGACTACTCGAAGGAGGAGGCCGCCCACATGTGGCACGGAGGGGTGGGACAGGTGTGGCGAGAAGAAGTCACGACCTACTACTCCTTCGAGGTCGTTTCGAAACTCATGGCCCTGGTGGATGCGAAAGCTGCCGCCGTCGCCAGAGCGCTCGACGTCGAGCAGCTCGACCTGATGCCGCTGCTGGATCGCAGCCTCGCCACCTACTATGACGGTTTCCATCTCACGCCCGCAGGAGCCAGGGTCGTCGCCACGGCAGTCGCGGCCGCAGTCCTGCGGCAGCCTCTTCCTTCCGCGCGCCAGGCAACGGCGGCTGAAGATGCGATTGCCGGAAATCTCGCGTTGCGGGCTTCCTGAACGATTCCACGCCGAATGACATCCGGAACGAACGATGAACGCGACCCCGATCCGCGTCTGCCACGTCATCACCGCCGATTTGTGGGCCGGCGCCGAGGTGCAGGTGGCGACGCTCGTGTCGTATCTGGCCGCCCGTCCGGAGGTGCAGGTCAGCGCCGTGCTGTTCAATGACGGATGGCTGGCGTCCGAGCTGCGCGCGCTCGGCATCACCGTCGCGGTGGTCGGCGAACGCCAGCACACGGCTCTCGGAATCATTCGCTTCCTCACGCGGTTCTTCAGACGCCACCGGGTCGAGCTCATTCACACCCACCGATACAAGGACAACGTCCTGGGCAGCATCGCGGCGATCTTCGCCGGCGTCCCGCACGTGATCCGCACGGTCCACGGCTGCAGTGAACCGATGCGCGGCTGGGACTGGCTGAAGTTCCAGCTCTACCAGGCGCTCGATCTCGCCGCGCTCTGGTCCCGTGCGGACCGCGTGGTGGCGGTCTCGCGGCGCATGGTCGACACGCTGAAAGCGTCCGGGTACCGGCCCGGCACGCTGACCTCCGTGCACAACGGCGTCGATCTGAGCAAGATCCACCCGACGGGATTCGTCCGGCAGACGAGAGAAGCCATCGGCCTGCGCCCCGGAGACGTGGTCATCGGCACCGCCGGCAGACTCACGCCCGTGAAAGGGCATGAGTACCTCGTTCGGGCTGCCGCGCGAATCGTTCAGCAGGAAAGCCACGCGCGCTTTCTGTTCATCGGCAGCGGTCCGCTCGAGCCCGGGCTGCGCGATCTCGCCCGCCGGCTCGGCGTCGACCACGCGTGCGTCTTCGTCGATCCCGCGATCGATCGCCGTGCGAGCGTGTACGACCTGATCGCGGCGATGGACGTCTTCGTCCTCCCGTCGCTTCACGAAGGCATCCCGATGGCGCTGCTCGAAGCGTTGGCGCTTCAGCGGCCGGTCGTGGCGTCGGCGGTCGGTGGAATTCCGGAGGTCGTGACGCACGAGGCCACCGGGCTGCTCGTCGAGGCGAAGAACGATCGGGCGCTGGCCGACGCGTGTCTGGATCTCGTGAGCGATCGCGGCCGTGCGCGCGGGCTCGCCCTTCGTGGACGGCGGCGCGTCGAGCGGGAGTTCTCACACGAGAGGAACGGGGAGACGATGCTGGGGCTGTATCACGCGGTTGCCGCACAAACGCGCGCCGGGACCGGTGCCGCTGCAGTGCTGGAGCGGGATGATACGCGCCGTATCGACTCGCGGGCATCCTGATGAGTTCCGAGACGATCCGTCCATCGTCACACGGTGCGGGTGTCCATCTGTATCGACCGATCGCCGTGCCGCCACCCGCCGCCGCAGGCCAGCGGGTTGGCCCACACCTTCCAGGACATGCGGCAGGGGAGTCCACGCGGCAGCGCCCTCCTGTGATCGCCGCCATCGATCAAACTGGCTTGAAATGGGACGCGCTCCTCGTCTGCGTGGCCGGGTACATCCTGACGTCCGTGGGACGCATTCATCAGCTGTTCGGCGTCCTCGGGGCGATCCATCTGGCGGCGCTCATGGGAGCGCTCGCCATCGGGCTGTGGTTGATCGACACGCGAAAGCAGCGGCAGTCGAGAACGGCGTTCTGTCGGACGACTCGCCTGGCGGGGCTGCTCCTGGCCTGGATGATCCTTTCGGTGCCCGGCGCATTGCGCGTCGGCAACAGCTTCGACGTCGTCTTCGACAACTTCATCAAGACCGCCGTGATGTCGTTCGTCGTGGTCGCCAGCGTCCGCACGATCCGCGACGTTGAACGCCTGGCGTTCGTCTATCTGGCGGGCGCGGTGGTGTATTCCGCGGTGGTGCTCACGAAGTTCGACCTCGGATCCGGCGATGCGTGGCGGCTGGGGCATCTCTATTACTACGACGCGAATGATTTTGCGACCTACGCGGTCAGCGCCATGCCCCTCGGCATCTACTTCCTGCATGCGGGACGACGGATGGCCGTCCGGCTGTTCGCCGCGGCCGGCCTCGTCGTGCTCACGCTCGGTTTCGTCTGGTCGGGTTCGCGCGGCGGATTCATCGCGCTCGCGGCCGTGGCCATCTACGTGGTCCTCTGTTTCTCGGCGATCCCTCTCAGATGGCGGCTCTCCGCGACGGCGCTGGTTGCCGTCGTCCTGTTCGCGACCGCGAGCGATCAGTACTGGCATCAGATGGGCACGATCGCGTCCGACGCCGATTACAACCACACGGCGGAATCGGGACGCCTCCAGATCTGGAGCCGCGGGATCGGTTACATGATGGACAATCCGGTGCTCGGTGTGGGCCCGGGCAATTTCCAGACCGCCGAGGGCACGCTGTCGCCGTTCGCGGAGCGGCAGCAATACGGCGTCGGTGTGCGCTGGAATGCGCCGCATAACAGCTTCGTCCAGATCGGAGCGGAGCTCGGGTTCCCGGGTCTGGCGCTCTACATCGCGGTCATCGCCAGCGCGTTCTCCGCACTGCGGCGCGCCGGCGATCTGTCCCCGGCCCTGACCGCCTCGCTGCTCGGGTTCGTCGTCGGGTCGTTTTTCCTGTCGCTCGCCTATTCCGAAATGCTCTACACGCTTGTCGCGCTCGCCGTGGGGCTGCGAAAGGTCAGCCGTGCGGACGGCGCACCGGCTTGAATGCTCATGCCGCGAATCGCGCAGCTGATCGAGTCGGACGGCCCGGGTGGCGCCGAACGTGTCGTCGTCGACCTGGCCCTGGGACTTCAGGCGTCCGGCAGTCGAAGTGTCGTCTTCCTGCCGGCCGATGGTGAAGGGTGGCTCGCGCGTCAATTGGAAGGGTCGGGCGTCGCGATCGAATACTTCCGCCTGGATCGACCCGTTTCGCCGGCGTGTGCGCGGTCGTTGGCGGCGGCGTTCCGCCGTCATCGCATCGCCATCGCACACAGCCACGAGTTCTCGATGGCCGTTTATGGCGCATTGGCCTCGTGGCTTGCCGGCGGCCAACACGTCATCACGATGCACGGCAGCCGATACTATGCCCGGCGTCTCCAGCGCCGCGCGGCGCTGCGCGCGGCGCTCGCGCTGAGCGGCGGCACCGTCGCCGTGTCGAAGCAGCTGGCTGACGAGATGAGCCACGACCTGCTCGTCCCGCGATCGCACATCGCGACGATCTCGAACGGCGTGCGGCACGTCCCCGCGGACGGGACACCGATCCGCGACCAATTGCGGCTCGGAGCAGGCGACCGGCTGCTCGTGTCGGTTGGGAACCTCTACGCGGTGAAAGGGCATGTACATCTGATTGACGCGTTGGCGCTTCTCGCCGATCGCCATCCGGCCGTGCATCTCGCGATCTGCGGCCGCGGCGATCTGGAAAGCGCCCTCCTCGCCCGCGCCCGCGAGCTTCGTCTCCCGAACGTGCACCTGCTGGGACTGCGCGCTGATGTCGCCGCCGTTCTCGCCGCAGCCGATGTCTTCGTGCTGCCGTCGTTGTCCGAGGGCCTGCCGCTCGCGCTTCTCGAGGCGATGTTTGCCGGTTGCCCGATCGTCGCGAGCGACGTCGGCGAGGTCGCCGCGGCGCTCGGTCACGGCGAGGCCGGTGCGCTCGTCGAAGCCGGCAACCCTGCCGCGCTCGCTGCATCGCTGGACAGTCTGCTCAGCGATCCGGCTCGCGCCCGCGTACTCGGCGAGCGCGCGCGGATGCGGGCGGCCGCCGAATACGACGTCTCGCACATGGTTCGCTGCTATCGATCCATCTACGACCGACTCCTCACCCGCGCCACGCTGCCCGTCACCGGCTTTGCCGCCGGATCAGCGCGGTCGAACCTGTAGCCGCCTCCCGCCCGCTGGGCGCCGTTCCCCGGAGAGTGCAATGAATCGAAAACTCCAGCTCGTTGCGTTCATGGTCTTTGCGTTCACACTCACGCCTGGGGTGCGTGGCGCGTCGGTCACGATTGCACCCGCAAATCCAGCGCTACTCGTGGGTCAGACGGTACAGCTCGCCGCAAACGGCGCCGTCGTGCCGGCCGCCATCGCGACCGGCGCGGGGCACACGTGCGTGCTCTACACCGATCAGTCGATTCGCTGTACCGGCCAGAACAGTCAGGGTCAGGTCGGCAACGGAGGCTTCACCAGCGTGTTCGAGCCGGCTGCCGTCAGCGGGACGGTGAATCCCGTGAGCCTTGGCGCCGGTCTGGAGCATACCTGCACGCTGGTCGGCGACGGCAGGATGCAGTGCTGGGGAGCGAACTTCACGGGGCAGCTCGGCGATGGGACGATGGGGGGGTTCGCGATGGCGCCGCAGTTCGTGCACAACGTCACGAACGCCATCAAGGCGATCACCGGGGGCTTCTTTACCTGCGCGATCCTGCCCGACCATACCGTGCAGTGCTGGGGACGCAACCAGGACGGGCAGCTTGGCAACGGCGACAGCACGACCGACGTTCCCTTGCCCGCGCCGGTGCAAGGCCTCGGTCCCGTGGTCGACTTCGCGGCCGGGGGCTACCACGCGTGCGCCATGCTGGCCGACCGCACCGTGCGGTGCTGGGGGCGCAACGTTCGCGGACAGGTCGGCGATGGAACCAGCAACAGTCCGGTGACACAACCGCACATCGTGAGCGGGTTGAACAGCGCCGTGACGCTGAGTCTCGGCAGCTATCACAGCTGCGCGCTCCTGCAGGATGCCACGGTGCAGTGCTGGGGAGACAGCGACCACGGGCAGATCGGCGCTCAGGGTCTTGCTTTTTCGCCGGTCCCCGTCACCGTGAGCGGGATCGCGAACGCCGTGCGCGTCGGCACCGGGTTCCAGCACAGTTGTGCCGTGCTCTCTGACGGCACGGTCCGCTGCTGGGGCAACAACGCGTTCGGCCAGCTCGGCAACGGAACGACGACGGATTCGGCCAGCCCGGTGCAGGTGCAGGGCATCGCCAATCCTCGCGCCGTTGCGCTCGGCGCCGGCCATACCTGCGCGCTGATGCCCGACACATCGGTGCTCTGTTGGGGCGAAAACGATCTCGGCGAGTTCGGGGCCGGCACCGCCACCAATTCGCTTACCCCGGTGAAGATGCACGGAACCGGCATGACGTGGGCGAGTAGCAACCCCAGCGTCGCGACCGTCAGCGAGACCGGGCTCGTGACAGCGATCGGCCGGGGAACCGCGACCATTACCGCGACCGACCCGTTCGGGAACGCCGGCAGCACGACGCTGACGGTCAGGCAGTTGCTGACACTCGCGGCCATCCGGCAGGGCGATGGCACCGGCACCGTGACGTCTGCGCCGGCAGGCATCAACTGCGGACCGACCTGTTCCGCGTCGTTCGTGAGCGACTCGCCGGTGACGATGACCGCGACACCCGGTGCGGATTCGATCTTCACCGGCTGGACCGGTTGCGATTCGGTCTCGGGCGCGACGTGCACCGTGTCGATGACGGCTTCGCGCACGGTGACGGCGATCTTCATGTTGAAGCGCTTCACGCTGACGGTCGCCAAGACCGGCATCGGCAAAGGGACCGTGACGTCGAGTCCTGCCGGCATCAACTGTTCTGGAACCGGAAGCGGCTGCTCGAGCGACTACGTGATCAATACCAGCGTGAGCCTGACCGCGACCCCGGCGCTCGGCTCGGTCTTCGTCGGGTGGACCGGATGCGCGACGTCCAACGGTTCGTCGTGCACGGTGGCGATGGGTGCGAACCGGTCCGTGACCGCTGACTTCGTCGGTGTTCCCTTGCCGTAGACAGCGCCCGCCCCCGGACCGCGTCGCGCACCCTTTCATTCATTCAGGAGCCAGGAGATCGTGATGGCACACGCGCAGGCAGAAACCGAACTGGTCGTGGAGCGTCCCGGGGAACATTGGCGTCGGCCGGACGTCGCGCAGACATACGACTCCGGCCGGTTCGACAATCTGAAGGGACGCCTGTACCGCTGGCGCGAGGAGCGCGCGATCGAGCTGGCGCTGCAAAGGTTCCGGCGCGGGAGCACGGTGCTCGACGCCGCGTGCGGCACCGGCCGCATCACCGCGCTGCTTCAGCGCAACGGATTCCGGCCGACAGGGTGTGATGTGTCACCGGCGATGCTGGCGGTGGCGCATCGTCGCCTCACGGCTCTTGGCTGCGAGGTTCCGCTGGTTGAAAGCAGCGTCGAGTGCCTGCCGTACCCCAAACAGTCGTTCGATGCGGCGACCTGCATTGGCCTGCTGATGCATCTCGAGGCGGACGTCCGCGTTCGCGCTCTGCGGGAGCTCGCACGCGTCAGCCGCGGGCCGCTGGTGGTCCAGTACGGCTGTGTCGACCTGTTCCAGCGCTTGGGCGCGCGCATCACCGGTGTGCCGCCCGGCCGGGTGCGGTGCCCGGTTTCGGTGGGCGAGATGCAGGCGGATCTGGCCCGCAGCGGCTTGAAGGCGCTCGCTCAATCCTGGGTCGCGCGTGGGCTCTCGAGCAGCGTCATCGTGGTGCTCGAACCCACCGGATCGATACGGTGACGGACGAGCCGTGCGGTTCATAGCGGATTCGTACTATCGTGGGCTCCGAGCCGCAGGTATCCCGGCTCTTCGGCGGCGGCTGAACGACGCCGGGGTCATCCTCTGTTACCACAACGTTGTCGCGACAGAGCAGGACTGCGCCGGCTGCCCGGGCCTTCACGAGCCGCGCGCACGCTTCGAACAACAGA
>Ga0207675_100005793_pt1 | contig 11811 bp, 9 predicted proteins | sample KBSSwiS42_FD_184305 | JGI IMG/M metagenome (GOLD analysis project Ga0207675, IMG submission 184305) | Switchgrass rhizosphere microbial communities from Kellogg Biological Station, Michigan, USA - KBS Switchgrass S4-2 (SPAdes) (version 2) | ecosystem: Host-associated > Plants > Roots >...
CTCGCTCTCGGCGGGCCTTCCATCGGCCCCCTCCCTCTTGTAACCCGATGCGCGGTGCGCACCGGGAACATAAAACATTCTGGGAAGAGACAATGAAGCTGAAATCAGGTCAGAAACCACACAACATGGTAGGGGTCGCGGTTCGCCGAGCGTTGTTGGCTGCCGCAGCTGTCGCCGGCAGCGCCTTACCCCCTTCGATAGCTTTTGCGGCAGACGAACCGAACATGGAGGAAGTGGTCGTCACCGGCTCAATCCTGCGCCGGACCGACACCGAAACGCCTTCGCCGGTCACTGTATTGAGCTCTGAGTCGCTGGAAGAGCGCGGCATCAACACTATTTCGGAAGCGGTGCAGCGCCTGTCGGCCAATAACGCCGGCACCATTCAGCAGGGCTGGAACACCGGCTTCAACTTCGCCAGCGGCGCAAACGCCCCGGCGCTGCGCGGTCTGACCGTGCAGGCGACGCTGTCGGTGTTCGACGGCCTGCGTATGGCCCCGTATCCGCTCGCGGACGACGGTCAGCGCAACTTCGTCGACCTCAACTCGATTCCCAGCGCCATCATCGACAAGATCGAAGTGCTGCGTGACGGCGCCTCGTCGACGTACGGTGCCGACGCCATCGCGGGCGTCGTGAACATCATCACCAAGAAAGAAATCCAGGGCTTGCACCTCGGCGGCTCGTACGGCATGTCCGAAGACGGCGGCGGTCAAGAGAATCACGCCGACCTTACCTGGGGCTTCGGCGATCTCGAAAGCCAGGGCTTCAACTTCTACGTGAGCGGCGAGTATCAGTCGACCAAGGCCCTGTGGGCCCGTCAACGTGACTACCCGTTCAACACGACCAATTTGACCGGCATCTGCAACGACGACGGCACGTCGTGCATGCAGAACCTCAACTGGAACGGCATTACGCAGGAGATGGTCGGCGATCCGGCCACGGCCGCGTCCGCAATCAACGGCTTGATCAGCGTGCCGGGTGTGACGATGGTGCGCGCGGTGGGTGCCGCCGCCAACGCGGGCAATGGCCGCTACAATTTCCTGGATCCGTCCGCGGGCTGCCGCAACTGGTCCATGGCAATGGTGCCGAATGAAGTGATCGCGGCGCTGGGGCCAAACTCCTCAGTCCCGAATCGCGTCTGCGAAGTCGACCTGCAAGACGCTTTCATCATGTTGCAGCCGGAAACGAAGCGCCAAGGCTTGTCCATGCGCTTTACGTATAACCTGGGTGAATCTTCCCAGTTGTACGCGATGGCGAACTGGTACAAGACCGATACCCATGCGCAGTTCACGCCGCTGGGCTTCAACGGTACCCCGCCGCCGCCGAATCCGGCCAACCTCCCCGCCGCCAACATCATCCTTCCGGAGTATGTCTGCGCAGCGGGTGTGGGCACGTTCAACGGCCTGAACACGGGTTGCGACGAGAACAATGGCACACTGAATCCTTACAACCCGTATGCGGCGCCTGGTGCAGCCGGATTCCGCGCGCAGGCCTTCCTGCGCAATATCGAAGGACGCACGGTGGACACCAGCTCGCGCGCGCTGCGCGGCGTGCTCGGCGTCGAAGGCAGCTTCGGTGACGATTGGAGCTACACCGCCAACCTGACGACCTCTGAAGTCGGCCTGACGCTGACCCAGAACAACTACATGATCCCGCAGCGAATCTGGGACGTGGCCGCGCGCGGCACGTTCAACTTCGCCAATCCGGCGGCGACCCCGCAGGACGTCTGGGACTACATCCAGCCGACCAACGAGAAGTACAACACCTCGCGCCTTTGGCAGGTGCAGGGCACCATCGCCAAGTCGTTCGTGGATCTGCCCGGTGGTGCGCTGCAGGGTGCCTTCGGTGTCGCGTATCGCGAAGAATCGATCAACGCGCCCAGCGGCAACCCCGGCGAGCCGACCTCCCCGTATACGCGCTACTACTCGATCAATGCCGTGGGCACCGAGGGTAGCCGTGACGTCAAGTCGGCGTTCTTCGAAGTGAGCGCGCCGGTCCTGAAGCAACTCGAGCTGGCCGCTTCCGGCCGCTTCGATGACTACTCGACCGGTCAGTCGAACTTCTCGCCGAAGTTCGGATTCAAGTTCACCCCGATCGAACAGATCGCCGTTCGCGGCACCTGGTCGCAGGGCTTCCGAATCCCGAGCTTCAACGAAGCCTTCGGTCTGCCGACCACGGGCTACGTCAGCCGGACGATCGACTGCACGAACGATGCGACTCCGGTGGTTTACGTGGACTTCTGTAACGCCCACCAAGCCAACGCCTACGCGACGAACCCGTACAACCTGGGTTTGACGCAGACCGGCAACCCCGAGCTGGATCCGGAGGAATCCGAATCCTTCACGTTTGGCCTGGTGCTCGAGCCGATGCGTAACCTGAGCTTCACGATCGACTACTGGCAGATCCAGGTCGACAACCTGATTGCGGGTGTGACGAATACCGGTGACGTTGAGGCCGCGTACTACCTCAACAACGGCAACGTAAACCTCCCGGGCTTCACGGTTTCGCCGCAGGCTCCGGACGCCTCGAATCCGGGTGCGTTGCCGCTGCTGGGCTTCATCGAGAGCTCGTACACCAACCAGGACAGCGAGGAAGTCAGTGGTATCGACCTGGGTGCGAACTTCTCGCTCCCGATCGGCGACACGTTCACGTGGCGCAGCTTCCTCGAAGTGTCGTACCTGATGAACTACGACCTGAAGCCGGCAAGCGGCGGCCCCAAGTTCAGCTACGAAGGTACGTTGAGCCCCTGCAACATCACCTCGTGCTCGGGCGCTCCCCAGTATCGCGGCATGTGGCAGAACACGCTGGAGTTCGCCGGTACGTCACTCTCGCTGACCGGTTACTGGACCAGCGGATATGACACGTTCTCGGCCGACTTCCTGCCGGCTGGCGCGACCGTTGACTGTGCGAACAGCCTCGGAGCGTCGACTGCGACCTACGTGAACGGCGAGGCAGTGAACTGCTATCAGGGCGGTCAGTGGAACGCGGACTTCACGGCCCGTCACACCTTCAGCGACAAGTACACCGTGTACCTGGACGTGCTGAACGTGTTCAACATCGAGCCCGAGTTCGATCCGTCAGCCGCGTATGCGCTGTTCAACTACAACCCGGCCTGGGGTGGTCCGAACATCATGGGCCGCTACTACCGGCTCGGAGTGCAGCTCGACTTCTAAGGACCAGCACTTGATGTAAACCTGGGGGCGTCCCGCAAGGGCCGCCCCCTTCTTTTTTGGAGTGCGGCCCGAAAAGAAAAGGGCGCGGGAAGATGCGATCTTCCCGCGCCCTGGAACGGAGTCAGTTCAATTCAGTTGAGCGCGTGCAGTACCACGCGGCGGTTCTGGCGACGTCCATCTTCGTTGTCGTTGCTCGCAATGGGGTCCTTTTCACCGAAGCCCGTTGCCGTCAGCGAGTTGGTGACGCCGCTGTCCTTGAGGTACTGGAGCACGGCCTGCGCGCGCCGCTCGGACAGCTTCTGGTTGTGTGAGTCGGAGCCGCGGCTGTCGGTGTATCCCGCGACTTCGATATTGACCTCGGGATAACGCTTGAGCGTCGCGGACGCACCTTCCAGCACCGGCAGACTCTCGGGGAGGATCACCGCACTGTCGGTGGCGAACTTCACGCCCTGCAGCAGCAGCTCCTTGTTGAACGGACAGCCGGTATTGTCGACGCGCATGCCTTTGGGCGTATCCGGGCACTTGTCCGTGCCATCGGCGATGCCATCGCCATCGCTGTCGGGCACACATCCCTTCTCATCGACGGCTGTGCCGGCGGGCGTATTCGGGCATTGATCGCGGCTGTCGCCGACGCCGTCACCGTCACTGTCGAGTTCGCAGCCCACAGCGTCGACCTTGGCGCCCGCGGGCGTGCCGGGGCATTTGTCGAGGTCGTTGGTGACGCCATCGCCGTCGTCATCCAGCGGGCAACCGTTGGCGTCGACCGCCGTGCCGGCGGGCGTGCCGGGGCACTTGTCGAGATCGTCGGTGACGCCGTCGCCATCCGAATCGACGGGCACGCGTACCGGCGTCGCGCCCCAGGAGAACTGCAGGCCAAGACCCGCGATGTAGTCGACCGGTTCGGCGCCTCCGTCCGATCCCGACGACATGGCCCGGCGGGCGCCGAGGTCGGCGCGCAGGTTGATGGCACGGCCGTCGTTACGGCCCGGATTGAGATCGATGAGCAATCCGACGCCATACGTGGAGGCGTAAGTGGATTCATCGGTGTCGGTCAGCGAGGCGGTCTGGTGGGCAATGCCAACCTGGAAGAAGGGATTGACCCGCGACTCGCCCCGATAGAAGACCCACTTGCCCTGGATACCCCAGCCCTTGAGCTCGAGCGATTCGTTGCCGCCGCGGTCGTGCTTGGACAGGAAGGTGTTGAGCTCGAGGTCCAGGCTCTTGTTCAACGTGCGACCGAATCCCAAGCCGAAGCCGATGTCGTCGTCCGCGAGCCGTTCATCGTCCAGCCACAGTGCATAGATCGACGGTGCGACGTACCAGCTGCTCTCGGCGTCGGCCGCCGAGGCGGCGTTGGCCGCAAAACAGGCGGCCAAGACACCAATCACCAGGGTACCGGTTCTTTTCATGGCGCTTTCTCCCTAGTCGAAGGCTGGGGATCATAGCCGACGCCCAAACGCGCCGGTAATCGGTCGATGGCCTTACTGGCGCGGGACGACCAACGCCGGATGCTGCACTCGTTGTCCGGCATGCAGGCCCAACCGGTGAGCCTCGCCGCCGCCGATTTCCAGAACCGCGAGCGCCGGCTCCTTGCTGCGAATGATCGCGAGCGAATGCGGCGTGGTTTGTTCGACTATCTGCTGTATGCGGCCGCGTCCGTCGATGAACACCATGTCGAGCGGGATGTAGGTGTTCTTCATCCACATGCTGATGGGCGTAGGCTCATCGTGCACGAACAACATGCCGCGTTCCGGCGGCAATGAACGCACGAACATCAGTCCCTGTGCCTGGCGCTGCGGCGAGTCGGCCAGCCAGACCTGGAGCACGTGTTTGACCTTCTTGCCATCGCTGATCTCGAGCTTGTCCGACGGGAAGGCGTCGAGCGGTTCGATCGGGCCGGTCTGCGCGTGGGCGACCTGCAGCCACGCGAGCAGCAGTGCACAGCCGAGCGAAACGCCGGCGCGGCGCGCGCGGCGACCCGGGCGACTAGTTGGAAGGGCTGCTGGATGACTTGTCGGCTGGAAGGGCATGGCGGTCATCGTCGCTGAATTCCACGCGGCCTGCAAAATCGAAGCTGGTGACGACCAGGCGTTCCTCGCGCGACAGGCTGGTAGCGGGCCCCAGGCAGAAACCGCGCGCGACCACCCGGTACACGGCGCGGTCAGGCCCCAGCCGCTCGACGCGTTCCTGCGTCAGCGAATCCACCGTGCACTTGTCGTCGCCCTGTGTTGCGAAGATGCGCTGTTCTCCTTCAAAGAGAAGGGTCACGTTGGTGCGCAGAGCCTCTCCGCCGCGCCCCTCGGAGACGCCGGCGATGCCGAACACCAGGCGGATTCGCCGTCCCTCACCGCGCGCCGGTCCGCCGATGCTCACCCGGACGCCGTTGCCGGAAGGCCGCGGTCCCCCTTCGCATTGCATCTCCGCGTTCTTCCAGTCCAGGTCCAGGTCCAGTGCGCCGCGCAAGCGCGCGCGCAGGTAACCGCCGCCGGCGGAAAAACAACCTGCCTCCGCGGGGGCCGGCGCGTTTGCAGGCGGATTGGCCAATGTGCTGTGCGTGAAGGTGAGCGCCGTGACGATAGTGGCCAGGGCGCGGGCGCGCGGAGACATGCGTCTACGGTAGCACGAGCCCTATACTGCCCAAGAAAGAGGAACCAATGGCCAAACGCCCAGCACGCGCAACATCCGGTCGATACGTCAGCCGCCTGACGAGCGGCACGCTCGCGGTCATCATGGCCGGCGGCCGCGGTGAACGTCTCAAGGGACTCACCGAGCATCGCGCCAAACCCGCGACGCCGTTCGGCGGCAAGTTCCGCATCATCGATTTCGTGCTTTCGAACTGCGTGAACTCGGGCATTCGCCAGATCACCGTGCTGACGCAGTACAAGGCGCAGTCGCTGATCCAGCACATCCATCGCGGCTGGGGTTACATGCGCGGCGAGTTCGGCGAGTTCGTCGAGGTGATCCCGGCGCAGCAGAAGACCGGCAGTCACTGGTATCGCGGCACCGCCGACGCGGTGTACCAGAACATCGATTTCATGCACGCCACGCACCCCAAGCACGTGCTGGTGCTCGCCGGCGATCACATCTACAAGATGGATTACGGCCCGATGATCGCGTACCACGTGGAGAAGGGCGCGGACATCACCGTCGGCGTGGTCGAAGTGCCGATCGTCGATGCGCGCGAGTTCGGCGTGCTCACGGTCACCGAGTGGAATCGCGTCACCCGTTTCGTCGAGAAGTCGCCGAAACCGGATCCCATGCCGGGGCGACCGGACGTCGCGCTGGCCTCGATGGGTATCTACGTCTTCAATCCCGAGTTGCTCGAGAAACTGCTCATCGAAGATGCGGGGGACGAGAAGTCCAAGCACGATTTCGGCAAGGACATCATCCCCAAGGCGATCGAGAAGCTTCAGGTCTTTGCCTACCCTTTTCGGGACGTTAAGACCCGTGCGCAGTCTTATTGGCGCGATGTTGGAACAATCGACGCGTTCTACGAAGCCAACCTCGAGCTCGTCTGGGTCGCTCCCGAGCTCAACATCTACGACGAAGACTGGCCGATCTGGACCTACCAGGCGCAGACCCCGCCGGCGAAATTCGTGCTCGACGAAGACGGGCGGCGCGGCATCGCCATCAACTCGCTGGTGTCGGGCGGCGTGATCATCTCCGGCGCCACGGTGCGCGAGTCGCTGCTGTTCTCGGGCGTGCGGGTCGAAGAAAAGTCGCTGGTGGAACGCTCGGTCATCCTGCCCGACGTGCGCATTGGTCCGAACTGCGAGATCCGCAATGCCATCATCGATGCCAACTGCGAAATCACCGCCGGTACGCGTATCGGCTTCGATCGCGCCGAGGATGCGAAGAAATACCTGGTCACGGACAAGGGCGTGGTGCTGGTGACGCCCGACATGCTGTCACATGGACACCCGTGATCTGACGGTCCGCAAGGCGAGGCTCCAAACCCTCGCCGCATCGTTCGTGTTGTCGGCGCTGCTGTCGTTCGCCGGCGGCTGCGCTTCGACTCTCAAGCTCGAGGCGCCGAAACTCTCGGTGGTTTCGATGAAGGTGCAGAGCGCGGACCTGTTCTCGCAGCGGCTGCAGGTGCGCATGCGCGTGCAGAATCCCAACGACCGCGAGTTGCCCATCAAGGGCATCACCTATCGCATCGAGGTCAACGACGCGGAGCTGGGCCAGGGTCAGACCGACACGCCGTTCGTGGTACCGGCGATGGGTGAGGCCGAGTTCGACATGCAATTCACGGCAAATCTCGCGACCGCGCTGTCGAAATTTCTGGGGCGCAAGGGCTCGTCCGAGACCATCGACTATCGTCTGCGCGGCGACGTCGCGTTATCGAGCGGCTTTCTGCGGCGCATTCCCTTCGATGAGCGCGGCAGCGTCAAGCTGAAGTAGCCCGGCAAACAGCTTCAGGTACTCGTTGGTCTGCGTGACCCAGGAGAAATCCTGGCGCATCGCGTTCTGCACGATGCGCTCCCACAGCTGCGGCTGTGCGTACCACTGCAGCGCCGTGTCCAGCGCCCAGTTCATCGCGCTGGTGTCGAAATCGTTGAACACGATGCCGGTGCCAGTGCCTGTCGCCGGATCGAAATGCACCACCGAATCGGCGAGTCCGCCGGTGCGGCGCACGATCGGAACGGTGCCGTAACGCAGCGAATACATCTGATTCAGGCCACAGGGCTCGTACTGCGAGGGCATCAGGAAGATGTCGCTGGCGCCTTCGATCCAGTGGGCCAGCGATTCGTCGTAGCCGCCGAAGAACCAGCACCGTCCGCGGTTGCGCTCGGCCAGTCCCGCGAAGAACTTCTCGTAGCGCGCATCGCCATTTCCCAGCACCGCCAGCCGCACGTCATGGTTCTGCAGCAGCGGCGGCAGCGTCTCGATCAGCAGGTCGAAGCCCTTTTGCGGCGTCAGGCGGCTGACCACGCCGAACAACGGCACCGGACCCTGGGTCGGTCGCAGGTTCTGGCGCAGCAGGAAGTTGCGCTTGAGGTCGGCCTTCTTCGCCAGCTCCTGCGGGGCGAAGTGGATCGGCAGGTAGCGGTCGTGCCGCGGGTCCCATTCCTCGTAGTCCACGCCATTGAGGATGCCGTGCACCGCGCTGCCGCGCGCCGCCAGCGCCTGTTCCATGCCCATTCCGTACCGCGGCGTGGTGATCTCGCGCGCATAGGTCGGGCTGACGGTGGTCACCGCGTGTGCGTGCAGGATGCCGTGCTTGAGCGCGTTGATGCGCCCGGCCTTCAGGTCGTCCTGGTGAAGTAGATAGGAGTCGGCGCCGAGATCGAGGTCGGCGACGTCGATGGCGGTGAATTCGCCCTGGTAGCCGATGTTGTGGATGGTGAATACCGAGCGGGCCGCGGCCAGCACCGGATCGTTCTTGTAGATCGAGCGCAGCCACAGCGGCGCGAACGCGGCGTGCCAGTCGTGTGAATGCACGATGTGCGGCCGGAAATTCATGCGCCGGCAGCACTCCAGCGCCGCGCGCGTCAGCACCAGGAATCGGCGGTGCTCGTCGGGATCCGTGGTGTAGAGGCGGTCGCGGGCGTACAGGGCATCCGACTCGACCAGGAACACCGGGGTGGCCGAGCCGGGCAGGCGGGCCCGCCAGATGTCGACCGTGTATTCGCGCCGCCCGATGACGATGGGCAGTCCCAGCAGCGACTCGACCCGCGCCGCCTCGATGTCCTTGCGGGAAATCTGCCGGTAGAACGGCATGAATACGCGCACGTCGTGGCCGCGCGCCGAGAGCTGGCGTGACAAGGCACTCGCCACGTCGGCGAGACCGCCGGTCTTGGCGAACGGCACGACCTCCGAGGCAATCGCACAGATCGATAGTTTCACGCCGCCATTCTAGCCACGGGAGCCCGCTGGTAGCATGGCGGCCGGTCTCATTACTCATGCGTCGTCTACTCACAATCCTCACCGCCATCGTGCTGCTCGTGGTGTCGCTCACCATCGGCGCACTCGCGGCGGACCTGCCGTTCTGGCGCCGGGCACTGCAGTTGCCGCTTGCCGCGGACACGCTCTACCTACCGGTAGCGGTCATCGGCAGCGATGCGGCGCCCGTCGCCGACGCGCCGCCGCCGGCCACCCCGGCCCTCGATCGTGGCCTGCTCGAGGCCACGGTCGTACGCGCCCGCGCCGCCGGCGTGCGGGTCCTGCTGGCCGCGCGCGGCGACCAGGTGGTCCTGGCGCGATACCTGGGTGCCGACGACGAGCACACGCTGCTGCCCGCGGGCCTGATTGCGCGGCCGCTGGTCGCCATGGCGGTCGGCCGGGCCATCGCCGACCGCGACATCGAATCGCTCGACACGCCGGTGGCCCGCTATCTCCCCGAATGGGACGACGAACCGCGCGGACGCATCACCCTGCGCCAGTTGCTCGAGGACACCAGCGGCCTGGAGACCGGCGGCGAGATCCACGGCGTATTGCGCCGCTCGCCGTGGGATGACCTGGGCGCATTGCCCGCCTTCGCGACCGCCAAGGGCGTGCGCATGTTGTTAGGCAACGACTATGCCTACACCGCGCTGCGCTTCCGGCTGGATCACGAGCCGGGCGGTTTCCACCACGAATCGCCGGCCAACACGCAACTCGCGGCACTGATCCTGGAACGCGCCACCACGGTGCCGTACGAACGTTACGTCGACGAGACAGTGTGGCGCCCGCTCGGTGCCGGGCATGCGGAGCTCACCATGGACCGGCGCGCCGGCATGCCGGCGGCGCACTGCTGCTGGCGCGCGCGAGCGCCCGACATCCTGCGCGTGGTGAGCCTGCTCGCCACCGGCGGACAACACGCAGGCAGACAGCTCGTGCAGGCGGACTGGGTGCGCGAGATGACGCAACCGTCGCGCGTGAATCCCGACGGCGGGCTGCAACTGAAGCGCGTCATCGTCGGCGGTGTGCCGGCGCTGAGCGCCGGGGACGACGACGGCAATACGTTCTGGGTATTTCCCGAACGCGAGCTGGCGGTCGTCAGCATCGTGAACGAGGCGGGAGCCAACTGGCTCGACCTGCCGGCATCGTTGTTGCGGGCCTTTGGCGACAAGGAATAGGGGCGCCGACGAACCGGCAGCAAGTAACGGGTCGCGGTCAGCGGCCGTCCTTTGCAGAATGGCGCCATGGATATGAAAGTCGTGCCCATTACCAGCCGGATCACCAACAGCTTCGTCGACAGCCGCGAGTTCGCGCGCATGACGCGCGCCATCGAGTTCATCGAGCGCGAGTTCGAACGCCAGCCCAGGCTGGCCGAGATTGCGCGCCACGTGGGACTGTCGGAGTTCCATTTCAACCGGCTGTTCAGGCGCTGGACCGGCCTCACGCCGAAGCAGTACCTGGCCGAGGTCACCAGCCGCGCCGCCGGCCCGGCGCTGCACGAGGAGCCCTCGGTGCTGGACGCCGCGCACGCTGTCGGACTTTCGGGAGGCGGGCGGTTACACGATCTGACAGTGACGCTCGAGGCCATGACACCGGGCGAGATCCGCGCTCGCGGTGCAGGGGTTGCCATCCGTCATGGCGTGGCCGAAACACCGTTTGGCTCGGCATTCCTGGCGGAGACTCCGCGTGGTCTGTGCCGACTCGCCTTCGTCGAGCCCGGCGCGGAGCGCGAGGAGTTGGCCGAGCTGCGTGAACAATTTGCGAAAGCCACGTTCGTGCGTGATGACGCACGCGCAGCAGAACTTGCCGAAACCATCTGGAGACGCGGCAAGGCACGGATTCCGTTAGCCGTGACGGGCACAAATTTCCAGGTGCAGGTATGGCGCGCATTGCTCGAACTCGAGCCCGGGGAGACTGTCACATACAGCTCGCTGGCGAGACGACTGGGGCTCCCGAATGGGGCGCGTGCCGTGGGAAATGCGGTGGGCGCCAATCCGATAGCCTGGGTCATTCCTTGTCACCGCGTTCTGCGCGCGGGCGGAAAACTCGGCGGATACCGCTGGGGCACGGCCCGCAAACAGATGATTCACCGCTGGGAAGAAAGACGCGCTGGCGTGTCATAACTTTCTGATTCCCCTCGTGTGTCGGGATGTGGGCGGTGCCATACTTGCCGCCTCGAAAGAGACCCGAAAACGATGTCCGAAAAGCGCAATCTCGCAACCCCGATCAGTATCGCGATCGCGGTCGTCTCGGCGGCGTGGGCGCTTTATGCCACGCAGCACAAGCCCGACTCGAGCGGCGGTCCCGGCCCGCAGGCAGCAGGCGCGCGCAGCGCCGCGCCGGCATTCGTGTCCGTCGCCCCGGTGCGCAGCGAACGGGTGAGCGAGAAGCTGGAGGCGCTGGGTAACGCGCGCGCCAACGAATCCGTCGACGTGAGTTCCAAGGCGTCGAACATCGTCACCGCCGTCATGTTCCGCGATGGCGAGCGCGTGAAGCGTGGCCAGATGCTGGTGCAACTCGACGATGCGCAGGTGCGCGCCGACGTGGCCGCGGCCGAAGCGGCGCTCGCGGAAAGCGAGCGGCTGTACAACCGCAGCCGCGAGCTCATGGCCACCGAGGCGCTCTCCAAGGCGCAGTTCGACCAGCTCGAAGCCACGCTCAAGGCGAATCGCGCGCGACTCGAATCGGCCAAGGCGCGCTCCGAGGACACCGTGATCCGCGCGCCGTTCTCCGGACGCGTCGGACTGCGCCGCGTGAG
>Ga0207675_100005794_pt1 | contig 11811 bp, 8 predicted proteins | sample KBSSwiS42_FD_184305 | JGI IMG/M metagenome (GOLD analysis project Ga0207675, IMG submission 184305) | Switchgrass rhizosphere microbial communities from Kellogg Biological Station, Michigan, USA - KBS Switchgrass S4-2 (SPAdes) (version 2) | ecosystem: Host-associated > Plants > Roots >...
AGTATAGATCTCGGCGGGCGAGGCATTCGAACTACCAACGAAGACCAACTTCTTGCCGTTTGAAGTGATTCCAAGGTTACTGGCGAAAACATCTGGAACGATTTTCTGCGCTTCTGCACCGCCGAGAGGTACACGGAAGATTGGCGACTTCCCTCGATCGCCAGCGGTGAAGTACGCATAGTTACCGTCAGGTGAAAGTGCGACTTCTTCAACTTGCTGATCAAATCGCTTTGTGATTTCCGTGCTGACACCGGTTGCTCGGTTGTAAGACATCAAACGCCAGCGGTCTGCTTCGAAACCTGGTGTTGCTTGTGAGCGATAGATGATCGCACGACCATCACGAGTGTATTTTGGGCTGGCATCGTAGCCATGATTGTTGGCGGTGATGTTCTTTGGTTGACCGCCCGCAAGTGGCATCACATAGATGTCGCTGTTCGTTGAGGTAGCCTCGACTTTATCGGGATTCCGCAGGTAGGCAATTTCCTGGGAGTCTGGTGAGAAGGCGTAGTCGACACCAGAGGACGCGGCGTAGGGCGGTGAATCGAAATCACCAGGTGTCATATCTCGAGCAGCGCCACCTTTACTAGAAACGACGAATACGTGCGTGCGCTTCACGTCGCGCCATTCATCCCAATGTTTGAAGAGCAGGCGACTGGTGATGTGTGCCTTGACCTTGTTGGCTTCGGCTTCTTCGTCCTTCTTCTTATTGCAATCGTCGTTGGAGCAATCCGGATGGACTTCTGATGAGAACGCGATCCACTTCCCATCTGGCGACCAAACAGGTGCCGCCGCTCCCGTCGATATTTTTGTTACCTGGTCTTTGTTGTCGCCATCGCTCTCCATCGTCCAGACCTGACTGCCTGTGACAAAAGCGATCTTCTTGCCGTCCGGTGACCAGCGAGGCGCTGATGACGAACTAGGTCCGTTAGTGAGTTGCTTAGGGCTGCCGCCTTCGAGTGAAACGACATAGATCTGGGTGACGACACGGTTGGCGTCGTAGTTAACGTCGCCGATTGTGAAGGCCACTCTATTTCCGTCGGGTGAAATCTGCGGGTCGCCGACGCGTCGTACTTTCATCAAATCTTCAATCGTATACGTGCGCTTTTGAGCCGTTGCGCTGGGAGCCAAACAGAGCAGAAGAAGAGAAACAAGAAGAACAAATCGCTTCATAGAAAATTCCTCGAATAGTGGATTTGAAACTAGTTGGGAAAGCTTGGTCATTATTACATCAACGCCCACGGATAGCGAAACAGGAGGCAGTAGCAGGGGCAGGGGGCACGAGGCAGGCGGAGGTCGATGCACGTTTCTGTTCTGCCTACTGCTCCTGCCTACTGCCTCCTGTATACTGCCGCCGTTTACACACCCTTCCCTATGGTCCGTCAAATCATAGTTGCGCTGGTTAGACTCGCGCTTAGAATCTATTTCAAGAACATCGAGGTCACTGGCCTCGAGCATGTTCCGCTCGACACTCCTGTCATATTTGTTCTCAACCATCCGAACGCGCTTGTAGATCCGGTCTTCCTACTGTGTCTTGCGCCTCGTCGCGTTTCATTTCTGGCCAAAGCGCCGCTATTCAGAATGCCCGTGATTGGCTACCTCGTACGTGAGCTCGACTCCTTACCGGTCTATCGACGTCAAGATGAAGGCGAAGACGTCTCAAAAAACCAGGAGACGTTCATCGCAGCTCGCAAACTGTTGGCGCGAGGCGGGACCATCGGCATTTGTCCCGAAGGCGTTTCACACGACGAGCCACGCCTAAAGCCGATCAAGACAGGTGCAGCGAGAATCTCGCTGGCAGCGGTTTCTACGGGCGAGGTATCTAATTTACAGATCGTTCCGGCCGGACTCTATTACACATCCAAGACTAGTTTTCGCAGTTCCGCTCTCTTGTATTTTGGTGAACCGATCAAAGTTGAACCGGTTGAACTTGAACCCGATGGCAGTCCACCCAGAGATCAGGTCCGCGAACTATCGAGCCGAATCGAAAGCGCTCTCCGCGAAGTCATACTGCATGCTGAACAGAACGAAGCGCTGCAAACAATCTCACGAGCCGAACGCATCTTTTCGTCGGAGACCACGCCAACGAGCAACGACACCCTTACGGACGAACTGCAGTTACAGCAGCTTTTCATCAAGGCGTACTCAGTTTTGCAGCAGAGCCAGCCTGAACGACTGCGCCGGCTAGAAGTCAGGATCATTCGTTTCGATGAGGAGTTGCGACAGGCTGGAGTTGATCCGGAAGAACTGGCTCCGCCTTCGTCAACGCTCGGTGTCTTTTGGGGAATACTAAAGCGAGCGATCGTGTTTCTGTTGATGCTGGGGCCTGCAATTCTCGGAACAGTTGTGCACTTCCCAGCCTACAGGCTCGGTGGATATCTCTCGACAAAGCTGTCGCAGAATTATGAGGACGTTATCTCGACGATCAAGATCATCTCTGCGATGTTGCTTTTTCCCCTGACATGGATCGTAGTCGCGATGGTCGTCTACTTTGCGCTTGGTTGGGTTGCCGCGCTGGTTGCCTTGCTCGTGATTCCGTTGTGCGGGTACGTCGCTGTTTTGTTTTTCGAAGAACTAGACAAGTCCCTGGGTGGATTGCGCGTATTGATGTTTTTCCTAATGAGACGAAGGTTTTTTGTGCGGTTACTCGCCGAGCGGAAGGCAATCAGAAATGAGATGCTTTCACTAGGTAGAGATGGGGCTATTAACGGAACTTAGATATGGCAAAGCAGGGGGAATGTTGGGCGAGTGTCGGATTGCTATTTCTTGCGTGCTTTGCTGGCCTTCTTAGTCTTGGTTGTCTTGGTAGTTGATTTCTTCTTCTTACTCCCTCCTCCTGATTTAACGCTTCTTCCTTTACGTCCTTCACTACGTAACCTTCCGGCGTCCATTAATTGTTCATACGCACCTCGGACAACGTTACGGGCCACCTTCAAAGTATTGGCGAGCTCGCGTTCACTCGGAAGAAGAGTACCAACAGCAAGCAAGCCAGCCTCAATCTGTGTGTTTATTTGCTCCCGAATCTGCCTGGTCATCGAATCCGGACTTTTTCGATTGACACGAACATTTAGTTTCACGTCTTTGCTCCTCGCATAAAGATAAGAACCAGGGGGCGAGTCAAAACTTGGTAGGGAGACCACTGCGATTCTATCACCGGGAATTCGAGTGTCAAACACCTTGGTGCCGGAATATGAAAAGGTTAGACCACCGTGAACTTGTCGTGATAGAGCGACTACTTGGGTGGTTGCGATATTAGGCCATGTCTGCGCAGGATGTTGATGGTCTGATCCAAGGGGAGCGCTTCGACTGTATGGCCCTTACCGGTTGTAGTTGTTGCTTTGAAGAGCGAGTTGTAGATGGCTTCTTCGGTCGATTCCACTACCGCGAGGAATAGCGGCGACATTGCGTCGTTGGGCAACGACTTAATCGCACGTGGCTGGTTTCTTTCCGCTTGGCTCAGTGTTTTGATGCGAACGTCAGGAGAAGTTGAAAAAGCGATTGCGTAGTCACCGCTTCCATTACTTCCTGCTGCACCGGTTCGAGCCAGACCCAACATTGCGCGACTTGCCAGTCGTTTGAGATTTCGGGCATCTATCGGAGCGTCGGTCGCAATGACGATCATTACTGACCCGTCAGCATCGTTTTCCTTGTTTGATCTCGACTTTGACCCTTGTGAACCAGGTTTTGTGAGTTCGTCCTTTAGATAATAGCGGTTTAGTTCCACGCCAACGGGTGCTCCGTTTATCGTTAACACACCGCCGAAGTTTGTTTGAACAAGAACGCCTACGCTGAAACCACCCAAATTAAGGGGCAGCTTTCGTGACGAAGTTCCAATCCCACCTTTGAAGCCAAAGGCCACAGTGCCGGTGCCAGCCCCGACCGAACCTTCTTCTACAATCCCGGCTTTCGCGTTCTTTATCGCAGAGAGAACGTCGTCGCGAGTGACGTTCCGGCCCCGAATGTCGTTTAGATAACCGTCGTTTGTCTCGCCGACCAACGGATTAATCGACTGAACATCCTCGTTACCTGGAAGCGCCAGCATGTAGTCGAGCAGCGCGTCGGCGACGCGGGGAACGTTGAGGGTGGAAGTAAGAAGGATAGGAGTTTCGATTTCGCCGAGTTCGTCTACTTGAGTTGATCCGGCGAGTTTTCCAAATCCATTGCCAACGAAAACTGCGCCCGGAACCTTTTCGCGAAAGATGTTTCCATTGTGGGGCAGTACTGCGGTTACGCCGGTGCGGATGTTGTCGCCTCGATTGAGGGTTGTGTGCCCAACCAAAACGCCGGCTACATCAGTGATGGCGTTTAGTTCGCCGGTTGGAAGAATGCCGATTTTGATTCCAAGTTCGCGAGCGCGTTGACGTGTCGACGGCGGAGTTGACTGGTTTTGACTACTGGCCATTTGAAGTTTTGGTTGAGAAGCAAAACAGATCGCTAACACTGGAAATATTCCGATCAAAACCTTCAGACTAAGACTGGGTTTCATCATCGGTACCCTTTAGTGACGCCTTCCATTTCCACAACATTGCTCTTCTGGGACCGCAGGCGTCCTCGCCTGCACACGTTGCCACGAGCGAAACTTGGTTGTGACGAAATGCAGGCGAGGACGCCTGCGGTCCCATAAGAGGGCGCCCAAACAATTTAGGGCGTCACTAAAGGGAATCGAATATTTTTATTGAATCCTGCCCCAGGCGCTGGTCTTCCAATTGTCGATTGCATCTTTCGGAAGGATCCACGGTGGTAACGGCATCAGCAACTGGTCCGACAGAGCAAACACGTACGGTTCGTACATTTCCCGAAGCTCTCGCAGTCGTTTCTCAGCATCGGCGCTTTGCAACTCCATTCCTCTTTCGCCCAGAATCTCCTGCATTCTATTGAATTCATTTTCGTTCAGTCGATCAATACACAATTCCTTTCGGCTTGGTTTTCTTTTGAGGACTTGAGCAATATCGACTACGGCATGCCGGGTCATCGCAAAGGTCATTCGAGCCTGCCATGCTGGACCGTCCTTCAAACCAACCATCACCAGTGCGCACGTATCGAGCACAGTAGTTAACGCTCGCAACCATGATTGATTGTCATGTTGCGAGCGAAAGTAGCAGAGCACCGGATAAGACAGGTGACTCTCGAGTAATTCGGCAGACCAACGTTCCCACTCTCCGAGCAATGTTTTTAGATTTTCAAAGTTCTCGTCCGGGTGGTGACGCCGCAGTAGTTCAACAGCGCTTGAAGGTGAACCGGCGCGAGCATCCAGCAACGAGATACTGGCCTCTCGTTTTGAAAAAGACTGGTAGAGGACGGGCAGGTAACTGATGACGACTGCGAGGAGTCCAAAGCCATTTGCTGTTTCAATGACCGAAACTAATCGACCAAATGGCAGAACCGGAGCGACGTCTCCATATCCGAGGGTGAAGAACGTAACGCCGCTCAAGTACAGGTAAGTCCAAAAAGTTATTTGCTCGCCGGCGATTATCAGGCGTGAATGGCTACCCCAGAAAATGAGCGTGTAGCCGAGGATTAGCACGGTGGCCCAGATACCGAGAAGCACAAACAGCGATAACGGGCCGAAGAGGCTCAGTGCCTTTTCCCTTTGTCGGTCATTCCGGATGCGCTTAGCAATGAGGTAACAAGGCACCCAGGCGGAACGATAGAACAAGCTTGTTAGTCGTACGCGTCGTGTGACCCGACGTGGAAGAATGATGGTCTCGAAAGTATCCCAAAGGATAGTTGCGATGAGTGTGATACCAAGAAGTAGTCCAATGATCCGCATCGGTAGTAGTTTCTTAGTCGGAGCTGGCGCAATTTAGATACTGACCATACACCACCGAAGCTTCGCTTCGACGTGGTTCTTAAATTCGGTGACGGCGATGGTAACGTTGAAAATCAGAATTTGCACAGCGAAACAAAAATTCGACTTGACAGAATCGCCAGTTGCCGTGAGAGTAGCGCCCGAGAAATCCATCTATTTGGTAATCAAAATCGAGACTCCTGCCATTTTTCCCGTGCCAGTTTATTTTTGGTTTGAGAAGCTAAATTGAACAGCACAGATCAACCATGAGACTTTCACTCCTCGATTGGTCAGTCATCGCCGCGTATTTTCTTTTTAATTTAGGCATCGGCATTTATTACTCACGTCGAGCTCGCGGGAGCACCACAGAGTTTTTTCTTTCCGGTCGCGATGTGCCGTGGTGGCTCGCCGGCACGTCGATGGTCGCAACCACATTTGCTGCTGACACCCCACTGGCAGTCACAGGTTTTGTGGCACGCAACGGCATTGCCGGAAATTGGTTGTGGTGGAACTTCGTGATGAGCGGGATGCTCACAGTGTTTCTCTACGCTCGGCTTTGGCGTCGCGCTGGGGTAATGACCGACATCGAGTTCGCTGAGCTACGTTATTCAGGAAAGCCTGCCGCCTTCCTTCGTGGATTTCGTGCTCTTTACCTTGGTCTTCCAATCAATTGCATCATTCTCGGTTGGGTCAACCTGGCGATGGTGAAGATTATCGAGATTACACTCGGTCTCGACAAACGCGGGGCCATCCTGGTCGTAATCGGAATGCTGCTCTTCACAGCGTTCTACACGGCAATCTCCGGACTGTGGGGAGTGTTGGTGACCGACCTCTTCCAGTTTGTGTTGAAGATGGGAATGGTGATTGTTCTCGCAGTGTTAGCGGTGAATGCGGTTGGTGGCATCGACGCACTCAAGACAAAGATAAGTGCGATGGATGCGGCGAGCGGACAAGCAGGATCGCGACTAGCATTCTTTCCGGATTACGACTCAGTATGGATGCCCGCTATCACGCTGTTTGTGTTTCTTGGCGTCAACTGGTGGGCCAGTTGGTATCCGGGAGCGGAACCGGGTGGGGGAGGATACGTCGCGCAACGAATTTTTTCTGCCAAGGATGAAAAGAACGGACTGTTCGCGACTCTTTGGTTCAACGTCGCTCACTATGCGCTGCGTCCGTGGCCGTGGATTTTGACAGCGCTTGCCTCGCTCATCCTTTATCCCAACCTGGTCGACAAAGAATCCGGTTACATCAAGACACTGTTGGATCCAAACGTTTTTCCGCCCTACCTGCGCGGCTTCATGCTGGCGGCTTTTGCAGCAGCATACATGTCTACGATCGGCACCCAACTCAATTGGGGAGCGTCGTACGTGATTAACGACTTCTATCGTCGGTTTATATCTCGTTCGAGCGGGGAGAAGCATTACGTAATCGCATCGCAGGTTGTGACTGTGATTCTGATGATTGCGTCGCTCGTTGTTACGTTCTATCTCGAATCAATTGGCGGAGCGTGGAAGCTCTTGCTCGTAACCGGAGCAGGGACGGGAACGGTGCTCTTGTTAAGGTGGTTCTGGTGGCGAATAAATGCCTGGTCGGAAGTCTCGGCTATGATCACTGCGGCTGTCGTCTCGCTTTTTCTGCAATTAGTCTTAAAGTGGGACAGTGACAAACCGCGTGATTTTGCGTATTTGATGTTGGTTACAGTCGCTATCACCACTGTGGTGTGGGTTACTGTAACGATGCTTACGCCGGCAGAGCCGATTGAGAAATTGAGCGCATTCTATAAGCGCGTCAGGCCAGAAGGCCCTGGTTGGAACAAGGTCGCCGCGGTAACAGGATTTGCCGGTGCACATGCTGACGGAAAGCTCGTTACTCAGTTTTTTAACTGGTTTCTCGGCTGTGCAATGATTTACGGTGCACTGTTTGGCATTGGGAAATTGATCTTTAAGGAGTGGTTGCCGGGTTTACTATACCTGGTCATCGCGATTGCAGCCGGAGTGCTGATATCTTGGAACCTATCACGTGTCGGATGGAAAACAGTTGGAGAAGCACCTTCTGATTAACCAATCTGACCATTGTCTCCCCGGAGTGTAGTGAATAAACAGAACGGATCGAACCCAAAACTGGTGTTTGCCGCAGACCTCGGCGGCACGCACCTACGTGGTGCGCTAGTTGATGAGCGTGGCAAAATCCACGTGCAACTTAAGCACGAAACTCCGCAGGGCGACTCACCTGATTACGTTGTAGATGCTTTAGTTGATGCTGCCTCGGAGTGTGAACGTCGACTTGGTACAGATCTCATCAACGCTTCGTCGATTCTCGTACCCGGGACGCTTGATCCTAAAGCCGAGATTGTCCTCCAGGCGCCAAATCTAAAGAGTCTTAATCACTTCGCCTTGAAGGCGGCGCTCGAGGCGAAGTTTCAACTGCCGGTTCTTTTAGAGAATGATGCGAATGCTGCTGCGGTTGGCGAGATGTGGTTAGGTGCGGCGCGTGGGGCGCGCAACATTATTTGCATCACGTTGGGAACAGGAGTCGGAGGCGGCATCATCCTCGATGGAAAGCTATGGCGCGGAACTGATGGTTGTGCTGGCGAAATTGGGCATACGACAGTTGATCCGTTCGGGGGCCCGAAGTGCAAGTGCGGAAACTTTGGGTGCCTCGAGATGTACGCATCAGCGACTGCCATGGTGCGAATGACGCGCGAGGGTTTGGATCGCTTTCCGAACTCGATTTTGCAGGGTCAGTCTTTGACAGCTAAAACGATCTATGACGCTGGTAAGGCAGGCGACGAGCTTGCTCTTGAGACGTTTAAGACGGTCGGTGACTATCTTGGTGTTGGCCTCGCAAACCTTATCAATCTACTCGGACCGGAAGTGATTGTGATAGGTGGCGGAGTAGCGAACGCGTGGGACTTATTTGAGGGTCACATGCTTGAGCAGATTCGTAGTCGAGCGTTTCCGTCATTGTCTCAACACGTAAAGATCAAACCCGCGGAGTGCGGCGATAATGCGGGTCTGCTTGGCGCTGCCCAGTTGGCGTTCACGAACCGCGGGTTGAATTAGTCGCTGCTGCCCTGATTCCATTATCCCGCCAAATTCAGATTCATCGCTCCACATTCAGTCTATCCCTCTGCATTTCGAATTACCGCGAAGCGGTTACGTCTCAAAGCCCAGGGTTGCCGAGTTTTGCGGCAACCCTGGGTAGACGGATGTTTCAGCCACCAACCCCAACGGGGTTGCGACCACCGCCCATATTCACAATCGAGGCCGCAGATCTCGATCGCATCGCAGCCCCGTTGGGGTTGGCGATACTTTGGCAAACGTTCCCAGGGTTGCGGCAACCCTGGGCTTTGAGACGTAACCGCTTCGCGGTAGCGGCGCTCGATCCGTCATGGCGGACTCTTGATTCGCGATTGATCCAATGCATCGGTGACCTCATGGCCTTGCAATCAAGCCGCTCTCCGTCTCAATCTCACATCAACGCTTTTGCTGGTATCATGTGGCCACTTACCTTTTTCAAAACATGACTGCACTAATCATCCATGGACATTTTTATCAACCACCACGCGAGAATCCCTGGACCGGCGAAGTCGACGTCGAACCGACCGCAGCGCCATACCACGACTGGAACGAGCGCATTCATAGCGAATGCTACGGTCCCAATGCTTTCGCGCACATAGGCAGCGACACGGCTGTCGTTAACAACTATCGCAACATCAGTTTTAACTTTGGACCGACGCTGCTTTCGTGGTTAGCCAAACATCAGCGTCGAACTTACGATCGCATTCTTACGGCAGACCGTGAGAGTGCAGCGATTCATAGTGGACATGGAAACGCCATCGCACAGGCATACGGCCACGCAATCCTTCCACTCTGTAACCAGAAAGATCGCCTGACTCAGATTCGCTGGGGGATTGAGGATTTTAGATTCCGCTTTGGAAGGGATCCCGAGTCGCTTTGGCTGTCAGAAACCGCATGCAACGACGAAACGATGTCGTTGCTGATTGAGCATGATCTGCGTTACGTCATCCTTGCGCCCGAACAAGCGGGGCGTATCCGAAAGCGCAGCGACGAACCTTGGATTACCATTAATCCGGGAGCTATCAACACGACTCAAGCTTACCGTTATTCACACACAGACGGCTCGGGGCGTTCAATCGCGGTGTTTTTCTATCATGGAGGATTGGCGAGATCTATTGCCTTTGAACGTGCCTTAACTTCGAGTCGGGGATTGGTCGATCGCTTCATTCAGGTCGCACAAGGTGGCGCGGAGCTAGTAAACGTTGCGACTGACGGTGAAACTTATGGTCATCACTTCAAGTTTGGGGATCTTTGTCTGGCCCATGCGGTAGAGATTGAAGCCAAGGAAGCCGGCTTTTGGATTACGAACTATGGCGAGTATCTCGATCATCATCCACCCGAGTTTGAGGTCGAACTCAGTCTCGGTCCTTTGAATGAAGGTTCTTCGTGGAGTTGTGCTCACGGTGTTGGCAGATGGATTCGCGATTGTGGGTGTCATACGGGTGGTGAAGCCGGTTGGAATCAGCAATGGCGGGAGCCACTTCGTCTGGCACTGAACTTTCTTCGTGATGATGCGGCTAAACACTTCGAAGACGAAGGCTTTGGTCTATTCCGCGATCCATGGCAAGCGCGTAACGAATACATCAAAGTGTTGCTGGACGAGAATGAGTGGCCAACGTTTCTCACTCAACATCAGCGACGCCCGTTGTCTGATCTAGAAACGGAGCGCGCGCGAATGTTGTTGGAAATACAAACAGACTCGCTTCTGATGTTCACAAGTTGTGGCTGGTTCTTTTCGGACTTAGCCGGGATTGAAACAATTCAAATAATGAGATACGCAGGTCGGGTGATTGATCTACAGACTCAGCTTGGCTTTGATACTCCAACAACAAAATTTCTTGACTTGATGTCAGCCGCGAGAAGCAACGATCCCGCTAAGGGAAATGGCGCCGAAATCTTTTGGCAATTTGCCACGTCGGGTGGCGCAAACAATATGTTGTCACCTTCCCTCGTAGGCTAAATGGCCACACAAACAAAAACTCGCAAGTCAGTAAAGGCCGAGTTAGTCACTCAGCTTGATGCCGATCTCAATCGGTTTCTTTCGTTCGCACATACCGATCCACATCAGTTGCTCGGAGTTCATGGTGAAGGTGAAGTGCAAACGATTCGTGTGTTCAGACCCGACGCTGAGAAGGTTGAAGTCTTGATCGGCAGAACCCGTCCGCGACTGATGAACCGCACGAGGCAAGCAGGGGTGTTCGAGCTCGTTGTCGGAGGTTCCGCAAGTTCTTCTCCATATAAACTTCGCGTCCACAAACCAGACGGTGAGGTCATAACGATTCGCGATCCCTACTCATTTCCACCGACTATCGGTGAGCTTGACTTGTATCTTTTCGGCGAGGGCAAGCATGAAGAGATCTATAAGAAGCTTGGCGCGCACCTGACAAAGATCGGCCGCGTTAGTGGAGTAGCTTTTGCTGTTTGGGCGCCTCATGCGTCCGGCGTGAGCGTGGTGGGCGATTTCAATGGTTGGGATGGACGGTTCCATCAGATGCGCATGCTGGGCGGCTCCGGAGTCTGGGAACTGTTCATTCCAGATTTGCCCGACGGGATCTTGTACAAGTTCGAAATTCGCACACCACGTGGTTTGCCTTTCTTGAAGGCTGATCCTTACGGCGAATTTGCCGAAGTGCCGCCAAATACGTCGTCGATTGTCTATCAAACGAAATACAAATTTCGCGATGCACAATGGATCAAGGCGCGTGCTAAGCGGGAGCATTTTCGTCAACCACTGTCGATCTACGAAGTTCACTTTGGTTCGTGGCGCCGAAAGCTTGAAGAAGAGAATCGTCCCTTCACTTATCGTGAAATGGCGGAGGCTCTCGGAGACTACGTTTCCGAGATGGGGTTCACTCACGTTGAGTTCTTGCCGTTGAAGGAACATCCGTATGGACCTTCCTGGGGATATCAAGTTAGTTACTACTATGCACCCTCTGCACGTTACGG
>Ga0207675_100005795_pt1 | contig 11809 bp, 11 predicted proteins | sample KBSSwiS42_FD_184305 | JGI IMG/M metagenome (GOLD analysis project Ga0207675, IMG submission 184305) | Switchgrass rhizosphere microbial communities from Kellogg Biological Station, Michigan, USA - KBS Switchgrass S4-2 (SPAdes) (version 2) | ecosystem: Host-associated > Plants > Roots >...
TCCGACCAGCACCACGGCACAAACCAGCGCCGACCCGACCAACCGTCCAGGTCGCCGCCCCCGGAGTGCTTCACGGCCAACCCGTCACCACCCGCCACACGAACACTCGGCCCAAACAGCAGCCCGCGGCCATCGACACTCATCCCAACCGCGCAGGCGGCACGAGCGCACTCAGCCAGGACGCTCTTCCAAACCTGGACACGGCAAGGGCGCGCATTCGGCAAGTCTCGGTCATCATCTCGGACTTATCGCGCCAGGCCGACGCTATTTCAAGGATCATGGGGCTGCCCCGTCCACCGACTGAGCAGTGATCATCAGCATAGAAAGACGTTCTGCGTGTCGGTGTGTGGCGTAGGAACGCGACAACAAGCAGGACTACCTCGGCGGCCTACCACGACCCTGCACCCACCGCCACGCCTACGCCCAAGACGGGCGACATCGACCATGACGGCGTCGTGAAATGTTTTACCTCTCGTCCTTGATTATCCACTGGGGCTGACAAATTCCGTATGATGGTGGAATGGCAGAAAAATCAGCATCACAAGAAATCGATGACATCATTAATAATCTTCCCAGCTGGAAAGGGGAGAAGTTGGCGCAGATTCGCGCTGTAATTCGGCAAGCCGATCCCCGCATTGTCGAAGAAATAAAATGGCGGAAGCCGTCCCGGCCGGAGGGGGTACCCGTCTGGACCCGCGACGGTAACATCTGCATCGGCGAAGCCCTCAAGAACGCTATGCGGCTGACCTTCCCGAATGGCGCGTCCCTCAGCGACCCGGCTGGTCTCTTCAACCGGCGGCTTGATAGCAAAACCGTCCGCGCCATCGACTTTGGCGAGAATGATACGGTCGACGAAGCCGCGCTTTCGGCACTCATCGCACAGGCAGTCAGGGTCTAGTGGCCCTTTGGGCAAGATTACTGATGCGTCGTGGTGACCTGCTTTTCAGAATTCCTCTGAATTAGAGGGGGAATTGGTATGGCGCAGGAATCAAAGATAAGGTCGCGGCGGTCACGGGCAGCCACGAGCGGATCGGCGAGGCCTGAAGCACTCGGGAGCCAGGCGCCAAGGTAGTGGCCACAGGTCGCGACGACGAACGCCTGATCGAGCTGGTCACGGCCGCTCGACAAAGCCGGCCACCCCGCGGCTGGCTCTACCATCCGACATCACCGACAATAACTGCGGCGCGCCATGATCGCCCGGACCGCCGATCGTCGGATCCGGCCGCTCGGTCTGTTGGGTGCCGGGACTGTTGCCCGTGCGCCCGCCATGATCGTGACGGTTCGCGAGTTTTCGTCACATCGGTCGAAAGTCCCTGGTCCCGTTTGGGCGCGTCTGCCACCGTGATGCGATCGAAGAGACGTGGGGCCGCGTTGCCGCCCGAAGGTGGATGAAGCGTCTGCCGCGGGCAAGCGCGCATTCTTGAACGAGAATCAGAAACGACTTGCTCTCGCAGCCGGGCACAACTGCGTCTCACTTCGAAAGGAAGCCTGATGACAGACGACACGGAATCTTCGGACGGGGTCATCACCAAATCGAGCAGTAAGCCCGTCGCACTGACCATCGACGGACTGAGGCGTCTGATCGCGGATCGGGACTTCACGGTGTTCAATGTCATCGATCACAGCGGCGTGGCCGAACGCGCTGGTGTGCAGATGCCCGACTCGAAACTCGTCATGTTCGGGAAGCCGACTGTGGGCGCGGCGGTGATGCTCGCAGCGCCGCTTGCCGCGTTGGATATCCCGCTCAAGGTGTTGGCCTGGGAGAACAGGAACGGAGCGGTATCAGTGAGTTACAACTCACCGGGGTTTCTGGCCGAGCGGCATCACCTCGAGGGCCAACTGCGTGCGCCCTTCGACGCAGTTGAGTCGATCGTTGAGGAACTACTTCGTGCATGACTTGCGCTGATCCGAGCGGGCGACAGCGCTCGGGGACCGCGCACCGGGCCACCCCCCGCTTCGGATCGGTTGGGAGCGCGCCCCCTCTTGAGAGGCTCTCGCTGCGTTGGTGACGACGGCTTGGGAAGGCGAAGCCTCGGCCCTGATGCGTAGCGCCCCGCAAGTCCAATCGCACTTGATCATCTGATCGTGCGTCGACGGCACACCGCTCCTAGACCCTCGTCGACATCGTTCGGCCGGCAAGGGTGGACGACCTACAGCTCAGGCTGCATTCCGATCGGCGGGACGGACCACCCGTCTAGCGGACATGCTGCGCCCACCCGGCTGCAGAGCAAGGTCATGCAGCGACGAGGGTGGGCAGGCCGACGTCCATCGCCGAGGCTCGACGCTTACACGCTGCGGTTCAACAGATGCGGTCGCGATCGGCCGCGAGAACGTCGGTAGGGCCATGTTCAGCTTGTCCCCTCACGGCAACCACCGTCCCTGCCGCAAGGTGACGGCCCCTCGAAGCGCGGGGAGCCACGCGACGATCACAAGCTCGTGAACCCAACGTCGCAGATTCCGTGTCGACGTGCCGTCGCTGTCGCTCGATCCGTCTGGCCCGGAAGGGCGCAAGCGTCGTGGCCGGATGATGTTCATGGCACCTCTCAAATATGAATGTTTCAATGGCGATATGCCGCTCAGTCGCGGTGAGACCAATACTTCCGAGAAATGCATTCGGCCACCATCCGCCGGATGGGCCTCAAGTTGAACGAATTATTTCCGCCGATTGGAGGACGCGGCTACTCAGCTGGGAAGAATGTAGACGGGCCTGAACCCACTGCGGCTTGCGCGGAAAGGGTCAGGTCGAAGCAGTTGGTGAGGACTGGACTGGGACCACGCCGCACGCCACTAAACCGGCGAAGCCCGCCAGAGCGACACAACGACACGACACGTCTGACCGATCACGGATTCCTCGATCCGCCCGACACCGTGCGTAGACACGCGAGGCCAGGAAGTCAAGCTGGTGGTAGGCCGACGCATGCGGTCGGATCCGCCACGAGCCGGACTCAGCTGACGGTCCGAGTCCTGACTTGCAAATTGCCGGTCACGCCAGAGGCCATCGCTCACACAGCAACGCTTGGGTAGCGTTCCTCAGAGTGCCTCGCTGCAAGCAGCCGCAGCAGCCGGGGCCGTCTTTTTCCTGGTCGCTGACAGCTGCGGCGCCGAGGTGAGAGGCATCAACCGACGCGACCGTGGGCGGCAGGTCGATAGTCATTCCAGGCAGTTTGATCAGGCTTTCGGCGATCGTGTTCTTCAAGATCTCGGTTGACCTTCCGGCAATTTCGTACGCTTTGGGTCGCCGAAGTAACGCCCGAACAGGAAGCCTTCCCCGGTACCGCGCGCTACATACGTGCACTGCCCACGACCTTGGTGGCTGGGCACGGCTGCTGCGAGGAGCTTGGGCCGCGGAGAAGGACCATTGAAAGTCCCACCGCGGCCGAGGTCCCGGGCCGCCTGATAGCAGATCAGCCCGGCAGCGCCGATTTCCGCCGCGCCTCTACGAAGTAGGAGTGCATGCCTTGAAAGCCAATGATCGACCGGCCCAATGGTTCGCGCTGCTGCACGTAGTTGAACGCGTCGTCCAAGCCGGCGCCTGCGATGGCCGGCGAAATCCCGGTCGCGAGGGTGTGGCGGTTCGACGGGTATGACGGGAGCGAGCCGCCAGTCCGGTTAGGCCGCCTGATTACGGCTTGAGCTGAGCTGACGACGCATTTTGATCAGATCGCCGCCGTCGGCTGCGGAGTCGAAACACACGCCACGGGTAGCGCCGAAGTGCTCGACGACACTCACCCGACCCACGGGCTCGCACCCGTGCCGCCGCCAGAACGACATGGCCCGGACATTGGCCGCAACGACCGTCACCTCGTATTCGTCGATGCAGTCAAGCCGGCGTTCCAATGCCTCGATCAGCCTCGACCCCAGGCCACGGCCGGTCTTCCCCGGCGCGCCGTACAGGCGGCACAGCTCGGCACGGTCAGCCTCGAAGCGGAAGTCGAGGAAGGCGACGATGCGGGAATATTCCCTTGCGACGAGCACATATCCGGCCCCCGATGCGGCGGCCTCGACCAGCCGGGTGAACGCCTCAGCGGTGCAGGTCTGAGCTACCACGGCATCAACGACGCCAGGATCAACCATCCTTCGATAGGTCTCGCGATATGCACTCGCCGCGAGCGCCGCCAACTCGGTTGCGTCGTGCACGGTCGCGTCTCGGACGGTCATCGTCGCGGTCATCGTCTCTCCTCTGTCTCACCCTCGTCACGATTTGCCGAGGGAGTCATCCAGACCAGCTTCGGTCACATCGATGTCGAGTCATGTCGGCCACCTAGTCGATGCAACGGATGATCGCGGTATCCGCCGTTCAGCGGACGCACTGACAACGCGCTAACCGAACAGCGCCCGGAACGGCAAGCACCGCGCCACGTGGCGCCGGCGTGAGCGTTCGCGCTGCGCGTTTCTCAAGCGGGATCTGGTCGGCGAGAGTTGACTGGCGGACCCTGCTCAATCGCGGAATCGCACCGGCTCGCGCTGCGGGTATTCGCAGCGCGAGCGGCTCGTTGTTCACCGGGCTCGGCGCCGCCCCGCGGCCACAACGATCTGGATGTCGTGGCCGCGGGATCTGGGTGTCGATCAGTGAACTGTGTACCGGCTGTCTTCAGTTACCTAGTGGAGCGGAGTACGAAGCCAGATCAGCGTGACGGCGTGGGGACTGTGGCGAGATAGGTGCGGGGAATGGAGTCCTGCACAGAGAGCCCCATCACCTGGTTCTGAAATACGGTGTTGGCGGTCACCATGCTGCAGCCGTCTGGAGAACACACCCGGCTTGCCGCGACATCGATGGGATACCACGTCGCGTGGCCGAACGAAGGCCAGTCGCCGTCGGTGGCAGGGACGAACGCCATGGACGAGGCCTGAGCCGAGCTGATGGTCGCGAGGTTGAACCCGCCCGGCACGGCGGTGATCCCGTCGAAGTGGGTGAGCAGCTGCGGGGTATTGCCGTAGTTGTAGAACCGAGGCGTGCCGAAGGCTCCGGTCCGTTCGTTGTAGTTCATCAAGAACGCCCGCATGTTTCCGTGCGGCGAAGAACCATGCGCGAACGAGCCGCCGGCCAAGGTGTAGTTGGGGCTGCCGGGGCCGCCGTTCTGCCAGATGCCGTAGAGCGTGGTCCCGCTGGCCAGACTCCCGCCCAGCTGCAGCAGCGTCCACTTATGGGTGGACATGTTGTAGATGAACGCGTTGCCGGATACCCCCTGGCCGAGGTTGAGGTCGTAGTTGCCCACCACCAGATCGCCCATCGTGCTGTGGGCGATGGTGTCCATCACAAAACAGTCTGGCGAGTCCTGGGGGCAGGCCCGCACGCCGTCGACCGTGTCGCTGCCATCGGGGGGCACGTCGATCTTTGTCCAGGAGCCACCCCGGCCGCTGACCGGCCCGAGGTAGATCATGCCGTGGTTGAGGACGCCGCCATTTGGCTTCGTCCGGTAGCTTCCGACGGCGCGGACCTGGCCCGCCGGGATGGTGTCCGGGTTGTAGGTGTTGGTGTCCGGACCGTAGAACGTCCCGGTCTCGAAGCCTGCGAACGGCGGGGTCAGCGCTGAGACCCTTCTCGCGGCTCCCGTGAGCGGGCTCTCGTGGAGGAACGGCTTGGTGTTCCGGGTGCCGTCTCCGTTAGCTTGCGAGCCCGTCAGGATGACCTTTCCGTTCGTCGTGCCGCGAACGCCGGTGACGATATCCCCGGCCTTCAAGATCGCGGAGATGGACCTGGTGCTGGTGGCGGCCTGACCGGTGACCGGGCTGGCCACAGCCGGCGCGGCCATAGCCAGTCCCGCCGCCATGGCTGCGCCGAGCAGCAACGGGGGTGCGTACCGGGCGGTCTTCTTCCACACCGCCGCCCGCGGTAGGTCAGTGGGCCGGCCGCAGATCGCGCGGTGGTCGGACGGGTCGTGCGGGTGAGCCGTGGCCGCCGGGGTGGCGGGGAGCTCGGCTTGGGCTGGTGATGACTTGTTGTCTGACATCGGTGTTCTCCTCTGCTGGTGGCATGGCGGCTCGCCGGATGGCGAGGCCAGATACGCCCGCGCGGGCGTAGGTCTGGATGATGAATTCGTGCAGTCGTCCCGCCCGTGCGGCGGCGGGCGGCTACGACCGCGCCGCTAGGACCTTGGGGGCTTGGAGCTGGATTGCGGCCGGGATCCGATCGCGGGCTTGAAGTGCTTCTCGTACTCGATGCTGATGCGGGGAAGGATCTGGCCGAGCCAGCGGGCCAGGTACGAGTTGGCCTTGCCCAGGCTGGCCGTGCGGGCCAGCACGAGGAGGCAGCGGACGACCTTGGCGTCCAGGATCACGACGACAGCGAGGCCGATGCCGAACGGCTTGACCGTCGGATCGCCGTTGAAGTCGAAGCGGCCCAACCCGAACCCCATGATCATTGCGGCGGCAGGGATCACGCGACCGCTGGTAAGCAGCCCGCAGACCACCGAACGCTTGGAATCCTCGCCCGCGTCGGCGTGCTCCTTGATCTGGCTGAGCAGGAACACCTCGAAGTCCATCGAGGGCCCGAGACCGCTCGCACACGCCGGACGCCCATCCGCCGCAGCCCGCGCCGACCACAAACCTGACGTCCGTCATAGCGCTCCACCTGTCATCCGGACCCACACGCGGCAGCCCGAGACGCCAAGGCAACGATCCCGTAGCGTCCCACGCGCCTTTCGAGTCGCTCCTAGCGTGGCTTTCCGCGTCGTCGCCGTCCCTAGGGAAGGCCCCTAGGTTTTGCCGCAGGACTATCCGACCGACGGTTAACCGGTGTTGGCCTCACGGTTCATCAAGGGCAGCGATGCCGGCCGCTTGCGGACCGCCATCCTCGCGCAGGGTCCGTTCGCAGGCGTCCGTTCGACGCAAATGGCTACTACCGAATGGCTAGCACGCGAAAATGGAATATCTTGCAAGTGGATCTAGGCCAGCAAATCTAGGTGGAGCTCAAGGATTTGAACCCCTAACCTCGACCGCACCGGGTTGGTCAAATGAAGCTGGCCGCACATATCGACGTCGGGCAAACGAGCGGTTGAGTCGTCCGCACGCGCGCATGCTCGGCGCTCGCGAGCCGTCGATCTGGGACACCCGACAATGTCACCGCCCTCGGTCTTTCGTGAGGATGCTCGCAGAGCCTCGTCAACGGCGTGATAGTCGCTGGTGTGGACGAGGCAATTCTGGGGTACCTCGCAGTATCGCCGACCGTTCGTTCCTTCTCGGCGCCCGTGGGCTTACGCAGCCAGCAGCGCCCGACCCCGCGCAACCGGTCGCTCGATGGTGTCAGCGCCGTGGACCCAACTGACTTTCCGGCGGGGCCATGGCTTGGATCACCGCGCTTTCGATGCCGCCGGTCACGAAAGAACTCACTATCGAGCCTCGGTTCAGGTTCGGCACCGACTGGTACATGGAGGCACTCAACCCCAACGCGAACCAATTCCTGACCGAAGCCACCAACATCGTGGTCAGTACGGTTTGGTCGATGGAATCCCGGTAAAGATTGTCGCCACCGCGCAGTCCGGGCGCCCCGCGATGAGCTGACCGCATGACAAAGCAGCGTCGTCCAGATGTGCCGAGATGATTAGGTCAGTGCCCGCGGCCGTATCTCGGGCACGGTTATCGACCCAGTATCGCGCTCCGGGCAACTGACGGGTCTCCTTGGGGAATGCCTCATTTCGAGTGCAAGGCCGGCGGCGTTATGGCCGTCATTTCCCGAGGCCGCGTACCGGCAGGTGTGCAAGCGGCATATGACGCATGCCAGCAATAGAGACACCCTGCTCAAGCCGATGCTCACGGTTGAGCCGTAATCGACCGCTTCGGCCTCCGGGCCGGGGAGCTGAGAACCATGCTATTTATTACTCAGTTGGGGGCTGCGGTAGCAACGCCGGTCGGAAGGCCTAGGTTGTGATCGTGGCGCGGTATTTCGACGTGCATCCCCGCGACCCGCAGCCGCGTTTGGTGGCCCAGGTCGTCGCCATGCTGAGCGATGACGCGTTGATCGCATATCCCACCGATTCCTGCTACGCGCTGGGGTTCGAGCTAGACAGCCGCACCGGCGCCGATCGGATCCGCCGGATCCGCCACCTCGACGATCGCCACCACTTCACGCTGGTGTCCTCGGACTTCGCCCAACTCGGCGAGTTCGTCCAAGTGAGCAAGGCCGAGTTCCGCACCATCAAGGCGGCTACTCCTGGTGCATACACGTTCATCCTCACCGCGACCCGCGAGGTGCCCAAGCGCCTCGCTCATCCGCGCAAGCGCACCGTTGGCGTGCGTATCCCCGATCACCCAGTCGTGCGCGCCCTGCTCCGCGAGCTGGGCAAGCCGCTGGTGTCCAGCACTCTTCTGCTACCCGGCGAGGACGAGCCGATGAGTGACGGGTGGACCATCAAGGACCGCTTCGACCACGAGATCGACGCGGTCATCGACTCCGGCGCGTGCGGGACCGTGCCGACCACGGTCGTCGACCTCACCCAGGGATACCCCGAGGTCGTCCGCGTCGGCGCCGGCGACCCTTCCCCGTTCGTCTGACGCGTCGACGACACGAGCTCCAGGTGGTCGGGGATGCCGTCGTAGCCGTCCACGCCGAGCCGCAGATCCGGCCATCGGTGGTTGGACTCATGTCGAGCGGGCATCTGGCCTGGTCGGCGACTTGTGACGCGGGTCCGGGGCGCGCGAGGTGGGCCGGGTGAAGGAGAATGGCGGTCCACCGATGGAGGAGCCTGACCGCGTATGAGCGATGACAGAACCCGACTCGCCGTCCTGATCGATGCCGACAACACCTCCCCGAAGCTGATCAGCGAGATGTTCGAGGAGTTGGCCAGCTACGGGACCATCACCGTTAAGCGCGCCTACGGGGACTGGACGAGCCCGCATCTGAACGGATGGCGTTCCATTCTCCTGGGCAACGCCATCTCCCCGGAGCAGCAGTTCGCCTACACCTACGGCAAGAACGCCACCGACTCGGCGCTGATCATCGACGCCATGGACCTGCTGTACTCAGGCAACGTCGAAGGATTCGCCATAGTCTCCAGCGATAGCGACTTCACACCGCTGGCGACCCGACTGCGTGAGTCGGGAAGGCGGGTGATCGGCGTCGGGAGACGCACGACGCCGAAGCCCTTCATCGAGGCGTGCGAGCGGTTCGTGTTCCTCGAGGTACTTAGCGGCGACAGCGAGGCAACCGAGCAGGCAACCGAATCGGCGAAGGATGACCAACCGCGGCCGGTCCAGAGCGTGCTGACCAAGGCGCTGAACAAGGTCGACACCGACGATGAGGACTGGGCCTCGCTAAGCGCACTGGGAAACCATCTCAATCGCACCGATCCGTCCTTCGACGCACGCAGTTATGGGTTCGGCAAGCTCAGTGACCTGGTCAAGGCACAGCCATTCATCGAGTCCAAGACAGTCACCGCGCCCGGGGGTCGCGGGCAGCTGTGGGTGCGTCTCAAGGGGCGTCGACCGGTCGAGGACGGGTCGACCAGTAAGACCGTGGTCAGAAGCGCCAAGAAGGTGGCGAAGACGTCGGCCAAGAAGACGGCCCGGAAGGCTGCGCCACGGAAGGCAGCAGGCAGCGCGTAGCCCCGGAGCGTCGCTCCGCCCGCTCATCCCGCGCAGTGGCTCTATAAGACCTGCCGGTCGACGGCCTCGGTGTGGTGGCTTGAGGACTGAGTGAAGGTTCAGGACGGCGACGTGTTCGCCGCTTGCTGCAGTTCGTCGCCGACGTGAACCGGGTGTTCCCAAAATCGGCCTGGCAGCATGAGGAACGACGAGGTGGCGCGGGCGGCGAGCTTGCCGCCGGCATCGATGATGTCGCAGTTGACGAGTGAGATGGTGCGTCCGCGATGCACAACCGCCGCTTGTGCGTGTAGCTCATCGCGCTCGGGAAGGACGGGCCGTAAGAAGTTGACCTTGAGGTCGATGGTGTTGAAGGCTGTCCCGGCGGGCACGGTGCTGCCGGTGGCTACGATCATGGCCGCGTCCGCGAGGTACGCGATGGCGCCGCCGTAGATGACGCCGAATGCGTTGCACAGCCAGGGCGACTTTGCCATCGCGAGGATGGCTACCCCATCGCCGGTCTCGCCGCCGCGCAGTCCCATGAGCAAATAGCACGGCGGGACGAACTCGCCTGCGGCGATCTGATTCATGATCTCTCGGCCGGACAGCGAGTTCCAGAACTCGCGGCCGCGAACGTCGCCTTCTACCGCCCTCAGGTAAGGGTCTGGCGTGTCCGGACTGCCACCGGTGTGTCGGTAGGCCGGAGGCATATCGGAGGGAAGTTCGAACAGCATGCAGCGTGATGTCGCGTGGCCGAGCAACCGGCCGTGGCCATCCGCGATGGTCGCTTCCGACAGCCCGAGCGTGCGGGTCGCGTGGATGAGGCGGCCGCGGCCGATGAGTGTCCCAGAACGAATGGTGGGGGTTCGCAGGAAATTGATCGACAGCTCCGAGGTCGTCATGCCCCATCCGGCGGGCGCACTAGTAAGCACGGCAGCTCCCAGCGGCATATCGGCGAGGAATGCCAGCGTGCCCGCAAGGAAGACACCCGCGCCCGACTGCCACCATGGGCTCGCCGGCATCGACGCGCTTGCCGACCCCAGACCGACCTCGGAAGGCCGCAAACCAGCAAGCCGGGCGACGGGTGGATCGGGCAGCCGATGCTCGACGAAGGCCCGGAGCATATCCAAGCCGGACAGCCGGCTTATCTCGGAACCCCAGAGCGCCCCTCGTGCCGGCTCCCGCAGCGGGATGGCATCCGCAACGTCGGCCACGACACCACATCCCAGGTAACGCCATGACTCGCTGACCTGACTGTTGCCTACCTGACGGCAGCACGGCGTCGTCTACAACGGCAACATGAAAAATCGCCGAGCACAGCGGCGCCGACCCGCAGGACCGCGATCTGCCCCTCCTCGTCGCCGGCTCCGGCTGCCGCACCTCTCAAGCAGGACCGCAACTACTACGTGCTCACTATTCGCAGCGTGCGGTTCACCTTGCGTTAGCAACGAGTCGATCAACAGTCGACCGAAGCTCGTCAAGAGACGCGGCAGCGACCGTGATGATCGCCAAGGGCGACTGCTGCATGCGCCGCCTCTCCGGCCTATGGCGGAGACGGTTCAGGCGACGTGTCCAACGGCGGTGCCGATGGCGTAGGTCAGCAGCATGGCGGTGAACCCGACCGCTGCGTTGCGCACCGTGGCGCGCCCGGCGGGGGCCTGCCCGAGGCGAGCGGCCACGTACCCGGTAACCGACAGTGTGATCAGCACCGCGGCGAAGCACACCGGGACCCGCCAGGCGTGCGGTGGCAGCAGGATCGCCAGCAGCGGCAGGACCCCACCGAGCAGGAACGAGGTGGCCGAGGCCATCGCCGCCTCCCACGGATTGACCAGATCCTTCACGTCGATGCCCAATTCGATGTCGGCATGCGCAGCCAGCGCGTCACCGGAGCTCAACTCGGCGGCCACCTCACGCGCCAGCCGAGGCGACAGGCCCTTCTGGGCGTACAGATAGGCCAGCTCGTCCAGCTCCTCGTGCGGCCTGGTGTCCAGCTCACGGCGTTGACGGGCCAGCAACGCGTCATGACTATCGCGTTGCGCCCGCACCGAGGTGCGATCGGGTGCTCAGCGTGCTCGCATGCGTGTTGTCGATTCTGCTTGGATTGATCAGCTCCTGCGGTGTGCTGGAGTCCATCCTGCTGCTGGCGGTGTGGATCGGCTTCGGCCGGTCGATCACGGAAATCACCGCGCGGTCCTGGCGATTCCCGGCGGTCAGCTGTTGAACCGCTCGCGTCCGCGGCCCGTGAAATGACTGGGGACCACGTTCGCTGGCGGCTGCCGGGCGATGTCACGGC
>Ga0207675_100005798_pt1 | contig 11807 bp, 11 predicted proteins | sample KBSSwiS42_FD_184305 | JGI IMG/M metagenome (GOLD analysis project Ga0207675, IMG submission 184305) | Switchgrass rhizosphere microbial communities from Kellogg Biological Station, Michigan, USA - KBS Switchgrass S4-2 (SPAdes) (version 2) | ecosystem: Host-associated > Plants > Roots >...
CACACGATCGGCAGCGGCTCCGCCTGCCCCACGTCGACCTGACAGAGCGAGAGCCGATCAGCGCCGGGATGGGGATTTCGGCTGAGCACGCGACCGACCAGCAGCTCGCGGGCGTGTGGCAGGAACTCTGCCACGCTCTCGACCTCGGCGGTCGACAGCGTCAGGTCGAGCGCGATCTGCTTCGGATCGAGCCCGGCGAGATCGATGTGTCGGCCGAGCCAGCGCAAGGAGATGAGCATGGCCTAAAACTGCTCCAGAAAACGCAGGTCACCGCTCAGCAAGAGCCGCACGTCGGTGATGCCGAAGCGCAGCATCACCAGGCGCGACAGACCGAGCCCAAACGCGAAGCCGCTCCACTCGTTCGGATCCACACCCGAGGCGCTGAGCACGTTCGGGTGCACGAGACCGCAGGGCAAGAGCTCGATCCAGCGCGACTGCTTGCACACGCTACAGCCAGTGGTGCAGAACGGGCAGCGCGCGTCGAGCTCGAAGCCCGGCTCGACGAAAGGGAAGAAGCCCGGCCGCAGGCGGATCTCGAGATCGCGACGGAAGATCCCGCGCAGCAGCGTCTTCATCGAGCTCACCAGGTGCGCGACGGAGACTCCCTTGTCGACCACCAGGCCCTCGAGCTGATGGAAGGTGTGCTCGTGGCTCGCGTCGGTCGCCTCGTTGCGAAACACCTTACCCGGCGCGATCACCCGCAGCGGCGGCTTCAAGCGCTCGAGCGCACGCACCTGCACGGGCGAGGTATGCGTGCGCAGCAAGAGCCGCCCCGCCCCGCGCAGATAAAAGGTGTCTTGCGAGTCCCGCGCCGGATGGTCCGGCGGGATGTTCAGCGCCTCGAAGTTGTGCCAGTCCGTCTCGATCTCGGGACCGTCCGCGATCTGGTAGCCCATGGACACGAACAGGTCTTCGATCTCGCGCGTGACCTGGGTGACGGGGTGGAGCGTGCCGCGCTCCTCTCGTGCCGGAGGCAGGCTCGGATCGAAGCTGCCGCCGAGCGCGCTCTCTTGCAGGGCCCGCTCGAGCGCGCTCTCGCGCGCGGCGATCTGCTCGGTCAGCTCCTTTTTCAGGCGATTGACGGCCTGACCGAGCTGCGGCCGCTCCGCCGGCGGCAGCGTCGGCAAACGCGCGAGCCAGCCGGCGAGCACTCCGCTCTTGCCCAGGTACTTGCGCTGCAGCTCCGCCAGCGCAGCGAGATCGGCGCAGGCGCCGATCTCCTCCAGAGCCTGGGTGCGCGTCGCCTCCAGGGGCACGGCCTCGATGTTGGTCGCAGTCATCTCTCGAGCGGGTCGCCCCGCGGCGGAGAGGTACTAGCGCGGTCCCAGGCCGCTGAACAGCGGGGAAATGAGCGCTCGCACGCAACGCGCGATGGATTCTTCCGGGTTCAGCGCGGCCACCGCCCCGAGCTCGACCCAGCGCGCAACCTTCACTTCGTCGCCCGTCGTCTCATCGGACAGCGTCAAACGATCCGTGGGCGCCTGAAAGGCGTACCGCACATCGAAGTGCGCGTGCGCTCCCTCCTTGGGGGTGGCGGGGATGGCGTGCACGTCCACGTCGAAGATGCCCGGCTCGAGCAGCCCGAGCTCGCTCACGCCCGTCTCCTCCCACAGCTCGCGCCGGGCCGCGCCGAGGCAGCTCGTGTCAACGCTCTCGATGTGGCCCCCGGGCTGTAACCAGCGGCCCAGCCTGGGGTGCCGGATCAGCAGCAAGCGTCGCCGCTCGGGACACAGCACGAAGGCGCTGGCAGTAAAATGACCGGGTTCGAGGTGCGCGCGCGAAAACACATCCCCCGGCTGCTCGAGCAAGCCGAGCAACTGCGCCACCACCGCGCTCTGCTCAGGCTGGCGCTGGGCGTACGCCAGGAGCTCGGCAGCCAGGCTCCGGCGATCGAGGCCTCCGGAGCCTCCGGGGTCATCGTCCAGCATTTCCGGCTTCAGAACTGGGGCTCTTCGGGCTCGTCGTCGGTCCGCGAGACCAGCGTGTCGAGCAGCTGTGTCGGCACGCGCGCCGGCTTGAAGTGCAGCTTGGGCTCGAGCGAACCGATGCGCCGGATCGGCGGGGGCCGCTCCGAGTTGCCTTCCACCTCGGCGGCGAGCGAGGCCAGATCCAGCACCGCGGGCGGCGGCGGATACGTGCGCGAGCGAGCTTCGCCGTCGGACGCCGGCGCCTCGGAGCGCATCGTCTCGAACAGACCGCGCTCGGTGAGGCTGCGATCGAGGACCGTGTCGCGATCGCCGATGCCGCGCTCGGTATGCGGCTCTTCAGCGTCGACCTCGGAGGCCTCGCTCGGAGCGACGGCGAGCTGCAAGCGAGCCACCGGAGCTCCGCTCGGGCGCGCCGCTTCTTCCCCATCTCGCCTGGGCATCGGCACCACGGCGCGCGGGCGCTCTTCCGGAGCTCGAACGAACACCGTCTCGTCGTCCTCGGCCCTGAGCGCCTGCTCCTGCGACAGAGCCTCCGGGGCGTCCAGGGACACCGCCTCCCGGGACACCGCCAGCGGGCGGCTCGGGCGTTCCCCGCCCGGCTTGACCTCTACGCCGATGCGAAAGCCGGTCGTTGGTTCCGTCTTCACCACCACCGCCGGAGGAGCAGACGACCGCCCGCTCAGCGCGCGCCGCAACTGCTGCAGCTCCGCCTCGTGCTCCTCGAGCAGCAACTGAATGAAGCGATCTTGCTCCCGCAGCAGGAACTCTCGTTCGCGCTTGGCCTCCCGTCGAGCCTCCTCGGCGGCATCGAGCGCGGCGTCGCGCTCTTGCGTCAGCAAGGCCGCGTAGCGTTCCACGGCTGCTTTCTCGCTCATCACCTCGTTCAAGCCGCGGTACATCACCCGCAGCTCATCCCCCAGTGATTCGTGCGAATGCCGCAGCGAGGTGAGCGCGCGCGAGGCGTCGCGCACCGAACGGTGCAGCGAACCGAGCCCGGCCTCCCCGCGTGAAGCCGCGCTGAGCGCGGATTGCAAGCTGTCTACCAGCTGGTCGCCCGTGACCGGATTCGAGAGCCCCGAGAACACTCCTGACTCCACCGGCTTGGGGGAACGCAGGTGTGTGCCGGACGCGCTGCCGCGCGTCGAGCTCGACTGACTACCACTCGGCACCGTGCCGCTGAGCGCGCCACTGCCCGTGAGCGGCTCCGAGGCGTCGTCTTCTGTCTCGATCAGCGAATTGGCTTTCTCCACCAGGGACTCTCCTCAGTCCGCGAGGTCCAACGCCTCGACGCAACAACCGGTTCTCGACTCGAGCGGCCGCCCAGAGACTCGTTCCTGCTGGCTCCGAGAGACACCGGGCGAGAAAACGCCGGTTCGCGAAGGACACCAGTGGTTCATGGAAACACGCTTCATGGAAAAAGCGTCTGGAATGGAGCCGCTACGTGCGCGCCGGCCGACACTTCAACATACTGAACGATAATTCTGAAGTTTGCCGGCTTTTTTGTCTATGCTGTGAGCTGCTGTCAGACCGTAGCACTACTCGGGAACGGCTCCAGCCCGCCCTGGACGGTATCCTTGATCCTTGGGACTCTTCTCCTTGGGACTCGTTCCCTTCGGAGGCGTCTCCCCTCGCGCCCTCTGCCCCAGACCCCTGCCCGCCACGAAACGGAGCAGGGTCCGTTGCACCCCTCGTCCTCACCCGCCTGCGTCACCACCCTGCGTCATCCCCCGGCGTCACCCCCTCGATCCCCCCCGCCGTCACCCCCGGGTGGATCCGAGTAGCCGCGGGCAGCACATTGGCTCACGCTTAGAATTCCTTGGCCGCGGCTCCCGCGCGGCGCCCCGAATCCCCATGATACAGGACCCCAGCTATTGCCCCGGCGACGTCATCGATGGCCGCTACCGCATCGAGAGGCTCCTTGGCCGAGGGATGTCGGAGGTGTACGAGGTCATCGACGAGGTATTCGGTGAGCGGCGAGCCCTGAAAATACTGCCTTCGCACGAACAGAACGACCTCGGGCACCGGCAGCGTCTGTTCAGGGAAGCGGACGCCACGCGCCGGTTAGACCACCCGAACATCGTGCACATCTGCGGTGTTGCACCCAAAGATGCCGCGTTGCCCTATTTCATCATGGAGCTGCTTCGCGGCGAAACCATGAAGCAATACCTGGATCGCGTAGGCCCCATGGCACCGGGCCCCGCCCTCGACCTGATCCGGGAAGCGGCAGCAGGGCTCGCGGCGGCGCACAACGAAGAGATATTTCACCGCGACGTGAAACCCGACAATTTGTTCCTGTGTGAGGCAGGCGACAGCGTGACCGGGGTCAAGGTCACCGGGCTCAAGGTCATCGATTTTGGCCTGGCCAGGACGTGCCTCGCGCCGGACAGCGCGGACGGGTCCGAGGTGTACAACAACGGCCCGGAGGTCATGGGTACCGCGGAGTACATGGCTCCCGAGCAGGTAGTTGCCGACCCGGCCGACGCACGTTCCGACGTCTACTCCCTCGGTGTGGTCCTGTTCCGGTTGATCACGCGCGAGCTGCCGTTCGATGGCGCCTCGGCGCACGATCTACTGGCTCACCAGCTCGCCAGCCGTCCCCCGCCTGCGTCGTGGCTCGTCGATCAACTGGACGAGGGTATCGACACCCTGATCGGGACGGCGGTGCGCAAGAATCCGGAAAATCGCTATCCGAACATGCAGGCGATGCTGGAGGACATCGAGCGCCTGATCCACGGACACGCCCCGCGCGGCGTGCCGCAACAGCGCATACCCGACACGTACGAGCCGCGCAGCGCGATGGGCCGCAGCGCGCTCGAGCTGCTCACGCGCCGCCACTCGAGCCGTCCGGCACCGCCCCGAGCGACGCTCTCGCCGGGTCCGGTTCCGTGAACGTCGACTACGACCCAGCGCCGCGCCTGCCCGTGAGCGCGGGGGAGCGGACCTTCGTCGTGGTCATCTCGTTGGCCTTCCTGGGGCTGATCGGCGCGGATCTGGCGCAGAGCTTCAGCCCCAACAAGCTCGCGGCGCTGTTCGTGCTGTCGTTCTGGGTGCCGCTGCTCGCGCTGCACGAGCTCGCGCACGCCCTGGCGGCACGCTCGGTGGGCTGGCACGTGAGCGAGGTCGTGCTCGGCTTCGGGCGAGAGCTGCTGCGTTTTCGCGTCGGCGCCACCCGCGTGCGGCTGCGTGCCATGCCGCTCGAAGGCTACGTGGTGCCGAGTCCCGACAGCGTCGAGGGCGCGCGCGTCAAACAGGCCTGGATCTACGCGGCAGGGCCGCTCAGCCAGGGCCTGGTCTTGCTGGGAGTGGGCTCGGCACTCGACTGGCGCTGGCCGTCACCAGGAGATTCCATTGCACGAATCGCTCTCGAGAGCCTGGGCGTCGCGGCAGCGCTGGGAGCCGTGAGCACGCTGGTGCCCTACTCGTCGCGGGGCCACGCCAGCGACGGTCTCGGCCTGCTCTCGAGCCTGTTCGTGTCTGCCGACACGTTTCGGCAGCGGCTCTGCTGGCCTGTTCTCGCGGACGCCCGGCGGCTCTTGCTGCGCGAGCAGATCGCCCCGGCCGAGCAGCGCGCCCGCGAGGGCCTCGAACAGTTCCCGGACGAGCCGCGACTGCAGGGCGTCCTGGCGGTGTGCAGCGCCGCCTGCGGTGAAGCCGAGCACGCGTTCGAGTTGCTCGAGACGCTCGGTCCCCCGGAAAAGCAGCTGCCGCTCGTGCGCGCCGAGCTGCTCGCCGACGCCACCTGGTCGGTGCTGTTCGCCGGGCGGCAGGATCTCTACGCCGACGCGCAGCGTGCCGTGCAGCAAGCGCTCGAGCTCGCGCCCCACGACCTGCACTATCAGCTACTGCTCGGCCGCATCCACCTCGAGCAAGGCCGCCCGGAGCCGGCGTACGCGCAGCTCATGGCCGCGTACAAGCGCACGAACGACGTCGATCAGGAAGCGCAGTGTGTCGCCTATCTGGCGCTGGCGTGCGCGGAGCTCGGCCGAACCGAGGGCGCGCCCCGCGTCGCGGACTTCACGGGGCGCTTCGTGCAGGCCGCGCTGGCGAGCGATCTGCCGCCGGAGTTGCGCCGGCGGGTCGAGGCCGCCGCCGGACCCGGATGATGGGAACTGCCCGGGCGCCCCGGGCGCCGGCAGGGCTACTCGCTCACGATTTCGAGTACATTTTCGCCGCTGCCATCCGGCGTCTCGCGCCAGGCGAGCTGGAGCTGCAGCTTGACTCGCTGCCGCTCCGTCGTGCTGCGCAGCTCGAACGTGCACAGGCTGGCGGGATGCAGCTCGACCTCGCGCTCCCCGCTGCGCAGCCGCAGACGCCCCGCCTCCAGGCCGTCGGCGATGGCGCGCAGGTAGCGCGCGATCTGAGCCGGCGCCTGCATCGCATCGTGCACCAGCTCGACGTCTTCTGAATCCTTGGACTTCATCGGGTTGCCTTTCTGGTGCGGCAGCGTTCCACCACGTAGTCGGCGTAGTGTGCCGCAGCGTCGACCTTGGACCCGTCTCGGAGCCCGCTGAAGCCGCCAAAGGCGGACACTTCGAAGACCATCGGCCCTCGCTCCGTCTCCACCACGTCCACGCCGGTGAAGTCGAGATCGAACAGCGCCTGGGCGCGCCGGGCGATCTCCAGGACCTGCGAGCTCGGCTCATAGGGCTGATAGTGTCCGCCAGAGTGGATGGTCGTATTCCAGGCGTCGCCGCCCTGCACGCGGGCGTAGGCGCCCAGGTACCGGCCGCCCAGAAACGCGACACCCAGATCCCGCCCCGGCAGCTTCAGCATTTGCTGGATATACATCACCGGGTTGTCGGCGGCTTGAAAGGCCAGAAGCTTTTCCTGGAGCTCCGGGTCGTCAGCGGAAACCACCAACATGCCGCGCGCCTTGGTCGAATACAGCCCCTTGGCGACCACCTTGCCGAAACGCCGCACGGCGTTGACCGCATGCCGCAGGTCCTCCGTGACCTCGGTGGGCGGCATCGGGATGCCGCCGCTCGCCAGAGTGACGGTGCAGCTCAGCCGATCGAGCAGACGCAAAATCGAGCGCGGCTTCGAGAAGATCGCGACGCCGCGCTCCTCCACGTAGCGCAAGAGCTCCAGCCGATCGAGCAGGTGCGCGTTGTACTCATCACCGACCTTCTTGATGATCAGCCCGTCCAGCGCGCACAGGTCGAAGTCCTCGAACAGCACCCGGCCTTCGTCCAGGCGCGCGCTCACGCGCTCCATGTCGACGAGCAGGCGAAAGCCGGTTCGTTCGGCGACACGGTCGGCGAGGGACTCGGACGACCAGCCTCCGGCCATCCCGACGACGCCGATCTTCAGTGACGCGTCCTTCAGCAGCTCAGCCAAGCAGCACCTCTCTGGGAAAGCGAAACCGCCCTGCATGCTGGCTCATCTGGGTGAGCACCACTTCCAGCAGGTAACGACTTTTCAGAAACATCTCGCGCACGAGCGCCTCGTCCAGGACAAAGCGCATGCTGGTGGCGTAGGAGCGGGCCATGCCCAGAGCCAGCCGCAGCGGAAAGCTCGTGTCTCCAATCTCCGCCGCGTACCCGCAGGCCCAGTCATAAAAGGTCTGCACGACCCAGTCCACGTGCTGGCGAAACACCGGATCGAACGACTGCAGCCGCACGCTCGAGACCAGAAACACCGAGATGTCCTGGCAGTAGTCCATCTGGCGCGAGCGATGCAGGTCGATGAAGCGCACGCGATCGTCGACCTCGTCGTAGATCACGTTGTCGACGTTGAAGTCGCCGTGGATGAGCACCGAGTGCGCGCACACCAGATCCGCGTCGATGCCCGAGCAGCGCGCCAGCAGGTCGGTGTACGCAGGCAGCTCGATGTCCTCGATCGCGCCAGCGCGGTCGAACAGCGTGGGGTGCACGGAACGCACGTCGTCTAGCCGCGACAGCAGCTGGTGCATGAAATGCGGCCGGGCCGGTTCGGGCGTGCGCGTCGCGTCCCACACCTCCACCAGCGTCGTCGTCATACGGCGCAGCGCGGCTTCCAGCCGGGTTCGCGAGCGCTCGAACAGCAAGGCTTCGAAGGTGTGCCCGCGCAGGTACTCGAACAGCACCACGCTGCGATCGCCGTCTTCGTGAAAGGAATAGATATCGGGCGCGATGCCCGGCACAGCCGCCTGCCAGCGCTGAATGCCGTCCCGCTCCTCGAGCAGCTTGGAGGCCTTCCCTTCCTTGAAGATCAGCGACTTTTGCGCGCCGTCGCGCACGGTCAGCTTGGCGATCCGGGCACCGGACTTGGTCTCCCCCACCGGATCCATCACGATGTCCCCGAGCTCGCTCTTCACGTCCAAGAGCGAGTCCTCGAGGGTGCGCAGCTGGTCGATCTTGATGCGCTCGCCGAGCCGCGAGGAGAGCAGCGCCTCGCCGCCGTTGAGCAACGAATCTCCCATCCGCTCCAGGTAGTGCGAAATGAACAGCAGCGTGACCTGGGTCTGGGCGTGAGAGCCACGCTCGAGCTGCACGAGAATGCGACGAATCATCTCGGCGTACAGAGCGTCGATCTCGCGCTCCGCGCGGCAGGCCAGGAGCGCTGGCTGCAGATCGCTGCTGTCGAGCGCGCTCGTCAAGTTGGCGAGCCCAGCCTGCATCTGCTGGATGAAAGGCTGGAAGTCGACTTCCTTCAGCGCCTCGTGGCTTTGCAGATGTCCGACTTGATCGACCACTCGTTCACAGAAGTCACTGATGCGTTCCAGGTTGACCGCCACGACCTCGAGAGCCTTGAGCCGCCCGACTCGCGTCTTGTCGATGCCCGCGCCGTCGACCGCGAGCGCGAAGCACTTGGTCTGAACGAACGTCTTCAGGTTGTCGACGTAGTCGTCGGCTGCGTGGATCTTTTCAGCCAGAAGCGCGCTGGGGTGGCGCAGATACTCACCCGTGCGCGCGATCTGCTTCTCGACTTCGAGCAGCAAGAACTTGATGTTCTGATGGAGCGAGACCTGCAGATCCATTCCAGGTGTGTCCCGGTTTCAGGCGACCGCAGCGTGAAGTTCCGGTGACACAATCCGCTCGAGTGGCGTTCCGCCACGCCAGCGCGGCAGGCCAGCACCGCGCCGCTTTCCTGCGGGTTTCCGGCCTTTTCGGCCCCGAGACCGATGGGCACCGCTGCCGGCCACGGAGGGCGTCGCCGGCGGGACGCGGGACGCCTCGAGCGATTTGCGTCGCCGCCACGGAGCTGCCACGATTCGGCATCCAACCCACGTATTGCCTCGTCAGCGAGGCCGACGCGTGCTTCTGCAGCGAAAGCGGCCTCACGAACCTGGCCCTCGGCACCATCGTGCGTGTCGAGGATACCTCGCTCGAGCTCAGGGTCGATCGCGTCGCTGGCGACCTGCCTGGTCTGGGCGTGGGCGACCCGCTCACGCTGGACGGTTCGGGTACGGTCGGAGAGCAGGTCCTGCTCAGCCGCGAGTCGAGCGACGGCTCGGCGCTGATGTCGCGCGTCGCCGCGCGTCTCGTCATTCGCGGCGACGGCGCGCGTTGTCTGCTGAACCAGGAGACCGCGAGGCGCAGCGTCTCGGTCGACACTGTCTTCCGAGCGTTGCGTGCGGAGAGCTCGGCTTGCGTCAGCCTGCTGGCGACCGCCGACAGCGCCTGGAACCACTCCCAGTGCAGCGGCTCCGAATCGCAAGCTGACGGCTGCGGATTGTCGCCCGGCGACAGCGCGAGCATGGCTGGCGCAGGTCTCACGAGCGTAGCGCTGTTGGCCGCGTTGATCCGCTACCGGCGCGCGCGGCGCCGCTGACTGCTCCGATCCGGAACACGAACGCTGCGGCAGGGTGGACGTGCGACCCGGTTCCGCTCTTATCGTTTCCTCCCTCGATGACGTCCACTTGGCGATCGACGTCCGCCGTTCGCGAGGGCGTTCGAGGGAGCCGCACTGAGGGTGGTAAGAGATTGGCTCATGTTTCACCGCGCCGACGCGAAAGCTGCTGGGCGCGTCACGCGCCGGTTGCGCTGCGCGCTTCCACGCTGGTCTGGGCTGTCGCCGCTTGCGCGGATCTGTTCGATATCCCGGCCAACCCGCACGTGGTGGACGAGTCGGTGGTTGCGCCCGTCGACTCGCCGAGCGACGAGCCCTCCGGCAGTCGTGCAGAGGGCTCCGCCGGCGACGAGCCCACGGTCACGACCCCGGCAACAGAAGCCCTGCCCGGTCCCATCCCGCTCGACGTTGGCGATGCGCTCGTCTCGCCGGAAGCAACCGGCGACCCCGGAGCGGCGGATGCCGCTGCGGGGCTCGACAGTGCAATCCCTCCGCCCAACGACGCCAGCCCGACCCTGGGCTGTGCGGCGCCGGAACGCTCGGGCCCGAACGACAGCTGCTACGCCACCGTGGCGACGCTGCTCTCGTGGTTCGACGCGCGGCAAAGCTGCCGGTCACTGGGCGACGGTTGGGACCTGGCGGCCATTCGCGACGATCGAGTCAATCAGTTCCTCGCGGCGCTGCTCACCAGCGAAGCCTGGATCGGTGCTTCCGACCGCGATACGGAGGGCACCTGGGTCTGGGTCGACGATGGCGTGACGTTCTGGAGTGGCAGCGCGGATGCGGGCAGCGCGGCAAACGGGGCCTACGTGAACTGGAACCTGGCCGAGCCGAACAATCTGAGCAACTCGGACTGCGCACGCATCCAGCCCGGGGTGGCGGGTACCTGGGCGGATCTCGACTGCGCTGCGCTGCGCAGCGCGGTGTGCGCTGGCCCGCTGCACTAGTAACTGATGCCGGCCGCCCGCTTTCCGTAGGCGAGCTGTGCTCGTCGGAAACCGTCCTGGCGCTAACTTGGTGCGCGACGCGCATGCCAGAAACCGATCATCAGCGAATTCAGGTGGTCCTCGACGCCGCGCTCGACAAGGCGAGGCGGAACCAGGAGGGCGAGCCGGCGAGCTACATTCCAGAGCTGGCGCGCGTGCCGCTGGACGTCACGAGCGCCGCCGTCACGTTGTGTGACGGTACGACGATCCGCTCCGGCGATGTGCACGCGCCCTTCACCTTCCAGAGCTCCGCGAAGCTGCTCCCTCTGATCGGGTTGCTCGAGGAACGGGGTCCGGTCGAAGTGTTCGAGATCGTCGGCTCCGAGCCCTCGGGGGACGCCTTCGCTTCGCTGGCTCGGCTGGAGACACATGGCCCGCGGCCGTCCAATCCGCTGGTGAACTCCGGCGCCATCGCGCTGTGCGGGCAGCTCCACGGCGGCGTGCAGCGGCGCATCGCCTGGCTGTCGCGCTGGGCGGAGCGGCTGTATGGATCACCGGTGCCGATCGACCATCAGGTTTGCGCCTCCGAGCGCAGCTCGGGCGCGCGCAACCGCGCGATCGCCTACTACCTGCGGGCGAGCGGGGTGCTGCAAGCGGACGTGGAGCAGACGCTCGACGTCTACTTCAACCTGTGCTCCCTGAGCGGCGATTGCTCGACCGCCTCGCACCTGCCGGCGGTGCTGGCACACGGCGGCAGGAAGCCCGGCACCGGCGAACGGCTGCTGTCCAAGGCCACGGTGGCCATCGTGGTCTCGATCATGGCGACCTGCGGCATGTACAACGAATCGGGCAACTACCTGGTGGCGACCGGTATGCCCGCCAAGAGCGGAGTGAGCGGCGTCATCGTCGCCGTCGTGCCCGGCGTCGCGGGCATCGCCGTGTACAGCCCGCGCCTCAACGACAAGGGCGGCAGCGTGCGCGGTCACCTCATCTTGCGCGAGCTATCGCGGCACCTCGGCTGGCACTTCGCGCTCGCCAGTGAAGCGCTCGAACGGGGCTCGCTACTGCCGCCCGCGCCCGGCTGACAGCGCCGCCTGCCGGGTCTGCCCGTGCAGGTTCTACCCAATCGACCCCTCGCGCCTGCTGGTGCTCCTGCTCCTGCTCGGCGCCGGCATGTTCATGG
>Ga0207675_100005800_pt1 | contig 11805 bp, 3 predicted proteins | sample KBSSwiS42_FD_184305 | JGI IMG/M metagenome (GOLD analysis project Ga0207675, IMG submission 184305) | Switchgrass rhizosphere microbial communities from Kellogg Biological Station, Michigan, USA - KBS Switchgrass S4-2 (SPAdes) (version 2) | ecosystem: Host-associated > Plants > Roots >...
CTGACAATCTCAATTGGGGCACGATGACGGACGCCGACAAAACGAAGGCAAGTAACGGCCTCGCCGCTTTGCGCAGTGAGATCAGAATGTTCCCGGATTTCGATCACAAGGCGGCGTTGTCCGGCGCCGGCAACAAGGCTTTTCAGAATCCGATTCGGCAGAGCGTCGCCACGTTTCTCGCCAACGCAACCGACTTCGACTTTGGCGACACCCATATCGATTCCTATGTCGCCGAGCATGCAGCGACTGCGTTCAAAGGAATCCCGGAAAGTCACAAGGCAGCTGTTACGAGTCAACTAAAGGCCACCCAGCGCGTTTACAAAGTGGTGCCGCGTTATGAGGCGATTTCCAGTCTTATGGCTGAAGGATTGGACTCAGCGCAGGTCATGGCGAGTATGCCTGAAGGATTGTTTAATCGGCAGTTCGCGGAGCGGATGGGCGGTGAGTTTTACGCTTCAATGGTTTGGGAAAGCGCGGTCGATACTCGCGATCAAGCGCTGGTCGCATTCGGCAATGCGGCTGAGATCACCCGCGCAGTCAATCCGCGTGTAATTGGCCCGTCGCCGTCAATCCGGAGCATGTCCGACTATGCGGAGCTCTTCGGCAGGTTTGATCTGTGTGAGTGTGAGCACTGCCGTTCAGTCTACAGTCCCGCCGCGTACTTTGTTGACTTATTGCACTTCCTCGATCCCGAGTGGTGGTTCTTCAGCGGAGCAAAGCCGATTGATGTCCTGTTCGCACGCAGACATGACCTTCAGCGGATCGAGCTCACCTGTGAAAACACCAACACCAGGATTCCCTACATCGATCTGGTAAATGAAATTCTCGAAACCTATGTTGCCGTAGGCTCGACATTCGATCGCGAAACCCTGAGCAATCAGACGCCTACAACCTCAGCCGAGTTAATGGCCAATCCGCAACACCTGAATGTCCGCGCTTACGACAGGTTGAAAGAGGCAAGGTATCCGATGAACTTGCCGTTCAATCGGGACGTCGAAGTCGTGCGCGCATATCTCGAACATCTCGGCAGCAGTCGTTACGCGGTCCTCAAGACATTCCAAAGAGATCCCTTAGCGCGCAACGCCGAGCTCGAGCGAGAGTGTGAATACCTGAAGCTCACTCCCGAGGAGCGTGACGCACTTACGAGCGGTGCTGTGCGCCGGTTGTATGGATTTAGCGACGACGCTCGCGACAACGCATGGCAAAACGCGCTGGCTGCGGTCGAGGAGTTTTTGGAGCGGACCGATCTGAAATACGCAGAGCTCGAAGAGCTATTGAAGACGCGCTTCATAAACCCTGTGGCAAGCCTGACGGCGCCGGGCGCGGTGGTGATATTCGCGCCAAACGATAGCTGCGATCCCGCTGAACGACGGCTGCGTCACCACGACGGTAGTTCGTTGAGCGCTGAGGAATGGGACAAGCTTCAGCGCTTCATCCGGCTTTGGCGAAAGTTGGGTTGGCCGATTCACGACCTGGATCGAGCGCTGACTGCGTTGCGCGTGAGCACAGCCGGCCAGGTGAATGACGACTTCCTGATAACGCTGGGCCAGGCTGTTCGTTTACAGGGTGACCTCCATCTCACACTTGCCGACACGTTGAGTTTCTGGTCGAACATTGATACGCACGGCGACGATCTCGAAACGCGTCGTGAGAACTCGCTGTATGCGCGCTTATTTCTAAATCGCACAGTGCGTCAGCTCATTTCGGCGCCGGCTGGTGATCCCTTTCTGCTGAACGACGAGGGCTCGGAGTTGCAGCGAACGACCGGCCACATCTCCGATTTCACCGCCGCAATACTGGCGGCTTTGCGTATCAGCGCCGCGGACCTGGCTGTTATCAGAAGCGCCACTAACCTCGAAGATCGTGCTCCGGTCGTCACGCCGCTGACGCTCGCGAATTTGTCGACACTCTATCGTTACGCGGTCCTGGCAAGAGCGTTGCGCGTTTCGGTCCAGGATCTGATCTCGCTCAGACAATTGACGGGAATGGATCCATTCTCCGTCGTCATTGCGCCAGACGGTACGCGCACCTTCAACCCCAGCGTGACACTACAGTTCGTGGAGAAGGTGAAGAAGGTTCAGCAGTCGGCATTTTCTGTCGCACAGCTCAATTACATTTATCGTCACGTCTCCGAGCCGGTAGGGGCTGTCGCACCGCGGCAGGATGACATCACGTCTTGTTTGCAGACGATTCGCACCGGGCTGAGAAACATGGCCGCAGATGCAGGCGCGCAGGAACCCGCCGAAGAACTCATGCGCAAGCAAGTCGTTCAGATGCTAAGCACCGCACTCGCCCTGGACGCCGCAACGATTGAAACACTCATCGCGAACAGTCTTCGATCACGAGCGATCGCTGGACGACCGATGATCGAAGACTTCCTGGCTCTGCGTGCGGCCACGTCAATGGCGAGCGCAACCGAGGCGTTCAGGTTACTGCACAAAGCCGCACTGCTCGTTAAGGGCTTCAAAATGACCTCCAAAGAAGAGGTCTATCTATCGAGTCATGGCAGTGACTTCGTTGGTATTGATCCGGCAGCCAGCTCGATCTCGGCGCCTTTCGATCTCAATAACCTGCCGTTGGAATTTTCCGATCCGTTTGGTCTTAACGGCGCTCATTTTAGTCAATGGGAACGACTCTTCGAGTTGTTCGCGCTGCGCAACACTCAAACGCAAACAGAAAGCACGCTGTTCGATGTATTTGCCGCGGCTGGTGCGGGCTCGGGTTCAGCCGCGGCCAGTCAAACCACGATCGATAAACTGAAAGCCGCCACCGGCTGGGATGCAGGTTCACTGGTAGATTTGATTGGTCCAACCGGCTTCAATCTCACCAACAACGCCTTGAAGAATGAAATCGTGCTCCGCCGCGTGGAAGCCTGTTTGCGACTGAGCAAACGACTGGGCGTATCAGCGAAGCAGCTCTTTGGCTGGGCGCAAAATGTGCCCGACGCGCTTCAGGCGCAGGAAGTCAGGAATGCAGTCAAAGCAAAATATGAGGACGCGCAGTGGCTGACGATTGCCAAAGGACTCAACGACGGTTTACGTGAGCGGCAGCGCAGTGCACTTGTCGCTCATGTATTGACCTTGTCGGCGATCAAAAATGCCGGTGTGCGCGATTCCAACCAGCTCTTCGAGTACTTCCTGATCGATGTCGACATGAGTGCCTGCATGTCGACTTCCCGCATCAAGCAGGCGATCTCGTCAGTACAGCTTTTTGTGCAGCGCTATTTCATGAATTTGGAGCAACGTATTCCGGCCGGAGTGCTCAAGGCGGATCACTGGAAGTGGATGAGGAACTATCGTGTCTGGGAAGCCAATCGAAAAATTTTTCTTTATCCGGAGAACTGGATTGAGCCGGAGCTCCGCGATGATAAGAGTCAGATCTTTAAGGACCTCGAAAACGAGTTGCTCCAGAATGACGTGACCCAGGAAACAGCCGAGGCCGCACTTCTCAACTATCTCGAAAAGCTGGACGAAGTCGCGCGTCTCGACATACGCGGCTTGTACTGGGAAGTAGAGCCTGAGACCACCTGGGATGGGCCGGAAGTGGATGCGGAGGAGCGTGCGGACGTGCTTCACGTATTTGGGCGCACTCAAGGGAAACCGCCAATCTACTATTACCGGCGGTTCATGAATCATAGAACCTGGACGCCCTGGGAGAAAGTTCAGGCGGATATCGAAGGCGATCACATGGTTCCGGTTGTCTACAACCGGCGGCTGTATTTGTTCTGGTCGGTTTTTAATGTGATAACTGATCCGGATCAAGCACCACCTCAGCCTGGACCGGATGGTAGACCACCTGCAGGACGTCAGCCGAACAAACACCTGGAGATTAAGCTCGCCTGGTGCGAGTACAAGGACAAGAAGTGGTCGGCGAAAAAAACTTCATTTGCGAAGCTCACCACTGACTACGTGCCTGAAGAAAGGCGCTCTAGTTTCTTTTTCACAACGCGAATCGATGGGGAATTGCTCATCACTTGCCATCTTGACCCCGATCAAGTGCGACTGAATCCGGACCGAACCATAAGTATATTCATTGGGTCTGATTCCCGCGTGGGGGAATGGCGCTTCGGCGGTTGCGATAACCGTCTTGATGCCGTGTCAATTAATGGACCGGAAGACGCGTTGCTTTGGGCAGGGAGGAGCTATAGAGACGGTCAAAGCTTGTCACTCTTTCATGCCGCATCGTCGTCAGGTCCGAGTCTCTGGCTCGGCGGCGTTCCTGGTCCCTTGGATTTCCGGGAGGTGTTGCGTAGTCTGCCTGGACCGCGGGCCAGTTCACTCAGGATCGCCCAGACTATTTATCCGCATCAGTACCATCCCTACTTCACGCAGGCTCCATTCTTTTACCAGGACAACTACCGAACCTACGTGGCTACGCCCGAGCAAGTTGCCGAGAGGACTGTTCAGATAGCGTTCTTACCTACGATCGTGCTGAGCCAACTGTCACAAAACTCGTCCGGTGGAAATGGTAGCGCGAAAGCACAGACGAGCCTGGTTTCCGGCAAAGCTCAAGCAGTGAGTCTTGCGACCACTGGAGTGAGCACTGGAACCGTCTCGACTGCTACCGCCGGCGAAACGTCTCCGTCACTTTGGACGGAGCAGATTGTTTGCCCTGAAGACAGGCAGTCGGATTTTGTTCAGCCTGGTACGTCAACTCCCACGACAACACGAAAACTGAGGTTCGCTCCGCTTTACCATCCTTATGTCTGTGACTTCGTCAAGGCCCTCAAGCGCGGCGGTATCTCCGGCTTACTCGATCTGGACAATCAACGACTCACCTCGGATCCACTGCCGCGAACAACGTTCGATGATCAGTATCGTCCTAATCCGGCACTGGTGCATTGGGAGTACCCAAGAGAGAACGTTGATTTTGAGCGAGGTGCGTATTCACTCTACAACTGGGAACTTTTCTTTCACGCGCCTTTGCTGATTGCTACTCGCCTCAGCAAGAACCAGCGTTTCGAGGAAGCGCGCGAATGGTTCCACTACATCTTCGATCCCACAGACGACTCAGATGACGAAGCGCCTCGCCGCTTCTGGAAAATGCTGCCCTTCCATCAGAACGATCGCGTGACACAGGATCAGATTAGTGAACTACTGAGGCTGCTAAGTTACTCGGGAAGCGATCCGGTGATGCTCGAGCGCAAGCGAGCGGCTGAAGACACGATCAGAGAGTGGCAAGATAATCCGTTTAATCCCCATCTCATTGCGCGGATGCGCATTACCGCTTACCAGAAGACCGTGGTGATGAAATACATAGATAATTTGATTGGCTGGGGAGATCAGTTGTTCCGGCAGGATACGATCGAATCTATCAATCAGGCGACCCAGTTGTACGTGCTTGCTTATCTCATGCTGGGGCCGCGTCCCGAAGCTATTCCACCTCGCGAGAAAGTAAGACCAAAAACTTACGCTGACCTGCGGCACGATCTGGATCTCTTCTCTAACGCGCTGGTGCAGACTGAGAACGCAATCGCACCGCGACGTTGTGTTCCGCTTCGACCCAGACGTAATGGAGGCACTCCGGGCGGAGCCACGCTCGGCGCCACCTTCTATTTCTGTGTTCCCCCGAACGACAAGCTGCTGGGTTATTGGGATTTGGTCGCGGATCGTCTGTTCAAGATTCGCCATTGCATGAACATCGAAGGTGTAGTGCGCCAACTTCCTTTGTTTGAGCCTCCCCTCGATCCCGCGCTGCTGGTGCGAGCAAGAGCTGCCGGGCTCGACTTGAGCACTGTTCTCAGTGACGTCAATGTGGCGCTTCCTGCCTATCGCTTCCACGTGATGGTGCAGAAGGCCCATGAGCTGTGTGCCGAAGTCAAATCGCTTGGCGCCGCGATGCTGCCGGCACTCGAGAAGCGTGATGCGGAAGCACTCAGTGCGCTGCGATCCACTCATGAGATTCGCTTGCTTGAAGCAGTGGGCGAAGTGAAACGCGCGCAGATCGAAGAAGCTGAGCGAACGTTGGAAGGACTACAGCGGTCTCAAGAGGTTATCTCGGCAAGACGCGACTTCTATCAGAACATTGCGCGTATTAATCCCAACGAGCAGGCGTACATGGATAACCTGGGTATCGCGCACGTTCTTAATGAGATAGCCCAGGGTATACAGGCTAGCGTTTCCGCCGCCCATTTAATTCCCCTTTTCGATGTCGGCGTTGCCGGATGGGCGGCCAGCCCCCTTACGACAGTATCATTCGGAGGCCAAAACCTGGGCAGCGCACTGCAGGCAGCGGCAGGCGTTATCCAGATGATTAGCAATCACTACACACACGACGCCACCATGGCCTCCATCGTAGGAGGCTACAACCGGCGCTGGGAGGAATGGAAACATCAGGAGAATCTCGCCAACAAGGAACTCGATCAGATCGCGAAACAGATCGCCGCCGCTACTATTCGAAGAGACATTGCGAAGCGAGAGTTGGAAATCCACGAACTTCAGATTGAGAATGCCAAAGCGGTGGATGAATACATGCGCTCGAAGTTCACGAACCGCGAGCTCTACGACTGGATGTCTTCACAAATCTCAGCGCTTTACTTCCAGTCGTATCAAATGGCTTATGACATCGCCAAACGCGCGGAGCGCACCTATCAATTCGAACGCGGGTTAACCGCCTCGAGCTTTATCCAGTTTGGCTACTGGGACAGTCTCAAGAAGGGCCTGCTTGCGGGTGAGCGCTTACATCTCGACCTGACGAGATTGGAGATGGCTTATCTCGATCAGAACAAACGCGAGTATGAGATCACCAGGAACATTTCGCTGCTAACGCTGGATCCACTGGCGCTGCTCCGATTGCGAGAAACGGGCGCCGCGGAGTTCAATTTGTCGGAAGAGTTATTTGACATCGATTATCCGGGTCAATACATGCGACGGATTAAGTCCGTGAGCCTGACCATCCCTTGCGTGGTCGGGCCATATAGCGGCATTAACTGCACGTTGACGCTCGTCAGTAGTAAGACTCGCATCTGGAGGGAGCCGGCCTCGCCCTATGCTGAGAGGGAAGAAGACGATCGTTTTGTGGCCGGTTTTCCGGCGGAACAGTCAATCGCCATTAGTCACGCGCAAAACGACAGTGGTGTGTTTGACTTGAACTTTCGCGACGAGCGCTACCTGCCATTCGAGTGCTGGGGCGCCATCAGCCATTGGCGTATCGAGATGCCCAGGGAATGTAATCGGTTTGACTTCAACACGATCTCTGACGTGGTTATGCATTTGAAGTACACGGCTAGAGACGGCGGCGAGGAGTTGAAGCGCCAGGCGAAGTTGGCGATCATTAATCCGACGCCACCTCGCCCGCGAACGGGCACACGGTTGTTCAGCGCGCGACACGAGTTCGTTAATGAGTGGCACCGTTTTCTGCATCCGGATGAAGCGGCAAGGGGCCAGACTTTAACTCTCGATCTAAAACCCGAACAGTTTCCCTTCCACTTCCAGGGCCAGAGAATTACGGTTAATCAGGTAGAGCTATTCTTGAATCTGAAAGACGGAAGAGATCCTGCGTCGACGTCAGTTCAGACCTACAGTCAGGAATACTCGAGCGGCGACGCCCTGCGTATTTCTCTGACTCGGCCGGGAGGAGCCGCCGAGACCGGGGAGCTAATCAGCGCTCCCGAGATCTTTGGTGGCCTGCCGCACGTGTCACTGCCTGGTAGAGCACCGCTCACGTTGCCGGCAACACTGACGTTAATGGCAAGCGATGATGATATTAGACGGATAGCGCAAGGATTGCGACGCGAGACAGCGACGCATCAGCGCTTGAATGCAGACGCAATTGAAGACGTCTTCATCGTCTGTCACTACGCCGCCGATTGATTACGTGCCTGGCGTAGCCACAAAAAAGCGCAAAATAGATCTGCTTTTTGCGCCTTTTGTGCCTTTTTGTGGCTACGAGTTGTTATGGTGTTTCTTTTACTGGTTGAGATTTTTGTGTGATCAAATCCTTGACCACGTTTGCGCCAAATCCCATTACGAAAACAGCCAGTAACCCCTGGAGCACATCCAGCTTGGCAAGCTGATCCTGAGCACCGCCAATAAGAGCGACAAGCGCTACGAATAGCGCGATGCCGAGCTTCATTATCTCCGCACGTAGTCTTTCTCGTCGTTTTATTTGGTGATACTCGCGGTCTGACCCGCGACGGACCCAAAACTCAATGCCCTGCCCTTCATCACCGGGCGGCTCCAAACGGATCGAGTCGGCCCGCTCGGCCATGAGGTCAATCATTTGCCATACAGTCCAACGTCCTTCAAAAGAATTGCCAAACTTATCTGCGGGGCCACCAGGTAACGGCATCGAAACTCCACCTCACAATAGACAGCTAAAAAAACACGAGGATGTGATCCAGGAACGAAGCTCCGAGAACACGTTCCTTCCGCGTGCCAGCAGGAGGTATTTTGATTGATATTGGTAATCTCGCACAACACCACAATAAACATTACATTTATGGTGATGACTTCTTCTTGAAAGGATCTTCGCTGCTTATCGTTACTCCGACGACTGTTCCGCAGTCTACAGATTCACCAGCTTGGGGCGTTTGAAAGAGAACCCTGTCAGGTTCAACCGGGGGATCGTAACGATGGGCCAGGACACGGATGTTGAGCTTCGAGTTGTGAAGTGTGGTTTCGGCTGTCTTGTAATCGAGGCCAACAAGCTGAGGGACGCGTGTTTGTGGAGGTCGTGAGAGTCGTTCACGTCTAACTGATAAGGCGAGCGGCTGGCGTAGAGTCCAACGACACGCTTACGACGAGCCCGAACAACACCGCGCTCACCAGCGGCACGTATCATCCTTACGGAACCGATGCAGCGAGTTCATCGCCGACGCAGCGCGCCGGCTATCACGACTACAGCCGCAATCGCTTCGGAGATAGACTGAAGTAAGTTGAGGAAGACGTTCTAAAAGAAAATTTCGAAGTGAGGAGGTCGGGGATTTACCTGAAGAACTAATCCATTCACTGCCTGCCAACCCAACCAGTAGCGTCAGCATTAAGCACCTAGGCTTTCCCGCGCGAAATGAAACGTATTTCCTATACATCTATAATGGAAGCTCAAGAAAGGAAATCTCATGGCAACACCAATAAAGCTCGCCACTGGGCTCGGGGGCGCAATTGGCTCCGACTTTGTGAGGAGCGGCAATCAACTTTATTTTGTCGAATTTAACGGCAAACTTTCCGTCCTCAATTTAGTGCGACCCCTGGTTGGCATCGTGGCGCAAGGCACGACCGTGATCACGGGGACGTTTGTTTTTGATTGTGAGACTGGTGCTCTCGGAGGTGTCGGCACAGCCGGCGATATCTGGTGGGAACAAATCGATGCAGTCAGACGGCTGATGGTGCCACAGAACAATGCTAAAGTTCTCAACCTCGGTTTAGTGAATTTCGATGCTCTCACGCATGTCGAACTCCAAAATCTTCTTTACGGAACAACTCCAATTATCGGCAACAACGATGCGTCTAACCAACTGGTTAATGGTGACGTTTTTGCCGTTCAGACCAACGTCGGAAACTATACGAAAATAAAAGTCCTACAGTATGGCCGCGACATAAAGGTTCAATGGGTAACCTACAGAGTAGGCCCCCGTTATCGCGTCCTCGGCACCGGGTACATACAGCCCGAGGACATCAAAGTGACCGCGGGTGGAAGATATGCCTATGTTACGGAACGCAATGGCAACTTCCTGCGCGTCGATCTGACGAACGCCAATCGGGCTGCTGCCACAGTTGTCACGGCCGGGATGACCGCGCCACATCAGATCGCGCTTGATGAAGCCCATGGCCAGGCCTACGTGGCAGAGTTTACAGGCGGTGCGACGGGCATAATCTGGCGTGTCGACCTGTCTGGGGGCTCGAAGAGCGCAGTCTTTACCGGACTGCAAGGCTGCACCGGTCTGTTGATCACGAAAGACCTTCGCTTTGCCTATGTCGCCGAGCAGGTCCCTGGGGCTAATCGAGTTGCCCGGATTAATCTGGCAACGGCGCAACGCGAAATCCTTACCACGGCTGTCACCAATCCATTCTTCATGGAGTGGGCCGACGAAGATGAGAGCCGCATCATCCTGCCGGAACGTGACCCGGTCAATCGCATTACCATGCTTGATCTCTCGGCGACGCCAATTGGGGTGTCGCACCTGCTGACCGGTGTTCCCAGCCGCCCCTCGAGTCTCGTGCTAATTAATCCGGCCACCATGATAGTTTGCTCGGATGCAGAGATCGATCAGTTCGATCTGTTGGGACCACTCTTCTCTTTAGCAGGGCCTCTGTTTATGGGCATCGGTTTAGTGCCCGTCGATCACATCATCAACACCGGCAACAACAACACGGACGGCTACGCTGATACCACTGACAACCCAGCCTATATCTTTAAAGTGAAGGATGCACCGTTCGGGGGCACGCTGGCGATCATGATCAATCATAACGCTGCGCTGCTGGCTGGGGCCCGCTATTACAAATTGTTCGTCAATCAAGTGACACCCGCACCCACAGCTCCTATGGAACCGCGACAAAGCTTCAGCGACTATTTGTGGAGCTCGGCCAGCAGCAGTTTTGTTCCTCAGTCTACCGGTCCGGACCCCGGCGGATTCTATCCCGTTCGGCTACCAACTCAGATCTGGTACAACCCGCTGTTGGGGTATATGCTCGACACCAGTGCTCTCACTAATGGCTTATGCGTGATTAACATCAAGCTTTATAACGCTGCTCGAGTCGAGATACCGGTCACCAGCATTCACAGTCGGCGAGTCAAGATCGATAACCAGTGGCCGGTTGCCAAAATAGAGAAGATCCTTCATGACGGCATCGAGATCCCAGTCTGTCAAATCGTCAACAGCGGTACCGATCAGTTCACGTTCCGCATCACTGCAAATGATCCGCAAGGACATCTGCTTAGTTGGAGTCTTTCTGCGCTCTGGGGAGACAATAAATCAGCCACTGTCGGTGGAGATAGTTACGGCAGTCATATCTCGCCGACGCGCCAGTGGCCCGGGATTATTTCCACCACCGTACCCGCGCCACCATGGCATGCAACTGTGGCCGGTGATCCGACATCGACTCGCTGTGCGCACACGTTTTATCTTGGAGTGTGGGACAGGGTGATTAACGGCTACGGTTACTTGCACTATCAGGATTACCACCAGTCAATTACTATCTGGCTCTAAGCCTCCGACTGGAACTCAAAGATGAGAAGGGGCGGGTCGTTTCTAAATGAAGCGCCCGCCTTTTTCTTCAAGTGATCAGTGGGGGCCTTTGAAGCTACCGGGAATGGCTGACAAAGTACATCCTTTTAATTCAAATACCTGAACAATCGTTACAATACTGTGAGCACACCCATAATGAAGACGAGTGGACTGCCCCCTTGAAACTTTTTGAATGAGCATGACGAGAGGCGTGGCTAGGTGCCGTTACTACCCTGCTGCGTTCAATCCATGACGTAGATAAATCGGCAACGCAGATCTGGTTTGCTTTCTATCCTCTTAGGCTCTTCAAAGCCTGGCAGGCAGCCAACGATCCGGAGCAACTTGCGCGACAGTTGTTGTTGCAGGGCCACTATTATTTGAAGGATCAGATCGACTCTTCCCACACCTTTCTCTACACCAGACTTCGCGTAGTTGGGTTTGCCACAAATCCGACACGGGCGTTTTTTGCTAACGCGCGCAAAGCCGACCGAAATCATGGGTTTACGTTCTTGCTGCCGCTCGGTTCGTATGAGATCGTGCGCGCAAATTTCATTTTATGACCGACAAATTTCATTTTATGACCGACAAATTTCACTTTATGACCGAACTCACAAGTACTGTGTGGGTTCCGTCATAAAGTG
>Ga0207675_100005802_pt1 | contig 11804 bp, 8 predicted proteins | sample KBSSwiS42_FD_184305 | JGI IMG/M metagenome (GOLD analysis project Ga0207675, IMG submission 184305) | Switchgrass rhizosphere microbial communities from Kellogg Biological Station, Michigan, USA - KBS Switchgrass S4-2 (SPAdes) (version 2) | ecosystem: Host-associated > Plants > Roots >...
CAGCTGCAGCTCGGCCCCGCCTGCCGCCACGGCGCGCAGGATCGCTCGGTCGCGTCCGCTGAGGGTGCTCGTGGTGGTCATCGCGGTCTCCGAGGCTGTCGGGCGTTCTGTGGTGTGTGACACGTTCAGTCTGTAGACCCCGCAGGCTGGGCGGACTCATCGCCGCGACCATGTCCGCGTTCGCGAGCGTGCAGCAATCCCTTCCCCGCCGGTAAGGCTCGAGGCAGCCACCGACCGCTGCGAGCGGCGCTACCCGTTTCGGGACGGCAGCCGGATCGGGGTGCGGGCGGCTTGCGTCGGTGGGAACAATGCGGCCGGCTAGCTCCTGGTGTAGAGCTGGGTGACGGCGTCGACCAGGTCGTGCAGGCCGGTGGGGCGGTGGTCGCTCCACCAGACCAGCTTGACGGGGATGCGGGGGCCGTCCTTGATGGGCCGGTAGGTCACGCCCGGGCGCGGGTGGTGGTGTGCGGTGGCCTCGGCGGTGATGCCCACGCCGCGGCCTGCGGCGATCGCGTCGAGCCAGCTGTCGACGTCGTTGGACTCGAGGAATCGGGGCAGGTGGTCGGCGCCGTCCCACAACCGGCTGGTGGTCGTCCCGACCCGGGGATCGATGACCACCCTTCGGTCGGCGATCTCGTCCATGCGCAGTTGCCGCCTGCGCGACCACTGCGGGTCGTCGGCGGCGAAGGCGACCAGCCGCCGTTCCAGCCCGACCACGACGGAGTCAAAGCGCTTGTCATCGACCTCGCGTCGCAGGACCGCGACGTCGCACAGGCCATCGGCCAGGCCCGCGGTGGGCGAGTTGTGCCGGACCAGTTCCAACTCGATCGCCTCGTGGCGCTGCGCCCAGTCCCGTTGCAGTGGCGCGGTGTGGCGCCCGAGAGCCGCCCAGGCGTAGCCCAACCGCAGCACGCCGTGGCGGGTGGTCAGGAACTCGGTGAACCGCTCGGCCTCGGCCAGCACCCTGCGCGCCGGGGGGAGGACCAGCTGTCCGGTGCTGGTGAGCTCGCACCCTCGCGGCACCCGGCGCAACAGCGTGTCTCCGACCGCCTTCTCCAGCCCTGCGATGGTGCGCGAGACCGCGGCCTGCGAGACGTACAACTGCGCGGCGGCCTCGGTGAACGATCCCGCCTCCGCGGCGGCGACGAAGAAGCGCAGCTCGCGAAGGCTCCAATCCATAACTCAATCGTATGGCACCGTCAAAAGATGCACTAGGTTCATGGATGTCGTGCGCCCTAGCGTCGTCGTATGGATGCCGTCGACGCCGCAGAGCGTCCGCACCGTGCGACCAGTACCCACCAGTTGTCGGCCGCGACGGCGACCCCGCGGCAGCGTGGTACCGGCATCGCGCTGATGCTCGCCAGTTCCGCCTCGAACCAGGCAGGTGCTGCCCTGGGGGCGATGGCCTTCCCCGCGATCGGCCCGGTCGGCGTCGTCGCCATCCGCCAGTTCGTCACCGCCCTCGTCCTCACACCGATCGTGCGACCCCGGTTGCGCGGGCTGCGCGGGGACCAGTGGTGGCCGATCCTCGGCCTGGTCGTCGTGTTCAGCATCATGAACCTCAGCCTCTACGCCGCGATCGACCGCATCGGGCTCGCCCTGGCCGTCACCCTCGAGTTCCTCGGCCCGCTCACCGTCGCCATCATCAGCTCACGACGGGTCCTGGACCTGGCAGGCGCTGTTCTCGCCGGTGTCGGCGTGGTCGTGCTGACCAACCCCGGCCCCACCACCGACGTCCTCGGGATCGCGCTGGCCCTGCTGGCCGCCACGGCCTGGGGGTGCTACATCCTGCTCAACCGGACCCTCGGCCAGCGTCTGCCCGGCCTGCACGGGACCGCGGTAGCCAGCCTCGTCACCGCCGCCACCTGGTCGCCGGTGGCGGTGGCCTGGTTCGCCTTCCACACCCCCACGGCAGCGGCTGTCGCCCTCGCCGCCGCCTGCGGGCTGATGTCCTCGATCGCGCCCTACGTCGCCGACCTGCTCGCCCTGCGTCGGGTTCCGGCCCAGATGTTCGGCACGTTCACCAGCACCAACCCGGTATGGGCAGCTCTGTCCGGGTGGCTGCTGCTCCACCAGACGCTCGACTTCAACGAGTGGATCGGCATCGGGCTGATCGTCCTCAGCAACGTCGCAGTCTCCGCACGAGGACTCGCCACGCCCGGCGAGCAGGCTCGGGCCGCACCGCTCCGCGACATCGTGGACTGACCAACCACGACGCGAACCGAACCGACGAGCAGACCGACCTGACGGGCGTGAAGGCGCTCATGTTCGACTTCTACGGCACGGTCGTCGACATGCAGGGTGGCCTGATCGAGGCGATCACCCCCTACCTCGAGTCGAAGAACTACACCGCGCAGCCCGCAGGCCGGGTGGTGACCTGGTGGCGATCGACCACACCATGGACGAGGTCCGTGCCCTGGTATCGGAGATCGAGCGCCTGGCCCCGTTCCCCGACGTGATCAAGGCCCTGCAGGAGCTGAAGGTCGCCGGGCTGAAGCTGGTCATCCTGTCCAACGGCGACCCGGACATGCTCGAGACCGGGGTGAGTTCTCCGGCACCGAGGACCTCTGGACGCGCGTGGTGTCGGTCGCCGAGGCGGGCGCGTTCAAGCCGCACTTCAACACCTACGCCACCGGGGCCAAGGCAGTGAATCTTGCTCCGTCGGAGGTGTTGTTCGTGGCCAACCATGCGTTCGACTGCGTGGGCGCCAAAGCAGTCGGTATGCACACTGGTCCGACCGCTTGTTCATCATCAATTGGCGTTGGACCGCCGAGGCTGGTCGCCGCGCTGGCCACGTTGGGACACCTAGACCAGCAGCACGTAGCGCAGGGGTCGGCGCGGAGTTTCGGGCAGGGCTGCGGCACCGTCCGGTGCCCAGCCGACCCGCAGGACCAATTGTGCATGCTCGGGCACCCGCACCACCGTGTCGGCCAGCTGCCGCCGTGTGTCGGCGACCTCTGCCGCTTGGCTCAACACGGTGGTGGCCAGGCCGTTCTGTGTCGCGATGAGCAGCGCGGCACTGGTGGCCTCGCCAGCCTGCAGCCAGTCGGAAGGGCCATCCCCCGGGGTGGTGAGCACCATGAGGGTCGCATAGTCCTGGCCTGCCGTGCGGGGTTGTGGCACCTGGCTGAGCTGGCCCTCGGGGAAATGCCGCAGCCCCGCGCTCTCGGGTCCCCCGTGGCCACCCGTGCGTGAGTCGGGGGGAATCCCGTCGTGGCCCCCGGCGAGGCGCCTGCTCCAGATCGCCAGCTCGGCGGCGTAGCCCGGAACTGTGCGCTGGCTCGCCGCGGCCTCGCCGAGGACAGCCGCGAGTCTGGTCCGGGCGTCGTCAGTCAGGACCGGAATCAGTCCGGCCCCCTGCGCGGCGGCGCGCTCCGTGAGAAGGTCCAGCTGCGCGTGCGGGACTGGCTCGTCCCGGAAGGCGCGCCGGTCGCTACGGCGCTCTTCGATCGCGGACGCCAGTGCTGCTTCGTGTGCGTCGACAGGCCCGTCGACGGTACGCACGACCGCGAGGAGTGTGCTGTCTTCGGGGTCGGGTAGCCGTTGGGTTGTCGTCGCCACGCCGAGGTCCGCGAGCGCGACCCGCAGGTGGTGCAGCGCCGCCCCGCAGCTGATCACCAGGTCGCGCCGGTCGGGATCGGTCCCGACCAGGTGCCGGTCCGGGTCCGCGTGAAGCTCCACCACTCCATCGGAGATCCGCCACTGCCAGGGCTGGCTGTTGTGCACCGACGGCGCACGCAGAGCGCGCCCGACGGCCCGCATGAGCACGTCTCGGGACACGAGCTTGGTCAGAAGAGCCGCGTCCGCCATACCGCTGATGATGACCCGGCGGGGTGTTGAACGACAGGGCCTTACGACCCGGGACGGGGGAATAGGACCCGGGCCGAGCCCTTCGGGCGGCGCGCGGGGAGATTCGCCGGGATCTATCCGGCTGGTCGCACGGCTGCGGCGCGGCGTTGCACGAGCGTCGCCGTGAATACCCCTGCCGTGGCAGCGGTGGCGGCGAGCAGCAGGAATCCGAGGGCGTAGCTGCCGAGAGAACCGTAGACCAGGCCCATGACCAGGGGCGGGAAGAATCCACCGAGCCCGCCCGCGGCGCCGACGACACCGGTGACCGCACCGACTCGTTCGGCGGCGACCATGCGGGCGACGAGGGCGAACACCGCACCGGTGCCGGTCCCCAGCGCGGCGGCCATCCCGAGGAACGCGATCGTGTCCACCGGAATCAGCGGGAGCTGGAATGCGGCGAGAACGGCGAAGACCGCGACGACGGCGAAGGCGGTGGCAAGCACGGCGGTCGGGCGCAGCCGGTCGCAGAGCCAGCCGCCGACGGGGCGCATGGCGACGGCGAGCACCACGAAACCGGCGGTGCGCAGGGCGGCGTCGGCGCGGTCGAGTTGGTAGGCGGTGGTGAGGTAGGTGGGCAGGTACACACTGAACGCGACGAACCCGCCGAACGCTACGGCGTAGAGGAATGACAGCTGCCAGGTCGCGGTCATCCGCAACGTGGCCGCGAGCCTGCCGAGCATGGACCCGGGCGCGACGGGCCGGTCGGCCCGGTCGCGCAGCAAGAGGTACGCGGCGGCGGCGTAGACGACGAGGACCACGGCGACCAGGTCGAACGGGAAGCTGGGACCGATGGCCTTGGTCAGCTGCACGGTGGTGAACGCCGAGATCGCGGTGCCGCCCATGCCGACGCCGAAGATGCCCAGCGCCAGCCCGCGCCGCGCGGGGGGATACCAGGCGTTGACGAACGGGATGCCGATCGCGAACGTGGTGCCGCCCAAGCCGAGGAAGAACCCGCCGATGAGGTAGTCGGTCAGCGAGTCCGCGAAGTGGCCCAGATAAAGCACGGGCAGAACGGTGAGCAGCGCCACGACGGGGAACGTGCGGCGAGCGCCGAGGCGGTCGGTGAGGGCGCCGACCGGGATGCGGCCGAGGGAACCGACGATGACCGGGACGGCAACCAGCAATGCCTGCTGGAACGCGGTCGCGCCCAGTTGTTCGCGCAGGGTTGCGCCCAGCGGGGACAGCAGGGCCCACGCCCAGAACGTGAGCGCGAACCCCACGGTGGCGACCGCGAGCATCCGGGCAGGCCGCCCGGTGGCACCCGGCGGCGTATTCGATGCTGCCACGCCGTGACCCGAGCCTGCGGCCGTGCTGCGGTTCTCCGGGGAATTCGTTCCGATCACGGCCGTACCCTCCGTGTTCTCCGCCTTGGGACGGGCCTCGTGTGCGCGTGTGAACGCGCCGCAGGTATGACTGTCCCGGTTACGCGCAGGGAGCGGCAGGGTCGAGGGACCCCATCGCCCGGGCTCTTCGTCAGTTCTTGCGGAATGCTGGTTGATCGGGAGTGTGGTCGCTGCCACTGTGAGGGTCCGGCCGATCGGAGGCGCCCCATGACCGACACCGGCACGGCGCCCGATGCGGTGGGCGGCACCGACGGGCCCGCTGCAGATGCGTTGTTGCGAACCGGACGGTTCTTCACCCGCCGTGAAACCTCAGTGGATCTGCGGGCGGTGTACCGGGACGGTGGTCGAGAAGGTGACGTCTTCTACCGGGACCGGTGGAGCCATGACAAGGTCGTCCGGTCCACGCACGGGGTGAACTGCACGGGGTCGTGCTCGTGGAAGGTCTACGTCAAGGACGGGATCATCACCTGGGAGACCCAGCAGACCGACTACCCGTCGGTCGGGCCGGACTCCCCGGAGTACGAGCCGCGGGGCTGCCCGCGCGGCGCGGCGTTCTCCTGGTACACCTATTCGCCCACCCGGGTGCGGTACCCCTACGCGCGCGGCGTTCTGGTGGAGATGTACCGGGAGGCGAAGGCCCGCATCGGCGATCCGGTGGAGGCCTGGGCGGAGGTCAGCACCGATCCGGACAAACGCCGCCGTTACCAGTCCGCGCGCGGCAAGGGCGGTCACGTGCGGGTCTCCTGGGACGAGGCGGTGGAGATGGTCGCCGCGGCGCACGTGCACACCATCCGGGCCTACGGGCCGGACCGCATCGCGGGTTTCTCCCCGATCCCGGCGATGTCGATGGTGAGCCACGCGGTCGGGTCGCGGTTCATCGAGCTGGTCGGCGGGGCGATGACGTCGTTCTACGACTGGTACGCCGACCTGCCGGTGGCCTCGCCGCAGGTGTTCGGCGACCAGACCGACGTGCCGGAGTCCGGCGACTGGTGGAACGCCACCTACCTGCTGATGTGGGGCTCCAACGTCCCGGTCACCCGCACTCCGGACGCCCACTGGATGGCCGAGGCCCGCTACAAGGGCCAGAAGGTCGTGGTGGTCTCCCCGGACTACGCCGACAACACGAAGTTCGCCGACACCTGGCTGCCCGCCCAGCCCGGTACCGACGGCGCGCTGGCCATGGCGATGGGCCACGTGATGCTCAAGGAGTTCTTCGTCGATCGACGGGTGCCGTTCTTCGTCGACTACGTGCAACGGTTCACCGACCTGCCGTTCCTGGTCACGCTGGAGGAGCAGGACGGGGCGTATGTGCCGGGCAAGTTCCTCACCGCCGCCGACCTCGGTGACGACACCGAGGGCGCAGCGTGGAAGACCGTGCTCGTCGACGGCCGTACCGGTGATCCGGTGGTGCCGAACGGGTCGCTGGGCTTCCGCTACACGGAGTCGGGCGCGGGTCGCTGGAACCTCGATCTCGACGGCGTCGCGGCGCAGCTGACCCTGCTCGGCGACGACGCCGTGGAGGTGCTGCTGCCGCGCTTCGACGCGCTGGACGGCTCGGGCGGCGTGCTGCGCCGCGGCGTGCCGGTCCGCCGAGCAGGCGAGCACCTGGTCACCACGGTCTTCGACCTGATGCTCGCCCAGTACGGCGTGCATCGCGACGGCCTGCCGGGACGGTGGCCCACCGGCTACGGCGACCCGGCCGAGCCGTACACCCCCGCCTGGCAGGAATCGATCACCTCGGTGCCCGCCGCGCAGGTCGTGCGGATCGCCAGGGAGATGGCCAACAACTCCGAGGAGTCCCAGGGCCGCACCATGATCATCATGGGGGCGGGGATCTGCCAGTGGTTCCACGGCGACGCCACCTACCGCGCGGTGCTCGCCCTGTTACTGCTCACCGGTTCGATGGGGCGCAACGGCGGCGGCTGGGCGCACTACGTGGGCCAGGAGAAGTGCCGACCGGTGACCGGCTGGGCCACGATGGCGATGGCTACCGACTGGCAACGTCCGCCGCGCCAGATGATCGGCACGGCCTACTGGTACACCCACACCGACCAGTGGCGCTACGACGGCTACCGCGCCGACGCGCTCACCTCGCCGCTGGCGAGGGGCCACCTCGCCGGCATGCACACCATGGACACCATCGCGCTGTCCGCGCGACTGGGTTGGATGCCGTCCTACCCGCAGTTCGACCGCAACCCCCTCGACGTCGCCGACGACGCCGCGGCGGCCGGGCAGGAGGTGTCGGCCTACGTCGCCGAACGGTTGCGCGACCGAACGCTCACGTTCGCGATCGAGGATCCGGACGCGCCGCAGAACTGGCCGCGCTGCCTCACGCTGTGGCGGGCGAACCTGCTGGGCTCCTCGGGGAAGGGCGACGAGTACTTCCTCAAGCACCTGCTCGGAACCCACAACAACCTGATGGCCGACCTGACGCCGCCCGACCGCCGACCCCGCGACGTCGCCTGGCGCGACGAGCACCCGCCCGAGGGCAAGCTCGACCTGCTGCTGTCGCTGGACTTCCGGATGACCAGCTCCACGCTGCTGTCCGACATCGTGCTCCCGGCCGCGACCTGGTACGAGAAGCACGACCTGAACACCACCGATATGCACCCGTTCGTGCACGCGTTCAGCCCGGCGATCGACCCACCCTTCGAGTCGCGCACCGACTTCGACGCCTTCCACGCCATCGGCCGCCGGTTCAGCGAGCTGGCCCGCACCCACCTCGGCGTGCGCCGCGACGTCGTCGCCGTGCCGTTGCAGCACGACACGCCGGGCGAGACGGCGCAGCCGGGTGGCCGGGTCCTGGACTGGCGGGCCGGTGAGGTGGCGGCGGTCCCGGGGCGCACGATGCCGAACTTCGTGGCTGTCGAGCGGGACTACCCGGCCGTCGCGGAGAAGATGGCGAGCATCGGGCCGCTGGTCGACCGGCTGGGGATGACGACCAAAGCGGTGACCTACCACCCCGACGAGGAGATCGCCTACCTGTCGGCGAAGAACGGCGTGATGCTCGGCGGTGCGGGCGACGGCCGCCCGGCGATCGACACCGACGCCAAGATGGCCGAGGCCGTTCTTGCGCTGTCCGCGACGACCAACGGGCGCCTCGCGGTGCAGGGCTTCCGAGAGCTGGAGCGGCGCACCGGTACTCCGCTCGCCGACCTCGCCGAGGGCAGTGAGGAGAAGCGCATCACCTTCGCCGACACGCAGGCCCGCCCGGTGCCGGTGATCACCAGCCCCGAGTGGTCGGGCAGCGAGACCGGCGGGCGGCGTTATGCCCCGTTCACGGTCAACGTCGAGCGGGGGAAGCCATGGCACACCCTCACCGGTCGGATGCATTTTCTGCTCGACCACGACTGGATGCACGAGATGGGGGAGACCCTGCCGATCTACCGCGTCCCACTCGACATGCACAAGCTCTTCGGCGACGGGACCCCCGGGGAGCTCGGCGAGGACGGCGCCTCGGTGACCGTCCGCTATCTGACGCCACACTCCAAGTGGTCGATCCACTCGGAGTACCAGGACAACCTTCTGATGCTGTCGCTGTCGCGTGGCGGCCCGACGGTGTGGATGAGCGAGCCCGACGCGACGTCGATCGGGGTGCGCGACAACGACTGGGTCGAGGCGGTCAACCGCAACGGGGTGCTGGTGGCGCGGGCGATCGTCACCCACCGGATGCAGGCGGGCACCGTTTTCGTCTACCACGCGCAGGAGCGGGTGGTGAACGTGCCGATGTCCGAGGCCACCGGGCGCCGCGGCGGCATCCACAACTCGCTGACCCGGATCCTGGTCAAGCCGACCCATCTGATCGGCGGCTACGCCCAGCTGTCGTTCGCGTTCAACTACCTCGGCCCGACCGGGAACCAGCGTGACGAGGTCACGGTCGTCCGCCGCCGCGCCTCGCAGAAGGTGAGGTACTGAAGATGCGCGTCATGGCCCAAATGGGCATGGTCATGAACCTCGACAAGTGCATCGGCTGCCACACCTGCTCGGTCACCTGCAAACAGGCGTGGACCAACCGCAGCGGTGTCGAGTACGTGTGGTTCAACAACGTCGAGACCCGACCCGGGCAGGGCTACCCGCGGCGCTACCAGGACCAGGAGCGGTGGAAGGGCGGCTGGGTGCGCAACCGGCGCGGCCGGCTCAGTTTGAAGGCCGGTGGCCGGTTCAAGAAGCTGCTCACGATCTTCGCCAACCCGGTGCTGCCCAACATCCGCGACTACTACGAGCCGTGGACCTACGACTACGAGAAGCTCACCGACGCCCCGCTCGGTGACGACTTCCCCGTCGCCCAACCGAAGTCGCTGCTCTCGGGCGAGCCGATGGCGATCGAGTGGAGCGCGAACTGGGACGACGACCTCGGCGGTGCCCCGGAGCACGGCCCGCGGGACCCCATCGTGGAGCGGCTGCGGCGTGCGTCCGAGGACGCGGTGCGCTTCTCCTACGAGCAGGCGTTCATGTTCTTCCTGCCGCGGATCTGCGAGCACTGCCTCAACCCGTCCTGCGTGGCGTCGTGCCCGTCGGGGGCGATGTACAAGCGCGCCGAGGACGGCATCGTGCTGGTCGACCAGGACCAGTGCCGGGGCTGGCGGATGTGCGTGACCGGTTGCCCGTACAAGAAGGTGTACTTCAACCACCGCACCGGCAAGGCCGAGAAGTGCACGTTGTGCTACCCGCGCATCGAGGTCGGCCTGCCCACCGTCTGTTCCGAGACGTGCGTGGGGCGGCTGCGCTACCTCGGGCTGTTCCTCTACGACGTCGACCGCGTCACCGCCGCCGCCTCGGTGGAGGACGAGCACGACCTCTACGAAGCCCAGCTCGACGTGCTGCTCGACCCGAACGACCCGGCGGTGATCGACCAGGCCCGCCGCGACGGCATCGCCCAGGACTGGATCCTCGCCGCTCAGCGCTCGCCGGTGTACAAGCTCGCCAAGGACTACCGGGTGGCGCTGCCGTTGCATCCGGAGTTCCGGACCATGCCCATGGTCTGGTACATCCCGCCGTTGTCCCCGGTGGTCGACCGGCTCACCGAGACCGGCCACGACGGCGAGGACGCCGCCAACCTGTTCGGCGCGATCGATGCGTTGCGGATCCCGGTGGAGTACCTCGCGGAGTTGTTCACCGCGGGCGATCCGGAACCGGTGCGGGGCGTGTTGCAGAAGCTGGCGGCGATGCGGTCCTACATGCGGGACGTGACGCTGGACCGGCCGCGGAACGAGGCGGTGGCGACCGCTGTGGGAATGACCGGTAGGGACCTCGTCGAGATGTACCGGCTGCTCGCGATCGCCAAGTACGAGGAGCGTTACGTCATCCCGACCGCCTATGAAGGGGAGGCCCACCAGCTCGAGGAGCTGGCCTGCAGCCTCGACGTCGACGGCGGGCCCGGCATGGTCGGCAGCGGCCCGTTCGGCGAGGGTTCCGGATCACCGATGCCCGTGTCGGTGGAGACCTTCCACGCGTTGCGGGATCGGCAGACCAGCGCTGACTTCGCCGACCCCGGCGAACGTGGAGCCCGGATCAACCTGCTCAACTGGGACGGCAAGGGTCGGCCGCCCGGGTTGTTCCCGCCGCCCCACGAGGCGACGGCTGGCACCGGCGACATCACCGGACGCAGCGCGGCGGCACCGTCCTCGGCCGACCCGGGCTCGCCGGGGACGCAGCGATGAAGAGCGCGCACGATCAGGCCGTCGTCCTCCAGGCGGCGTCGGTCTGCCTGCAATACCCCGACGACACCGTGCGGGCGAGGCTGCCCCTGGTCCGCCGCGCGGTCGACGAGCTGCCGGGAGGCGCCGCGCGCGAACGGTTGACCGCGTTCCTCGACGCCGCCGCGGCGACCGCGCCCTCCCGGATGGCGCAGCACTACGTCGAGGTCTTCGATAGGCGCCGCCGCTGCTGTCTTTACCTCACCTGGTGGACCGACGGCGAGACCCGCCGCCGCGGCAGCGCGCTGGCCGCGCTCAAGGCGCGCTACCGCGCCGCAGGCGTCGAGCTCGACACCCCCGAGCTGCCCGACTTCCTGCCTGCGGTGCTCGAGTTCGCCGCCACCGCCGACCTCGCGGACGGCCTGCAGCTGCTTCAAGAGCACCGGGCGGGCATCGAGCTGTTGCGGCTGGCCCTGCTCGATGCGGGCACCCCCTACGCGGGGCCCGTCGAGGCGGTCTGCGCGCTGCTGCCGGGGCCGTCGCCCGCCGACGTCGCCGCGGCGAAAGCCTTGGCCCGCAACGGACCGCCTCGGGAGCAGGTCGGGCTCGAGCTGGCACCGTTCTCGCTGGCACCGGCCGGAGGAACCCGATGAACGCCCTCGACGTACTCCTGTGGGGGGTGCTGCCCTACGTCATGGTCGCCGTGCTGGTCGGTGGCACGATCTGGCGCTACCGCTACGACAAGTTCGGCTGGACCACCCGGTCCTCGGAGTTGTACGAGTCCCGGCTGCTGCGGATCGGCAGCCCGCTGTTTCACTTCGGGCTCCTCGTCGTGATCGTCGGGCACGTGATCGGGCTGATCATCCCGAAGAGCTGGACCGACGCCGTCGGGCTCAGCCAGGAGGCTTACCACGTGCAGGCCCTGGTGCTCGGCGCCGTCGCCGGGTTCTCCACCTTGATCGGGGTCGGCATCCTG
>Ga0207675_100005807_pt1 | contig 11794 bp, 10 predicted proteins | sample KBSSwiS42_FD_184305 | JGI IMG/M metagenome (GOLD analysis project Ga0207675, IMG submission 184305) | Switchgrass rhizosphere microbial communities from Kellogg Biological Station, Michigan, USA - KBS Switchgrass S4-2 (SPAdes) (version 2) | ecosystem: Host-associated > Plants > Roots >...
ACAGTCGCCGCAACGAATACGCCCACGCGGTAGCTGTGCCAACCTGCGTCGTAATGTTCAAGACTGTAACGACTGTTTTGGAATCGGGTGATGGGGCTGGGTTAGGTGAAGCGAAGTGCCCAATGTGCTCGAGACGTCTTTGTACAAGAAGTCAGTAAAGCCGCCTATTAACGAGAAACGTTCCTATCTGAATCGTGAAAGCCTCATTTATGGATCTCACGAATATTTTACCGTTATCCGCCGGGAGGCCGAGAACAGCACGCGTTTCTATCTTTACGCGCCATTCAGGAACGGTTCTTTACGTCTTGATTGCCTAGATCCTTCCGAGCAATAACAAAATCAAAACTATCACAACGATCAGCCCCAGACCGCCGCTCGGCCAGTATCCCCAGCTACGGCTGTAGGGCCACGAAGGAAAAGCTCCCAGCAAGAGTAAAATAAGAACTATCAGAATCACTATTCCCATGATCTCCTCCTTCTGAACTCACCTGTGTTGGACTATTTAGAAATCGATCCACCAGTCCAACGCTCCAAGGTCACAACAGACCCTCCTGACTATAGACACTCAAGCGTTGTGCCTCTAACACATGCAATCAATACGACCACTTCTTACGGCGCAGGCGTTCGCTAAGCCGACAGCAGTGGGATCAGAAGTATTAAAGCGAAACGGAGATCTATGCTTTTGACCCCAGGAGAAACAGTTGACACTTCTTTCGAGGTGGGGCCTTAGAGTTGCTATAACACCTATAAGCTTTGGTAACCCTTGCATCCATAAGCATGGCATTCATTCAGTGATTGAAGCTGGGCATAACAATAAGGAGTTGCTTATCTAGTGAATCGCGAGGATGAGAGGAATATGTCGGATGATAAGAATCGAGGAGGGGCTTCCATGGCTCCCATCGACACGGGCCGAGCTTCGGTTTCACTCGAGGTGTCTGAGCCTGCTACTGACGATCGACTAACTTATCAAATCGAGGCGGCGCAGATTCTGCTGGCGATACGCGACTCCGCGTTTGACTCCAATGATCAAAAGCTTGCCCTGGCACTCGGCCGGTCCAGCGAGGAAATTGCTGAATGGCTTAACGGTGAAGGGAACATCGATAGCGACGCTTTGCTGAAAGCCAAGGCGCTTGCCACGAAGCGTGATGTTGAACTCGCATAAGTCTGTGATTTCTCCACCGCAACCTTTTTGCTTTGCAGAATTTTAATGGGCACTCGTTTTGAATGAATTCAGGCAAGATATCTGATGCTTAATACTTATCGTTTTAGTTTACAGTTCAGACGATTTTCTCAAAGGATGATCGAAACAAGGGAGGGTGAACATGGCAGACGCTGGCCCACGTTTCCGCCGTCCACTTGATTGAAGAACGAACCGCAGGACTTGTTTACAGATTAAGAGCGCGAAGAACAAAATCGCGCCTGGAGGCACTTGTGAAAAAAGTTGGAGTTGTTTCACTGATCCTGATGCTTACTTCAGGATGCGTGGTTGTCGGTGGTTACAGCAGCGAACGAGGATGGTATTTGTGGCCAGGAACTATTGTTATCTTCCTGGTGATAGCCGTCATTTTCCTACTGTTCAGGCGGCGAGGATGAGTTTTGCCAGAGATCTTTGTCAGTAGATCAGGGGGATATGTCTTCGATTTAATCGCGGATAGGTCCTATAAGTCTATAGGACCTATTCCTATTAACATTCACTCTTCTATTAATCGAGTGGCTTAAGAAGATGTGTCGCCGTGTACTTACCTACTTTGCTGCCGACAGCGGTACCGACCTTGGTACTGTTGCGAAAGTGCATACCTCCCCACACACGAGCGTTACCTTCCTCTGCATGAATCTCATTGACACTTGAGTAGTTGCGGACTATGCCGTTAAGGCCCTTGAACTGTAAAGGAAACTGATCGGTGCCGAACCAAACAGTGTAGAACCCCAGCACACTCGCGCCGACGGTGGTGTGAGCAGCGGGATATTCCGGGTGGGATGGAGTGACTATGAAGGGTAGCCAGGAAGCATCCGGTTGAGTGTCGGGGTTGCCATCAGTATCGCCGGCACGGATGGCGGTCACCGGACGCCAGAACACGTACGTGTATTTTCCGTCCCAGGCGGCGAGCAATCCATTCGCCGCGCATGCGACACCAATTGCTTCGAACCGAGCGGCGGTCAATAGATCCATCGAGCTCGCCAGGCTGCGGACATTCGCGATCCACAGCGCGTTTGCCGATGGAGACCAGAATTGTGCCGTAGCAGACTGCTCGGCAGTTCGGCTCGAATCGGTCACTCGACCAAGATCCTTGATCTCGTTGTAGTCAGTCGTATAAGTCTTGCTATCGAGCGCCGGCGGAGGTGCGGGACGGAAGCGCGATGGCTTGTCGTACCCAAACGGCGTGACGAACTGAAGGAACGGACTCTGTGGATTGATCGTTCCGCCAGGAGTCGGGGCCCACACACCGGGGCCGCTTCCCGGAGTATAGCCCTCTAGCTCCGGATCGTTTCGGTGATCGTCTTTGCGCGCCTCGATCACGGCATTGGCTGCTGCTTCCCCGACCTCAAGGCCATGAGCAATCGAGTCAGGCGTGGCAACAACACCGGCAAGAGAGTTGATATACGTAGCCTCGATCATTGCTGTTGCCGTTGGTGTTTGGAACTCGTGTAAGGCGACGATGTACGCTGCGCGAATTGCCGCTGCTTCCGGTGACGCGTCTGCAGCGGCCTCGGGTTTCGATGCGAATCCTCGAAAGCGTCCGTTAACGGCGGCGTTAACAGCGTCGAACATTGCCAGCTGCACGATCGTTGTGCGGATCAGTGTCCGTCGGTCGTTCTCACCGACTGCAAGTCCAAAAGACGCGAAGCGAGTACCCCAATCGTCAAGCACTGCGGATGCCGGCAGGCTACTGACCCTCTTGACGGGCGCGTAACCACTTACTTTTGCGTTTGACCGGTTAGTCGGCGCAAACAGAATGGCAATGACAGCAAATACTGCGAAGGTATAAAGTTTTAGCTTCATGATTCTTCCTTTCTTGAATCCCGTTGTTTGACCGAGTCTGATAGTCGCGAGGCTGTAAGTCCTTGAAGACGCTTATGGAAACTTCGCGTGAGGAGTAGAATGCTCAGCGTATCCAGCACCCCGACGACGCGTCTTCACCCAAGCGTTTCATCGCGAGGGATGAAGCTACGCTGACCATTGCAGAGATGTCCTTACCCCCGCCGGAATTTATTCGGAACTTTTCTTGAACGTGGCTATGAGTAGGCAAGTCAAACAGTTGTACGAGTTCGGCGCCTTTTGTTTAGACCCTGCCGAACATACCCTGCTTCGCGATGGGCAGCCGATTCCGCTACGGCCAAAGGTGTACGACCTCTTAGTGGTGTTGGTGGAGAACCGTGGTCATCTGGTGGACAAGGAACAGTTGATGAGTTCCGTGTGGGCAGAGGAATTCGTTGAAGAAGGGAACATCAACAAGAATATTTCGATGTTGCGTCAGGCACTTGGCGAAAGTGGAGGCGGAACTAAGTTCATTGAAACGGTGCCTAAGCGCGGCTACCGCTTTGTGGCTGAAGTGCGTGAGGTAAATGACAACCGACAAGCTGAGTTGTTGACACAAGCTGCCGCTCGACCGACCCACGAGCATCAACCGCCTCGAGAAAACCACGAACAGTCGTTGCCGTTACCTCCGCTGATGCAATCACAAGTGAAGCGATTCAATAAGCATTGGATTGCTTTGGTCGGAGTGCCTTTACTGGTACTAGCAGCAATTGTCTATGTGGTCTTAACACGTCAGCGAAGCCGCTCGGCGACTCCAGCCGTTCGATCGATCGTTGTCTTGCCGTTTCAAAATCTTTCGGGTGATGCATCGCAGGATTACCTGGTCGATGGGGTGACCGATGCGCTGATCGGAGACCTCGCCCAAATAGGAGCCTTACGGGTTATTTCTCGAACTTCGGCCATGCACTATAAAGGCACAAACAAATCTTTGCCTGAGATCGCGAAGGAGTTGAATGTTGACGCAGTCGTCGAAGGAACTGTGCAACGCTCAGGCGAACGGGTACACGTGCGCGCACAATTGATCCACGCTGCTTCCGACTCTCACCTGTGGGCAGCTGACTATGATCGCGACTCGCGGGACATATTAGATTTGCAAAGTGAAGTTGCTCGCGCGATCGCAAGTGAAGTCAGCATTAAGATCACGCCGGCAGAGCAAAGATTATTAGTTCCCAAAAGAACCATCGCCCGCGCGGCGATCGACAATTACCTGCAAGGTCGTTACTTCTGGAACAGACGCACAGAAGAGGACATGCGTAAGGCGATCGGATATTTCGAAGCCGCGATCAGCGCTGACGCAAACTACGCTCAGGCCTACGCCGGATTGGCTGATTCTTATAACCAGCTCGGCACCGTCATGATTGGAGTAATGCCACCGTCAGAAGCAAGGCGAACTGGAGAGATAGCAGCCAGGAAAGGTCTGGAGATTGACAACGAGGTAGCAGAAGCGCACGCGGCACTCGCTTACGAAAACTTTTTCAATTGGAATTGGGCCAGTGCAGAGGACGAGTTCAAACGTTCCATTCAACTGAACCCCAACTACGCCAGTGCTCACAGCCATTATGGCCTTTATCTCGTAGCCCGCGAGCGGATTGATGAAGCTGTCGCCGAAACCAATCGTGCCCAGGAGTTAGACCCGCTCTCACTCTCGATAAGTGCCAGCAGGGGATTCCTTCTCATGAACGCGCGCCGGTACGAAGAGGCCATCGAACAAGAGCGCCGCGTCATTGCAATTGATCCGAACCATTACCAGGCACATTGGTTTCTCGCACTTACGTATCTCGCTAACCGGCAGATTGATCAGGCGATCGCCACATCTGAAAAGGCGGTGGCTATATCCAACCGAGCCCCCGCGGCACTTGGCGTGCTCGGAATGGCGTACGGGGCTGCCGGACGAAAAGGTGAGGCTAATCAGATATTAAATGAGTTATTGCAGTTGGAGAAACAGCGATATGTGTCGCCAATGGCTTTTGTGTATGTCTATACAGGTCTCGGAAATAAAGACCAGTCGTTTGCGTGGCTCGAGAAGGCGCATCAGGAGCGGTCCAATGGTATTGCCTTTTTTAAGGTATCACCAACAGTAGATCAACTTCGATCCGATCCTAGATTTGCTGATCTTTTGAAACGGATTGGCTTGGACTAAGACCACCGATGACCGCGTACAAGACATCACTCGGTTTAGCGGAGTGGAGTTTCAGCCTCAAGCGCCATCAAAAATCCGCAATAACCGTCGTCGACTCAACCCGGGGAATCACGATCACAAGCGGATGAATATCGTGGACCGCATTCTCTTATCAGAAGTTAAGTACTCTAACTTTCATCACGGCAATTTCGAGGTCGTCGTGTTCCGTACGGTATCGGCGGTGGCGGTCCATTGTCACGGTATGGTCCATTCGGCCGCATTCCCACTATGCGCGCCGCATCGGTCACATCAACTCTTCCACGCCTCCATGAGCCGTCCAGCCGGTTTTGACTCGTAGTACAGTGACCACAAAAATGGCGTAGTGATACATTGTGAGAATTTACCACTACTCAACAGGGGCTCAACCGTTGGGCGTCGACTCGTTATGATATGCCATCAAGTAGGATTCCTTTGGAGAAAGCTATGAATCAACATATGAAACACCTCGCACTGCTGTTGATAGCTGTTTCTTGCTTTTCCGCACAACTCCCCGCGCGAGCAGAAGTCACCGATGACGAAGTTAAGAATATTCTTCAGGAACGAATTGACCGGGCGAAACGTGGCGTCGGCATCGTCGTGGGGCTGGTCGATGAAAAAGGCGCACGAGTAATCTCCTATGGCAACGCAAGCCAGAACAGCAAACAAGCGCTTGACGGTAACTCCGTTTTTGAAATCGGGTCAGTCACCAAAGTATTCACGGCAACGCTGCTGGCCGATATGGTCGAGCGTGGCGAGGTCAGTCTTAACGATCCAATTTCAAAATACCTTCCCAAGACAGTGAAGACACCGACGCGCGACGGCAAGGAGATTACGCTCGTGGATCTGGCAACGCAGACGTCGGGACTGCCGCGCTTGCCATCGAATTTTGCGCCCAAAGATCCTCGGAATCCTTATGCCGATTACTCAGTTGATCAGATGTACGCGTTCTTGTCCGGCTACAGCCTGACTCGTGGGATCGGAGAGAAGTACGAGTATTCAAACCTTGGTGTCGGTTTGCTTGGGCACATCCTCGCTCTGCGTGCCGGAACGGATTACGAAACGCTGGTTCGCAAGCGTATCTGCGAGGCGCTCGGGATGTCGGACACCAAAATAACTCTCACACCTGAGATGCTGGCGCGACTGACAACCGGTCATAATCAAACGCTGAAGCCCGTGGCTAATTGGGACTTGCCGTCCCTGGCCGGGGCTGGCGCACTGCGGTCGACAGTCAACGATATGCTGAAGTTTGTCGCAGCAAACCTCGGGCTGACGAAATCACCATTGCTCGTCGCGATGCAGAAGGCGCAGCAATCCCAGCGCGAAACCGGCCAGCCCGATCTATCGATTGGCCTCAATTGGCACATCCTAAAAAAGTTCGACAGTGAAATGATCTGGCACAACGGCGCCACCGGTGGCTATCACTCGTTCATCGGCCTTGATAAGAAAAACCGCAGGGGTGTCGTCGTACTCTCGAACTCTGCGAATGACATCGACGACATCGGCCGCCATTTGCTGGTGAGCCAGTATCCGCTCGCCAAACTTGAACCACTGAAAGAGCACAAAGCCATCCAGCTTGATCCAAAGGTCTTTGATGCTTACGCCGGTGAATATCAAATCGCTCCGGGCGTCAGTCTGGTCTTCACTCGCGAGGGCGACAAATTGTTCATGCAGGCAACCGGGCAGAGCAAGGTTGAGATCTTCCCTGAATCCGAAACTGATTACTTCTTGGCTGTTGCCGATGTACAGGTGACTTTCGTCAAAGACGATAAGGGTCAGGTGACGGAGGCCATTCTTCATCAGAACGGCCGGAACCTGACAGCAAAGAAGATCAAGTAAGGTGATGACTGTGCTCCACGAGTTCGGCAGTTTCATCAGACGAAAACGACATCTTCCAACTGACGCTAAGCTTCATGGCAGGGAAGCTTCGGTTCGTAGTGTTTGTAATACCGTTTTTCTCAATCACAGTATCCTTGAGTCTCCCGAAACGGATCAAAAGCTCGGTCGTGCATGATGATGTCGGAAACGAGATGTCAGGCTGGTGTGTGAACTACTCCGTAGAAACAAATCAATTAGTAATGCGCATGAGTTCCAAATAGGGAAATCATCAGTCACTCTTTTCTCATGGGCAGTAGACGGGGTCCGTCTGAAGCGGAGACCCGTGTCGCCTGGGAACGCACTCGCACGTTTTGATATGAATCTCGGAAGCATTTCGGCAAAATGTATCTGAGTGTCGGCTGGGAAATGCGTGGACGTCAGTGGGCACTCTTCGCAACTCTTTGCTACGTCTACCACGGAACCGCTCAGAATATCGTAAGGTGTACTGATTTAATGACTAAGCAGAGGATTGCGGTAATTGCGGGAGACGGTATTGGCAAAGAGGTGGTACCCGAGGGCGTTCGCGTACTCGATGCTGCAGCCACGAAATTCAATATTGAATTGCAGTGGGACCATTTTGACTGGAACTGCGATTACTACCTGAAGCACGGCACTATGATGCCGGAGAACTGGAAAGATCAGATCGGCCGGCACGACGCGATTTTCTTTGGTGCAGTAGGTTGGCCTGCTCTTGTACCCGATCACATTTCACTGTGGGGAATGCTCGTCAAGCTTCGAAGGGAGTTTGACCTCTACGTGAATTTGCGTCCGGTGCGACTCTTTCAGGGAGTTCCTGCGCCATTGGCTAACCGCAAGCCGGGCGAGATTGATTTCTGTATTGTTCGTGAAAACACTGAAGGTGAATACTCCAGCATCGGCGGTCGCGTGTTTTCAGGAACGTCCAGGGAAATAGTCATTCAAGAGAGTGTGTTTACACGTAGTGGTGTCGACCGGGTTCTGAAGTTTGCATTCGAACTTGCGGAGAAGCGCCCGCAAAAGCACCTCACGTCTGCCACTAAATCCAACGGGATCTCTATTTCAATGCCGTTCTGGGATGAACGTGTGGTGCACATGTCAACGAAGTATCCGACTATTCGCGTGGATAAGTATCATATCGATATCCTGTCCGCACATTTCGTACAGCATCCGGATTGGTTTGATGTAGTCGTTGCTTCCAACCTGTTCGGTGACATCCTTTCCGATCTTGGGCCAGCATGTACCGGCACCATTGGGATTGCACCGTCGGCAAATCTAAACCCGGAGCGCAAGTTCCCATCACTGTTCGAGCCAGTGCACGGTTCTGCTCCCGATATCTTCGGCAAGGGTATTGCCAATCCAATTGGACAAATTTGGGCAGGGTCTATGATGCTCGAGCACTTGGGCCATGACCGAGCAGCCGCCGCGATAATGCAAGGTATTGAAACTGTTTTGGCTGAAGGTCCGCGGACACCGGACATGGGTGGGAAAGCAACCACCGGCGAAGTCGGTAAGGCAGTAGCCTCCGCTATTGAAACTCTATGAGAATTGTCGACCTTCGTGAAATCGTAGTTCCGATAAAATCAGAGATCCGCAATGCGTACGTGAACTTCAGCGAGATGACGGTCAGCGTTGTCGCGCTGATAACGGATGTGACTCGCGGAGGGAAACCAGTTGTTGGGTTTGGCTTCAATTCCAACGGACGGTATGCTCCCAGCGGATTACTTCGAGAGCGTTTTATTCCTCGCCTCATGTCGGCAGATCCCAGGTCACTCGTCGATCAGAGTGGCGACAACCTCGACCCGTTTCGAGTGTGGGATGTGTTGATGTCTAATGAGAAACCCGGTGGACATGGCGAACGATCTGTGGCTGTCGGTGTCGTCGACATGGCTGTGTGGGACGCCGTAGCCAAGATCGCCGATGTGCCGCTCTATCGACTGCTGGCTGATCGCTATCGAAATGGCAACGTAGAACAAAAGGTCTTCGTGTACGCCGCCGGTGGATATTACTACCCCGGTAAGGATCTCACTGCGCTTCAAACTGAAATACAAAGTTATCTCGATCAAGGCTACTCATCGGTCAAGATCAAGATCGGCGGTCTGTCGTTAGCGGAAGACATGAAGCGAATTGAAGCGATTCTGAAACTGCTTAAACGACCTGACCAACTTGCTGTGGATGCAAACGGACGATTCGATCTTCCCCAGGCGATCGAATATGCGCGAGAACTTGAACCGTATGGTCTGGCTTGGTACGAGGAGCCAGGTGACCCACTCGACTATTCACTTCAAGCCGAGCTTTCGGAGTTTTATTCGGCTCCTATGGCTACTGGTGAAAACCTCTTCTCGTTACAGGACGCCCGCAACTTGATTCGGTATGCAGGACTGCGACCGGACCGTGACATCCTTCAATTTGATTGTGCACTGAGCTATGGCTTGGTGGAGTATCTCCGGATCCTGGAGATGCTCAAGGAGCACGGCTGGTCCTCGAAGCGTTGCATTCCCCACGGAGGACATCAGATGTCGCTTAACATCGCCGCTGGATTGGGTCTCGGTGGCAACGAATCGTATCCGAGTGTTTTCAAACCCTTCAATGGTTTCGCTGACAACACACCTGTTGAAGATAGCTTTGTTGGACTTCCCGACCTTCCGGGAATCGGCTTCGAATCAAAAAACGAACTCTTCGCCACCATGAAGAGTATCGCGCCAGAGTGTTATTGACCTTTACCACCAGCCCAACAATTTCCACCAAAGCAGTCCCAGCCCCAACCACAGCGCTAGATTAACCAGCGAGATCAGAAATCCGACTTTCCACCACGCGCCTTGAGAAACATAGCCGACTCCAAAATAGACTGGTGCCGAGCCGGTTCCATAGTGCGTCATAGAAGCGTTTAAGTTTGAGAAGTAAGCCAACGAAAGAGCGGAAACAAAAGGATTGATACCAACCGTCAAAGCAGCAGTAAGAAAAGATGGATAGAGCGCAGTAACTTGGGCCGTCATGCTGGCAAAGCCATAGTGGATGTAAAGGTACAACATTACGAGCAGGATAATCGCCACCAACGCTGACAGTCCTTGCACATAATGAAAAGCACCCTGCGCAAGCACATTGACAACACCTAACTGCAACAAGTTGTCGGCCATCATGACCAATGCGCCAAACCAGATAAGTGCCTCCCATGCTTTGCGCTCTCCGAGAAGTTCTTCCCACGATATGACCCCGGTAATGAGGAGAGCGGAAACTCCAAACAAGGCAACGATCGCGTTTGGCAATCCGTGCCACGGTGATGTTATCCAACCAGCCATGACCAGCAGCAATATCACAATCAGTCGACGCTCTGTTGGGCCGACTCGTCCCATTCGTTCCAGCTCGTTTTGAGCATGTACGCGCGCTGATGCAGTGTCCTCAGTGAGAGGCGGGTGTAATCGATAAATAAGCCAGGGAATGATGATCAGTGCCAACAGTCCCGGGACGCTCGCGCCAATTGCCCACTTGGCCCATGTTAATTCGATATGGGCGATTTGATGCGCAAACTCGGCGATGAGGGGGTTCGCTGCCATTCCGGTAAGAAACATGGCTGACGTTGTGTAGGTCGAATGAAAACCTACAAGCATGAGAAAGCCGCCGACTCTGTCATTGGGCGACTTAGGCTCCGACCCAAGCGCGCGAGCAACACTGTGGACTACGGGACAAATGATTCCACCTCCGCGTGCTGTATCAGACGGTATAAAGGGAGCGAGGATAAGTTCAGAAGCCGCGATCGAATAACCCAAAGTGAGAGAGCTGCGACCAAAGCGCCGAATAAGGGTATAGGCAACACGCATCCCAAAGCCGCTACTTATGACCGTCCTGGAAAACAAGAAGGCCATAAAGATCAGCCAGACAGTGGAGTTGCTATACCCGGAAAAAATCTGATTCGGCGCTACAGTTTTGGTCAGTGCCAGGATACATACCGCAACGATTGTGCTAACTCCCATCGGAACAGGTTGAACCACCAAAGCAATGATGGTAGCAACGAAGATGGCTAGCATGTGACGCTGGGTGGGATTTAGCGCGGCGAGAGGCAGGAAGTATAGTAATAAGCCCGGAACCAGCACGACTGCCCAACGCAGCCTGATGTTCGGCACTCGCGTGGCCGGGGAGTGAGCGTTGGCGGGTATTGTCAACTTAACCTCATGAGAAGAATCACCAGAAAAGGCACCAAGTTCGCTGACTAGTTTTGTACCGTGAAACGGTTTTCAGGCTGACCATGGCCCACCAACGACCTGTTCCCAAAAGCACCAAATCCATATGGACCACCGAGAAGGTAGAGTTAGGACTCGGGAGTGATTCTACGTATTATTCGAAACCACCGATACTCGACGCGATCTACTGCAGCAATCCAATCTTGGAAACTGTTCACAATCATAGACACAATTTGCTGAGACTGAGAATCAGTGTATAGTGCCGAATTAACTAATGGGTTTGTGACGTTTCCTCGCGTTAAGTAAACCTTAGAGAGGTCTCGCCTTGTTCTGTGTGGCTGACTTCTCTCTGCATCCACTTCCATTCATGACTCCCCCCACGTCTGTGTGCCTATCTGCTCGCGACTAACGACTTTCGAAAAGGCGGATGTTAGATCAACGAGTAAAATCGAGCGATAAGAAAGAAACGCGCCAGGAACAGAGCCAAGGCGCTTTAAACCTAACTACTCCTCCACCTGTTTCCTTGCCAAAAGGCGGCGGCGCGATTCGAGGGATAGGCGAAAAGTTTGC
>Ga0207675_100005809_pt1 | contig 11792 bp, 9 predicted proteins | sample KBSSwiS42_FD_184305 | JGI IMG/M metagenome (GOLD analysis project Ga0207675, IMG submission 184305) | Switchgrass rhizosphere microbial communities from Kellogg Biological Station, Michigan, USA - KBS Switchgrass S4-2 (SPAdes) (version 2) | ecosystem: Host-associated > Plants > Roots >...
GGAAATGAATATCGCCCAGGTTGCTTCTTTGCAATTATCCGGATCATTCAGTAATGCATTGGCCGCAAGTGATTTTATAAGAAAAGAAAATGTAGATATGATGTTCCTGGATATAAATATGCCGGAACTGAATGGGCTTGATTTTTTAAAATCATTACGGGATGCACCCCTGGTAATATTCACCACGGCATATCCTCAGTATGCATTGGAGAGCTATGAACTTGACGCTATTGATTACCTGGTAAAACCCATTCGTATCGAACGGTTTCTTAAAGCAGTTAATAAAGCGGAGAACCATTTACGACTACTTCGCAATGAAAGTAATAACAACCAGGTAGAACGGATCGAAGACGATTTTGTATTTATTAAAGCGGACCGTAAGTTTTTTAAAATCTATTTTAAAGACATCCTTTACATTGAAGGGTTGAAGGACTATGTGATCATTTATACCGCCGACAATAAGATCATAACATCAATGAATGTGAAAACGATCGCCGCGCAATTGCCTGTTGCCATTTTTGCAAGAGTAAGTAAATCCTATATTGTGAACGTGCTTCATATTACCTCCTTTGATAACGAACTGGTATATATACAAAACAACGAGATACCGCTTGGACAAAGCTTCAAGGACGACTTTTTGAAACAATATATTGATGGAAAAGTAGTAAAGCGATAAACCTGGAGATAAAAATACTCTTTCGTGTTTTCAGATCACACCGGACCCTTAATAGTCTATCCTGATTTTAGTCATCAGGATAATTGATAATCAGAAACGATGTGCAACGCCTCATCAAATCGTTTAAGCTGCAGATTATACCTTACCTGTTCCAGGTGAACCCACGCATATTGTTGCTGGGCGTCTTTATCTGATAAATGGATCTTACCTTCCCATAAACGGTTATGAAATTCTCTGAAGCCTGGTTTGGTAATATTCAGATCAATAGGTTTACCATCTGCGGTACCTAATGACATAAAAAAACTAAAATAGATCATATGCATCATCTGTCGCATCAGGAAAAACCTGGCCTGATGGTATTCTGTTAGCTCTCCGCCAAAATAACTTTCCAGGTAATCTTTTTCGTCATTTCCGCTAGTGACCACAAAATTCGCGACAACTGCCAGCTCCGTATAACGATCATTTAAAAATGCAGCTTCCCAGTCCACCAACCAAACCCGCTCCCCATCGAAAAGTATATTATCCGGTTTAAGATCATTGTGACATGATACAAGATCTTCGTCGTTGCGGGGATACAACTTTTTAATCCTTTCATACTGTTGAAATACTTCTTCTATCATGCTTTCGGGTAGAATTTTCGCAGCATAAAATTTTCGGATGACACCGTCTGCAAAGTCAAGGTAGTTTATCCGGAAAGGAAAACGGGGCAGCGAATGTAAACGTTTCAGCACATCTGGCATCAATACCTTAGCCTTACCGGGTGGAAAAGGTTTTGCTTCAACAAAATCTGTAATGGAAATTCTATCCTCTATACCTGCATACCAGGTGTGTGGAGCAAGCCCGGCTTCTGCAGCGGCTTTCATACATCCATAGTAACGCGCAGGATCGCCCATTGCATCTGTACGGGTGATGATGCGAAGCAGATATGGTTTTTTCCGGACAACAATTCTAAAGATAAGAGCGGATGAAAGGCCCGTATTCAGTTGACTTATATCTTCAAATTCACTAACGCCAAATGTAACCAGGAGGGCATGTTCCACTGCAGTTTTTTTTGCTTCTGGAATCATAAAAGGTTGAATGAAATTTGATTTAAGAGGAGTCAAATATATATGAGCTTTTATATCTTATTCAACTCCGGAAAGTATATTTTTTTTGAACGAACTTTATTAAGAATACGAATGTTAACCATTTATCAGGCATTCGTCTTTACACTATTGAATTCAAACTGAGCTAAATCAAAACGGGCTGTCTCATTGCTGAAACAACCCGTATCGTGACTGTTGAATTGTAATTAAAATCCACCGAATTTAAAGGACAGGTTTGCGGTTGGCGCACTCATTTTCCGGTCGGTAATACCAGCCTGGTCGCTGCCGGTTATATAACGGTAACCACCACCTGCAGCTACCCGGAACCAGCTTGTAACAGAGTATTCTACGTTTACGGAAGGTTGAACCACATAGAAACCGGTAGCATCAATATCTTTGAATTCATCCGATCCATGATCAGGTAACGATCCGTGGCCCTTACCATTTTTCAGGATACCTCCACCCACGAGGGCATTGGCAGTTACGTGAAGCCGGTTATTGCTCAGCACTGCATATTCTACTACCAATCCGCCGTAACCCATTTTGTATTTGTTTTGTTCAAAGGTTTCAGCATTCAGACCATATCCCTTGTGATTTGTTGCGAGCCAGTAACCACCGGCGCCGATCATCAGTTTATGCCTGAGCATCCAACCTCCATAGGCTCCTGTGAAAAGTGCACCCTGACCATTGAACCTTGAATACTGTGTGGATACAACTCCATACGCGGAATTACTGAATTTGTTTTCAAAGGATGATTTGTTTTTGTGTATATCCTGCGCGAATAATTGTGTGCTCATAAGAAATACAACTGCGAAAATTAACTGTTTCATTTTTTTGGTTTTGATTGTTATTGATTTTTGGTTTTTAATAATTTCTGATCAGGACACAAAACTACCTGTCTGCAACAGGCTGTACGGGCTACATTATACCAACTGTATTATCTTTTATAGCAAACGGGATTGAAACTGTTTTTGCCTTTTTTATTTTACAAATGATTAAAAAAAGCCGTTTATAGACGGTTGGTATAACAAAAGGGCCGTTTTGTAGAATAAAGAAGTATGTCGGGACTGATTTGACCAGCCCGCGGAAAAAAGAAAAGAGAGTGTTCCCTGTTCTATTAACCATTTCCTTCTTTCAGTGATCAAACAAATTATTACAGACCCTGTTGATTCAGTAGGTTTGCGGAAAATCTTTGAAGTTATGCGGCTACAGGTACTACTGATGATTAGCTACAGTTGTATTGTATCTTTTGTCTTTGGTCAAACACATACCGACAATACTAAAAATGAATGGCGGGCTTATGGACGGGATGCAGGCGGCAGCCGGTATTCACCATTGCAGCAAATCAATACAACGAACATTAAAAAACTAAAACCGGCATGGACTTACCAAACCGGCGAGTTGAAAATATATGAAGGAACAAACGCAATAGAGAAAGCGGCATTTGAGGCCACACCTCTTATGATTGGTCAAACACTTTATTTCAGTACGCCTTCCTGTCGTGTAATGGCCATTGATGCAGCTACCGGCAATGAAAAATGGATTTATGATCCGGCGGTTAACTTAAAAAGGGGTTATTCAGAAATCACGTCACGGGGTGTTTCGGCCTGGATTGACAGGAATTCAAACGTCAGGATTTTCACGGCGACCATAGATGGCCGGTTGATTGCTATTGACGCTAAAACTGGAAAGCCTGTTTCTTCGTTTGGAAAGGAGGGCATTGTTGATTTAAAAGAAGGTCTCGGTAATGATCTCAGTGTAACGTCACCGCCGGCGGTAATAGGAAATTCATTAATAGTAGGATCTTCATTCGGTGATAACCAACGCTATGATTATCCACGGGGAACAGTGAGGGCTTACGATGTACTCTCCGGTGCACTTCGCTGGAGTTGGGATCCCATTCCACAGGATTCAACAGATAAAGCATGGAATACATGGAAAGGACCAAAAGCGCATCAGACAGGCGCAGCCAATGCATGGGCGCCAATTTCGTGTGATGCTGACCGTGATCTTGTATTTATACCAACCAGTTGCCCCAGCCCCGATTATTATGGTGGTGAACGGCTGGGACAAAACCTATATGGCAACTCCATTGTAGCCCTGCATGCTTCTACCGGAAAAATAGCCTGGTATTTCCAGGTTGTTCATCATGATCTATGGGATTATGATATTGCCGCGCAACCTATGTTGATTGATATAAAAAGAAACGAAAAAAATATCCCGGCAGTAGCAGTAGGAACTAAAATGGGGCATATCTTCATCCTGAACCGCGAGACCGGAGAATCATTATTCCCGGTTGAAGAAAGAGCTGTACCACCTTCGTCTGTTGCAGGCGAAGAAACTTACCCTACCCAGCCAATTCCCGTATTGCCTGCACCGTTAGGCTTGCAAAGTATATCGGCCAATGATGCATGGGGCCTTACACCGGAAGATAAAGCTGAAGCTGCTAAGAGAATATCACGGTTTACCAATAAAGGAATTTTTACACCTCCTTCTTTCGATGGAACGTTGGTTACCCCGGGTAATGTAGGCGGCATTCACTGGGGAGGTATGTGCTATGATCCGCAACAGGGCTTATTGATAACAAATATCAACAGGCTGGCAGCCATCATACGTATGTTGCCACGGGAGCAGGTAACACAACTTGAAAAAGAAAGTGAAGAGGTATTAAGAGCGGAAACAGGCAGACAGGCGGGAACCCCATATATCATGAAACGGGATTACCTTTTTAAAATAACGAATGATGGAATCGTTATGCAATCCTCACCACCGTGGGGTACTTTATTGGCAATAGACCTCAGCAATGGTATGAAGAAATGGGAAACGCCATTGGGATTTATGCTAAACCCGGTTAAATATCCCGACGCAAAAAAATGGGGTTCTATCAACCTGGGCGGAGCGATTGTTACTGCAGGCAATTTAACTTTTGTCGCCGCATCGTTGGATGGTTACTTCCGGGCCTTCAATACAAAAACCGGTGAATTGCTTTGGGAGTACCAGTTACCTGCCGGAGGGCAGGCAACTCCTATGAGCTATGCAATAAATGGTAAACAATACATCGTGATTGCAGCGGGAGGCCATGGAAAGCTGAAGACGAAACAGGGAGATTATGTTGTTGCGTTTTCAGTTGAATAAAGCGGATCAATTATAAAAGTACAGAGCAGCGATGCTTTATACCAGGAGTAGAAAGAAAAAATTATTTTTTTAAATCGCGATCAAAGGGATACAAACAGATAGAATGCATCCTTTTCCCGGCTCGGAAATAAACCGGGAATTTCCTTTGTTTGATTCAACCCTGTTGAGAATATTGGTAATGCCGATTCCTTTTCTTTGTTGATTGGTATCAAAGCCTACACCATTATCTTTAACCCACATCTCTGCATACTCAGCATTGCTTTTTAATTGTATAATTATTGTGTCGGCTTGTGCATGCTTCTGAATATTATTCAATTGTTCCTGGGCGATCCTGAAAAAAGTTTCTTTTACAGTATAAGGTATTGCGCTTTCTCTCCACTCCGCCGTTTCCAGTTGAATAGACTTTGCGTTATTATATTTGGTGATAAGGCCGTTCAATTCATGCTGCAATGTGCTTTCTGAAAAGCGTGGCATAACCATTCTATGAGACAGGTTGCGGATTTCATTCATGGCATCCTGTAGATTATCAATAGTTGTTTCTATAACAGGCTTCGCAGTTTTATAATTGGTACCGAGACAATAGGACAACTGTAGCTTTACAGCACTTAGTATCTGGTTAATATTATCATGCAATTCTCTTCCGAGCTCGTTCCGTTCGGATTCCTGCGTGTGCAATATTATGCGGGTGATTTCCTTTTGTTGTTCCATCTCTTTCTGCCAACGTTCCTCCTCCATCCTGCGTTGCTCAGTGATATCCGTTCCTATTGCAAAATATTTGGTAACCTGGCCACTTGCTTCTTTAATCGGCTGACCAATTACCTGGTGAAGTCTTTTACTGCCATCTTTTGCGTAAATAATCATTTCTGCGAAATAGGATAAATTACCGGCTATCTGTTTGCGCATGTATTTCAAAACAGCGGGGTCTGTTTCGGGGCCCGTTAATACTGCAACGGCGTTTTTGCCAACAATATCATCCGCAGAAAAACCGGTGAGACGTGTAAAACCTTCATTCACCCATAACGTCTCACCGTCAGAAGCCTTGTCAAAAATTATTACACTGTTACTTGTTTCCTTAGCTACCATCGACAGCACTTCCATTTCCTGCATCAGTTTTTTATCTTCGGTGATATCCGTTACTAAAGAAAAATACCTGGACACTTTACCGTTTGCGTCCCTGATAGGCTGGCCTTGTACTATTACCCATTTCTTTTGCCGGTCTTTTGTATAGATTACGACCTCTTCTTTAAAGGGCAAGCCATTTTCTCTGTGGTAAACCATTTTTTTCAGCACATTGATATCCGAATCCGGCCCGAAAACCATCTGTCTTGATTTTGTACCGATAATTTCTTCAGCGCTGAAACCTGTAAACCGGGTAAACCCTTCGTTTACCCACAGTACTTCTCCATCGGGAAGTAAAATGCATACCGAATTATCAGTTTCTTTTGCGACTATTGACAACACTTCCATTTCCCCGGAAATTCTTTTTTGTTCCGTAATGTCTTCGAAAGAAATTACAATAGCATCGCATTCATCGCTATGCGAATTACGTACGCTGGCCGAATTCAACCTCAGCCATTGTATAGAGCCGGATTTTTGCAAACCAATCACTTTGTTTTTAAAATGATTGACTTTGCCGTTTTTCCGGAAAAAAAGATCTTCGTGAAATATTTTCTGTTCCTTTTCATCGACGATAGTGCTGCCTGTACCAAAGAAACCGTTCTGTTTCAATTCATCAATTGTTACACCGAGTATTTGCGCTGCACTGTTATTGGCTGTCAGTATTTTATTATCCGGCGTTTGCAGGATAACGCCTTCACTCAATGAATTAACAAGTGTTCTGTACTTTTTCTCGTTGGCCCCGATATGTTCTTCTGCTTGTTTTCTTTCGGTAATATCCCGGTAGGTGATACATATCTGTTTAATATCGCCTTTCTTATTTTTTACGGGTACAAAGTATATCAGCAGCCATGTATTATCCGGATAGAGCACTTCATATTCAACGGGCTTATCTTTCAGTGTTAATCCAAGGTATTCCATCACCGGCCTTTTCCTGTATTCAGGCAACAGGTTGGCAAGGTTTTGCCCCACTCTCAGTTTTGTGTCAATCTTTTCTTCAAGATTATAGGCCCTTTGATTAAAAGTAAGAATAGTAAACTCACTGTCAATCAGCAAAACACCTTCCTTAATATTGTTTATGATCCCATTTATGTTATCCTGGTGCTGGCGCGCCTGCTGACGGTTCTTTTCCTCTTCCGAAATATCTTTATTAGTTGAAATCAGGCCGACGATGTTTTCATTTTTATCAGTAAGGGGAGTAACAGCGGCCAACAGGTGCACCTTTCTCCCGTCCTTCCGGGTATAAATAATCTTTCCTTCCCAGGTACCATTTTTAAAAATTACCTGTTCCGCATTTTCTTTTGTGTCATCCACATACTCATAGCTGATGACATCATTAAGCGACCGGCCCATAATTTCAGATGTCGCAACTCCGTAAATTTTTTCAGCGCTTTTATTAAAGTATGCAACCCGGTGTTCCAGGTCGGTATATATAACAGCGTCGTTGATATTATTCAGTACGGCGGTATTGCGCAAAAGAACCAGTTCATTGATTTTTTTTTCAGTAATATCACGAAGGCGGCCACAAATGCCGGTAAATTGTCCGTTATCTGAAGTAAAAGGAAATAATGAAACACTCAGCCATTTGGTAATGGACTGCTTATATCTCCACTCAAAATGCGCCTTTTCTCCTGCCAGTACTTTATTCAGGTGATCTTTAAATAACGGCTGCTGTTCTTTTGTCAGTAATTCATTGAAGTCGAAGCTGGAGTCTATTGGCCTGCCGGAAACGTATTGATACAGCTCATTACAGGCCTTATTGTGCCAGGCCATTTTTAAAGTACTATCAAAAAGGAAGAGAGGATCTTCCAATGTATCCAATATAGCCGGGAATATATTTTTTCCAGCTTGCGGAAGGTTTTCAGTAATGTGGTAGTTTCTGCCTGCTTCAGGATTCGTTTCAGTTCTCATTGAGACTTGGTTATTGCATCATAGGACAGGCAGGCATTAAATTGCAAAAAAAATAAATGTCAACCAAACATTTATTATCTTTTTTTGAAAATATTGTTTTGTATTAATTAAATAAAATGCAGCTTATGATCATATCCTTTGTTTATCGCCTTTACAACTTTTACACGCCTGCATGATAGCATACATTTTCAGTCCGGAAAGAATTATGCAATTAAGTGTATTCACTTATCGGCAATATTCTGAAGTTCCGGGTGACCAACAATTTCATTATGTAAAGTTGCAGGCGCTGGTCAACCGGAGGACATTGAAAGCTCAAGACGAAACAAGAAGATAATAATTATAGTCGCCTTTGCTGTCGAATAAAAAAGTTTAATTTCTTTAAGGCAAACGGCCATCTTCATTTTGGGCTTACCCGGTATGTTTCTGATCCGGATTTTTATTTTGTCGTATTTACACCGCTTTAATGTCTCTTTCACCCTCCTTATAATTTAGAGGCTCCATATACCTTTATCTTGAATTTGTAAATAACAAAAATTAATCAACAAAAATTTTAAGGCAATGGCAAGTGTAAGTACATATCTCAATTTTTCCCGTAACACAGAGGAGGCATTCAATTTTTATAAATCTGTTTTCGGGGGTGAATTTTTTGGAAATGGAATTATGCGGTTTGGAGACATTCCTGCTTCCCCGGATAATCCACCAACACCCGAAGGAGATAAAAATCTTGTGATGCATGTTGAACTGCGTATTCTTGGCGCTCATAGTTTAATGGGTACGGATGCACCGGAATCCATGGGGTTCAAATTGAATTTTGGCAATAACAGTTATATCAATGTTCAGCCGGATACCCGGGCTGAAACAAAGCAATTATTTGATAAACTCTCAGCAGGCGGAACTGTTACTATGGATCTGCAGGATATGTTCTGGGGTGATTACTTCGGATCTTGTACAGATAAGTTTGGTGTGCAATGGATGTTTAATTGTAGTGAAAAGAAATAGTGGTTAAATAAACAGTTGTATGTGTTGGCTGGCCCGGGCTAATCCAATACATATAACTGAGATCGCGGGAGGCTCCCTGATATATACTTTAATCTTAAATACCATTAAGAAAATGACCACGAAAGAAATAGCAGATCGTTTGGTAAGTATGTGCCGCAGTGGCAAAACAGAAGAAGCGAAGGAAGAATTATTTGCAGCAGATATTGTAAGCATTGAACCCTATGAAGGTATACTGCCGAAAGAAACAAGGGGCATGGATGCTATTCGAAAGAAAGCGGGATTGTTTGTTTCAATGGTAGAAGACTTTTATGGGGATACGATATCTGAACCGGTAGTAGCAGGTGACTATTTTTCTCTTTCATGGACCAGTGACCTACAAATGAAAGGCGAAGCCCGTAAAGTAAACAGCGAATTATGCGTGTACCAAACAAGAGACGGTAAAATTATATCGGAACAATTTTTTTACTGAGGGAGGTGTTTTATATTTTTTCTAATTACTCGGGGGGTTGAACCTCCGATGAGCCGATGCAAAAACCTTTTCGAAATATTAAGACAAAAAATACATTTTTAATAATCCGCGGCTCTTTACTTCAATTTCTCTACGGTATTCACAAGGAAATTCATCTTTGATTTCATTATAGTTGATAATGGGAGAAGGGGTGGTCAAATCTGTTACAATTGTTTGACGCACTATTTTTTAACCAGTATCATTACAATGAAGCCAGGTAATCAAAACTTTTTTTAAGTGCTGTTTCCGGATCAGCAACCATATCCTGTTCAACAATAAAATGTTTTACACCATATTCTTTTGCTTTGGGAAGTATTGACTTCAGGTCAATCACACCATTACCCGCTGTAGTCATGTAAGGAAACAATTCAATCCATTGTCTGGAATCACCTCCATCGCCGGAAAACTGAACTTTCTTTGACATGTCTTTTACATGCATAAGATGGTAGCGGTTCTTATAGGTTTCCAGGTATGCTACCGGGTCGGCACCGCCTGCGGTAGTCCAATAAAGATCCATCTCAAAAAATACGAGAGAAGGATCGGTGCCATCCAAAATCAGTTTCAGCGGAATATGACCATCCATTTCTTTTAATCCATAACCATGATTGTGATAAGCAAATTTTATCCCTGCAGTTTTAGCGGCTTCACCAATTTTATTAAAAGTATCCGCCATTTTTTTGTAATCATCAAGGGTTTTTCTTTTGTCATCAGGTATAGCCGGCAGGATCACGTATTCATGCCCCAGCAATTGTGCGGCTTCGCCCAGCTTATTCATACCTGTCTGCAGTGTATCAAGATCAGTGTGAATAGAAGGAGCCGTTAATCCATTTTGCTTTAGCATATCTCTTATTTCATTCGCGCTATGGCCAAAATATCCACTGCCTTTAAATCCGAGTGAAGGCGTAATGCCATCCCAGCGTTTTTTTGCCGCTTCGGTACTAAAAGGGTAGGGGCCATATAATTCAACTTCTTTATAACCCATTTTTGAAAGTAAAGCCAATGCACCGGCAAAATCTTTTTCGAGTAATTTGGGTAAAGAGAAAAACTGGATTCCGATTTTTTCAATGAGTTTCGGTTGTGCAAATACGCCTGGTGAAAATAAAAAGCCGGCCGCGGATAATGCGGCGGAATTTTTTATAAAACGACGTCTGTTCATATGTCAGGTTATTGTATAAATAAATAGTAAAAGTTAAGGTACGTTAATATTTACATTGCAGTTATATATAAATAACCCGGGACAGTAAAAGTTGCGGGATATTCTTACATGCAAAAAACGCTATAACTTTAAAATTAAAATGCGTAAAAGATTTAATGGCCTGCCGGTCTTTGGCCTGGTTCTTTTATTATATACAGCATCAACGCTTATTAGTTCCTTCGATGATAAGCTACCCAACCAATTTGTTTTTAAAAGAGGAACCAATATCAGCCATTGGTTATCGCAAAGCAACAAAAGAGGAATGGACAGGCAGAATTATTTTACTGAAAAAGATGTAAAATACCTGGCCGGTCTTGGCTTTGATCATATACGAATACCGGTTGATGAGGAACAACTCTGGAAAGAAGATGGTAGCGGGGATAACGACGGATTTACTTTATTGAAACAGGCGTTAGACTGGTGTAAGAAATATAAATTAGATGCCATCGTTGATTTGCATATATTAAGGTCGCATCATTTTAATCAAAAGATAAAACCATTATGGACTGAACCTGCCGCCCAGGAGCGTTTTCTGCAATGCTGGAGAGATTTGAGTAAAGAATTGAGAAATTATCCTGTAGAAGATGTGGCTTATGAACTGATGAATGAGCCGGTAGCCGATGATGCTGAAGACTGGAACAAGTTGATCAGGAAAGTAATCCCGGTTATCCGGCAGGAAGAACCGAAAAGAATAATTGTAATCGGATCAAACCGCTGGCAGAGCGCAGGCACGTTCGATCAGTTATGGGTTCCCGAGAATGATAAAAATATTATCCTGAGCTTTCACATGTATGAACCTTTTTTATTGACGCATCATACGGCCTCATGGACAAATATAAAAGACTATAAAGGACCTGTACATTATCCCGGCATTATTGTAAAAGATGAAGACCTGGCGAATCTGCCCGATAGTTTGCGAAATATAATTCTGAGAAATAAGCGGTCTTATAATATAGACAGCATCCGGCACCATTTTATGAAGCACATCGCAGTATCAAAAAAATATAATCTCCCCCTGTACTGTGGTGAATGGGGTTGTCTGAATCTCGTGCCTGCCGAAGCACGAGATCCGTGGGTAACAGATATGAGAAAAGTACTGGAAGAAAATAATATTGGCTGGGCGACCTGGGAATATAAAAGTGATTTTGGTATTATCAATAAAAAAGG
>Ga0207675_100005810_pt1 | contig 11790 bp, 9 predicted proteins | sample KBSSwiS42_FD_184305 | JGI IMG/M metagenome (GOLD analysis project Ga0207675, IMG submission 184305) | Switchgrass rhizosphere microbial communities from Kellogg Biological Station, Michigan, USA - KBS Switchgrass S4-2 (SPAdes) (version 2) | ecosystem: Host-associated > Plants > Roots >...
GATCCACGACTGACGTGGGTACACTCGCCGCGCGCGATACGCGTCAGCGCAGGAAGGATCCATATGCGTACCAGTCTCGCGACTACTTGTGCAGTTGCCCTGGTTGTTCTCGTCCCGGCTGCGCATCCCGAGGACACCGGGACCGCGACGGGTCACACCGGTCATTCCTCACACGCCTCGCACACCGACTCCGCTCAGGCGCCACATCCCCCGTTTGCAGCCGAGACATGCCCGCCCCGGGACGCGGCGACCAGTGCCGACATGATCAGCATGGGCATCATCGAGCGATGCGCCGATATCGAACTGCTGCCGAACATGGGCGGTTTCAGGCTCGCGACGTACCTGCGGGTGGATGCCGCCCGTGCGCTGGGTAAGCCAGCCGACGGGATCCGCGTCGAAACGTCTCCCGGACGCGCCACGTTCACCATCCCCCATGACGCGACTTTCGAGGGTTACGCGATCTGCAACCTGGATCAGTCGGTCCGCTCGGAAGTGCCGCGTTCCGGCCGCTTCAAGCCGCAGCACGGCTGGGCTTACCAGGATGCCCACACAGCTAGCTACCACTGGGACGTGAAAGCCCGCGTTGCACAAGGCGCCACGGCGCCGCATTTGCGCGTATGGGCTTATGTCGTGGCGATCCCGGCAGAAAATCTCCAGGCCGGGATCGAGCGCAAGTGGTGCAGAACGGCCGGTGAACTTGGCTCCCTGCCGACTGACTGAATCGTTGGATCTATTGATCGCGCGTCGAGTAAGGCGTATCCCGCGAGTCAAGGCGCGGGCGTTCACACTATGGAAATCGCTCCGGGTTGCGCTCATGCCTCAGACAGGGGTTTCATATGAGCGCCAAGTATGGTCTTGCGTTGCTGCTGGCGTTGTCGGGTGGTTTGTTGACGACACCGGCTCTCTCCGCTGTTCGTCAGTACTACGTGGCCGCCGAGGAACAGAACTGGGATTTCGCACCGACCGGTCGAAATCTCCTGCATTGCATGGACGGTCCACCGCCCTGCGAAATTCCAGAGCCGTGGACCAACAGTCACACGTTCCCGGTGACGCGCTACATCCAGTACACCGACATCTCGATGCGTACCCGAGTCCCCCAGCCCGTCTGGCTCGGCATCCTGGGGCCCATCATTCGCGCCGAGGTTGGTGACACGATGCGGATACATTTCTGCAATCGCTCGCACGAAGCCGTCGGCATGCATCCGCACGGGTTCCGCTACGACAAGGAGAATGAGGGAGCTCACTACTTCGGCGTGAACTCCGGTGTCGGCCCGGGAGCCGGCGCGGAGATCGAGCCCGGGCAGTGCTTCGACTACTTCTGGACTGCGGACAACGATTCGGGTCCCGCGCCTGGCGATCCGAGCTCGAAAGTCTGGTGGTATCACTCCCACATCGACGAGCCCTCGGACATCAACACAGGCTTGTTAGGTGCAATCATCATTACACGCAGAGGCTCGGCGCGTGCCGATGGAAGCCCGCGGGATGTCAGCCGCGAATTCGTCACCGCATTCGTCATTTTCGACAAACTCGAGGGTGAGGAACCGGGTCTCATGCACAGCATCAACGGCTACATCTTCGGCAACCTGAAAGGACTCGTCATGCGGCGCGGCGAGACGGTGCGCTGGCACCTGCTCGGCATGGGCAATGAAGTCGACCTGCACACGCCGCACTGGCATGGCAAGACGGTCATGATTGGCGCGCCAGCGGTCGCGCGGCGCACCGATGTCGTCGAACTGTTGCCGGCGACGATGGTCACGGCAGACATGAATGCAGACAACGTGGGTGAGTGGATGTTTCACTGCCATGTCGCCGATCACATCAACGCGGGCATGTTCACTTCGTACCAGATCACCAACTGACAGCCGGGTAGCCACCGGCTGATCGACGCGATTGCCGACTCACGGCCCGGGAGGTGCATCCGGGCCGTGAATCAAGATCTGGCGACACGACTGGACAGATTAGATAGGCTGTGTCGTTCTCCCAACCAGGGCAAGAAATGACACCGCCACGATTCCCGTTCGGCCGACTACTCGTGCTCGTTGCCAGTGCCGCCGGAATAGTTGCCGCCATCGTCGTGCTGGCACTTTCCTGGCCAGCACCGGCCGAGGTGTTCATGGCGCGGCTCTCGGTATCGGTGAGCATCGTCACGTGCCTTCTGGTCCTCGGGATCACGCTGCTGGTCGCCTGGCGCGCGGGCAACCATGCGCCGAACGTGGCCATCGCCCTGTCACTGACATTCATCTACGGCGGCACCGTCGTCTCGGTGTTGTTCGACAGGCTGCATGTCGCGCCGCTCAGCCGGCAACCGGCGCAACTTCTGCTGCTCCTCCTCAGCTCTGCCTTCTATATCCGCTCGACCCAGCTGTTCCCGCGCAAGCTGACGGCCGCGGACATCGCCTCGAGCCCAACCATCTGGGGAAAATCCAAGCCGCTGCGACAGCTTGCAACCTGGCTGCTGCACCCGGCAGCCGCCTGGGGCATCGCGGCCACCGCAACCGCGGTGATGCTGGTCGCTCCCAGCATTCATGTGTTCTATCCCCTCTGGATGGCCATCACCGCCACCGGCATCCTGTTCTTCTACATCACGTTTCGCGGTCCGGACGTCGAGGCCAGGAACAAGGTGTTGTGGTTTCTCGAGGCCGCGCTCGCAGCGGCGTTTGTCGTGATTGTTGCCGGTGCGCTCGGCCTCGCACTCCCGAAGTCGACACCGCCCGCCGTCAGCGACGTGCTGCAGCTCGTCTTCAGCATCGTGAACGGCTTGGCGATGGTGACCTGCTTCGCCGCGGCGGTGTTCTACGCCGGCGCCGTCAGCCCCGCACTGATCGTCCGCAAGACACTGGTCCTGGGCGTTACGGTCGCCCTGCTTCTCTTCGTCTTCGGCGCGGTCGAGATATACATCGCGGAAAGCATCGTGCATGCCTTGCACGTCGACGATCGATTCGGAAGCGCGCTGATCGGTGCGGTATTCGGCCTCGCCTTCCATCCACTCAAACATCGCATCGAGCATTTCATGAAGCGCTTCGCACCGAAGGACAAGGCCGCCATCGTGCCGGCAGCGGTCGCGAGCGAGGCCGGCGCGTAGACGCCAATTCAGTCAAAGGCGTGATTCCGGGCAAGCAATCCGGCTTCCTGGTCATGTCGATTCATTCGCCGATCGAGCACAGTGGCTGCACCAACAACGGAGACAGCCATGCCCCTCATTACCGTCCGAACCCTCGAAGGCCTGCTCACCCCGGCCCAGAAGAAAGCCATGATCGAGCGCGTCACCAACGCCGCGTTGTCCGTCGAAGGCGAAGCCTACCGGCCGGTGGCCTGGGTGATCGTCGAGGAAATCCCGAGCGGCGCCTGGGGCATCGCCGGCCAGGTCCTGACTACCGAGGCTGCAAAAGCGCTGGCGGACGGCAAGGCGGCGTAATCGCCGCCCCGGCCCTCACAGCCACCTTCGCTCAGCGGTGAAATCGATCGTCAGCCAGAAGGTCGGCGTTCCTGCGTTGAGCTTGTCGGATACCTCGCGCCGGATCGCGTCTGCGGCTTCGATGTCGATCCGGGAACCGGGAGGCACCAGCACATGGATCTCGACGAAGGTTCCGCGGCCCACCTTGGCAATGTAGCTGGAGTATTCGAGGAACTGGCGTTCCTTCACGACACCGTCCATGACCTCACGAACGCGAAGATCGAGCTCGTTCGGCGCGATCTGCAGTACGTCGCTCATCGAGCGCCACAAACCAAGGAGTGGCAGCGGCAACATGACGATCGCCATGGCGAGTAAAACGATGGAATCCACGTACGGAATCCACCCCTGGAATCGCGAACGGGTGATCAGGGCGCCTGCGGCAAAACCGACCAGCAGCGCGAGGCTGAGCAATGCGCTCGCCGCCCAGCTGCGCGCGTCGACCGCGAGCATCGGCGACTTCAGTAGTTTGGCGCGCCGCCCGAGGTACACCGTCATGGCCAGGCCGATGACGCAGAGAACGCATGCCCACAGGGCCGCCCGTCCATATTCCACTTCGTGGCCGCCGCTCGACAATGTCGTCACCGCATCGACCGACGCATAGATGCAGGCCATGACCAGGATGCTGTCCCGAAGCACGGCCACCAGTGGTTCGAGATGCCAGTATCCATACTGGAATCGCTGACTCGTTCCCTGCGCGAGCAGCTTCACCACCAGCAACGACATGATGGTCGGCACGACATCGACGAAGCTGTACATGCCATCGAAGATGATCGCCTGCGATCCTGTCGCCAGTCCGCTGGCCACGCCGAGCACACCCAACAACACGGTCAGTGCGATGGAAAACCTGAGTGTCCGCTGCTCCGCGTGTGCATTCATGCGGCGAGACTACTTCACCACCACACTTCCATGTGCATACCGGCGGTCAGCGCGTCGTTCACGTCCGCAAAATCCTGCCCGCCGATCGAGCCGACGAAGTCATCGCTCCAGCTGGCATACGTGACGAACGCGCGGATGACCGGCCGGCTCATGAAACGTCCGCCGAGCGACACCTGTGGAGCGAGCGTCACCTTGTAGAGCACACCGTCCGTTCCCGCATTGTCATCCTTGACCCAGTCGGCACCCGCTTCCATCGCCAGGCTGATGCGCTGATTGAAATGCCAGATCGGCCGCAGACCCGCCGATATCCACTGCACCCTTTCTTCATCGCCGGCGTAGTCGGTGAGCTGGTAGATGAACACCGGACCCAGCGAGAACGAGTCGCTGAGGTTGGCCGTGAAATTTTCCGTCACGCGCAGGCGCCAGGAATCCGGATGATCGGGACGAATGAAGGTCTGGCCGTTGAGCGAGAAAGTCTCGAAGCCCGAATTGAGCGTCTTCGCCGCCCCGGTGCCGAACTGTATCGACGCCTTGTTCACTCCGTCTTCGCTGAAGACGCCCGTGCGGGTGTGGATGAACATGCCCGAGAACCCGGTACTGTCGCCGGCGCGGTTGCCATTGGAATCGAGGCCGCTCGTGGCCCGCGAGAAAACCAGGCCTGCTTCGCCCGTCCCCCAGGGCACGTCCATGTCATACATCCGCAGGTCGAAACTGGTCTTGCTGAAGCCAGCCTTGTTGCTGGCGTCGGGATCCGGCGCGGTGGTCACGCCGCTGCTGCCCGGCGTGCCGATCCAGGCAAAGGCGAGCTTGCCGTTAGCGAGCTTCAGATCTTCGAAACCACCGCCCGTGCCGCTCATGTTCGAGAAGAAGAAGTCGTTCAGGTGGATGTCGTGGCGCCGGTAGTACCGGTTGCCCGCCCAGAATTTCAGCGACGGCTGCGAAGCAACGACGTTGCCCACCGATCCCCAGATCTCGGCAAAGCTGAAGTTCGCACTCCCCGGACTGATGGCGTCCTGGATCGGCGTATAGGCCGCCAGGGTAGTTTGAAAGCGCCCGATCGGACCGTCACCCGCCGTGACTTCACCGCCGGCGTCGTCGATCTTGAACGCACCTTCACCGTAGAAGTTCTTGCCGAAGGTGATTTCGCCGTAGGTATCGGGCTCGTTGCCCAGGCGATACTTGGCACTCGCGCCCGGCGCCTGGAATCCCACCATCGAGCCGCCGTTGCTGTTCCTGCCATAGCCGGCGCGAAAGTATCCGTGGATGTCCATGAATCCCTGCAGCACCTCCTGAACCCGTCCTGCATAAGGATGCTTCGTGGTGAGCATGGCCTGCTCGCGCGACTCGGTATCACCCTGGAATTCCCCGGCCACCTGGGCGCGAATCTGATCCGCGGCGGCCAGGGCCGGCGCAGGTTGAGCGGGTGGCGTTGCGCTTGATGCCGTTTCCAGGGCCTGGATGCGCGCTTCGAGTGCGCGCATCTGCTGGTCCTGCCGGGCGCGCTCGGCCTTCATCGCCTCGAGTTCCGCGCGCAGCTGGTCGACCTCCGGCGCGGCAGCGACTGCAACCTGCGCGACGAAGGCGACGATCAGGCCGAGATACTGAGCCCGCATGCGCCAAGGGTGGTGAGACCCGCAAACTCTGACAATCAGACTTTCGGGCCCACTGATTTCTGGTTCGGCCGGGGTCGGCCGCCCGGATGGGCGGCCGACCCGTCAATCAAGCATCGCGTGCAGCTACTTGTTCCTGATCTCGTTGAAGAACAGGTCGAAGTCGCTGACTCCCCGCGTCGACTTGTTGAAGTCGAAGTTCTCGTACGAAGTGCCATTGAAACGCAGCCCGAACCTGCTCAGGTTCGTGGGTCCCGGATCTGCGGCACCCCCACCTTGTGTCGCGCCCACCAGGGCAGCGCCACGCGCGGTCGGTCCCCACTTGAGCGAGACCTTGCCGAAGTCACCCAGCTCGGCAGTGAAGTAGTTCGGATCGCTGGAGAAGAACTCACTGACACTGACGAAATGCACCGCGGCCGGTCTGGCGTCGGCGTCCACCACCACCAGGCCCTGGTTACCCAGGGAGCCGGTCGGATCGAGGTCGGTCCACAGCGGCGAGATGCGCGGCGGTCCGGCCAGGAAGTCCGGCACGTTCGCATCGAAGCTCTCGTCGCCCGCACCGAACGAGATGCTGCCGTTCGAGTTCACGAACAGCGAGTTGCGCGCCTGGCCCTGGAAGAAGAACGGCCTGGCCAATGCAACCGGAACGCTGTCGTCGTCGCCGATGGGAACGACCGTTCCGTGGTAGGTGTTGACGTACAGCGAATACCGTCCCTTCGATTCGCCCACACCGACAAACTCGAAGTCCGGGTAGGTGGACACCGCCACCGCGAGCCGGAGATCCGTGTTGGCCTGGAGCAGCAGGCGCGACAGCAGTCCGTTGCCGCCGTCATCATCCGTGATGAGCAGATCGCCGGTATCGGCATCGAAGACGCCGATGATGCTGTCGAGCTCGCCGCGCACCACTTCGATCGCGATGACGTCGCCCGCCTTGACGCGGAAGCTGTAGAAGTCGACATCGTCACGATCCGGGTCGATCACGGTGGCGAACGCGGGGTTCGCACTGTCGAACGGCAGGCGGAACAGCGGCGTCGCCCGGGCGACGCTGTCGTTGCGCCGGATCTCGGTGAGATCGACGATCCGGTTCACGCCGGCGAAGCGCAACGTACCGCGCAGGTCGACGGTCTCGGCGGGGCTGTTTCCGACCAGGTCCTCGAAGATCGCTGGCTGGGGAATCACTCCGCCGATGGGACCGCGGAACGCGCTGAGGTCGGACTCCTCCTCGAAGCCGCTCGTCAATGCGCCGCCGCAGCTGTAGCCCGCCAGGCCATCCGCCGCAGAAAGCGTGCCGTAGTTGATCGAGAACGGATTGCCGATGGCCGCACCCAGGAACTCGCCCACCAGGTTTTTCTTGTTGATGGTGATGGAGAACGAGTTCGCACCCGTTGCGGGAAATTCCGGCACGCCCTGCCAGCGCACGGTGAAGCTGGTGGCGGTCTCGTCGAACGTCACGCTGCCGCCGGCGTCGGCGTTCAGGTCATCCCACAAGCCCGCGATCCGGGGCGGACCACTCAGGTGGGCGAGCGTCGACTCCGAAAACGCCGCGCTGCTGCTGCCGAACGTGATGCTGCCATTGGCATTGGCGAACAATGACGAGAATCGCTGTCCGCAGAAATCGATCGGGAATTTCGGGAACAGCTCGACAAAGCCGTCATCGCCCACGGGCAGCGGCTGACCGGGCAACGGCACGTTGAAGATGACGTTGACGCCGGTACGCGTGGCACCTGCCGCGGCGGTGAAGGTGGTCACCGTGCCCGGTGCGTCGCCGTTCGTTTCGGCGGCGCCACTCGCGAACTCCTCCGGCCCCGGAAGATTGCGTGGCGGAGTCGAGAAGCCGCCATCCAGGATTCCGTCGACGTACACCGCGTACTGTGCACCGGGGGTCAACCCGGTGAAGCGGTACGTGCCCACCACCGCGCTCACCGCGGGATCGGTCTCGTCGGTGAAATCACCGGACAGCGCCGAAACCGCGTCGAGGAACGGGTTGGCGACGTTGCGCGCGATGACGTTGATTCCCGACAACCGGGTTGCGCCATTGGGGCTGAAGATGGTCCCCGAGATGCTGGCGGTCGTGGCGAGGTAGTTAGCCTCCGGATACAACCTGGAGATCGACGAGATATCGTCGCGCCCCAGGCTCTCTTCGCCGAAATTCGGACCGAAGAAGAACGGGTACATGGTCTCCAGGTAGCCGTTGTTGACGAAGTCGGCGACGGTCGGCGTCCCGAAGGTATTGTTCGGTGCCGGGCCGCTCGGCTCGGGAACCTGCACGGCGATTCCGAGCAGGATGCCGCCATTGGTCTGGCTGTGCGCCAGATTGCTGAAGTGGCCGAACTCGTGAACCATGATGGACAGCGCGGTGTTCGGATCGGCCGGATCGAACTCCGGGCCGTTCAGGAACGCGTAGCCCTCCGTGATGGTGCAGGTCGCGGGGTCACCGAACTCCGGCCCGGCGAATCCGAGCACACCCGAATTCGCCCCGAACAGCAGCTCGAAGATGGCGCCGGTATCGTCATAGACGATGGCGCTCAGTCCGTCGGGCGCGGGCGCGTCGAGGAAGGGTTCGAAGTTGGTTTCGTCGACGTCGACCGGCAGGTTGGCGCCCTGGACGAAGCTGATCGTCGCGGACGGAACGTTTTGCCACGCGGAGAAGGAATTTCCGACGAAGGTGTCGGCCTGGGCCTTGGTCAGGTTGCCGAGCTCACCCTGGTCGGGGTTCCAGGTGATGTTCTGGCCACCGTTGGCCCAGAGGTAGGGCACGCCATCCGAGCAATTCGCGAGCGGACCGCTGGCGAAGGCGGGGGCGGCAACGAACAGCGGGGCCGCCAATGCGGCGAGTGCAATGCGCTGCAGGGTTTTCATTTTTCTTCTCCTTCCTGCGAGGCGACGATGGCGCGCACCTGATCGGCGAGCACTTCATAAGGCAGTGGGCCCTTGGTCGCGCCTGCCACCAGGCCCGCGTTGTTCACGCGGTTCGCGGTCGGCTCATCCGGCACCGAGGTGTCGATGTCGAAGCAGCCCTGCGCCAGTCCGACCGGGCTCGAGAGCGCGATGCTGCTCTCGGCGGTCAGGAACAGCATGTAGTCGCGCCCGACCTGGAGGCGTGGCATGTCGCGAAAGGCTGAAAAGTGCTGCAGGCCAGCCTGCTTCGGGTCATCCTTGATGCTGCCGAGCATTTCCACGTCGGCATAGGTGACCTTCTTGACGGTCGCGAAATCTCCCTTGAAGGTTTCGGTGACCTTGATCCGGTAGATGGTCGTGGCCAGTTGACCGCCACCCACCTTGACGGATCCGGCGCGAATGTCGGTCACCGTTCCGCGAAACACACGGGCTGCAGACGAGGTCATGCCCCGCAGATCGAAGTGTTTGACGGTGGTGGCGTCGGCCCGTGGAATCGTCGCAAAAGACAAGGCTATCAAGCCGGCGCACAAGGCCGCACTGATCAGTCTCATATCATTCTCCCTGGCACAGTCCTGCGCGAAACAGAGGAGAGTGAGCAGCTCCACTCACTCGCATGTACCGCGCGAACTAGCTATTCGTTTGAATGCAAAGCGTGAATCGATGGAGCTGAGTCGACCGGGAGCGATCCTTCGCCTCCATTTTTTTGAGTTGCTGGTGCTCCCTGCACGGCGCAAGCTTCCGGCAACGGCGCAAGCTTAGTCAAGCACCGCCGTGTGTTCCGGAGCCCTTCCTATCTTCTTTTTGTGCATAAGCTTGTGCACGCACAGCAGCATGCAGCTGACTTCATTCGGTTCCGCATCATCCCGCTGCAACCATTTCGTTCAAATGGGGAAAGCCGCGGCCATGCTCGTCACGCCTGTGTACGACCATGATCCGATATGCGGTGAACGCCCATGTACGGGTCCCGAACCCGTCGGCCGCATCGAAGTAGGACTTGGCCCACAGCCCGGGCGATCGACCTGAGGCATCGCGGCGCTTGCGCCAGTGAGCGCCAGGTCACGCGCCGCCGGGCTTTGGCAGGAAATATCATCAAATTGGCAGAAGCAAACATTCGCTTCTGCGGGAACCACACCAGAATGGGCGTTCACAGTGGACGCCTAACTAAGCGCCTCCGGGACCGACGATCGCCCACTTCCTCCAGGCGTCGTGCCGCCGATTCCCTCAGGCAAACCCCGATCGATCTGAATCCTCACCACGGAGTCGTCGACCTTGCGCGTATCTGACAATCGAGCGTCGTTGATCGGCACTCTGTTGCTGGTCTGCAGCGCAATCGCGCATGCCGCCGGCGGAGAACCGCTGTTCACAACGTGCGTCGCGTGTCACGGCAGCAAGGGCGAAGGCAATCCGTCGCTCAACGCGCCTGCGCTCGCGGGCCAGGATGGCGCATATCTCGAACGTCAGCTGCGCAATTTCCGCACTGGCCGCCGCGGCACACACAGGTCCGACGCGACGGGCGCGCAGATGCGCGCCCTGGCAACGTCGCTCGCCAACGATGCGGCCGTCGCGCGGGTTGCCGCCTATGTCGCCACGCTGCCGAAGACTTCCGTGGTCACGCCGGCGAAGGGCAACCTGCACAATGGCAACAATCTCTACCAGGGCAAGTGCGGCGCCTGCCATGGCGGCAAGGCAGAGGGAAATCCGGCGCTGAAGTCTCCGCGGCTGGCGGGCCTCGACGCCGCTTATCTCAAGCTGCAGTTCGCCCATTTCCGTGACGGCGTGCGCGGCACGGATCCGCAGGACACCCCGGGCCGGCAAATGGCGCTGATGGCCAAAACCCTGGCGAGCGAGCGCGACCTCGACGATGTCATCGCGTTCATTCACCAGCAGGACCGCAGCCGGTGATCCTTCCGTTGCTGTTGGCCACAGTTGTTGCGACCGCTGGCACTTCCAGTCCGGCGCAATCCGGGTTCACGCTCAATTCCGCCTGCCCGCCCGGCTTCGAGAAAACCGCGGCCGGCGTGTGCGAGCTGCGCACCCTCTATCAATTCTACGATTCGCTGGAAGGCCGTGGCCTCGGTGGCACGCGCACCGCCCTGCCGCCACACCGCGACGGCTTCACACCCCTGCAGATCGACCTCGGCCGATATCTCTTTTTCGATCCCGTGCTGTCCGGAGACCGCAGCCTGTCCTGCGCGAGCTGCCACGATCCGGGCCGTGGCCTGTCGGACGGGCGTCCCCGTTCGACCGGCATCCACGGCGTGGATGCAGGCCGCGCGGCGCCGACGTTGTGGAACGTGGCGTTCCTCAGGCGTTTTTTCTGGGATGGACGCGCGGATTCGCTCGAAGCGCAGGCCGCGGGGCCAATCTACTCGCCGAAGGAGATGGGCAATACGCCGGCACAGCTGCTCGCGGATCTGAACGGCAATGCAACCTACCGCCGCCTGTTCCAGGAGAGCTTTCCGGCCGAGCGCGGTCCGATCACCGAACGACAGGTGGTCACCGCGCTCGCCGCGTTTCAGACCACGCTCATCTCCCTCAACAGCCGCTACGACCGCTACGTTCACGGCTACGACGCCGCGTTGTCGGACAAGGAGATCGAGGGACTGAACGTGTTCCGCTCGTTCGTGGCGCGTTGCTCCGAGTGCCACACCCCGCCGCTGTTCACCAACGAACAGATCGCGGTCATCGGCATGCCGGAACCTGACGGACGCCCCTTCGACGCCGGCGCGGAGCAGGTCCTGGGCAGTCCGAAGCTCAAGGGCGGGTTCAAGGTGCCGACGTTGCGCAACATCGCGCGCACCGCGCCCTACTCGCATTCCGGCGCGTTCACCGATCTGCACGCCGCCGTCGAGTTCTACAACAAGGGGCGCGGCAATGCCGTGCCCAAGGGCATGCAGCTCTACCTGCATTGGCACATCTCGGATCCGCATCTCACGGACGCCGAGGTCGACC
>Ga0207675_100005815_pt1 | contig 11783 bp, 8 predicted proteins | sample KBSSwiS42_FD_184305 | JGI IMG/M metagenome (GOLD analysis project Ga0207675, IMG submission 184305) | Switchgrass rhizosphere microbial communities from Kellogg Biological Station, Michigan, USA - KBS Switchgrass S4-2 (SPAdes) (version 2) | ecosystem: Host-associated > Plants > Roots >...
GCACGAAGAGATCGGATCGACGATCGAGACCGGCGGAACCGTCGAGGAGAAGCTCGTCGCCGAGATCGACGATGACATCGGCGACGATCTGCTGCGCCTGGTGTTCACGGCGTGCCATCCGGTTCTCTCGAAGGAAGCCCGCGTTGCCCTGACGCTGCGGATGCTCGGCGGCCTCACGACCGACGAGATCGCCCGGGCGTTTCTCGTGCCGGAGGCGACTGTGGCGCAGCGAATCGTCCGGGCCAAGCGGGCCCTCGCGGACGCCGGCGTGCCTTTCGAGGTGCCCCGAGGCCCGGAGCTCGCGGACCGGCTCGCGTCGGTGCTCGAGGTCGTCTATCTCGTCTTCAACGAAGGATACGTCGCGACCGCGGGCGACGATCTGATGCGGCCCGCGCTCTGTGAAGAGGCCCTGCGCCTGGGCCGCATCCTCGCGGAGCTCGCGCCTCGGGAGCCCGAGGTCCACGGGCTCGTCGCGCTCATGGAAATCCAGGCCTCGCGCGCCGAGGCGCGCGTCGGGCCGTCGGGGGAGCCGGTGCTGCTGCTCGATCAGGACCGTGCGCTCTGGGACCGCATGCTGATCGGCCGTGGTCTCGCGGCCTTCGGACGCGCCGAGAAGCTCGGCCAGGAAGCGAAGGGGCCCTACGTCCTGCAGGCGGCCATTGCCGCGTGTCACGCCCGGGCGCGCACGGCGGAGGACACCGACTGGGCGAGGATCGCGACGCTCTACGACGAGCTCGGCCGGCGCGCGCCCTCGCCCGTCATCCAGCTCAACCGGGCCGTCGCCGTCGGGATGGCGTCGGGCCCGGCGGATGCGCTCGCCATCGTGGATTCCCTGAGGTCCGAGCCGTCTCTCGCGGGATACCATCTGCTTTCGAGCGTGCGGGGCGATCTGCTCTTCAAGCTCGGCCGTTTCGAGGAGGCCCGCGCCGAGTTCGAGCGCGCGGCGACGCTGACTCGAAACGCGCGTGAACGGAAGCTTCTGACCGAGCGCGCCGCCGCGTGCGTCCGCGAGGCCGCTCCCGCAAAGACGTGAGGAGGAGGTCCCCATGAGCGTCTACATCGACGGATTCCTGCTTCCCGTGCCGAAGAAGAATCTCGCGGCCTATCGCCGCATGTCGGCCAAAGCCAGCAAGGTCTGGAAGGAGCACGGCGCCCTCGAGTATCGCGAGTGCGTGGCCGACGACGTCAAGGCCAGGGGCGCGGCCTCGTTTCCTCGCGCGGCGAAAGCGAAGAAGGGCGAGACCGTCTTCTTCTCCTACATCGTCTACAAGTCCCGGGCGCACCGCGACCAGGTCAACAAGAAAGTCATGAAGGACCCGCGCATCGCGGCCATGATGCCGGACAAGGCGCCGATGCCCTTCGATTACAAGCGCATGTGCTACGGCGGCTTCAAGACGCTCGTCGAAGCCTAGGAGTTCCGAGAGGCCGCCGACAGGTCGTCCGGAAAGATTCCCATCTCCAGGAGCGAAGCAACCATGAGCGGCGACGGCCGTGCCACACGGCGCGAGTGGATCGGCCTCGCCGTCCTGGCCCTGCCGTGCGTTCTCTACGCGATGGACCTCACGGTCCTCAACCTCGCCGTGCCGGCGCTCTCGACGGATCTGAAGCCCAGCGCTTCGCAGCTGCTCTGGATCATCGACATCTACGGATTCCTGGTGGCGGGCTCGCTGATCACGATGGGAACCCTCGGCGACCGGATCGGCCGGAGGAAGCTCCTCCTGATCGGCGCGGCGGCGTTCGGCGCGGCGTCCGTCGTGGCGGCGTTCTCGAGGAGCTCGGGCACGCTCATCGCGGCCCGCGCGCTCCTCGGCGTCGCCGGAGCGACTCTCGCACCCTCGACCCTGTCGCTCATCCGCAACATGTTCCACGACGGCCAGCAGCGCACGGTCGCCATCTCGGTCTGGATCATGAGTTACTCCGTCGGAGGCGCCATCGGGCCGCTCCTCGGCGGCCTCGTCCTGCAGAGATTTCCGTGGGGCGCCGTCTTCCTTCTCAGCGTTCCGGTGATGGCCCTGCTCCTGTTCGTCGGTCCGAAGCTCCTGCCCGAGTTCCGCGATCCGAACGCGGGACGGCTCGATCTGCCGAGCGCCGCCCTCTCGCTCGCGAGCGTGCTTCTCGTGATCTACGGCGTGAAGCGGAGCGCGGAGCACGGCTTCGGCTGGGGGGCCGCGGCGGCGATCGCGGCGGGCGCGGCCATCGGCGTGGTCTTCCTGAAGAGGCAGCGCCACCTCGCGGACCCGCTCGTCGACCTGAAGCTCTTTCGGCGGACGGCGTTCAGCGCGGCGCTCGTGACGAACGTCTTCGGCGTGTTCGTCGCGTTCGGCGCATACATCTTCATCTCGCAGTACCTCCAGCTCGTGCTGGGCCTCTCGCCCCTCGTTGCGGGTCTCTGGACGCTGCCCTGGTCGGCCGGCAACATCCTCGGCTCGATGCTCACGCCCCCGCTGACCCGGAGGCTCGCGAAGGCCACCGTCATCGCGGGCGGCCTCGTGCTCGCCGCGATCGGCTTCGGCATCCTCACCTTCGTCGACGGGAGCTCGCCGCTGCTCGTGATCGTCGTCTCGTCGGCCTTCTTCTCGCTGGGGCTCGCTCCCGTCTTCACGCTCACGACCGATACCGTGATCAGCGCCGCGCCGGCCGAGCGAGCCGGCTCCGCCTCAGCGCTCTCCGAGACGGGCGCCGAGCTCGGAGGGGCGGTCGGGATCGCGGTCCTCGGCAGCGTGGGCACGGCCGTGTATCGGAGCGCCATGTCGGCCTCGGGCGCGCTCGTTCCCGCCATCCCGGCGGAGGCGGCCGAGGCGGCGCGCTCCACCCTCGGCGGGGCGATCGCCGCCGCGGCCGGGCTGCCGCCGGAGGCCGCCGCGGAGCTCGTCGCGGCCGCCCGCGCGGCTTTCACGCTGGGATTCGAGCGCGCCGTGATCGTCTGCGCGATCGTGGCGGCGGGCCTCGCCGTGCTCGTCCTGATCCTGCTCCGCGACGCCCACGGGCGGCCGAGCGCCGGGGGCGCCGGCGGGGCGGCGGACGGCGGCCGCGAGCCGGGGACGGCGGAATCGGGCGCCCCGAGCCCGGCCTGATACCCTTCCTCCCGTGAGACGCCTGGTGGAACTCACGGCCGAAGACCTCTCGACCAATCCCGTCTGGCGTTACGAAGGCGGGAGCGGCAAGGACGCCCGCGTTGCGGCCGTCAAACGCGACGCCCTCTCGCGGGCCGATGACGAGATCTACCTGGCCGCAACCGAGTTCGAGCTCTTCGACGAAACGGCGTGCTCGGGGTACTGCTTCCCCGCCGACGGCGCGGGCATCGACTACCTGCAACCCGTCATCCTGACGGCCTCCGGCCCCGTCGCGTTCTGGTTCGAGCAGCCGCCCTCGGCCGAGACGCTCGCGCAACAGTGGAAAACGCTCGGCAAGGATCCGGCGCAGGTGTTCCCCGTGACGTTCCGTTGCCTCGTGCCCGTCGACGGCCAGACGCTGCGCGGACGGATCGAGCACGTCGAATACTCGGAGGTCGCGCCCCCGGCTCCGGCCGCGAAGGAAGTCGAGGTCAGGAGCGCCGCGCCGTCCTCGCGCCGGCGCAGCATCGGCGCGGGGGATACGCGTACGGCCCGTCGACGCAGCGCGGAAATGACCGTGGAGTTCAGCCAGGGCGCGCTCTATGGAACGGGCGTCACGGGCGATGTCTCGCGGCGCGGCATGTTCGTGCGCTCGCCCTGGATCCCGGGCACGGGCCCGGTCCTGCGCCTCACGGTCAATCTCCCGGGCGGCCGGAAGCTCGCGCTCACCGGGCGGGTCGTGCGCACGGTAGACCCCGCCGCTCCGGCGCGCACCTCTCAGGGTTTCGGCCTGCGCCTGACCGACGACTGGCCGGGCTACGACGAGCTCTTCGGCAAGCGAAACCACAAGAAGTAGACGTCCGGAATGAAGGCGGAAGCGCCCCCGGCGAACGTGCGCACGCCCGTGCTGTGCCGTCCGGCGTTGCTCTGGACGCTCGTCGGCCTCGGGGCCGCTCTCCGGATTTTCCAATATGCCTCGGACACCTCGTTCTGGTTCGACGAGCTCTCGCTCGTGCGCAACCTCGTGCACCGCTCCGCGGCGCAACTCGCGACCGAACCGCTACGCTACGACCAGGTCGCGCCGGTGGGCTTTCTCGTCGCCGAGAAGGGGATCAGCCGCGTGCTGGGGGAGAGCGACCTGGCGTTCCGATTCCTCCTTCTGCCGATCGGGCTCGCGGCGCTCGTGCTCTTCGTCCCGCTCGCGCGTCGGGTCCTCGACGGGTACGCGGTCCCGTTTGCCGTGGCGATGTTCGCGATCGGTGCGCCCTTCATCCGCTACTGCGCGGAGGTCAAGCAGTACGGGATCGACATCGCGTCGGTCATCGTGATGTCTCTCTTGACGCTGCGGCTGCGCGACCCCGATGCGACGCGCGGCCGCTGTATCGCCGCCGGCCTGCTGGGCGCCGTGCTCGTCTGGTTTTCCCAGGCGACCATCCTGATCCTCGCCGGCCTCGGCGGAGCGCTGCTTCTCGCATGGCTTCTCGAGCGCGACGGACGGACGGCGAGGGCGCTGCGGATCACGGTACCGATCTGGGCCGCGGCCTGTGTCGCGGCGGCGCTCGTGGCCTTTCGCCTCGTTTCGAGCACGACCAGGGCGTTCATGGACCAGTTCTGGCGACTCCGCGGCGGCTTCCCTCCCTGGCCGATCCGGAAGCCCGGCGACCTCGTCTGGCCGTGGAACCGCGTGACCGAGATCTTCGCCGAAGACACGCTCCTGCGATATCGGTGGCCCGTGGTCTACACGGCGCTCGCCGTGATCGGCCTGATCCTTCTGTGGCGGCGCCAGCGCGTCGTCGCGCTCGTGCTTCTCGCTCCGTTCGCGGCGGCCGTGGCCGCGGCCGTCGCGCAGCAGTACCCGTTCCGGGCTCGCCTGGTGCTCTACGTCGCTCCCGGCCTCGTCCTGGCGATCGCCCAGGCCGCGGAGGGAATCCGTCGAGTCGCCTCGCGGCTGCACCCCGCGCTCGGCGCCGTTTGCATGGCGGCGATCTTCGCGGGCCCCGCGTGGTCGCTGGCTCGCTTCCCGCCCCCGTACTTCGTCGAGGATCACAAGACCGTCCTGGCGTACGTGCGCGATCACCGGCAACCCGGGGACGCCGTGTACGTCTACTCCTACGAGATCGAGGCCATCGAGCGCTATGCCGCCGAGTACGGCCTGGCCCCGGGGGACTACGAGATCGGCCGCTGCTCCAAGGTCGATCGCCGGGTTTCTCTTCGCGAAGTCGACCGCTATCGCGGCCGGCCCCGCGTCTGGGTCATCGCCGGGGCCGTTCCGCCGTTCCAACCGCCGCGCCAGACTCTGGAGCAATACCTTTCGACGATCGGCGTGCCCCGCGCCTCGATCGTGATCGAGGGAATGAGGCCGATCGCTCCGGTGAGCGCGACGCTCTTCGATCTCAGCGATCCGAAGCGCCTCGAAACGGCGACCGCCGAGACGTTTCCCCTGGTGACTCCGCCGCCCGGCTCCCCGATGGCGTTCCCGGTCAACTGCGGCCCGTGGGTCGAGCCGCTGTCACCCCACGTCGAACGACGTTGAGGGCCGGCCGGCGCACTCCCCGCGCGCCCTTCCTGTGTCGTCCGCCGGCACTCTGGACGCTCGTGGCGATCGGAGCGGCGCTGCGCATCTTCCAGTACGCCTCGGACACGTCGCTCTGGTACGACGAGCTCTCGATCGTCCGCAACCTGGTCCACCGCTCTGCGGCGTCGCTGGCCACCGAACCGCTCCGCTACGACCAGGTCGCGCCCGTGGGGTTCATGCTGACCGAGAAGGGGATCAGCCGCGTGCTCGGGGAGAGCGACCTCGCGTTCCGCATCCTGCTGCTTCCCGTCGGCCTCGCGGCGCTCGTGATGTTCCTCTTCCTCGCGCGGCGGCTGCTCGACGGCGGCGCCGTGCCCTTCGCCGTCGCGATGTTCGCGATCGGCGCTCCTTTCATCCGCTACAGCGCCGAGGTCAAGTCGTACGGCATCGACATTGCGGCGGTCGTCGCGATGACTCTCGTGACGCTGCGGCTGCGTGAGGCCGATTCCACGCGAGCGGGGTGTGTGGCCGCCGGACTGGCGGGCGCCGGACTGGTCTGGTTCTCGCAGCCGGCGATTCTGACGCTCGCCGGCCTCGGCGGGTCGCTGCTCGCCGCGTGGCTCTTCGAGCGCGACGCGCCGACCGCGCGGGCCCTGCGCGTCACCGTGCCGATCTGGGCCGCGGCCTGCGTCGCGTCCGCGGCCGTCGCGTTCCGGATGGTCACTCCGGCGACGCGCGCGTATATGGACACCTTCTGGAGGATGCGCCAGGGCTTCCCGCCCTGGCCGATCGAGAAGCCCGGGGATCTGCTCTGGCCATGGGACCGCGTGACGCTGATGTTCGCCGACAACCGGGTCCTCGCGTATCCCTGGCCCGCCCTCTATGCGGCGCTCGTGATCGCGGGTCTGGCCGTCCTCGCGCGCCGCAATCGCGCCGGTGCCCTCATCCTGATCGGCCCACTCGCGGTCGTCGTGCTCGCCGCTGTCGCGGAGATCCTTCCATTCCACTCGCGCCTGTCGCTCTCCACGCTGCCGGCCTTCGTCCTGGCGGTCGCCGCGGCCGCCGAGTGGATCCGCCGAGGTCTCGCCAGGCGGAGCTCCGCTCTCGGAGCCGCGGTCATGCTCGCGCTGTTCGCCGGGCCCGCACTGGCGCTCGTCCGCCTGCCTCCGCCGCTTTTCGTCGAGGATCACAAGACCGTGCTCGCGTTCCTGCGCGACCATCGCCAGCCTGGAGACGCCGTGTTCGTCTTCCCCTACGAACTGCAGGCCGTCGAGAGGTACGCCGCCGAGTACGGGCTCCTGCCCGGCGACTACGAGGTCGGCGGCTGTTCGTCCGAGGACCGCCGGCTGTTGCTGCGCGACGTGGACCGCTATCGCGGACGGCCCCGGGTCTGGCTGATCGCCGGCGCCGTACCCGTTCTCCAGGCACCGCGGTCGGACGTCGACGGATACCTTTCGACGATCGGAACGCGCAAGGACGAGCTGGCCGTCGCCTCGGCGAAGCCGCTCTACCCGGTCAGCGCGACGCTCTTCGATCTCAGCGACTCGAATCGTCTTGCGGCCGCGAGCGCCGCAACGTACCCCATCCAGGTGAAGCCGGCGCCCGGAGATCCCCGACCGAACGTGGTCGTGCGTTGCGACGACCGCCTCCGGCCGCTCCGGAAGGACTGACTCTCAGGCCTGACGCAGCGCCTCGGCGGGCGCTAACTCTGACGGAGCGCCTCTGCCGGCGCGACTCGCGCCGCGCGGCGAGCCGGCAGCCAGCTCGCGAAGAGCGCCGCCGCCGCCAGGACGCCGAGCACGACAGCGAACGTCGCCGGATCGGCGGCCGGGGTTTCGTAGAGGAGGCTGCGGAGCGCGCGACTCCCGGCCAGGGCCAGGGGCAACCCGATCGCGAGACCCACGAGCAACAGCCGGGCGCCGTCCCGGAGGATCAGGCGGCGGAGGTCGGGAGCCGTCGCGCCGAGGGCGGCCCGGATGCCCATCTCGGTCGTGCGCTGGCCGACGACGTAGGACATGACGCCGTAGATCCCGATCGCGGCGAGCGTCAGGGCGAGCGCCGCGAAGAGCAGGAGAAGCATCGAAGCAAAACGCTCGCGGGCGAGCGACGCCCCGATCCACTGCTCCATCGTCCGCACGTCGGAGAGAGGCTGGTCCTTGTCGATCGCCTGGATCGCCCTCTCGAGCATGGGTGCGGCGGCGGCCGGATCGGATCCGGTCCGCACGACGAGCGTCATGCCGCCATAAACGAGCACGGGATGCGGCCAGTACACCATGGGCCGCGCTTCGGCGGCGAGGCCGGCGTGCTTGACGTCGCCGACGACGCCGACGATCTCGGTCGCCGGCGGCTCCTCCATCATGTCGATGACGAGCTTGTGCCCGATCGGATCCTGGCCGGGGAAGAACTGTTTCGCGAATCCCTCGCTGACGAGCACGACGTCCGTCTTCTCGCGCATTTCGCGGTCCGTGAAGACGCGTCCGCGGAGCAGCGGGATGCGCATCGCCCGCAGGTAGCCGTCGTCGCAGACGCGGACCTCGGTCGAGAGCTCCTCGCCGGGCGGGGGCACGGGCCGGCCGACGATCGTGAAGCCGGTGGCCGCGGCGAGGCCCGTGAAGGGGAGGAAGCTCACGACGCCGGCCTCGCGGACGCCCGGGATCTTCGCGGCGCGGTCCACGGCCTCCGCGAAGAAGCGCAGGGTCGGCGGATCCTCCTTGTACTGCTCGCCCGAGAGCGTGACCCGCGCGGTCAGCAGTCCCTCGGGCTCGAACCCCGGGTGGACGCGGCCCAACGCCGCGAGGCTCTTGAGCATCAGGCCCGCGCCGACCAGCAGGACCACAGCGAGGGCGACCTCCGAGACGACGAAGGCCTTGCGCAGGATCCGTGTCCGCACGCTGGCGCCTCCGGAACGCGCGCCGTCCTTGAGCGAGTCCTGAACGTCGGGCCGCGAGCCGGCGAGGGCGGGAGCGAGTCCGCAGAGCCCCGCCGTCAGCACCGAGACCAGGAACGTGAAGGCCAGGACCTGCGGGCTCAGGCGGAGAAGGGAGAGACCGGTCAGATCCGCCGGACTGAGCGCGACGAGAAGCGCGACGCCCCATCGCGCCAGCAGGAGACCCACGGCGCCTCCCACGAGGGCGAGGAGCAGGTTCTCCGTCAGCAGCTGGGAGAGGATCCGTCCGCGGCCCGCGCCGAGCGCCGTGCGGATCGCCATCTCGCGCACTCGGGCGGTGCCCCGGGCGAGGAGCAGGCCCGCCACGTTCGCGCAGGCGATGAGGAGCACGAAGCCCACGGCGCCGAAAAGGATCAGGAGGGTCGAGCGCATCTCGCCCGCGATCTCGGCGTGCAGGGGAACGACCTGGATGCCCCAACCCGCGTCGCGCTCCGGAAACTGAATGGCCAGGGCCGAGGCGATCGCCGCCATTTTCGTCTGTGCCGACGCCGGCGTCTCGCCGGGCTTCAGCCTGGCGATCGCCGACGCGTAGCGGCCGCTCTTCTGCGCGCCTTTCTCGGTGAACACCATGGGCTCCCAGAGGTCCGCGGGCTTTCCGGCGAGCGTCCCCGTTTTCAGGAAGAGGCCGAATCGCGGCGGCATGACGCCGACGATCGTGACGGGACGGCGGTCGACCTGGATGGTCCTCCCGACGACGGCGGGATCGCCGCCGAAGCGGCGCTGCCAGAGGCCGTGACTGAGGATCACGACCTGATCGTTTCCGTCGGGACCCTCGTCGGCCGCGAAGGCGCGGCCGAGCATCGGCGCGGTGCCCAGGGTCGAAAAAAAGCTCGGCATGACGAACTGCGCGACGAGCTGCTCCGGGCGGCCGTCGCCGGTGAGGTTGACCCGGGAATCGTAGAAACCCGCCATCGACGCGAATGGCGTTTCCCGCTCCTGCCACCGGCGGTAGTTGAACGGGGCGACGACGTTCTTGCGGCCGGGCCGCTGCGCGTTCTCCTCCCAGACCGCCACGAGACGGGAGGGCTCGTGGAAGGGCAGCCGCTCGATGAGCACGGCGTGGACGACCGTGAAGATCGCCGTGTTCGCACCGATGCCCAGGGCGAGCGTCGCGATCGTGACGGCGGTGAAGCCCGGGTTTTTGCCGAGCGAGCGGGCCGCGAAGCGGAGGTCCTGCCAGGCCCTCTCGAAGAACGGCAGGCGGCGGCGATCCCGCACGGCCTCCTTCGTGACGTCGAGTCCGCCGAGCTTGCGGACCGCTTCCCGCCGTGCCTGCTCCGGCGTCATTCCGCCGCGCACGGCATCGTCGACGTGCATCTGGATGTGGGACTCGAGCTCCTCGGACATGTCCCGCTCCTGGCGAGTCCGCCCGAAGAGTCCGGCGAGCCGGGCGAAGAATCCGCGCACGCCCCTCACGCGCGTCCCTCCGACGGCGCGAGGAAGCGGGCGAGGATCGCGGTCGTCCGTTCCCATTCGCGGGTTTCGAGCTCGACCTGGCGCCGCCCGGCCCGCGTGAGCCTGTAGAACTTGGCCTTCCGGTTGTTTTCGGAGACCCCCCACTCGGAGGCGACGTAGCCCTCCTGCTCGAGCTTGACGAGAGCGGGGTACAGGGTCCCGTAGTTCACGGAGAGCCGGTCGCCGCTCGTCTGCTCGATCCGGCGGGCGATCCCGTAACCGTGCAGAGACCCCAGGCTCTCCAGGGTCTTGAGGACCATGAGCGCCAGTGTTCCCTGCCAGACATCCTGCCGCAGCGCCGGGGTTTTCTCGGCCATCCGTGTCTCCTATGGGGACCCCATCGGAGTCCCTATGGGAACACAATACGACGGTCCGATCCGAAAGGTTTCGCAGAAACATGGCCCGCCAGCGCGGGCTTCGCCGAGAATGAGGCAGGCACCCCACATAGAGATGAGGAGGCAAGGATGAAGCTGCGTCCGGGGATTCTCGCCTTCCCGGCGGTCCTGGCGCTCTCGGCCGGCTGCGGGAGCCAGCCCGGCGCCGGAGCGGCCGGGACGCCCGCATCTCCGGCCGTCCGGGCGCAAGAGCCGCCGCCACCGCCCGCGCCGACTCCGCAGCCGGGGCTTCGGGGCCGCCACCACGAGGTCAACTCCGGCAATTTCGACCTCGTCGACGGCATCGCCTGGACGGCCAGGGACGGCAGCGGCACCGTGGTCTATGCGACGAGCAAGCCGATCGCGTCCGCCGCGCTCGCCGGCTCGCCGTGCCCCATGACGGAGGCCCGGGCGTTGACGTCCATTCGGGACGCCGGCTGGGTCGAAGTGACGCTGGATGCTCGGGGAAAGTCGAGGTACTACTCGGCGGGCACGGCCTTCGGCGGCACGGGGCGCGAGGAGGATGTCGCGAACGGGCGCTACTGGACGAGCACGCTCGCCCTCGACTCCGGACGCGCGTCGGGCCAGGTCGAGCACGCCGACAAGGGCGGCTTCGAGTTCAACCTCGCGGTGCTGATGCCCCGCGTCACCGAGGTCAGCGAAAGCGACAAGGTCGGCGGCAAGCGGTCCGATCCGGCCGGCGTCACACCGGCCGAGGGCCAGGTCGTTGCCGCTTACAAGAAGGTGAGGGCGGCCGCATTGAAACGGGACCTCAAGGGAGTTCTGGCGGCGCAGGGCTTCAACGAGAAAGAGATCGCCGCGATCCGAGCGCTCCCCGGCATCGATGCGGATCTGGCGGTTTATTCCGACCGGTTCCTTCAGCCGGGAAAGACCGGAGAGATCCAGACCTATCCGGGTTACGGAGCGGTCACGGGCGAGGGGGTCAACTCGAAGAAGGCGAAGTTCATCAACTTCTACTGGTTCACGCCCTGCGAGGGCCGGCTCGTGCTGACGAACATCTACGAGAACCCGCAGTAACAGGAGACAGGAGACAGGAGACAGGAGGCGGGACGCGGGAGGCGACTCAGCGGACGCCGGGGGTTTCCGTCTCGAGGTTCTCGCCCTCCACGTGAAGGCGGAGCGTCCACTGGCGGCGCGATCCATCGTTCGGGAACGTCCCGAGCGGAACGCGATCCAGACTCGCCGCGCCGATGACGCCGGGGGGAAAGCCGAGCAGGCGGAGCTTGCCCTGGGCGTCGGTTCGGAAGTCCTGGCCGCAAGCCTGCGCCGCGCTGGCCCAGTCCTCCATCGGCACGGGCAATCCGCCGACGGTCCACCGAAAGACCGCCTGCGCAACGGGGGCGCCGTCCTCGTCCACGACCTGAAGCTCGATCGGCGCTGCCGCGGGCCGGAGACGGAGGACGCGGGGAGGGGGCTCG
>Ga0207675_100005816_pt1 | contig 11783 bp, 7 predicted proteins | sample KBSSwiS42_FD_184305 | JGI IMG/M metagenome (GOLD analysis project Ga0207675, IMG submission 184305) | Switchgrass rhizosphere microbial communities from Kellogg Biological Station, Michigan, USA - KBS Switchgrass S4-2 (SPAdes) (version 2) | ecosystem: Host-associated > Plants > Roots >...
CGGCCGCGACGTTCCCCGGCGGCCCGCCACCTCCGGCCCCTCCCCCTCGCGACGACCCACCCGCCCCGCCCAGGGCGCGGTCCGAGACCACCACCCGGCCGGCCAGCCAGCCCAGCGAGGCTGAGAGCGCGGATGCCACCCGAACCAGGGAGAGCGCCAGGTCCGGGGAGGCCGCCCCGACCGGCGACCCGACCCCCACCGAGGACGCGGTCCCGGCAGGGGAGAGCGCTCGGACCGGTGGCCGGCGTCGTCGGCGTGGTGGGCGTGGCCGAGGTCCCGCCGACCCGGCGGGTGCCGCGGACGCGACCGGGTCGGAGCCCGGCGCCACCGAGCCAGCCGGACCCGACGCCACCCCGGCTACCGCCACCGCGCCCACGGGGCTGGGGGGCCCGTCGGCCCGCGACCTGGCTGCCGAGCCGGCGGCCGACAGCGCGACCCCGGCGGATCCCGCTGGGCCCCAGGACGAGCTCGCGCCCGGGGGTGTCGGCGGCTCGGCCAGGACCCGGGCCCGGCGCCGCCGACGCGCCGCCGCCAAAGCCCGTGGCCGCGACCCCGGCGACGGCACCACCCAGACGGCCGAGCCCACCGGCGACCCCGCCGGGCCGGTTGACGAGACCGCCCGGCCGGCCCGGGCCGGCCGCGCCACCTCCGACGACCCGTCCAGAGGGAGCCGGTCCCGCGCCAGCGTCGCCACGGCCGACGCGACCCTCCCGGCGGCCACCTCCCCGGGCGAACCGACTGACGACCAGCCGGCCCCGGCGCCCACCCGGACCTCCAGGACCAGGCGCCGCTCCGGCGGCGGCAACGGTGAGGCTCAGCAGGCCCGCCCGGCCACCGGCGACCCGGCCCAGCCGGGCGACGCCGACCCCCAGGCCGGGGGCCGGCCCGCCGGCGAGCGGGGCTCGGGCCGCAACCGGCGGCGGGGGAGAGGCGGCGGCCGCCTGGTCGCGGTCGACGCCGACGCCACCGTCACCGAGCCCTCCGACACCCCCGCCGAGGGGGACCGGGCCGAGGCCAGGGAACAGGGCGGCCGGGGCCGTTCGGGCGGCTCGGAGCGCTCGACCCGCCTGGAGACCCGTTCCAAGCGCGAGGGCGCCCGCCAGGCCGACAAGGGCCGCCGGCGCCGCCCCTCGGGGCTGACCGAGGAGCAGAAGCGGATCCTCCGCGAGGAGGGCCCGGACCGCCGCATGGTCGTCACCGAGGGCACGGAGCGGACCCAGATCGGCGTCCTCGAGGGCCCGACCCTGGTCGAGCACTACGTGACTCGCAAGGCCGGCCGCTCCATGGTCGGCAACATCTACCTGGGCCGGGTCCAGAACGTCCTGCCCGGCATGGAGGCCGCCTTCGTCGACATCGGCCGGGGCCGCAACGCGGTCCTGTACGCCGGCGAGGTCAACTACAACGAGGAGGACCTGGACGGCGAGGCCCCCAGGATCGAGAAGGTCCTCAAGGCCGGCCAGCCCGTGCTCGTCCAGGTCACCAAGGACCCGATCGGGGCCAAGGGGGCGCGCCTGACCGCCCAGGTCTCGCTGGCCGGCCGCTACCTGGTCCTCCAGCCCGAGGACAACACCTTCGGCATCTCCCGCCGCCTGCCCGAGGCCGAGCGGTCGCGGCTGCGCGACATCCTCAAGGAGGTCCGGCCCAAGGGCCTCGGCCTGATCGTCCGAACCGCCGCCGAGGGCGCCAGCGCCGACGACCTCCGTGCCGACCTGGCCCGCCTCCAGGCCCGCTGGGAGACGGTCGAGCGCAAGGCCAAGAAGGCCAGCGCCCCGGCCGTCATCTACTCCGAGCCCGAGCTGGTCGTGCGGGTCATCCGCGACATCTTCTCGCCCGACTTCGTCGAGCTGGTGGTCGACGGCGACGACCTCTACCAGCGGGTCGAGGAGTACCTGACCGAGGTCGCGCCCGACCTGCTGCCCAAGCTCCGCAAGCACCAGGGCAAGCTGCCGGTGTTCGAGCACTACCGGGTCGTGGAGCAGATCCACAAGGCCCTTGAGCGCAAGGTCTGGCTGCCCTCGGGCGGCTCGATCGTGATCGACCGCACCGAGGCCATGACCGTCATCGACGTCAACACCGGCAAGTTCGTCGGCAAGGCCAACCTCGAGGAGACGGTGGTCGCCAACAACCTCGAGGCGGCCGACGAGATCGTCCGCCAGCTCCGCCTGCGCGACATCGGCGGCATCATCATCATCGACTTCATCGACATGCTGTTCGAGCGCAACCAGGAGGCCGTGGTCGACCGCCTCCGGGCCGCCCTGGTCAGGGACAAGACCAAGAGCCAGGTGATGGAGGTCTCCTCGCTCGGCCTCGTCCAGATGACCCGCAAGCGTGTCTCGGGCGGCCTGCTCGACAGCTTCTCCGAGACCTGCCCCACCTGCGACGGCCGCGGCGTGGTGATCACGCACGAGATCTGAAGCCCGTCGGACTACCTCGCTGAGATAACCCGACAGCACCCTGCTCGGGTGTCCTCGGCCCAGGCGACCTGAGCCTCGGTTCCCACTTCGTTGCGGCCGGTTGCACCGTCACCGGGATGACGGCCACCGCCTTCCGCTCCATGGGCGTTAGTTGTCCGGCCGCCTGCTCGGCGGGCCGGAGCCTGGGCTGCCGCCATGCTGGCGGCGTCGGCCCAGGCGGCGAGGTTCGCAGCCGCATTGCGATCCCGGTCCATGATCAGATCGCACTGGCCACAGTCGAAGGTACGCTCGGCTAGCCCTATCCGGTGCTTGACAATTCCGCAGCGCGAACAGGTCTTGGTCGACGGAAACCAGCGGTCACAGATGACCACCTCGGCGCCCAGCCAGGTCGACTTATAGCGGAGCTGGCGACCGAACTCCGCCCAGGCGGCATCGGCGATCGCGCGGGCGAGGTGCTTGTTGCGGACGAGGTTGGCAACGGCGAGGTCTTCGACGACCAGCCTGCCGTGGGTCTTGGCGAGGTGGCCGGAGATCTCGTGGAGGAAGCTTCGTCGTAGGTTGGCGATCCGGGCGTGCTCTTGGGACAGGTGGCGGGCGGCCTTGACGCGGTTCCGGGAGCCCGGTTTGGTACGCGACAGGGCCCGTGAGCGGCGTCGCAGCCGGCCCAACCGCCGGTTCAGCGGCTTCGGCGCCTGCCACCGACCGACCTCGGTTCCGTCCGAGGTGGCGGCCACCGCGAATAGGGCAAGCCCGCGGTCAACCCCAACGAACCCAGGAGGGCTGTCGCCGCGGTGCAGCTGGTGTCGGCGCTTGGCGTGGAAGTCGGGCGCTTGAAGGTTGAGACTCACATACCAGCGGGCGCCATGCCGGCTGACGGTGGCGGACAAGACGTTGGCCCGGGGCGCCACGACCGGCTCCCCGGTGTCGGGATCAGTCTGTGCAACCGGCCGGAGCAGCCGCTGCCCCTTGCGGCTGCCCGACCTGGACTGGGAATAGGCGGCGAGCGCCCGACCGAGATCGACGGCGGCCTCCTCGAACACCTGGGCAGCGACTTCATGCCGCCAGGCAAGGCCAGTCACCCGCTTGGTGCTGGTGCCGTCAGCGGCGACGACGAAGACACGCCCCGCGTCCTCTGTCTTCTTCCAGGCATTGAACGCGTTGATCAGGTCGAACCCCGACCACGGCACGACCACCGCCGGGTCGATTTCCTTCGCCGCGAGCGCGTCGAGAACCAGTCGCAGCGACTGGTTGTAGGCATATCTCGACGCTCCCGTGTGCCGGGCGGGCATCGCCGCCTGGGCGGGGGTCGGGTCCAGCGCAAAGCGGAATGTGGTAGCCCGCATGACACGTGCCAGCGTACCGAGCACGTGTGACATCTACGACACGCGTTCGAAATCTCGATACGTTCTGCCGGGGGAGTGCATCGACTGGCTCCCGTTCGCGCCAAGCCACAGCAGTTTGCTAACCTTGGCGGTCGGCGCGCCAGCAACTCTGCTGGATCGCCGCCTCCAACCCCGAAAGGACATCCCCAGGTGTACGCCGTCATCCGGACCGGCGGAAAGCAGTACAAGGTGAAGGTCGGTGACCTCATCGACGTCGAGAAGCTCGGCGGCGACGACGGCGCCAGCCTCGAGCTGGAGCCGCTGCTGGTCGTCGACGACGACGGCAACGTGACCTCGGCGGCCGGCGACCTGGCCAAGGCCAAGGTCACGGCCAGCGTGGTCGACCAGCACCGGGGCAAGAAGATCCGCGTCTTCACCTACAAGAACAAGTCCCGCCAGAAGAGCACCATGGGCCATCGCCAGTCCCTGACCAGGCTCAAGGTCGAGACGATCGACCTCGGCGCCCGCAAGCGGGCAGCCCGGTCACCCAGCAAGGCCAAGCAGGAGCAGCAGGACAAGCAGGAAGAGGAAGGCTGAGATGGCCCACAAGAAGGGCGCGTCCTCCAGCCGCAACGGCCGCGACTCGGCCGCCAAGCGGCTCGGGGTCAAGCGTCACGGCGGCCAGCTGGTGACCGCGGGCACGATCCTGGTCCGCCAGCGTGGCACCCGTATCCACCCCGGCTCCGGCGTCGGCCGCGGCGGCGACGACACCCTGTTCGCCAAGGTCGACGGCCATGTCGTCTACCACATGGTCCGCGGCCGCAAGCTGGCCAGCATCGACCCGGGCGCATAGCCCGGCCCGGGCCCACCGGGGTCCCGCAACCGACCTCCCGCACCGCCCAGTGTCCGCCCCGATCCCTGCCGGCCGCCGCTGCATTGCGGCACGTGAGGTCGGTTGATGTTCGTTGACGAGACCACCATCGAGGTGACCGCCGGGCGCGGCGGCGACGGCGTGACCTCGTTCCACCGGGAGAAGTACAAGCCGCGGGGCGGGCCCGACGGCGGCGACGGCGGCCGCGGCGGCGACGTTCTGCTGGTCGCCGACCCGGGTGTCGGCACCCTGGTCGAGTACCACTTCCACCCCCACCAGCGGGCCGGCCGGGGCGCGCACGGCCAGGGGAACAACCGCAGGGGGGCCAACGGCGACGACCGGACCCTGCCGGTGCCGGTCGGCACCCTGGTCCGCGACACCGACGGCGAGCTGCTGACCGACCTGGACCGCCCTGGGTCCAAGTTCCTGGCCGCCAGGGGCGGCCGCGGCGGCCGCGGCAACGCCGCCCTCTCCGGGCCCGGCCGCCGGATCGCCGGCTTCCACGAGAAGGGCGAGCCGGGCCGCCAGCGCCGCCTGACCCTTGAGCTGCGCTCGCTGGCCGACGCCGGGCTGGTCGGCTTCCCCAACGCGGGCAAGTCCAGCATCGTCACCCGGGCCTCGGCGGCCCGGCCCAAGGTTGCCGACTACCCCTTTACCACTCTCGAGCCGGTGCTCGGGGTGGTCCGGGCCGGCGACCACGACTTCGTCCTGGCCGACGTGCCCGGCCTGATCCCCGGGGCCGCCGCCGGCAAGGGCCTCGGCCACCGGTTCCTACGCCACGTGACCCGCTCGGCCGTGCTCGTCCACGTGCTCGACCTGCACCCGCTGGAGCCGGGGCGCGACCCGGAGGCCGACCTGGCCGCCCTCGAGGCCGAGCTGGCCGCCTACGACCCGGAGCTGGCCGACCGCCCGGCCATGGTGGTGGCCAACAAGGCCGACCTGCCCGAGGGCCGGGCCCGGCTCCCCGAGGCCGAGGCGGCGGCCAGGCGCCGCGGCCTGCCGTTCTTCGCCGTCTCGGCCGCCACCGGCGAGGGTATCCGTGAGCTCCTGTACGCCCTCGGGGCCGAGGTCAGCCAGGCCAGGGCGGCCCGGCCGGCCGCCTCAGCGGCCCCGCCGGCCACCGTCGCCGCCGACCCCGAGGTGCCGATCTCGGTGACCAGGGAGGGCCCCGGGTTCCGGGTCCTGGGCGACCGCCCCGAGCGGTGGGTCGCCATGACCGACCTCGACAACCCCCAGGCCGTCGCCTACCTCCAGCGGCGTCTGCGCCGGGCCGGGGTCGACGACCTCCTGGCCGAGGCCGGCGCCGCCCCGGGCGACGAGGTCCTGGTCGGCGGGGCCGCCTTCGAGTTCACCCCCGACCCCCTGGCCGAGGCCCGCGCCCCGGGCCGTGGCCGCGGCCGAGGGGTCAAGTAGCGGGAACCAGCTCGGTCCGCAGCTCGTGGCTCTGGTCGGCCAGCGGGTACTCGTAGTACAGCCGGTAGCCGCCGTCCTGGAGGGGCACGACGTCCAGGTAGCGGACGTCGGAGACGGGCTCGTGGCCGTCCTGGACCAGCTCGCCGGGCCGCCCGGTGGGGTGGGCCAGGCCGGTGCGCTCGGAGAAGTTCTCCTCCTTGGAGGCGCGGCCGTCGTAGGTGGCCCGGCCGTCGGGGAGGACGGCGGTGACCCGGGTCCCGCGGGCGTCCCAGGTCCCGGGCCGGGAGGCCAGGGCGGTGCCGTGCCAGTCCCAGACCAGACCGTCCTCGCTGGTCGCATACGCGGTGGTCATGCGGTCCTCCTCGCCCGGCTGGTCGAGCGGGTGGCAGCAGATCCAGGCGTGCCAGCGGCCGTCCCGGACACGGATCACCGGGTCCTTGACGGCGGTGCGGTCGTCGCCACCGAAGACCGTCCGGGCCTCGGCGTCGGCCAGGCCGGCCGGGTCGTCGGCCTCGAGCACGTCGATCCACCAGTGTTTGCTCTCCGGGGTGGCCGAGCAGACGTACAGGCGCCAGCGGCCCGCCCCGGTGCGCAGCAGCGCCGGCCGTTCCATCGACATGGCCCCGAACCGGGCCTTGTCGAGGATGGCCACCGTGGTCAGCCGCTCGCCGTCGGCCGACCGGGCGACCACGGTGGCCGCACCACGCTGGTCGGTCACGCGGACCCGGTAGGCGACGACGAAGGTGCCGTCCCGGTCGAGGGCGGCGCTGGGCGCGCCCACCCAGTGCCCGGGTCCCGACCCCGGTGCCGGAACGGCCACCGCGGCCCGGCCCATGCCCGGAAGCGGGAAGCTGGTCATGGCGGGCAGGCTCGCCCGCCCGCCGGTCCCAGGCTCATGGGGTCTCCCGCGGCGCCAGCTTGAGCTGGACGGTGCGGATCTCCCAGGCGGCCAGGTCCAGCCGCAGGGCACCACCGGCCACCGGCAGGTCGGGCCCGGCCCGGCCGAGCAGGTCGGCGTCCCGGGCCGCGACCAGCCCCCCAGGGACGGTGACGGTGGCGGTGGCCGGGGCCGGGTGCTGAGCGGCCAGCCGCAGCTCCAGCCAGTCGCCCCGCCGCCGCAGCGCCGACAGGGTCACGCCGTCACCCTCGATCGCCAGCCCAGGTGTCGGCGGCGGCACGGGCCTGTCCGTTGACCGCTCCCCGGGCTGGCTGCCGGCGGCGGTCAGCAGGTCGTGCCGGAAGCACTCCATCCAGGTGAGGACCCCGTCCTGGTGCCAGGCGCCGGCGTGCGGCAGGACGGCCAGGGTGGCCGTGACCGGGCCGAGGCACTGGGCGCCGGGGGTCGGGGTCTGCGGCCCGGCCGGCTCGTCCCGGTACCGGTGGACGTTCCGGCTGATCTGACCGACCGACCGGAGCAGGGTCAGGGCCAGCTCCGGCGGGTCGGTGAGCAGCTCGTACTCGGTGACCTGGTCGAGCAGCACGGCGACCCCGCCGGCGTCGACGAACCCGCTGGCCGGGAAGGTGGGCAGCGGCACCTCGCCATGACCACCCTCGGCCGAGGTGCCCCGCTCGACCACGGCGAACTGGCCCTCCGCCCAGGAGCTGGCGGCCGCCGCGGCCAGGGGCACGTGCAGCCGCAGACGATGGTCGCGGCAGGGGTTGTCGAGCTCGACCCGGAGCCGCACGAACGGCTCGCCAGCCCGCAGCTCGACGTGGGTGACCGTGCGGACCACGGCCCGGCCGTCCGATCGGGCCGTCCCGGCGGCCTCGAGGGCGAGCGGCCAGCTGTAGGTCCGCTCGACGGCCAGCCGACCGCTGACCGGCCCCGCGGCCAGGGTGGCCACGGCAACCCGTTCGGGCTCGGTGACCAGCAGGTCGGCCTCGGGCGGCGCGTAGTTGTAGAGGTCGCCGGCGTCGCCGCCGTCAACCAGCCGCCCGACCCCACCCAAGACGACCCCGCCAGCACCCACACCGAGCGTGCCGTCGTCGGCCACCTCGACCGAGACCAGCCCGTTGGCGAGCCGACCCGGCCCGCCGGTCACCGGGTCGGCGGTCACCGGCGCGGCGGGCTCGTGCTCGCCGGGCCGGCCGGCCACCGGCGACGCCAGGGCTCCCCGGCCCGGCCGGGGCGTGGCCGCTGTCCAGCCGAGGGCCGGCGCGGGCACCATCGCCAGCAGCCGGCGGCGCGGCGGGGCCACGACCCGGACCTCCCACCGCTCGCCGGGGGCCGTGCCCGCGGCCGTCTCGACCTCCAGGCGCAGCCGGTTCATGTCGAGATGCGGCGGGTCGGGGTGGTCGTCGACCTCGAAGGTGAGCCGGTGGGTGCCATCGACCAGCTCGGCTGTGACCCCGTTGACCACGTGGTCGTACAGGTTGCGGCCATGAATCCGGCGGAACAGCTCGGCCAGCCTCGACCCGGCCAGCCGCTCGGCATGGACGAGCCCGTGGTCGCGGCCCGTCTCCTGGGCGGCCGCGCGCCACCCGCCCGGCAGCTCCAGGGCGACCTCGTCCCAGTCGTCGGGCACGGCCAGGTCGAGCTCGACCAGCCCGGCGCGAGGGAACGGGGAGGGGTTCAGCACCGCCGCCGCGCCCCACGGGACCCGGCCGGCCACCTCGGCAGCGACCCGCTCGGCCAGCCCTGCCCCGAGCTGGGCGGCCTCGGAGAGCCGGACCGCGACGTGGTCGGCGACCGCGTCCGCCCCGCAGCCGGTGATCGAGTCGTGCCCGGAGGACTCGACCAGCCGCCGCCAGCCGAGGTCCAGGAACGGCGCCGGCCAGCCGGTGCCGTGGAGGGCCTGCAGCGGCTCGGCGTAGCGGGCGAGCAGCCGCTCGGCCCGCGAGCAGGCCGCCTTGAGGCCGACCCGGGCCGAGGTCACGCCCATCAGGATGTTGGCCCTGGCCCCCGAGCGCAGCTCGCCCCGCCACCTCGGCAGGTCCTCGTCCTCGTCGTCGCCGTCGAGGATGTAGTCGGCCAGCGTCCCGACCCGCATCCGGTACCGGTCCTGGCCCCGGTTGAGCTGCTCGACCAGGCCGAGCAGCTCGGGCAGGGGCGCCGAGTGGTCGGCGCCGTACATGGCCAGGACCGGGTCGGCGCCGAAGAACGGGCCCAGCAGCTCCAGCAGCCGTGTCGCGCCTGCGTCCAGGTCGTCGGGCAAGGAGAACAGGCCGGCGGCGTTGCCGTACCCGCCGATCAGGTACTCGGTCCTGACGGCCGAGCCGTCGGGCGCGGCCCAGAGAAAGGTGTGGTGGTCGACGGCGGCCGGGACCCCCCGCCAGACGCATGCGTGCGCAAGGCCGGCCCGCCGCAGCAGCTGGGGGACCTGCGCGGCGTGCCCGAACTCGTCGGGCAGGTAGCCGACGGCCATGGCCTTCCCGAACCGCTGGGCCCGGGCCAGGCCGGCCTCGAGGTTGCGGACCAGCGTCTCCCCGGCGACCAGGAACTCGTCGGACAGGATCCGCCAGGGCCCGACGGCCAGCTGGCCGGTCGCGACCAGCGCCTGGATGCGGGGCTCGGCCTGCGGCCGGATCTCGAGGTAGTCCTCGAGCATGGCCGTCTGGCCGTCGAAGGTGAAGCAGAAGCGCGGGTCGGCCTCGGCTCGTTCGAGCACGTCGTCGACCAGGTCGACCAGCCGCAGGCGGAAACGCTGGAAGGGCTCGTACCACTCGCGGTCCCAGTGGGTGTGCGGCACCAGGTGCAGCACGGTCGGCGCCGGCCGGTTGGCGGTCATGGGCCGGCGGCCTCTCCGGCCAGCTCGACCTCGCGGCGCTCGGCCAGCCGGCGCAGGATCCGCTGGCAGGTCACGATGTCGGCCCGTCCCTCGGCGATGCCGGCGGCCGCCGGCTGGCCGTCGGTGACCAGCCGGTGGAAGGCGACGAGCTCCTGGTCGAACGCCTCGACGGTCGAACGGTCCTCGCGCGACCTGGCGACGTCGCCGTCGAGGTCCGTCACGGTCAGCACGGTCGGGGCGTTGAGCAGGAACGGGGATGGGAAGGTGAGCGCGATCGATCCCTGCTCGTGGTGCAAGCGGACCTCCTCGCGGTAGGCCGGGTAGCGGTCGAGGTAGTGCCAGCGCAGGCTGACCCGGACCTCGCCGGCGAGCAGGCCGTCGGCGGCGACCGACGTCCACGACCCCTCGGGCCACAGGTCGGCGTGGTCGACCCGTTCCAGCTCACCGGCGAGCAGGCGGACGACGGCCAGGTCGTGGACGAGGCTGCCCAGCAGCACCTCGGTGTACAGCTCGCGCAGCTCGGCCGGGGCTTCCCGGCCGAGGGCCTGCTCCTGGAGCTGGGATGTCTCCTGGCCCAGGGCGGCCAGGGTGGCGGCCGGCACGTCGCCGGGCGGCGGCTCCAGGTTGAGGTGCGCGAGCTGCGAGGACCCCGACGGGTGCAGGACGGTCACCTCCACCGCCCGGAGGGCCGGCCGGGTCGCGACCAGCTCGCGGTGGGCTCGCCGGACGGCCGGGTCGTAGAGCTTCATGTACCCGAGCTGGAGCGGGGTGCCCTCCTTGGCCGACAGCCGCTCCAGGCTGTCCGCCTCGGCGAGGGTGTAGGCGAGCGGCTTCTCGCAGAGCGTCGGCAGACCCCGGCCGAGCGCGGCCCCGGCGACCTGGCCGTGGGAGCCGGAGGTGAGCAGGAGCACCGCGTCCACGAGGCCGCTGTCCAGCAGCTCCTCGGCCGACCGGAAGCGACCGGCCGCCCCGAGCCCGAAGCGCTCGGCCACCCGCGCGGTCAGCTCGGCCGACAGGTCGCACACGGCCGTGACCTCGAACAGGTCGCGCCGGTTGCGCAGGAGGGGCAGATGGACAGCCTGGGCGACGACGCCGAGTCCGATCACGCCCAGGCGCACCTGGCTCGGGGCCATGGCGCCTACCCGTCGGCGGGGGAGCGGTCCAGCAGCGGAGCCAGGCTGGCGAGGTAGGCGGCGACGGCCGCGTAGTCCTGGTCGGCGAGGCCCTTGCCCTTGGCCCCGGCGTACAGCTCCGCGACCCGCTCGGTCGCGGGCAGGCTGGCCCTGGCCGCCCGGGCCGCGTCGACGGCCAGGCGGAGGTCCTTGTGCATCAGGGCCAGCCGGAACCCAGGGTCGCCGTAGTCGCCACCGTCGAGCATGTCCCGCTTGGACCGCACCGTCTGGGTGGCGACCGACGCCCCTTCCAGGACGTCGAGGGCGACGTCGGGCGACAGCCCAAGCAGCCGCCCGAGCGTGAACCCCTCGGCGACCGCGACCGTCACCCCACCGAGGACCAGGTTCAGCATCAGCTTGGCCGCCTGCCCGGCCCCGACCGGCCCGACATGCCAGGTCCGCTCCGGGTCACCGAGGATCTCCAGCAGCGGCCGCGCCCGGCCCACCGCCTCGTCGGACCCGCCGGCCATCACCGCCAGCGTGCCCTCGGTGGCCGGGCCGACCGACCCCGCCACCGGGGCGTCGACGAACTCGACGCCCCGTTCCTCCAGCGCCTTGGCCACCTTCCGGGCCGGTGCCGGTCCTGTGGTCGACATGTCGATGAGGAGGCCTCCCGACCCGAGCCCGCCGACGAGGCCGTCCCGGCCGAGCACGACCTCCTCCAGCGCCGCGCCGTCGGTCAGCATGGTGATCGCCACCTCGGCCTTGGACCCGGCCTCGGCCGGTGACCTCGCCACCTCGGCCCGGTCGGCCAGCTCCTCGGCGTGCGCCCTGGTTCGCGACCAGACGACCAGGTCATGCCCAGCATCGGAAAGGCGCCCCGCCATGGGGGCGCCCATCCGTCCGAGCCCTAGGAAGGCAAC
>Ga0207675_100005817_pt1 | contig 11783 bp, 7 predicted proteins | sample KBSSwiS42_FD_184305 | JGI IMG/M metagenome (GOLD analysis project Ga0207675, IMG submission 184305) | Switchgrass rhizosphere microbial communities from Kellogg Biological Station, Michigan, USA - KBS Switchgrass S4-2 (SPAdes) (version 2) | ecosystem: Host-associated > Plants > Roots >...
CCCGACGGGATCTACCTGAACGCCCTCGGCGCGCCCGACGGCAACGGGCCGGGCGGGATCTTCATGCTCGACCACGACACGTTCGAGGTGAAGGGGAAGTGGGAGCACGACCGCGGCCCGCAGCACCTCGCCTACGATTTCGCCTGGCACCTCGGCCAGGACACGATCGTAACGAGCGAGTGGGGCACGCCGAACATGGTGAAGGACGGCGTGAACCCCGAGCTCCTGTTAGGCGGCAAGTACGGGCACGCGCTCCACGTGTGGGACATGAAGAAGCGCCGCCACATCAAGGAGATCGATCTTGGCGCCGAGCAGCAGATGGTGCTCGAGCTGCGGCCCGCGCACAACCCGACGCGCGCGTATGGGTTCGCCGGCGTCGTGATCTCGCTGGCCGATCTCTCGTCCTCGATCTTCCTCTGGTATCTCGACCGTCGCAACGGGAATGGCCCGGGCGAGTGGAAGGCAAAAAAAGTGATCACGATCCCGGCCGAGCCGGCGGATCCGGCCGATCTGCCACCGCTGCTCAAGGGCTTCAAGGCCGTGCCGCCGCTGGTCACCGACATCAACCTCTCGATCGACGACCGCTTCCTCTACGTGTCGTGCTGGGGAACAGGAGAGCTCCGGCAGTACGACGTGAGCGATCCGTTCAATCCCGTGCTGGCCGGTTCGGCGCGACTGGGTGGCATCGTTAGGCGCACCGCGCACCCGCGCCTGCCGGGGACGCCGCTCAACGGCGGCCCGCAGATGGTGGAGGTGAGCCGCGACGGCCGGCGCGTGTACCTGACGAATTCCCTGTACAGCCCATGGGACGCGCAGTTCTACCCGGACGGCATTCGCGGCTGGCTCGCGAAGTTCGACGTAGGCCGCGCCGGCGGGCTCACGCTCGATGCGCGCTTCCTCCTCGAGTTCGAGGAGGGGATACGCCCCCACCAGGTGCGGCTCCAGGGTGGCGACGCGTCGTCCGACTCCTTCTGCTTCTCGTGAGCCGGCGATGCCGACGAATGCGTGGGCCGCGACATGGGCGCTGCTATCGTTAGGCGCCATCCACGGCCTCAATCCGGGAATGGGATGGCTGTTCGCGGTTGCATTGGGGACGCAGCACGGGGAGCGACGGGCTGTGTGGCGGGCACTCGGTCCGCTCGCGCTCGGTCATGGGCTCGCGATCGCAGTGGCGGTCGCGATCGCGCTGGGTCTCGGGGTCGTCGTGCCGGGCGGTGGCGTCCGATGGGGAGCGGCAGCGCTGCTCATCGGACTTGGGGTGTGGCAGTTGCGCGGCCATCGACACCCCGGGCTCGGGCGTTGGCGCGTAGGGCTACGTGCGAACGGGCGTGAGCTCACCATCTGGTCGTTCATCGTTGCGACGGCGCATGGGGCAGGGCTGATGGCAGCGCCCGTTGCGCTACGCGCCATGGAGTCTGGAGCCGCAGGCCATATAGGTCATGCGAGTCACGAGTCGGCGGCCTTGGCGACCGTGGTGTCGGTGGACTGGCCGACATTGTGGGCGACGAGCGTACACACCGCGGGGTACCTGCTCGTCACGGCGGCGCTGGCGGTAGTTGTCTACGAGCGGGCCGCACTGCACCTGCTGCGACGCGCATGGATCAACGTCGATCTGCTGTGGGCGGCAGCGCTCGTGCTGACGGGCGTCGCGGTCGCGATTCTGTGAGAGAGGGGAACTCGCGGGTCGGCTCGAGCGCACGTTAGGCGCCGCGCATTCCCGACTCGACGAAACTGTCTGGGACGGCGTTTAGGTGGCCCCGCCAAGAACAGTTCGAGCTCGAACGTCAGCCCGTCGACTAATCGCATTCGCGATACGCGCGAGCCTCACGCCGCCCCGGCACGTATCGTATATTCGCGCTGCAATGCACGAGCGGTGACGCGGCCGAAACTCACCGCGCCTCGCAGCGTTCTTACGTCACCCCTTCCACCGCCACCCACCAATGGCCAAGTACGGCTTGCCGGCGTCCTACGGTGATGCCGAGAATGGCATGATCGAGAGCGACATGAGGGCATCGCTCAGCGTCGCCAACAGCCTCGATGAAGTGATCATCTTCCGGTCCACCGGCCCCTGGTCGCAACGCTGGATCAAGCAGTCGTATCCCACCAAGAACTTCCACGTCAAAGGCAAGAGCTCCGACTGGGGACCGCAGGCCGGCTTCGTCCCCTACCTCGGCAAGTACAGCAAGGTTGGGCATGACCAGGGAAAGGCCAATGACGGGACGGCCGCGAATGACGATGGACTCAAGCACCATTTCGCTGCCAAGGTCGTGCTCAGGCTGTCCCTGGACGAGCTCAAGATCCAGAACACGCTGCCGTGTGAAGTGCCTCCGCGCCTGGCCGTGCATACCATGGAGCCCGTTCCCGACAGCAGGGACTACTTCCTGTTCGCGCGACGGAGCGGTGACCAGAAGGAGTTTGCGTTTCGCGCCGTGGCCAATGGTCCGCTCTACTACATCCACGTCTACGACGAGAAGGTCGGGACGAAGAAGCAACGCCTCATGTTCGAGAAGCCCGTGCCGCTCGAGGTGATGACCTCATCCGAAGTCGGTGCCGGCAATCGCCCCATGACCGGCGACTACGACCTGATGGCCGTGTGTCCCAAGTGGGGTGACTACGGCAGCACGACGCTCAAGCCAATCTCCAAGGCAGGACTCGACTTCACCGGCAAGGGGCTGCAGAAGGGGCTCACCTTCGGGCCCGGTGCCAACATGGACAAGGTGCTCGACATGCGCAGCAACACGGGCGCCAGGCCAGCCGGCGGCGCCTTGAACAAGACGTTTCAGAATCTCACCAAGAAAGACGGTGGCAAACTCGACGAACATGGGGACATGGGCAACCTGACACCGCGCATCCTGCGGTGCATCAACATGCTCAACGTGCAGATGGGCGCGACGGGAGCGAAGAGCGCGCTGCGACGCGTGCATCACAACGCCGAATCACACCGCAACCACATCTTCGGCGCGCTGACCGCATCGCAGATGGACGGCGGCGACGGGTTTCCGCTGACGGTGTTCCAACCGAAAGCGCTGCTCGGGCCTGACTCGCCGGTACGCGTGTACGAGGACGTGTGCACGCTCGAGACCATGCCGGAGTTCAGGCAGTACGCGACGCTGCTCAACATGGCCGGCTACTTCGTGCCGAAGAACTGGACGTGGGGGATGTCGATTCGCGATCGCTTCCGGTAGGCCGACGCGACGCGACCGCGCGATAGCTGATACGGATAGCTCGTCGCGAGCAAGGGACGTTAGGCAGGCGCTCCAGGTTGCTCGGTGATCGAACGTACGATATTGGCCTGGCGAACGTTGCTCACCGTTCTCGATAGCGGCGATGCCCCTTGCAGCGCGGGGGCGACAGTGCGAGTCTAGCGGACTCGCTCTCCCAAACCCCGTCCCACCATGAGAACAGTGACGCTCACCGCGGGTTTCCTGCTCGCCTTCGCCTCCACCAGCGCGCATGCGCAGCTTCAGTCGCGGCCCGTCCCGGCCCGTGCCGTCGAGTCGTTCACATTCCAGTCGCCATCGATGGGCGTCCGCTTTTCGCTCAACGTCGGCTTGCCGCAGGGCTACAAAGCGGGAGATGGAAAGAAGTATCCGGCGCTGATCGTCACGGATGGGGACTTCGTCTTCGGCAACGTCTACGAGTCGGCGTCGACGCTTGGGGGCGTGATCACCCCGCTGTTCATCATCAGTGTCGGGACGTCGCTCGACGAGGGAGAAGCCGAGCACACCAGGCGGCGAATCTACGAGTTCTCGCCACCGGGCTGGGATCGGCAGGACAAGTTCGGCCAGGCTGTCGAGGGCTACTGCAAGCAGTTCAAGTCGCCGGAGGATCGATGCACCGGCGGATCGGGAAAGTTTCTCACGGCGATTGCGACCGAAATGATTCCGCTGCTGGCCGCCAAGTTCCCGATCGACACCACTCAGCTCGGTCTCTTCGGTCTCTCGGCCGGAGGGTTCTTCGCGTCGTGGGCGATCTTCCAGCCGAACACCCCGTTCACGAAGTACATCATCTCGAGTCCCGCGATGGCGTACGGTCGCGGCGAGATCTTTCGACAGGAAGCGGCCTATGCGAAGGCTCACAAGGATCTCGCGGTCGGTATCTACCTCGCGTCAGGCGTGCTCGAGGCGGGAGATCCGATGCTCGAGGGGATCGGAGAGATCGTCAGCGGGATGTCGCATCTGGCCGGCGTGCTTGCCAGCCGACAGTACCCGGGCCTCAAGATGACGATCGAGTTCCACCCCGGAATGGGACACGCGGACGTGATGGGAACTTCGGTCGTGCGAGGATTGCGCTCGCTCTACGCGAAATAGGAGTTTGTCGCCTAACGCTGCCAACGAGAAAACCCATGTTCGATCGCTGTCGTTCCGTGCTGGCCCTCGCGCTCGTGCTCGCGCCCTGGTTCGCCTCGCGCGCGCAGAACGCTCAACCGTCGCCTTACGTCCGAGACTTCGGCTACGTCACGCTCCACGACGGCGTGAAGCTCGCGTACGTCGCGTACCGGCCGAGCGCCGAGGGAAAGTTCCCGACCGTCATGACGTACGATCCGTACGTCGCGGCCGGATCCGGCCCGAACGCCTTCTTCCTCGACAAGGGATACGCGTACGTCGCCGTGAGCCTCCGCGGCACCGGTTGCTCGCAGGGGGCGTTCGACTTCATGAACGGCGAGTCGCACGGCGCCGACGGCGCGGAGGTCGTCAACTGGATCGCGAAGCAGGCATGGAGCAGCGGCGCGGTCGGACTGTGGGGCTCCTCGTACCCCGCGCACACCGCGTACTTCGTCGCCGCCAAGCAGCCGCCGGCGCTCAAGGCGATGATCACGTCGAGCATTACCGCCAACATCTACGAGGATGCGTTCTATCCCGGCGGGATGTTCAACATCGGCTTCGCGTCACGCTGGTTCCTGCTGTATCAGCCGGCGATCTCCGGCGTCGGCACCGCCGCGCGCGTGAGCTGGGGCGACGCCGACTGCCAGGCGAACGTGAAGGCCCATCGCGAGCACAACTTCCTCACGGAGGTCATGCAGCATCCGTTCGACGACGACTACTGGAAGCTGCGCGCGACGGAGACATACGTGGGCCGCGTGCGCGTTCCGACGATCGTCGGGATGGGGTGGCAGGACTTTCAGACGCAGATCACCGGCGGCATCACGCTCTACCACGCGCTCAAGGCGCCGAAGCGCCTCTACGTCCTCCCGGGCGGGCACGGTGTCGTTCTCCGACAGACGCTCGTGCAGCAGGATGAGATCCGCTGGTTCGATCGATGGCTCAAGGGGACTGAGAACGGCGTCGAGCGCGACCCGCCGGTCACCGTCTTCTGGGAGGTGTCGCGCAAGGGCGGCGATGACTTCCGCGGCGGCGTGTCGACGCCGAACTGGGTTACGACGCACACTGCGTGGCCGCCTCCCGAGATGCGGATGCAGTCATTCTACCTCACCGGCGACGCGCAGCTCACCACCGCGAAGCCGACGTCGGCCGAACAGACCGCGCCGCGATCGTACACCTACCCTACGGGCACAGAGCTCATCGGCAACAACGCGCAGTTCTCCGTGCCCGTCGAGCCGGAAGGCGTCCTCGTCTACCGCAGCGCGCCGATGGCCGAAGACCTCACCATCCTCGGCGCTCCGCAGCTCAAGTTCTACGTCAGCATCGAACACGATGACGCGGACTTCGTGATCGACCTGCACGATCTCTATCCGAACGGTGACATCCAATACCTCCAGCGCGGACTGATGCGCGCATCGATGCGCGCGATCGACGGCACGCGCACGCGACCGGACGCGATTCGACAGCGATACGCGGCGCGCGATCCTCTGACGCCAGGGAAGGTTTACGAGATCAAGATGTCGCTGCCTCCGGTTGGCGCGGTGATCCGCCAAGGACATCGTCTCGAGGTCACAATCATGGCGCCGTCGCCGATCACGCAACCGGATTGGGGCTTCCAACCCGCCGGGCAGCCGGGACGGAACACTGTCTATCATTCGGCCACGCAGCAATCGGTGATCAACATCCCCGTCATTCCCGGCGCCAAGGCTCAGGGCCCGCTACCCGCGTGCGGATCGCTCGACTACCAGCCGTGTCGCGCAGCGAACTCGATCGACCAGATGATGCGGCTCGTGTCGCCGAAGATCGTTCCCTAGCCGTACTACTCGAGCTTCAGCGCTCGGTTGGGTGCGAACGAACGTTAGGCAGGCGGGAGCGCGAGCAGCGACCGGAGGCTCACGAAGTCTTCCCGCTCGATGAGCTCCGTGAGACGGACCAGCTGCTCGAGAGATGCCGCCTCCAGCCACGGGCGGACGCTGTCCGACGTAAAGCGCTTCTTGACGATGGATTTGAAGCCGCTGCGGCTGATGAGTCCGCGCGCGTGCTTGGAGATCAGGACCGAGAACGCCTCATGCTGTCGGATGAGCGGAAGCATGTCGTGAACGCCCTCGACGTCCGGCAGCTGATCCAGGCAGCCGATGATCCGGCTCGCGAAATGGGCTGCCTCCTCGTCGTCCGCATGAAGCACGCAGAAGGCCTCGCCTAATCGATACGCCAGGATGCGTTCGGGTGACGCCGGTGTCGCCGCGATAGTATCGGTATGCGTAGCCGCTAAAACCTGGTCCGCGATCCAGAACTCGAGTTGGGAGCGCGACGACGCACCGGCGATATAGGCCTTGAATTGCTCGGTTACCGCAGAGAGATCCAGCACGGTTGGTCAGTTCGATGCCTAACGTGGGCGAGTCCGGTAGCGCGAACGAACATCCGGCGCGAACGATGCCGAGTTTGCCGTGACCTCGCTAGCCGCCTGCCGCCCGTCGCCCGTCGCCCGTCCCCGGTCCATATTAGACAAGCCCACTACCTCGTCCCAATCAGCACCGCGAGAACCATGAAACGCGCTGTGGCGCTTGTCGCCCTCATTGTCGCCGCCATCTCCGTCTCGGCGACACCCTTCAAACCCGAGCTGCTCTCCGGGCTCGTCTGGCGCAATGTCGGTCCCTTCCGCGGCGGCCGCATCTCCGCCGCCTCCGGAGTGATCGGCGAGCCGGGCACGTTCTACATTGGCCTGCCGGCCGGCGGTGTCTGGAAGACAACCAACGCCGGCGCCACCTGGTGGCCCATCTTCGACAGCGTCAAGGACGCCGAGGTGATTGGGGCGGTGGAGGTGGCGCCATCAAACGGCAACACGATCTACGTGGGCACCGGCGACTTGATCACGGGCGGCGGAGTGGCCGAAGGCAACGGCATGTACAAGAGCACCGATGCCGGCGCGACGTGGACGCACTTGGGCCTCGAGAAGACGAAGCAGATCCCGAGCATCATCGTGGACCCGCGCGACGCGAACGTGGTCCTCATCGCGGCGCAGGGAGACGTTCACACGAAGGACGACTCGCGTGGCGTGTATCGCAGCACGGACGGCGGCGCGAACTGGACGCGTACGCTGTTCGTGAACGATTCGACGGGGATCCAGAAGCTGGCGATCGCATTCGACAGGCCCGACGTGGTCTTCGCCACCACCGTGCGACACTACACCCCGCCGAGCGGTCCGCCCATCGTGCCTCGGCCGAATCCGCAAGGCGGTGCCGCCAATCAGGGACCGACGGGCACCTCCATCTACAAGTCCGTGGACGGCGGCGTTACCTGGAAAGAGCTCAGCGGCACGGGGCTGCTGCGCATCCCGGGTCGCACGTCGATCGCAGTGGCCAACGGCACCGACGCGCAGCGCGTCTACCTCACCACCAACGTCGGGTTCTTCCGTTCCGACGACGGCGGCGCGACCTGGAAGCAGATGGCGTCGGACGACACGCGCATACGCAACGGACAGGGCGGCTACAACTGCGGCGTGTACATCGATCCAAAGAATCCGGACATCGTCTACGTCTTCAACACGTCCTCGTATATCTCGAAGGACGGGGGCAATACCTTCACGGGATTCAGGGGCGCGCCGGGCGGCGACGATCCGCAGCAGGGCTGGATCGATCCCACCAACGGCAAGCGCATGATCCTTGGCTACGACCAGGGCGCGATCGTTTCGCTCGACGGTGGCGCCACGTGGAGCTCGTGGTACAACCAGTCCACCGAGCAGGTCTATCATGTTTCGGCGGACAACTCGTTCCCTTACTGGATCTACGCATCGCAGCAGGACGCTGGCGCCGTGCGTACACGCGCTCGCGGGAACCTCGGCGCGGTCACGCCGCTCGACTGGGATCCCGTGAACGGCTGGGAGTGGGGCACGATTTTGCCGGACCCGCTCAATCCCAACACGGTGTACGCTACGGGCAACGGCGTCATCAGGATTTCGTATCCCAGCGAGGAGTGGGTGAACGTGAGCCCGGCGCAGGATCCATCACTGCGTCTGCGCGCCAACAGCGACGCACCACTCCTGTTCTCGCCGTGGGATCCGCACACGCTGTACGCCGGCTTCCAGTACCTGATGGCGACGTCCGACGGTGGCGTGCACTGGACGAAGATGAGCCCGAACCTGGGCTATCCCGCCAACTTCCCAATCCCCCCGGACTCGGCCCCGCCCAAACCGGGCGACCCGATCGGCGGCACGATCATGTCGATCGGCGCTTCGACGGTTGCACGCGGCACGATCTGGGTGGGCATGAACACGGGTCTGGTGAAAGTCACGCGCGACAACGGCCGCACGTGGACCGATGTGTCGGACTTCCAAAGGCGCGGGCAAATCCATTCGGTAGAACCGTCGCACACCAATGCGGCCGAAGCGTACGTGACGGCCGACGCGCGCGGGGACGCCGACTACAAGCCGTACGTGTATCGCACGCGCGACTACGGCAAGACGTGGACGCTCATCACCAACGGCCTTGCGACCGGCGAGTCGAACGGCAGCTACGCGCGCATTCTGCGTGAAGACCCCAAGCGGCCGGGCCTCCTGTTCCTCGGCACCGAGAGCGCGATGTACGTCTCGTTCGACGACGGCGACTCGTGGCAGTCGCTCATGTTCAACCTGCCGACGACGTCGTTCCGGGACATCGTGATCAAGGACAACGACCTCATCGTCGGCACATACGGCCGCGGCATCTTCGTGCTGGACGACTACGCGGTGCTGCGGCAGATGAACGCGAGCGTGGCGAACGAGGACGTCCACCTCTTCAAGCCTGACAGCGCGGTGCGCCTGCGCCGCAACGTCGGCGCCGACACGCCATTTCCGCTCGAAGTGCCGCACGCGCTCAATCCGCCCGACGGCGCCATCATTTATTACTCGTTAGGCTCGACGCCGAGCGGCCGGGTCACGCTCGACGTGCTCGACTCCGCCGGTGCGGCGGTGCGGCACTATTCCAGCGATCCCATCACGCCGGTGCGCGAAGCGGCGCGTCCGCCGCATCCGAACTTCTGGGTGGAAGTGGAGCAGCCGCTCCCCACGGAAGCTGGCTTACACCGCGTGAACTGGGACTTGCGCTACGACGCGCCACCCGCGTTGACACACACGTTCGAGATCAACGCGAACCCCGGTCAGACGCCGGCGTCGCCCGAAGGTGCACTCGTACCGCCCGGCGTGTACACCGTGAAGCTCACCGTCAATGGAAAAGCGCACGTCGAGAAGGTGGTCGTTACGAGCGACCCGCGGTCACCGGTGAACCTCGCGGGGCTGAGAGCCGAGGACGCGTTGATCAAGAAGCTGAACGCGTCGGAGCGGGTTGCGTGGGACGCATTCAAGCAGGTGGATACGATGCGGGTGCAACTTCGCGCTCTCACGGCGAGCGATTCCACGAGCGAGGTCGCGAAGACGGTTCGGGCATTCATTGCGAAGCTCGACTCGGTGGGCGGGCGCGCTCCGGTGCCGGGCGCGTTTGCAGGTTTCGGCGGCGGTAGCGCCATCGCTCACCCGACGTTTGTGCAGCTGATCAACGGGTTTCTGCGCCAGCTCGGCACCTTCGACAACGGCGACATCGCGCCGACGGCGGTGATGCTCGCGGCCCAGAAGTCCGCGTGCAATGATCTTGGGAAGTCGGTCGCTGCGTGGCGCGCGCTCAACGGCGCGGAGCTAAGCGCATTGAACGCCGCGCTCAGCGCGGCGGGGAAGACTCCGGTAGCGAAGGCCGCCGGTGTGCAGGCGCCGGCCTGTGGGTCTTAGGTCCGACGAGGCTCGTTAGGCTGGCAGGGGCGCGAAGACACTCGCGCCCGTGTCAGCCGTTCACTCCGCGCGAAGCGCCGCGATTGGATTGACGCGAGTCGCCTTATGCGCCGGGAGCCATCCGGCCAACAGTCCGATACCGCCCAACAATGCCGCTGCACCACCGAGGATTGCGGGATCGGTCGGATTTGTGTCCACCAGAATTGCCTGCATGGAGCGACCGAGAGCAAACGCGCCAACGACACCGATCGCTACTCCCATTGCGGCCAGGCGTGCGGCGCCGCCCAGAACCAGCCGGACGATCATGCCAGCGGTTGCGCCGATGGCGACCCGCACGCCGATCTCCTGCGTGCGCCGCGCCACGGCGTACGCCATCACGCCGTACGTGCCCACCGCGGCCATGATCAGCGCGATCAACGCCGAGGCCAGCAGCACTTGCGCTGTCCCGGCTTGGGGTGAAGTGACCACGTCCACCACACGCCGCATGGTGAGCACTTCGCCTGCAGCCAGTCGGGCATCCTGTCGGGCGATGACCTGCTGCAGCGTCGCCGCCAGGGCGGTTGGCTCGCCGGAGGACACACGCAGGACCACCGACGCGCTGCGCGTCGGCCATTGCGCGATCGGCGCGTAGACCACCGACGTCGGGGAGTCGGACATCAGCGGATTCGCCCGTGTGTCGCGCACGATACCAACTACCGTGACCACGCGGTCGCTGATGACGAGGCGCTGGCCGACGGGATCACCCTGAAGCAGTAGGCGCGCAGCAGTCTCGCTCAACACGACGACGAGCGGACCTCCGTTTCGATCGGCGTCGGTGAACGACCGGCCGCGAAGTCGCGGTACACCGACCGCGCTGAGGTATCCGGATGACACCCGCCGGAACCCGGCGGCTCGCGCGTCCTCGAGACGAACCGGCCGCTGTCCCTCCGGATAGAGGTGAGCGCGTTCCTCGTTGAACGACATCGGCAGTACGCTCGTGAACTCTGCAGCGGCCACACCCGGCTGGTCGGCAAGGGATTCGCGCAGCCGGTCCCAGAATCGCGTCGTGGCACTGTCGTCCGGGTACGCCGCGTCGGGCAGCGTGATCGTCCCGGTAAGCACATCAGCCGTGCGGAAACCGGGATCGCTGTGAGAAACGCGCCCGAACGTCGCCGCCATGAGTGCTGCGCCGAACACGAGCATCAGCGCGAGGGCGATCTCTCCCACGACGAGAGCGCTGCGCAGGATACGCAGCGGCGAGCGGCGCATCTCGAAGCGGCCGGTCTCCTTCAGCGTCGAGCTCACGTCCACCGAGGAGCCGATGAGTGCGGGCACGAGTCCGAACGCCACTCCGGCCAGCGTGGACGTCGCGGTCGCGACGATCAGCGCATGATAATCGAGGACGATCGCGCCGAATCCGGGGATGTACTGCTGCACCTCGATCGGCACTGTGGCAGCCGTGCCCTTGATGCCCCACCAAGCCAACGCGATGCCGATCACGCCGCCGGCGACCGCGAGCAGCACGCTTTCCGTGAGAAGCTGCATAACGAGCCGGCCACGCGTGGCGCCCAGCGCGACGCGAAGTCCCATCTCGCGCCGTCGCGCCGTCGCGCGCACGAGCAGCAGGTTGGCCACGTTGGCGCACGCGATCAGAAGCAGGAACCCAACCGCGGCCAGCATAACGAGCATGAACGGACGCGGTCCGTCGCCGAAGAATGCCTCGGCGT
>Ga0207675_100005818_pt1 | contig 11782 bp, 13 predicted proteins | sample KBSSwiS42_FD_184305 | JGI IMG/M metagenome (GOLD analysis project Ga0207675, IMG submission 184305) | Switchgrass rhizosphere microbial communities from Kellogg Biological Station, Michigan, USA - KBS Switchgrass S4-2 (SPAdes) (version 2) | ecosystem: Host-associated > Plants > Roots >...
TGCTTTGTTAGCTTCTGCCATACGATGTGTGTCTTCTTTCTTTTTGAATGCTGAACCTTCACCCTTTGCTGCTGCTACGATCTCACCGGCAAGCTTATCAGCCATACTACGACCGTTTCTTTCACGGCTATAGCGGATCAACCATTTCATGCTTAAAGAGATCTTCCTGTCAGGACGAACCTCGGTAGGTATCTGGAATGTAGCACCACCAATACGGCGGCTACGAACTTCTACAGATGGAGTAACATTAGCCAATGCTTTTTTCCAAACATCGTATCCTTCCTCACCAGTTTGCTTTGCTACTTTATCAAGTGCATTGTAAAAAGTAAGGAATGAAGTACTTTTTTTACCGCTCCACATAATATTGTTCACAAAACGAGTAACTAATTTGTCGTTGAACTTTGGATCGGGTGCTAAGGGTAATTTTTTTGCTTGTGCTTTACGCATGATGAAATTTACTTTATACTAATTATTTTTTTCCTGCTTTTTCTCTTTTAGTTCCGTATTTAGAACGGCTTTTCTTGCGGTCTTTTACACCTGCAGTATCGAGTGAACCACGAACGATATGATAACGTACACCTGGAAGATCTTTAACACGACCACCGCGGATCAACACAATTGAGTGTTCCTGTAAGTTGTGACCTTCCCCAGGGATGTAAGCAATAACCTCTACTTTGTTTGTCAAACGAACTTTAGCAACTTTTCTAAGCGCTGAATTAGGTTTTTTTGGAGTAGTTGTATATACCCTTGTACATACACCACGGCGCTGAGGGCAGCTATCCAAAGCTCTTGATTTACTTTTTGCTTTGATGATCTCTCTTCCTTTGCGAACTAACTGTTGAATTGTAGGCATTCTGGACCTTTTAATTTATTTCCGGGGTTTATTTCCCGAAAGGGGGGCAAAGGTAGGGGAATACATGATAATTATAAAGTGGAAAGTTGATAATTTTTTACACGATTTCCATATACGACATACAAGCCTTTACAGGTCGGTTTAAAAAATTAATGGTTGTAAAAGAACCCTTTACAACCATTATCAGTTATTATCTGTAATCTATCATCTATATTTTCCACATCCAATTATATTTGTCCTCACGTTTACCTTCCCTAATCTCAGCCATTGTGGACTTAATAACTGGAGCAGCTTTCCATTTTTCCACATCAAAGTGCATTACAAAATCTTTATACTTCAATTCTTTTATTGGCGAAATTGTGGCCGCTGTACCTGCCCCAAAAGCTTCAACTTGAACTCCTGACTTATAAGCATCAATAATTTCAAGTATACTAACAGGCCTTTGTTCTACTTTATAGCCCATGTCTTGTAAAAGAGTTATCACACTAGCTCTTGTCACTCCATCTAGAATTGTTCCATCTTCAAGATCAGGAGTCAAAGCTTTATCACCAATTACAAAGAAAACATTCATTGTACCACATTCATGAACATACTTATGCTCGAATGCATCTGTCCAAAGAACCTGGTCATATCCTTGTTTTTTAGCTTGAGCAGTCGCATGCATTGCTGCTGCATAATTACCAGCAGTTTTTGCATAACCTACCCCGCCTTTAACTGCTCTGACATATTTTTCTTCAACATAAATTCTCATAGGAGATGCATAGTATGGCCCGGTTGGGCTAAGCATAATTACAAACTTGTAATTATCTGAAGGCTTCACTCCTATCACTTCATCAGATGCGAACATTAATGGACGGATATAAAGAGAATAATCATGTCTCTGTGGGATCCAATTTTTATCCAATGCAATTAATTGCTTCATCCCTTCAAGAAAAATTTCTTCCGGAATTGTTGGCATCTGCATTCTTTCTGCAGAAATATTAAAACGTTTAAAATTATCATGGGGTCTGAAAATAAAAGCGTCTCCATTTTGATACTTATACGCTTTTATTCCTTCAAAGATCGCCTGGCCATAATGTAATGCCACCAAAGAAGGATACAACAAAAGTGGCTGATAAGGTTTTATTTCTACATTCTTCCATTCACCATTTTCGAAATCTGCTTCAAGCATGTGATCGGTAAAATATTTTCCGAAAGGAAGGTTCTCAAAGTTTATTTCCTGTAGTTTGCTTCTTTCTGCTTTGGTAATACTTATGCCCATACTTGCAATCATAAATGTTTACATTTGAACACAAAGAAACAAAAAAAACTAACAGGTATTTGTAATATTATTGCCAATTCATGAGTCTTAATTCTATAAAGTTTGAAACCACAGATATAGCTCTTCTTTTCAAGAACTCCTTGGTTGAAATAGATAGTAAAACCCAGGAATCACCAAAGCCTGATATCAAGGTATCAATAGAAAAAAATAGCGACCCAGTAGTTTCAGAATGGAAATACCTGGGAGAGAATAAAAAGAAAACTCTTATTGTTGTTCGCTATGATAATGCTGTTCATTTACCCGATAAACAATTATCATTTCTTACAAAACTGCTGATTGCTTGTAATTTGAATCTTGCTGATGTAGCAATATTTAATTTTCAAAATCATGATGCAGCCCGATTCAATGATATCATAAATTATTTCAATCCAAAAGCGGTGTTGTTGTTTGAAACAAAACCAAATCAATTTGGAATGCCAATGAATTTTCCTGACTTCCAGGTACAGCCTCATAAAGATGCAGTGTACGTTTCATCCCCTTCATTAGAAACAATAGAACCCAATAAAGATCTGAAAGGAAAATTATGGATATGTCTTAAAAAGATCTATAACCTATGAGATTGATCTTCGCCAGCAATAATCAACATAAGATAGAAGAGCTAAAAACATTTTGTAAAAATGTGATCGATATCATTTCACTAAAGGAAGCAGGCATTGATATTGATATCCCTGAACCTCATGATACATTGGAAGAAAATGCCTCAGAGAAATCATGGACTATCTATAAACTTGCACATGAAGATTGTTTTAGCGAAGACACAGGCTTGGAAATTGAAGCCTTGAATGGGGAACCGGGAGTTAAAAGTGCCCGCTATGCCGGTGAAGTAAGATCATTTAAAGACAATATTGAAAAGGTTCTGAATAAACTGGCATCTCAATCAAATAAAAGGGCAAGATTTAGGGCGGTGATTTCTCTGATCCTTGATGGAAAAGAAACCCTGTTTGAAGGAATTTGCCCGGGCAAAATAATCGAAGTGCCTACCGGCATTGAAGGTTTTGGTTATGACCCTATATTTATTCCGGATGGGAGTGACCGGACTTTTGCCGAAATGTCAATCGAAGAAAAGAATCAATTTAACCATAGAACCAAAGCGGCTGCCAAATTGGTCGCATATTTGCAAACTATGAAGTCAAACTCTGAAAGTTGAGCACATCAAGCAACCATAATATCCCCGAAAGCGACTTAATCCAGGGTTGTATCAATGGCGAGAGGCGAATGCAGGAAGAATTGTATAACAGGTTCAGCTCGAAAATGTATGCAGTTTGTCTCAGGTACGCAGGGAATGGCGAGGATGCACAGGATATATTGCAAGATGGATTTGTAAAAATTTATAAAAACCTAAGCCGCTTCCGTGGTGAAGGTTCTTTCGAAGGCTGGATCAGGAGGATATTTGTAAACACTGCTATTGAACACCTGCGCCGAAAAACTTACCTCAAACCAATAGCAGAAAAGGAAGAGAACACGATCGCTTATAAAGAAAAAACAGCTCTTGACAGGTTAGGTGAAAAGGATATAATGAATTTGATAAGACAATTGTCACCCGGTTATCGAACTGTTTTTAACCTATATGTTGTGGAAGGATATACGCATAAAGAGATAGGTGATATTTTAGGAATTAGCGAAGGCACTAGCAAATCACAATTGGCAAGAGCAAGAATGATACTGCAGGATATGGTGATCACATTTTTGGATGAGAAAGATAGAAAAAAGAAGGTAGAATGAACTCCGAAATGCAAAGAAGACTGTATGAAATGGAAGTAACGCCGCCACAAGCGGTTTGGGAAAAACTTTCTATAAACATTGATGAGATCAATGAAGATAATCGTATTGCTACAAAAATGTTGAGTGCAGAATTAACTCCACCTGCAGGTAATTGGGAAAAAATTTTTTCTACAATAAAGGTTGTTGAAGACACTCCTGTTCAAAAAAAAGGAACAGTAATTAACTTCCGACGATTGGCAGCTGCTGCTGTGTTTATTGGAATAATTGCTACAGCATGGATATTACTTAAGAATAATAATAAAACAACAGGATTTGCAAGTACTGAAAAATCTACAGAACAAAAAACATCTACAGATTCAAATAAAACAAAGGAAAATAAAGATCCAAATTATATCGATAGTCCAATTGACAAACTTGCATTAACACAGAATCCAACGCCAGTAAATAAAATTCTTGCTTCAACCAATAACTTACTGCAACAAAGAAATAAGAATCGCAATTTTTCAGGAAAAAGGACTGACTTTATCGCTGAACCTGCCACAGCAGAGTTTGCTTCATTAAATGAACCTTTGGCAAAAAGCTTTAATGAGCCAATCGATGATCTTTCATCGGTAACATCAGATCAGAACTATTATACAATGGTTAATGCCAATGGAAGATTAGTTAAGATACCTACACAGTTAGCTTCTCTTGCGCCTCACTTACAAGACAAACCAATTGCTGAAGATTACCACGAGGTTTTATTTGGCGAAGGTGCCTATTGGAAAGAAACATTGAGTGAATGGAGAAAAAAATTAGTTTCTACTCCCACTGGTGATGCTTTCTCAAGTTTTGTTGAGTTATTGAAAACTGTTCAGGACAAATAGTTTCATTACATTTATTGCAAACATTTAGAATGGCAAGAATAAAAATTGAACTGCCTGGTCAATTTATCTTCTCAACAAAAATTCCTGTAAGGATCACTGATATTAATTTTGGAGGTCATGTTGGAAATGACACGATACTTTCCATTGTACATGAAACAAGAGCTCAATTTTTTAAACATTGCGGTTATGATGAATTGAATTTTGGAGGCGTGGGAACGATCATGAGTGATGTAGCAATAGAGTATAAAAATCAAACATATTATGGTGATGAGATCATTTCTTCTATTGCAATTGGTGAAATAACAAAAGTTGCTTTCGATATTTTTTATAAACTTGAAAAAATATCTTCTACCGGACAAGTGATACCTGTGGCCTTTGCAAAAACATGGATGGTTTGCTATGATTATGCACAAAAAAAGGTTGTAGCTATTCCCAATGAGGCTTTAGAAAAGATCAAAGATCAGTAGGCTCATCATCTGTATTCCAGACTTTCCAGTTCACTTCAGCTTGTTCTACCAACATGTCAAATCCGTTTTGAATCATACAGCCTCTTTCCTCTCCTTTTTTCAAAAAAAGAGTTTTAGCAGGATTATAAATTAGATCAAAAAGAAAGTGTTCTGAAGTGAGAAATTCATAAGGGATTGGGGGTGCTTCCACAATGTTCGGAAACATTCCAAGTGGAGTGGTATTAATGATCAATTTATATTTTGAAATGATACTTCTTGTCAATTGCTCATAAGAATAACTGTCAGCGGAAGGTTTACGGGAAACTTTTTTATACTTTATATCGTACTTATCCAAAACATATTTTACTGCTTTGGCAGAGCCACCAGTGCCAAGAATAAGAGCATGAGAATGAAGAAATGGATTCCAGTTTTTCTTTAATGATTTTTCAAAGCCAGCTATATCTGTATTGTATCCGTATAATTTGCCATTTTTGATTTTGATACAATTACATGCTTTGATCTTTTTAACAACGGGTGAAATAAAATGCAAAAAAGGGATCACCTTCTCTTTATAAGGAATGGTAACATTTAACCCTTCCAATCCTGGTGTAGCGAGGATCTTTTTTAACTCTTCGATCGATGGAATAGGGAAATTCTCATAAGCACAGTCTTTCAACCCATCTTTTTCAAATTTTTCTGTGAAATATTTTTTTGAAAAAGAATGTGACAAAGGAAATCCGATCAAACCAAACAATCGCATCAGGCTTCTTCTTTATTCAGAAATAAATGGAACGTATCGCCACGAAGACCCACTCTCATTGCCTCGAGTGGTAGCATTTCGGATGGCGCAATATTTCCAAGATTAACATTACAACCGATCAATTCAATAAAATATAACTGTTGTGCTTTTTGCGGTGCTTCCCAAATTATCTTCTCTGCCGGAATCTGGGTTAAGATCTCTTGCACCAACCCTTCTCTTACTTCCCCACTGCCACGATATATTCCTACATTACCAGCTTCTCTTGCTTCAGCAATTACATAAGTTGACCCAGCATTCAGTTCTGCTCTCATTAACTCTATCCATTTATACGGAGGGATGATATGCTCTGCGTCTTTACTTCCCACTTCGCTTAGCACTGTTCCATATTTGGTAAGTTTTTCTATATACCCGCACTTTTCAGAATGAGGAATAGTTATTGATCCATCACTGACCTCCATATAAGTAATGTTATAATCTTTACACACAGATATATAATCCTCAAACTGGTTTCTTATAAGAAATGCTTCAAATAAAGTGCCGCCGAAATAAATCGGTATGTCATATGATTGGTAAACTTCAATTTTCTCTCTCAAATTTGGCGTGACGAATGAAGTACCAAAACCAAGTTTTACAATATCGACATGAGGATGAGAAACACTTAAAAAATTTTTAGCCTCATTTATACTCAGGCCTTTATCCATAACCATTGTCAATCCGGAACTGCGGGGTTTTTGGTTTCGGTCAGGAATGTGACTTAAATTGAAATTCATAGTTGATTTTATTGAATTACCTGCAAGCAGCCATCTTAATGGCGGCAAAAATAGGGAAGAATGCTCAGAGTATTTCTGAACATAGTCATGAGATAATAAACAACAAATCGGATTATATTGACCGCTTCCTTTTAAATTTTGAGATCACATCAACCACGCTATGGTTTTGCAAAATTGATGGATTTAACTCCACAAATTTTTTCACCAATTTCGGAGCTACGGACATTGCATTTTCTAATTGCAAAATTCCTTCTTTGGTTTTACCCAATGCAAAAAGTATTGCACTTAAATAATAAACGAATATTGGTTGTTTATCCAAAATTTTAATCGCTGCACTTACTTGTTCCCTAGCCTCTTCATAATATTTACCAATGTATAAACATCTCACCAGGGCCTCCCATCCTTTTTTATTTCTTGGGCTTTGACTTACAACTGATGAAAAATAATGAATAGCATCCTTGAAAAATCCCTGCTGCACCTTGCATTCACCCATTAATAAATTATACTCAGTTTGATGCCTATGGATCTTTAAAGCTGTTTCCAGATGTTTCACTGCACCTTCCCATTCGCCTTCATTGAAATATGTGCATGCGATTTTATAATAAAGTTTACTCTCATCAGGAGAGATATGTGAAGCTTTCCTGTAGTAGAATCTTGCTTGTGCATTATTATGAAGCTTATCATAACAATAACCAAGAGCTTCATAAATCAAAGATTCAGGCTTGGTTAATTCTAAAACTTTTTGCAATACCTCGATTGCTTCTTTATATTTTTTTAGTCGTATATATGCGTCGCCCATATTGCGATAAGCATAATCAAATTTTTCATTTATTGCCACAGCATAGTGATAAGCATCTAATGCTTTTTCATACAATTTAATTCCCTGGTAAGCTGCAGCGAGGTTGAACCATGCAAGATCATTATATGGATATTCATCAATTATTTTTTGATGAAGCTTGATGCTCTCTTCATTTCTTCCTGTAAAATCCGTCCAGAAACAAATTTTATAAAGAGCTTCTTCATTATTTGGCTCTTGCTCAAGTATCAGTTTCAGGCAATCAAAAACTTTTTCAAATTCCTGGTAATCGTCATAAACGTCAGCAAGTTCAAACAAAAGAGATATTCTTTCTTCCCCTGTAGACAAGGTCAACGCTTCTTCAAGGATCTCTACCGCTTTTTCCTGTTTATCCAAGGCCAGGTAAGCATCTGTTTTTAAAATGTAAACATTGATATCGCTACTATCGAGCATGGCTGCATGATCAAGGAGAGATAAAGCCTCTCTGTATTTGTGAGTGGAAATCAAAAGATCAGCCTTACGAATGATCATTGTCGAGGAAAATGGGTATTGCTCGGCCCCCTTTTCAGCAGCTTCTAACGCACTGCTTATGTCCTCTCTTTCATCGAAATAGTCAATAAGCTTTTCAAAAGATTCTTCGTCGATATAAGACTGACTGCGGCCTTTTTTAAGATTTTCGTATCGCCTGAGGATTTCCTTTAGTTCATCGTCGTTTTTCCGGAGTGGATTTTCTTTCATGGTTCGGAGAGTTTAGTCAAGTTATGGATTTTTAAAAAAACCGGCAACTTTTAATAACTTTTTTCCTTTTTGCACGTTAAATAAATGACAAAATTGTGGATAGACGGTTTGTTTTATGAATATTTTTGTTTTTATATTTGCTAACGGATGAACTCTTACAAGACTATACTCAGGAAAATGTTAACGAGAAAACTGACAACTTTGTTTTTAGTTGGTTTATCTGTTGCAGCATTTGCAACATTAGGTGATGGTAAAGCAAAAAAGAAAAGTTCTTTACTGAATTCAAAACCCACAATCACTCCTGGTAAGTTCACTTTGAAATCAGGTTACCAATACCGCGGTAGCCAGATCATCAATCAGAAAAAAGATAATATTTCTTTTACACGTAACTCACTTGTTACTTATCAAAAAGGCAACATGACTTATATTTTGCCTGTTAAAACAGTTATTCCTGAAAAAATTAAGTTGAGTGTCGGAATACCTCAAATGAATAGGAACTAATTTTTATTGATTCTTCCCCGCAGCATTACTCTCTTCATAAGTCATAACTCTAAATCCTGTTTTAGGTAGTTCAAACTTTGTAGCCGGTACAATTCCGAAATTAACTTTTGATACTTTGTAAGTCACTTTCAAACTTCCAATAGTAGTTTCAAACTCCATAGCAAGGCCTGGTAAAGATTTGTATGCATATTCAAAATCCCTGTTGTTTGCTACAAGATCTTTGGTGAAATAAACTGTAATGGTTGTGCCATCCTTCATTGTGCCTGTTGCCTTTTGACACTTGTAGCCTGCTATATCTTTGTATTCCTCTTCATATTTAAAAACAATCCCCTCAAATTTTTTGTTAGCATCCTTCCAATTATCTGGAGTCATAGTGATCATATACTTCTGCTCACCATATTCTTTTAATACTGTTACATTTCCAGTTTTTCCGTCAACAATTGTTGATTCTACACCCAAAGAACTCACTCTTTCAAATCTCGTTTGATAACCTTTCAGGTAAACAATACTTGTAGCTCCATTGAACATATCTGCAATTGACGGATTATTATTTCCGGTATTCACAACAATGTCATAGGAAATAGTGCCTTCAGTAATTCTTTTCTGTGCATTTGTATTAAATGCAAAAAGGAAGCTTACTACTACGACTAAAAATGTAATCTTTTTCATTGGTTTAAAAGTACTAAAAAGACGTACCAAGTTAGCCAAATAGTTGTATGAGTTTGTAAAGGCTTATTAACAAATAAAGTGATTTAACAAATCAACGCTTACCTTTTGATTGCGTGTCTTTAAGCTTTTTTTGTTGCTCCTGCATTTGCTCAAAACGTTCCTGCCATTTTGATTTTGATTTTGGCTTCTTTTTATTCTCTTCCATCTTCGCCAAAATTTTATCGTGATCAATGATATATCTCTGGATCACGAACTGGAGTCCTAAAGTAATAAGGTTTGAAACTGTATAATACCAGGTAAGCGCTGCTGGTAGTCTGTTAAAGATGAATAATAAAAATACCGGGAAAATATATGGCATGTATTTTAACACCGGGTTGCTTTGATCTGGTGTCATACTCATACTATACCATGAAATAAGAAAACTGGTAAGACATGCGGTGATCGTAAACAAGCTTATGTGATTTCCATAGATAGAACTTAGCACCGGAATATTTCCGAAATCTAAGATTGAATCATATGCGGAAAGATCTTTTGCCCATAAAAAGTTTTCTCCCCGAAGCATAACATTTGAATTAAAAAAACTATACAGTGCAAAGAAGATCGGGATCTGCAACAATGCCGGAATACAACCACCCAATGGATTTACACCAGCCTCTCTAAAGAGTTTCATTTGTTCCATACTCATTGCCTGCTGATCGTTTCCATGCTTTGCTTTTAACTTTTCTATCTCCGGACGGAGCACTTTCATTTTGGCGCCACTTAAATAGCTTGTATATGTAAGTGGTGAGATCAATAGCCTGATCACAAATGTGAGCAAGAGAATTGCAATACCATAACTACCGACAAGTCTGCTGAAGAAATCAAATACGGGCAATACGATGAACTTGTTGATCGGTCTTACAAATGCATATATACCTTGACCAAGATTTACAAGCTTGCCCATTTGCTGATCGTATTTTTTTAGGATACGAAAATCACTGGGGCCATAGTAAAATGATAAAGGAACTGTAACGTCTGTCCCTTTTACCGGGTGCTGTAAAGTAGCGGTTGTTTGTACAACAGTAACAGAATCGTTTGGAGATGTCCATTCCATTTTTCCACCGGAGAACTTGTCTTTCGCCACCAATATTCCATTAAAGAAACGTTGACGCATTGCCATCCACTCTACTGGTTTATCAAACTTCACTTCACTACGACGACTGATCGTAAAATAGTCAAACTCATCATCCATCACATATCCCATCTGCGAGTTTGTTCTTTCATAAGACATATCCTTTTCCTGCTTCATAGCTTTATATTGCCATTGAAGGTTCATTGTCTCATCTGTAAAAAAAGTATTGGCTTTCGTGGCTTTGATATTAAAATCAATCATGTACTCATCTTTTTTCAAAATGAATTCATGAGTAATAGTTCTGCCTGAACTGTCTCCAAGTGTATAAGTAATAATTTGCGCAGTATCAGTTTTACTAATATTCCCCTTGGTAAAATAAAAGTCTGTAATATTGCCGCTCTGCCCTGAGTCTGATTTTATCCTATAATCAATTTTATCATAAGGTGTTGAAGCAAGACGTACATTTTTTTCAACCTGGTCTTTGAATTTCTTTAGTTCCACCCATTTAATTTGACCACCTTTATTTGTAAACCCAATTTTTATAAGATCATTTTCGAGTGTATCAATATTCTCTGTTCCACTCATCGCTCTTTGAAATTGACCAGTAATAACAGGCGTTGGAATTTGCGCAACCTCGTTAGAATCCTTTGGAGTTACAGGTGTATTTATTTTTTGTTTTGCCTGTTCTACTTTTGCAATCGAGTCATCAGTAGCTTTCTTAATTGCATCAGCGTTTGCCTTTTTCGCCTGTTCCTGGCTATTGAAATAAAAAAGACCAAAAAACAGGAGTGCCAACAACACAAAACCGATCACCGTATTACGATCAAAATTCATTTAGCTTAAAATTTTGGAGTGGGCAAAGATAGGGTAAAGCGGCGGAGTTCTGAGTTCTAAGTTCTGAGTTATGAGCCATTGAAACTCAAAACTTAAACCCTAAAACCTAGAACTTAAAACTTTTAAATTACCACATCTTTCAATTGCAAATTTTTCACCATTGGTTTGCTTTCTGCATATTCTTTGGCCGCTGCAACGAAGTGAACAAACAATGGCTGAGGATTTTCAACCGTACTTTTTAATTCAGGGTGATATTGAACACCGATAAAGAATGGATGTGAAGGAATTTCCATGATCTCCACCAAACCAGTTTGTGGATTGCGACCACTGGCGATCATTCCATTATTTTCAAATTGAGAAAGATATTTATTGTTGAATTCGTAACGATGACGGTG
>Ga0207675_100005820_pt1 | contig 11780 bp, 7 predicted proteins | sample KBSSwiS42_FD_184305 | JGI IMG/M metagenome (GOLD analysis project Ga0207675, IMG submission 184305) | Switchgrass rhizosphere microbial communities from Kellogg Biological Station, Michigan, USA - KBS Switchgrass S4-2 (SPAdes) (version 2) | ecosystem: Host-associated > Plants > Roots >...
GACGTCGAAGCCGATGCCCGATTCGTTGCCCTGGCGCAGCGGATTGACGAAGAATGGGAAGTAGAGCGCTGGCTGAATCTGCTCGGTCAAGTCCTTTTCGACGACATCACCGACCATACCGACGATGTCGATCCAGCGCGGCGCTGGGCCCTGGTAACCTGCCGCGGGAGCCGGGCGGACGCGCCGGCCGCTCGCGTCCTCGGCGCCGAGCAACTGGCGCGCAAACGTGCGGTTGGCGATGACGCCCGCGGTGTCGAGCTGCTCCTCGGTGGTGAAGTCGCGCCCCGACAGCAAGGGAATGCCGAGAGCCGCAAAGCAACCTGGGGTCACCCAGTGATGCACCACCACCTGCGGCGGGCGGCCGCTATCGCCCTCGACGGTCATGGTCTCGGTCATGCCGTCAAAGGGCAGCTCCGCCGAGAGGCACACGCCGCGAACATCGGGCATGGCGTGCACGCGATCGTACAGCAAGCGCACGATCCGGATCGCATCCGCACGCTGGCGCTCCCTTCCCTCCGGGCCGTCGCCACGGCGAACCGTGGGCGCGACGACCGGTGCGATTACTGTCCCATCGACGCGAAACCCGGGCGACGTCGCGAGCAGCGCTCGCACCGAGCGCACGAGCAGACCGGCGTTGATCAACAGGGTCACGCTCGCCGCTACCTGCACTCCGACCAGGAGCTCGCGCAGGCGACGGGCGCGCCGGCTACCCGAGCTGCGACCTTCCCCGCGCAGCGCGTCCATCGGCTGCACGCGGCGCGCGAGCAGCGCCGGAGCGAGCGTGCCGACCAGCGCCGTGATCGAGAGCAGCGCGACGAAGGCGAGGACCACGCGAGCGTCCAGCCGCGGCGGCGCGTTCGCGAGCAGATCCTGGTACTGGTTGGCGGCGCGCTCGATGAAGGCCGCGCCGAGCGTGATTCCGAGCGCGCCGCCCAGGGACACCAGGAGCAGCGCCTCCAGCACGCTCTGGCGCACCAGCGCCCAGCGGCTCGCACCGAGCGCTCCGCGCACCGCGATCTCCCTCTGCCGCACGGAGGCGCGCGTACCGAGCAGCGCTGCCAGATTGGCGCAGGCGAGCAGCAAGAACGTGACCATGGCGGTGAACAAGAGCCCGACCGAGCCGCGCCGCGCACCGAGTAGCGTGTCGCGCAGCGGCGTCAGCGCGACACCGAGCAGGGCGCCGGCGGAGTCGCGAATCTGCGCAGCCTCCGCCAGCGCGCGCAGCTTCTGCCGAGCGGTTTCGACGTCGATGCCCGGCAGCAAGCGCCCCACCGCCCGGATCCCTGGCTGGAAGCGGCCCGGGTTGGTGACGGCCGATCGTTGCGGAGACCAGATGTCGGCCCAGACGGGCATCGCCTGGTCATCGGGCAAGATGCCGACCACGGTCTTGGGGGAGCCATTGGCGATCACCGTCTTGCCGATCACCGGCGCGCCGCCGAACGCCTCTAGCCAGAAGGCGTGGCGAATCACCGCCACGTCTTCGGCGTCCGGCGCGGGACCGCGCGACGTATACAGGCGCCCGTGCTCGGGCGCACCGCCGAGCGCGTCGAAGTAGTCGAGCGAGGTGGCCATCATCGAAAACTCGTGGGCCACCTCCGTGCCCGTCAAGTGACCCGCCAGCGGGCGGCTCGCCGCGATCGAGTCGAAGAGCGAGCCCGGTGCGCGAAGATCCTCGATGAACGGCGGCGGAATGCGCTCGGGATCGCCACCGCCGCCCGCGCGCTCGATACCGAGCTGCAGCAGCTGCTCCTCGTGCGGAAACGCGAGCGGGCGCAGCATCAGCGCGCTCAGCACGGCGAACACCGCCGTCGACGCGCCGACGCCGAGCGCGATGGAGAGCGCGGCGGGGACCGAGTAGCGCGGAGCGCTCCAGAGACTGCGCGACGCAGCCCGAAGCTCCTCCCACCAGAGCAGGAGCGCGGGTTCACGTTCGGCAGGCGACCGGCGTCGCTGGAGCACGGAGGTCACGCCGACTTCGGGTATCACGGGCCCCGCTTTGTGCAAACCTCGTACCGCACCCCTGCTACGGCGCGATCGCCGCGATCCCGGCGCAAAGGAAGGCGAAAGCTCAGCCGTCGTTCCAATCGCGGGACGGCGCGCGTCTCATGGCTGGGACGCCACGCGCACCCCTCTAGCCCGGCCCCCGACGGCCTCGCAGCTCGCTCCCGCCTGGGGCTGCGCGCCATCAAGCGCCGCGCGCGACGGAAGCCGCATCCGTGGCGACGATGCCGTGCGAGTGGACGGCTCAGGCGCAGAGCGCCGGGCGCCACAGGGCACGCTCGAGCTGTGCTGCCAGCGCCGACCCCAGCGCGGGCGACGGCAGACCGGCGACCCCGTCGTGCTCCGCAGCCGGTGTACTCTGCACCTGCACGACGAGCTCACTCGCCGCAGCGGCGCGCGCGGCCTGCACGCGCCGGCGCCCTGCTGGCGACAGCCGCGACTCCGCCCAGCGCGCGACCGTCCAGGACAGCTCCGCGTGCCGCGTCTCGTCGACGGCGATGCGGCGATACACGGCGCGAATGCGCCCGTCACGCGCGTGCTGCTGCTGATACTGCGCCACGAGCGCGCCGTACGTCTCACGCACGCAGCCCTCGATCGCATTCTCGAGCGCCACGGCTTCCAGCTCCCGCAGCGACGCCGCTGGTATGCTCCAGGGCGGAGCCTGGCCACCGAAGGCTCGCGCCAGCTCGCTCACGGCGCGAGTGTGCCGCACTTCGTCCTGCGCGGCGGCGACGGCTCGCGCCACGAGCGAATGCGGCGCGCCATGCCGCTCGAGCTCGCGCGCAAGCCGCAAGAACGCCGGCACGGACGCGGCTTCGAGCGCAGCCGAATGCGCGAAGAACGCGCCCAGCGAGGCGCGCAGGTCCCCCGCCGACTGGCGCAGCCCCTCGGGGCGACGACCGACGACGCAGTACGGAGTCGGCGCCCGCTCCACAAAGCGGTCGAGCGTCGACAGCGTACCGTCGGCGCCGACATGCAACAGGTGCCGTGTGCGCCCGTCGCAGCCCTCGTAGGTGAACGCCAGGACCTCGCTGCCGTCTGCCACCGCGCGAGCACCGCTCGCTTCACAGAGCAGCGAATAGTTCTGGCTCGCCACCCACAGCTGCGCGTCGCCGAGCGTATCGATGGCGCCGAGAAATGTCTCGAGCTCCGCCACCGTGCCCACGCGCAGCACCTCGTCGCCGCGCGTGGCGCGCAAGTGGTACTCGGAGTACGCCTGCAAGAGAAACCCGAGCATGAAACCGGGCTCCCGGGGCAGGGCCGCGAGGCGGCGTGCGCAGGCACCAGGGTCAGTGGCCCTGCTGCACGGGACGCCCGTGCGCCGGATCATGCTGTAGGCCCACAGCTCGATGGCATCCACGGGCAGCGCCGGCTGAAGATCGTCGATGTACGACGCCCCCTCGGCATCACACGCGGTCGGGACAAAGCCCGGCTCGTCCGCAAACGTGCCACTTGCTGAATCCGTCCGCAAATAGCCGCGGTCCGCCCCGCCATCGTCCGCGGCCGGCTCCACCTTCGAACCGCAAGCAGCGAGCGCGAGCCCCGAGAGCCCCACCCCCGCCGCCTGCAGCGCCTGCCGAAATACGGCGCTCAGAGACGACGGCGACGCCTCTCGCGCTCCGGTGACGAGGTGTTTCATTGCGACACCGCCACTCTAGCAGAGCCCGCAGCAGCCTGCAGTGCGCGTATTTCCGTATTTTTTCCGGAGGTTGGTCTGGGGACAGCGGGCTTTGCGACGCACTGCTCGGCATAAAGCCCGCTTGCCCCAAACATCCGCGCCGCAGGGGCACCGCACGAACGCCACCAGACGCCGCGCCAGCGGCGCCGCCGGGCGAGAGCGTTGACTGGCTAGCCGCGCTTGCTTTTTTGCGAGACACGAGCGCGCGTGAGCAGATCGCGAAACGCGCGCTGCGCCGCGTCCTCGTGCGTACGATCGTGCCAGAGCACGTTGATCGTGAACGCGAGCGGCGGAAGCGGCGTGGCGAGCTTGCGCACTCCCAGACGCGGACCGAGCACGGCGACGACGCTGGCCGGCAGTGACGCGACGTGATCGGTGCCCGCAACGACAGCTGCCGCAGCGGTGAAGGTCGGAACGACCACCGCGATATTCCGGACGACTCCGAGCTTCGCGTAGCTGGCGGCAAGGGGACGGCTCCCCCTGCCCGGCGCGACCTCGACGTCGACGTGCCGCAGCGTCTCGAGCACGGCCTTTGACACCTTCGTACCGGCGTGCGGGTGGCCGGCGCGCGCCACGAGCACCAGGCTCTCCTCGTACAGCGGTTGCACATGAATCCCGGGACCTTTCTCGCCCACGCCGATCACGACGTCGACCTCCGTCCCGGAGAGACCACCCGATGAAAACAGCGTGTCGATGCCGACGACGCGCAAGCGGGCTCGGGGCATCTCGACGGCGAGCAACGCGACCACCGGCGGAAGCGACACGAGCTGCCCGGCATCGGCGACGGCGAGCGTGAACGTGCGATCGCTCGTCGCGGGATCGAACTCGCTGCCGTGGATCGCTTGCTGCAGGTCGCCGAGCGCGCGCGCGAGCAGCGGCCCGAGCGCGGCCGCGCGCGGAGTCGGGACGATGCCGCGACCGCTGCGGATGACGAGCGGATCGTCGAGCGCGGCGCGCATGCGCGCGAGCGCGTTGCTGACGGCAGAGGGCGTCACGTGCAGGCGACGCGCTGCACGTGCGACGCTCCGCTCCTGGAGCACGGTGTCGAGCACGAGGAGCAGGTTCAAATCGAGGGAAGATAACCTCACAGCTGGTGAGGATACAGATCACGAACCATCACTGGCAAAAAATGGTAGCGCGCCTATGCTGTCCCAGATGCCGCCCCTGATTGGTCGACCATTGCGCGTCCTGTACGTGCTGGCCGCGCTCGCGGCCTGTTCCTGCCAGACCCCCGCCACGCCCCCCCGGAGCTTCGCCATGCCAGACACCACAGCCAGAGAGAACGAGACCATCATCCGGACGCTGTTCGAGGACTGCTTCAACCGGGGCAAGCTCGAGCTGCTCGAGCAGCTCGTCTCGCCCGACTACCTCCCCGACTACGTGGGCGCCCGCGGCGCGCGTGGCCTCGAGGGCTTCAAGTTCATCGTCGGACTCCGTGCTGCATTCCCGGACATCCACTACAGCGTGGACGACATCTTCGCGGTGCACGAGCGTGTCGCGATCCGGTGGCACTGGACGGGCACACACCAGGGCGAGTTTCGCGGCATCGCTGCCAGCCAGAAGTCGGTTTCCACGACGGGCAGCGGGATCTTCCGGCTTCGCGAGCACAAGATCGTGGGCGCGTCGCTGGAGACCGATCGCCTCGGCTTTCTCCAGCAGCTAGGCGTCGTGGCGCCCGACGAAAAGCTGCTGCCACCGCCGCGCTGAGGTGAGCTCGCGGGGTCCACAGCGAGTCAGGTGCTGGCGCGAAACACGCCGCGAGCCTTGACCAGCTGCGCGGCGAAGAACGGGGCGTCTTCGGAGTCCGCCACATTCTCCAGCGCTTCCACGATGCGAGCGAACTCGCCCTCGGCTCCAGGGTCTCCGCGCAGGACTCCGACCAGTGCGGCGTAACCGGCATTCATCTGCGCGGCGTCCGCATTTTGCGCGGCGCGAGCTAGCTCGCTGGCCTGCGAAAACTCTGCGTGCGCCGCGTGGTAGTCAGCGCGCGCGAGCCACTGAGCGCCGAGCAGCCAATGCGAGTTGGAGTGCGGCAAGGGCCCGAGCTCGAGCTCGCGCACGAGGCGCAGGTTCAGCCGCGCGGCATCGAGACCAGCATCCAGATCCGACGCCGTGCAGACGATGCCCTCGTCTCCCCAGCCCGGCCAGGTATCGGCGGCCAGATTGTATGCCTGCGCCTTGGCCCGTTGCCGCAGGGTGCGGTGCAGGATCGCGTCTCCGCCAGGATGGCAGAGACAAAACTGAATGCCAGCCCGCCGGATGGCTACCGACCGCGCGAGGCTCTTTTGCGCGTACAAGCGCCTTGCCAGCTCGACGAACACGTTCGCTGCGCGCTCCGCATCCGGCTCCAGATACAGCTTCTCGACGACCACGAAAGAATCACCCGCTGCGATCAGAGCGAGCAACTCGTCCACCAGCGCGGCATCGCCATTACTCATCGGAAACTCCCTCCGCCCGATTCTACTCGAAGCACATACCCCACTCCAGACGGCCAGGGGGTCGCAATCCGCGACGGTGGCGCCACGGCCCAAGCTGCTGGCGCAAAGCGGTCGCCGGTCCGGAACGCATGCGTTCCAGGGCCGGGGTTGAAGCTGCAGCCGTTGCGGTCGTAGACCAAGCGCAGGGCGCACATGCAACGAGTGAACGACCCGACAAAGCAACAGAGCGCCGCCGTTCTCTCGGCGCCTGGACCGGCCGTGAGCGAACGTTCTCCGGCGCGCTGGCTCAAGCGGCTCGGCGCAGCCGGGTTTGCGTTCTTCCTGTTCAAGGGCCTGGTCTGGCTGACGCTGGCCGTCCTCGCCTACCTGGCCGCCGAGCGCTGACGGCGCCCGAGGGGGCTGCCGCAAACTTCCTGGGAAGGCGACACGAAACGGCGTAGCACGTCATCTGGGGTGACATGCGCAGACTCGTCAACACCTTGCCGCTCTGCCTGCTGGGCGTCAGCCTCGGTCTTCGAGCCACGCCTGGCTCGGCGCGAGCGCCAGAGGTCCCGGCTGCCGAGGCCCGAGCACTGGAGGTCGATGCTCCGCCTCCAGCGACGGAACGGGAAAGAGAAGCCGAGGCTCTGGTCGAGCAGGCTCGCGAGCTCTTTCGTGAGGCGAGGTTCCAGGAGGCATTGCCGCTGCTCGAGCGTGCCTATGAGCTGTCCCGAGCGCCTCGCTATCTGTTCAACCTGGGCGCGGTACATCACAAGCTGTCGCAGTGTGAGCCCGCGCGCGAATACTACGAGCGCTACCTGGCGGAGGATCCCCGAGGCAGCGCGCGCAGCGCGGCGAGCTGGGCGCTGCAAGAGCTGTACGCCCACTGCCCCGGCGCTCGCTCGCCCGCGAATCCGGCGCCTGCGAGCGCTCCCGAGTCCGTTCAGCCGACGAGGTACCGGCCACGTCCGAGCGCGCGGCGCAGGTGGACGCAGCGCAACGAAAGAGCGGCTCTGCAGCGGTCCCCCGCGATCGCAGCGCGCTGCCGAGCCCGCGCGCACTGGTCTTGCTGGGCACCGGAGCAGCGCTGGGGGTTGCCGCGCTGGTGTCCTCGGGCCTGCAGAGTCGGGCGCAACACGACGTCGACGCTCTGCGCGCACGCGCCGTCCAGGGGGATGAGACCTGGGACAGCTATGAAGCCGATCGCGCGTCGCGGAGCGAGGATGCGCACACGTACCGCCGCATGTCGATCCTGCTGGGAGTCGGCTTCGGGGTACTGGCAGGGACCGGCACTGCGTTCTGGATCCTGGACTCGTCGTCCGACAGCTCACTGGACGTGTCGATCACCACGCCCGGCGTCAGCTACCGCGGTCGTTTCTGATCAGCGAAGCAAGAAATCTGGTGCGCGCTCCGGCTTCCACTGCTCGGGCAGTGGCTTGTCAGGCGGCTGCGGCTCGGGGGTCGCGGCGGGGCGAGAGCCGAGCTCGGCGGCGAGCTCGCGCTCACCGGAACCATCAGCAGCGGGTTCGCGCGCAGGCTCGCGTGCATTCGCAGGCTCTGACTCTGCCGCTGGGACCGGGGCTGGCGCACTCGCTGGACCCTGCCTGCGCCGTGCGACCATCTCGGGACGGGAGGGCGACGCGGCGGGCAGCGGCGCAGCAGGCTGCGTCGCCGGGATCGGCGGCAGGCGCTTGCCGCCGGGCGGAGCTGCCGGCGCTGGGAGCAGGTTCGGCAGTTTATCCTCATCCGCTGTCCGCTGCTGCTCGGCTGGAGGCTCCGCGGCGCGACCGCTCCCCGGCGCGGCGGGGGCCGCGCTCGGCGCTGCCGCGGCCGGCGTCGAGGCTCGGCCGGAGGCAGCGCCGTCTTGCCGCAGCGAATGGCCGAGAGCCGCCAGCGAGGCCAGCGCGCCCGCCAGCAGCGCCGACGCGAGCGCGATGCGGCCCCGGCGGGAGAGCATTCGGGGCGCCCGCCCCGCCTGCCGACGCATGCAACGCTCGAGCTCGCTCAGCGCGCTCTCGACGCTGGGAAAGCGCCCGCGCGGTTGGCGGCTCAGACAGGTGAGCACGAAGTCATCGAGGGCCCCGCCGATGCCGGGGCGCAGGCTGCTAGGCGGCGCGGGCCGGTTTTTCAGCTGCTTCAGCATGATCGAGGTGGGGCTCTCGCCTTCGAACGGCATGCGGCGCGTCAGCATCTCGAAGAACACCACACCGAACGCATACACGTCCGAGGCGGGCCCCAGGGTGGCCTGACACTCCAGCTGCTCGGGTGACATGTAGCCGACGCTGCCCGCCAGCTGCCGTTCGCTGGTACGCAGCCGCAGCTCCTTCTCGAACGCCCGCGACAAGCTGAAATCCATGACCACGGCTTGCGCCGGTGCCGCGCCGCTGCGCAGCATCACGTTGTGGCTCTTGAAATCTAGGTGCAACACGCCGGCAGCGTGAATGGCGCCCAGACCCTGCAGCAACTGCACGGCGATGGCACACGCTTCTGCAATCGTCAACTCGCTGGCGAGCAGGCGCTCTTTCAGCGTTTCTCCATCCACGAACTCCATGGCGAGAAAACGCATCGGCCGCTGGTCTTTCTCCCGATGCTCGTGCAGATCGTAGATCCTGCAAACATGGGGATGCGCCACCCGGCGAGCGAGGTTGACCTCCCGGCTCTGCCGATCGTGCGCCTCCGCGCTCTCCGCCGTCGTGCCGAGCAGCGTTTTCAAGGCGACGCGGCTACCCACGACACGATCGAACGCTTCATATACCTCCCCCATGCCGCCGCGCTGCACGAAACGCAGGATGTCGAAGCGCTGGGCCAAGCGCTGGCCCTGCGCGAAGGTCATCCAGCGAAAGCCCCCCTCCATGAAGGCAGCCAGCCGCTGGCTGGACTTCTCCGTGTCGGCGCGGCTCGTTTCACCCAGGTGCGTTGCCAGCAACAGCAGGCCACGACAGTGCTCGCAAGAGTCCAGGTGCTGGTGAATGTGCTGGCGCTCCGCCGCCGTCGTTTCCCCGCTCTGAAACGCGACGATGACATCTTCGGAGAGGCAGGTTTGCCAGTCTTGCACGTTCGATCGCTGAGTGGTCATGTCGGCGGCCGGTGTGTCAAAGCTAGCAAAGCACCAAAGGATCGGGCCGCTCGCAGCGGCTGCCGGTTCCCCTTTATCATCCAACGTACACAGCTCGGCGAGTATTGTAATCGGATGTCGATTGCAGGCTAGCTCGCGCGTTGGGCAAAACCTGAGCGACAAAGGCAGCGAGCGATCGTCTGAGGGGGTAGGCATGTCTGCGCGGAGGCGGGGGAGCAAGTTTGCTTGCGTCGTACTGGCAGCAGTAATTTCAGGTTGCGCTGTTCACGACGTGCCCGAGGGTACGAAGGACTGCGACTTCCGCTGCAACGCGACGTGCCCGCCAGGTTTCCTGTGTGACGCGGGCTACTGCGTACGGCCGGGTTTCGCGGGGACCTGTGGCCCACCGGCGTCAGGCCCTGACCCGGGCAAGCGCAATCCACCCCCGGAGCCGCCGGGTTGTCCACGCGGCAGAGGCACGCTGGCGCTCGCCAAAGTGGAACCCATTCGGGCCTGCGTGGGCCAGCAGGTGGACGTGGCATTGGAGGTGAGTGGCGGTGAACGCCCATTCGATTGGTTCTCGGAACCGGCAATACCCGGGTTGATGCTCGAGACGGATGCATCGTCGCGAGCTCGTTTGCGCGGCAGCCTCCGCGTCGCCGCTACGTACCAGCTGACGGTGGGGGTCCGGAGCGGCGACAGCTGCACGAATTTCCAGGTACCCATCGAGGTCTCCGCAACACCCGAAATCACCAGCGTGTTTCCCGACGCGTGCGTGGGTCAACCCTTCGAGCTCGAGCTGTCGGCGATCGGGGGTGATGCCGGAAGTTACGAGTGGCTGGTCGAGGGGGTGCCGGAGCTGCGTCTGAACGGCGCGCACCTCTCCGGCGTCGCGCCCGCCGAAGCCGGCACGCGCGACGTGCACTTGTCTCTGCGGGACGCGCGTTGCCCCGCACCCGGCAACGAGCCGGTGCGCCGAGATCTCAGCTGGACGGTGAAAGGTCCTGGAAAGTGCCCTCAAATCGTCACGACGGCACTGCCACCGCCCTGCGAAGGCATCGCGTACTCCGAGCCTCTGGTCGCCAGCGACGGGTCCGGGTCGGGCTACGTCTGGACCGAGCTGAACGGGTCGTTGCCGGACGGGCTCGCGTTCGACGCGGCTCGAGGTCTCGTTCACGGCACGCCGACCGGCGTGTCACGTGCAGGTTCCCTAGATGTCTTGCTGACCGACTCGGCGGGGCAGCAAGCCGTCACGAAGCTGGACTTGTCGTTGCGAAGCGACTGTTGGCTCGCGTTCGTCGCTGACGAACCCGCCCGCCTGCATGTGCGGGACGTGTTCCTTGCGACCGACGACGTGAGCCTACCGCGGAGCTTGCCGGAGGGAGAAGCCGTGCGCGACCTGAAGTTCTCTCCCGACGGCGCCTGGATCGCGTTTCGAGCGGGTCCTGCGGGGCAGGAGCGGTTGTATCTGTATCCCGCCAGGGGCGCGCGCCCGGCCGATGCCATCGCCATTCCGTTCGCGTGCCCGAGCGCGGCCTGCGCGGTGCTCGACTACGTGTGGTCGGGCAGCTCCACGAGCGTTGCCGTGGTGCTGAGCGGCCCCACCCCCGAACAAGACGCCGTGAGCGGCGTGAGCGTGGCGGCGCTCTCGGCGCCGTGGCCCGTTGCGAGCTCGGTCACCTTCAGTGGTGTCAGCATCGATCTCACTTACCTGCGTGACCTGATCTGGATTCCGGAGGGACGCTTTGCCTTCGTCGGGCGAAGCGGCGACTCGTTCGCGACGGAGGCCGTCTATTCAGCTCCCGAGGGCCTTGCTTCCGGCCCGCTCGCGGAAACCGCGCTCGACAACCAGTTGCGGCTGCGCGCCACCCGCGAGGGCTGGGTGGCCACGAGCGCGTTCTCCTACAACGTCACGGCCAGGACCGGCTCGAACAGCGTGACGTATGGGACCGCATGGATTTCTCCGAGTGGTGTGTACGCGGCGACGACGGACGACCGCGTACTATCGTTGAATGCTCTGTCAGCGCAAGCGCCACTCGTCGCGTTGCCCGACGCGTGTGGTGTGATCGCGGCATGGGGCGCGACTCCAGACGGGACCGAGCGGATAGTCTGCAGCGAGGGCTCGCTGCTCTCTCCGAATGGAGAAAATCTCGGCGTCTTCGACTATCACCCGGGGCGAGATGCATTCGAACCGGCGCTCGGCCGCCGCCTTCCGCTCAATGGCAGCTATATCCCTGGCGCTCTCGCCAACACGCGCCGGATGTTCTCGCCCACCGGCGACTGGTTGCTGCTCGAGGCCCGCGCGGAGACTGTCGTTCTCGCGCGTGTACCCGCAGGCACGACGAGCTTGCCACCTCCCGTCGATGAGGTGAGTGTCCCTGGCGCGGCCGAGGTCCAATTCAGGCCAGATGGTCGCGCGCTCTTGATCTACGATCAGTATGGTCTGCGTAGCTGGCCCATTCCTTACGGGATTGGCGCTGCTTCCCTGTCCTCGGACGCAGCGGATCACCTCGTACCGCCGCCCGCGCTGTTCACCTGCGAGGAAGAGTTCTGGGCTTCCCCCGACAACTGGTGCGGTGCGCCGCGGACACTGAGCCACTTTGGTGTGAGCAGCGACTCGACGAGCGTG
>Ga0207675_100005822_pt1 | contig 11779 bp, 7 predicted proteins | sample KBSSwiS42_FD_184305 | JGI IMG/M metagenome (GOLD analysis project Ga0207675, IMG submission 184305) | Switchgrass rhizosphere microbial communities from Kellogg Biological Station, Michigan, USA - KBS Switchgrass S4-2 (SPAdes) (version 2) | ecosystem: Host-associated > Plants > Roots >...
TGGAACACCCAGATCGGGGAGGGTGGGGTGCGGCTGTCCGGGGGGCAGCGGCGGCGGGTCGCGCTAGCCCGGGCGATCCTCCGGGACGCCTCGGTGCTGCTGCTGGACGAACCCACCAGCGGGCTCGACGCGGCCTCCGAGCAGGCGGCGCTCGACGCCCTCGACCTGGCCGCCGAGGGGCGGACGGTGCTGTCGGTGTCGCACCATCTCAACATGGCCGACCGGGCCGACCGGGTGGTGGTCCTCGACGGCGGCCGGGTGGTCGAGCAGGGCCCTCCCGGCGAGCTGCTGGCCGCCGGCGGTGCCTATGCGCGGCTCTGGGCCCTCCAGCATCCCAGGGAGCTCTCGTTGACCGGCAACTCCGGAGAGGGGGTGAGCTCATGAGCAGAGGACGTGGACGCGGTCGTCGCGTCCGAGGCGGCCACAAGGTGTTCTCGCACCGCGGTGGCCACAGCGCCTCGTCGATGTCCAAGTCGCGGTCCCGCACACGCACGCGGACCCGCACCCGAGGCTGAGGGTCCGGGGGGCGGTGCTGGCGACCGCCCCCCCGCCTCCGACAAGGAGCCTTGTGATGGAACCAGAGCCGTCCTGGAACTGGTCGCCCGGCCACGAGCTGGCGCCGGGGCTGCTGGCCTGGGCGCTGCTCGGCGACGGCCGGCGCTGCGAGACCTGGCTGGCCTGGGACCTCGGCCGCTGGTGCCCGGTTGCGGTGAAGCTGCCCAGGCCGGGTGCCGGACCGGCCCGGGCCGTGGCCAGCCTGGCCCAGGAGGCGCAGGTCGCGGGGTCGGTCGCCCACCCCGGGATCCGGCGGCTGCTCGAGTCCCGCCTCGACCAGCCCCTGCCCCATCTCGTCTTCGAGTACGTCGAGGGGCCGACCCTGGACGACGCCCTGGCCACCGACGGGCCGTTCCACCCGGTGGATGTGCTGCTGACCGGAATGCAGCTCGCCGCCGCCCTCGGCCACCTCCACGACCGGGGCCTGGCCCACCTGGACGTCAAGCCGGGCAACGTGGTGCTGCGCGAAGGGCGGCCGGTGCTGATCGACCTCGGCCTGGCCCGGGCCGTTGGCGAGACTCCGGCGGGCCGGCACCGGCGCGGCTCCCCGCCCTGGATGGCCCCCGAACAGGTCCGCCGCCTTCCGGCCAGCCCGGGCATGGACCTGTTCGCGCTCGGGGCGGTCCTGTTCGAGCTGGCCACCGGGACCCAGGCCTTCGAGCCGCGCGACCACGGGCCGTCCGAGCGCCGCTGGCCCCAGCTGGCCGGCCCGCCACCCCCTCCCAGCAGCCGCAACCGCGAGGTGCCGGCAACCCTCGACCGGGCCGTCGCCGCCCTCCTGGCCCCCGACCCGGCCGACCGTCCGACAGCCGCCGGCCAGGTGCTCGCCCTGCTCGCCGAGGCAATGCCGGCCGACCCCGCCGAGGAGGACAGGCTGTGGCCTATCTGGGCTACCGGACGGCTCGGAACCTGGCAAGCGTCCACCATCGGGCGTCCCCCGCTCGCTTCACGACCTGCGTAGGCCTTGCGGGTGGCGCACAGATCCTCCTTGTCAGGATGGTTGCGCCGGGAAAGACTTCGTCTCGCCCAGGGACCCAGCTCCCGGGGCAGGCCCTCGTGGGAGTCAGGGGGGGCCGCGGGCGGGTGCACGCGCTCACCCGGCGCCGGGCTCCCACGGGGGCGCTGAACTTCCAGCGCCCGGCTGACCCTCACCGCTCGCAGTGGTAGCGTGCTTCCATGATTGGGCGCATTGTGATTGAGGACATTCGTCCCCAGGTCGACTGCGGGCAGTTCACCGCCCGGGCGGTCGCCGGCGAGACGGTCCCGGTCGAGGCGACCATCTTCCGCGACGGCCACAACGAGGTCGTGGCCGCGGCCGTCCGCCTGACCGGGCCGGACGACCGGCGGGGCCAGCTCATCCCCCTGACCGAGGTCAACCACGGCCTCCACCAGTGGCGGGGTGAGATCACCCTGCCCCGCTCCGGCGCCTGGTCGATGGTGATCGAGGCCTGGACCGACGAGGTCGCCACCTGGCGCATCGGCACCCAGAAGAAGCTCGACGCCGGCCGCGACATCACCCTGGAGCTCGAGGAGGGGGCCCGCCTGCTGGAGGCGGCCGTCGCCTGGGTGCCGGCGACCGGCCGGGAGGTGCTCACCGCCGCCGCCGCCGGCCTCCGCAACGAGGGCGCCGACCAGGCCGAGCGGCTGGCCTCGGCGTTCGACTCGACCCTGGTCGAGCTGCTGGAGCGCCACCCGCCCAAGGACGTCACCCGCTCCAAGCGCCTCGGCATCTGGGTCGACCGCCCGCGCGCCCTGTACGGCTCCTGGTACGAGTTCTTCCCCCGCTCCGAGGGGGCGACGGCCACCACCAGCGGCACCTTCAAGCAGGCGGCCGAGCGGCTCCCGGCCATCGCCGCCATGGGCTTCGACGTGGTCTACCTGCCCCCGATCCACCCCATCGGCCAGACCCACCGCAAGGGTCCGAACAACACCCTGGACCCGGGCCCCGACGACCCGGGGAGCCCGTGGGCGATCGGCTCGGAGGCCGGCGGCCACGACGCCATCCACCCCGACCTCGGCACCATCGACGACTTCGACGCCTTCGTGGCCAGGGCAGGCGAGCTGGGCATGGAGCTCGCCCTCGACTACGCCCTGCAGTGCTCGCCCGACCACCCCTGGGTCAGGGACCACCCGGACTGGTTCCGGATCCGGCCCGACGGCTCGATCGCCTACGCCGAGAACCCGCCCAAGGTCTACCAGGACATCTACCCGCTGAACTTCGACAGCCCCGACGCCGAGAACCTGTACGCGGCCTGCAAGGGGGTGCTCGACCACTGGATCGCCCACGGGGTGCGGATCTTCCGGGTCGACAACCCCCACACCAAGCCGGTCCGGTTCTGGGAATGGCTGATCGCGGCCGTCAAGGCCGAGCACCCGGACGTGCTGTTCCTGGCCGAGGCGTTCACCCGCCCGCCGATGATGCGGGTCCTGGGCAAGATCGGCTTCACCCAGTCCTACACGTACTTCACCTGGCGCAACGGCAAGGCCGAGATGGAGGAGTACTGCAACGAGCTCGCCCACTCGCCCTCGGCCGAGTACATGCGGCCCAACTTCTTCGTCAACACCCCCGACATCCTCCACGCCTACCTCCAGTACGGGGGGCCGGCGGCGTTCAAGATCCGGGCCGTGCTGGCGTCGATGCTGTCGCCGGCGTGGGGCGTCTACTCCGGCTACGAGCTCTATGAGCACCAGGCGGTGCGGCCCGGCTCCGAGGAATACCTGGACTCCGAGAAGTACCAGTACCGGCCCCGGATCTGGACGCAGCCGTCGCTGGCCGGCTACCTGACCCGGCTCAACGAGGTCCGGCGGGCCCACCCGGCCCTGCACCGGCTGCGCAACCTCCGCTTCCACCTGGTCGACTCGCCCGACATCATCGCCTTCTCCAAGCAGACCGCCGACGACGCGGTGCTCGTGCTGGTCAACCTGAACCCGCACGAGACCCGCGACACCTTCGTCCACCTGTGGATGCCGGCCGTCGGCCTCGACTGGGACACCGGCCCCTTCGAGGTCCACGACGAGATCACCGGCCAGACCTGGACCTGGCACGGGTCCTCCAACTGGGTCCGTCTCGACCCGCACTGGGAACCGGCCCACGTGCTCCACGTCCGATCCAGGTAGCTCGCCGTGACGGAGTTGGAGACGGCCCTCGCCGAGTTCCTGCCAACCCAGCGCTGGTTCGCGGGAAAGGGACGGGTCGTGGCCGAGGTCCGGGTCGAGAGCTCGGTGCCGCTGCGCACCGCCCTGCCCAGCCTGTCCGCGGTGGTCGCGGCCGTCGCCTACGCCGACGGCGGGGTCGAGCGCTACCACGTGCCGGTCGGTCACGACCGGGGCCTTGAGGCCAGGCAGCTCACCGACCGCGCCTCCGACGCCGTCATCTACGAGACCGAGGGCCCCAAGGGCGGCCCGATCTACGACGCCGCCCGCGACGAGCGGCTCGGGGGCGTCTACCTCGACCTGCTCTCGCGGGCCGCGAACGTCGAGGAGCTGCGCTTCTACCGCATGCCGGAGTGGACCGAGACGCTGCGCGGGCCGGGCCGGCTGCTCGCGGCCGAGCAGTCCAACTCCTCGCTGGTGTTCGGCAACCGGCTCATCCTCAAGCTGTTCCGGCTGCTCGAGCCGGGCGAGAACCCGGAGCTGGAGGTGACGAGGGCGCTGGCCGGGGCTGGGTTCTCGGCCTGCCCGGCGCCGCTCGGCTGGATCGAGGGGCTGGGCTCGACCCTGGGCATCCTCCAGCCGTACTACGCCGGCAGCGTCGACGGCTGGAAGCTGGCCACCGAGCGGGTCGCCGACCACTACGAGTCGAAGGACGGCGAGCCCGGCAACTTCGCCGAGGACGCCGCCGCTCTCGGCCGGCTCACCGCCGAGCTGCACGGGGCCATGGCCACCGCCCTGCCCAAGGTGGCCGAGGGCCAGCCCGACCTGGGCCGGCTCAGCGGCCGCCTGCTCGGCCAGCTCACCCAGGTGGTGGCGCTGGTCCCCGAGCTGGCCGACCAGCGCGAGGCCATCGAGGAGGTCTACACCAAGGCCGAGGCGGCCGGCGGCGGCAGCCGCCACCTCCAGCGGATCCACGGCGACTACCACCTCGGCCAGGTACTGAAGGTACCGGAGGGGTCCGGGGAACCCCGGGGGGGTGCCCCGGTGGATCGGGGCCAGTGGGTGGTGATCGACTTCGAGGGGGAGCCGGCCCGGCCCCTGGAGGAGCGGCGGCGGCTGGCCAGCCCGCTCCAGGACGTGGCCGGGATGCTGCGCTCCTTCGACTACGCCGCCTTCCAGCCGCTGGTCCTCGGCGAGGACCCCGAGACGCCGGGCCCGACCCGCGACGAGCTGGCCCGGTTCGAGGGGCCGGCCGCGGCCTGGATCGAGGCCAACCGCAAGGCCTTCCTCGACGGCTACCTGACCAGGGCCGGCGACAGCGGCCAGGCCCTCGGCGGCGACCACGAGCTGCTGCTGGGGGCGTTTGAGCTCGACAAGGCAGTGTATGAAGTGATGTACGAGGCCAGACACCGGCCGCCGTGGCTCCAGATCCCCCTCGGCGGCATCCGACGTCTGCTGGGAGCGAGCCCATGACGAGGGACGAGGTCGAGCGGCTGGTCCGCGGAGAGCACCACGAGCCACATCGCCTGCTCGGGGCCCACACCGAGGACGGCCGGGTGGTCATCCGGGTGTTCCGCCCCGACGCCACCGGGGTGGTGGCCCTGGTCGGGCCGGAGGGCAAACCCGAGCGGGTCAAGCTCGACCAGGTGCACGACGCCGGCCTGTTCGAGGGGACGCTTGACGGCACCACCCCGCCCTCGGCCTACCGGCTGGAGGTCAGCTATGCCTCGGGCGGCTTCGTCATCGACGACCCCTACCGCTTCTGGCCGACCATCGGCGAGCTCGACCAGTACCTGCTGGGCGAGGGCCGGCACGAGCGGCTGTGGCAGAAGCTGGGCGCCCACGAGATGACCGTCGACGGCGTGGCCGGGACCGCGTTCGCCGTCTGGGCGCCCAACGCCCGCGCCATCCGGGTGGTCGGCGACTTCAACTCCTGGGACGGCCGGCTGCACCCGATGCGGGCCCTCGGCTCCTCGGGGATCTGGGAGCTGTTCGTGCCCGGGGTGGCCGCCGGGGCCAGGTACAAGTACGAGCTGGTCACCCCCTCGGGGGCGCTCACCCTCAAGGCCGACCCGATCGCCTTCGCGGCCGAGCTCCCGCCCAAGACGGCCTCGGTCGTCTACACCTCGGCCTACACCTGGGAGGACGCCGCCTGGATGGCCGACCGGGACCGGCGCGAACGGCTGAGCGAGCCGATGTCGATCTACGAGATCCACCTCGGCTCCTGGCGCCAGGGCCTGTCGTACCGGGAGCTGGCCGACCAGCTGCCCGACTACCTGGTCGACCTCGGCTTCACCCACGTGGAGTTCATGCCGGTGGCCGAGCACCCCTACGCCCCGTCCTGGGGCTACCAGGTGTCGGCCTATTACGCGCCGACGGCCCGCTTCGGCACCCCCGACGACCTGCGCTACCTGATCGACCGGCTGCACCAGCGGGGGATCGGGGTGCTGGTCGACTGGGTCCCGGCCCACTTCCCCAAGGACGCTTTCGCCCTGGCCCGGTTCGACGGCACCGCCCTGTACGAGCACGAGGACCCGCGCCGGGGCGAGCACCCCGACTGGGGCTCGCTGGTGTTCAACTTCGGCCGCAACGAGGTGCGCAACTTCCTCACCGCCAACGCCCTGTACTGGCTGGAGGAGTTCCACGTGGACGGCCTGCGGGTGGACGCGGTCGCCTCCATGCTCTACCTGGACTACTCCCGCGACGAAGGCGAATGGGTGCCCAACGAGTACGGCGGCAACGAGGACCTGGACGCGGTCCGGTTCCTCAAGGACTTCAACACCGTCTCCTACCGGGAGCACCCGGGGGCGATGACGGTGGCCGAGGAGTCGACCGCCTGGCCGAGCGTCTCACGCCCTGTGTACCTGGGCGGCCTGGGCTTCGGCTTCAAATGGAACATGGGCTGGATGCACGACAGCCTCCAGTACATCTCCAAGGACCCGATCTACCGCCGCTTCCACCACCACCAGCTGACCTTCTCGCTCATCTACGCCTTCAGCGAGAACTTCATCCTGCCCATCAGCCACGACGAGGTCGTCCACGGCAAGGGCTCGCTGCTGGGCAAGATGCCCGGCGACACCTGGCGGCGGTTCGCCAACCTGCGCTCCTACCTGGCCTTCATGTGGGCTCACCCGGGCAAGCAGCTGCTGTTCATGGGCTGCGAGCTCGGCCAGGAGGCCGAGTGGTCGCACGAGCGCTCGATCGACTGGGAGTCCCTGGCCGACCCCAACCACAAGGGCGTGCAGACCCTGGTCGGCGACCTCAACCGGGTCTACCGCGAGCAGGCGGCCCTGTGGGAGCAGGACAGCAAGCCGGACGGGTTCTCCTGGATCGACCCCAACGACGTCGACGACAACGCCCTCAGCTTCATCCGCTGGGCGGCCGACGGCCGGCCGCTGGTGTGCCTCTGCAACTTCTCGCCGGTGCCGCGCAGCGAGTACCGGATCGGCCTGCCGACGGTCGGGCGCTGGGTCGAGGTGCTCAACACCGACTCGCAGTCCTACAACGGCACCAACGTCGGCAACATGGGCGTGGTCGAGGCCGAGGCGATCGAGTGGGACGGCCAGCCGGCCTCGGCCCGGGTGACGTTGCCGCCGCTGGCCACCGTGTGGCTCGCTCCGGAGTGACCCTGGGGCCCCGGCTGCTCGAGGGGGGCGCCGAGCTCGGGGTGTGGGCGCCCAGGGTGCGCTCGCTGGCCGTGCGGGTCGGCGGCCGGACGGTGCCGATGGAGCGCGAGGACCGGGGCGTCTGGCGTGTGAGCGTCGAGGGGGCGGCCGCCGGCGACGACTACCTGCTGGTCCTCGACGGCGAGCGGGAGCGGCCCGACCCGCGCTCGCGGTTCCAGCCCCACGGGGTCCACGGCCCGTCGCGGCTGGTCGACCTGGGCCCGCCGCCGGCCCCGTTCGCCGTCCCGGCCCTCAAGGACCTGGTCTTCTACGAGCTGCACTGCGGCACCTTCACCCCCGAGGGGACCTTCGACGCGGCCATCGGGCGGCTCGGCCACCTTGCCGGCCTCGGGGTCAACGCGATCGAGGTCATGCCGGTGGCCGCCTTCCCCGGGGCGCGAGGCTGGGGCTACGACGGGGTCGACCTCTACGCCGTCCACGCCGCCTACGGCGGGCCGGCCGGCTTCCGCCGCTTCGTCGACGCCTGCCACGAGGCGGGGCTGGCCGTGGTCCTCGACGTCGTCTACAACCACCTCGGCCCCGAGGGGAACTACCTGGCCGAGTTCGGCCCCTACTTCAGCGACGTCACCACCGACTGGGGGCCGGCGGTCAACCTGGACGGGCCCGGCTCGGACTTCGTGCGCGGCTTCGTGCTCGACAACGCCGAGCAGTGGGTCGCCGACTACGGCGTCGACGGCCTGCGTCTGGACGCCGTCCAGGCCCTCTACGACCGCAGCTCGGTCCACATCCTGGAGGAGCTGGCGACCAAGGTGCACGCGGCCCGCCCGGGCTCGGTGGTGGTGGCCGAGAGCGACCTGCACCAGCCGCTGCTGGTCACCGCCTACGGGATCGACGCCATGTGGGCCGACGACCTCCACCACGCCCTCCACGTCGCGCTCACCGGCGAGACCTCCGGCTGGTACGAGGGCTTCACCGACCTCTCGTCGGTGGCCAAGGTCCTGGAGACGGGCTGGGTGTTCACCGGCCAGTACTCGTCGCACATGGACCGCCGCCACGGCCGCGACCCGGCCGGGCTGGGCGGGGAGCGGTTCGTGGTCTGCACCCAGAACCACGACCAGGTCGGCAACCGCGCCTTCGGCGAGCGGCTGGCCGCCCTGGTCGGCCCCGACCTGGACGCCGTGGCCAGTGTGCTGGTCGCCTGCTCGCCGTTCCTGCCCCTGCTGTTCCAGGGCCAGGAGTGGGGCGAGACGCGCCCGTTCCTCTACTTCACCGACCACGAGCCCGGGCTGGCCGCCTCGGTCCTCAAGGGCCGCCGGGAGGAGTTCGCCGCCTTCGGCTGGGACGAGGCGCCCGACCCCAACGCCCCGGCCGCCTTCGAGCGGTCCAAGCTCGACTGGTCCCGGGCCGGCGGGGAGACGCTGGAGCTGTGGACGACGCTGCTGCGGCTGCGCCGCGAGGTGCCGGCGCTCGGCAACTGCCGCCGCGACCTGGCCGCCGCCCGGGTCGACCCCGAGCGCCGGCTGGTCGTCCTGGAACGGGGCGACCCCTCGGGGTCCCGGGCGGTGGTGGCCGCCAACCTGGGCGAAGGGTCCCAGCATGTCCCCGTCGACACAGGTAAGCTGCGGCTCCGGGTCGCGACCCGCCCGTGTTTGCCCAGCGGCGACCTTTCTGGCGCGAGCGCAGCGGTATGGACGACTTGACTGGTTTGACGGCGCCCTAGCGGGCCGCGGTACAACTGCCCCGGCATGGGGGGGCGATCGGAAGGAGCGCGAGTGGCCAGAACGGAGATCGAGCGGCTGGGTCTCGGTCGTCTCGAGCGGCTGGACCTCAAGTCGTTCTGGGGCGAGCAGCTCCCCGACCTGACCCCTTGGTTCCTCCAGAACATCGACCTGCTGAGCGAGACCCTCGGGATCGACATCACGCCGCTGGAGCGCGAGATCAACGTCGACACCGGCGCCTTCAACGTCCTCGGGTCCGACGCCAACGGGCGGCCCATCGTGATCGAGAACCGCCTCGAGGCCACCGACCACAACCAGCTCGGCCAGATGATCGTCCATGCCTCGGGGCTGGACGCGGCCGTGGTGATCTGGGTCGCGCCCCGGTTCCACGAGGAGTTCCGGCGCGGCCTCGACTGGCTCAACGACCGCACCGACACCAAGGTCGACTTCTTCGGGGTCGAGATCGGCCTGGTCCGGATCGGCCGCTCGCTGCCCGCGCCCGTGCTCGACGTGGTCGTGCAGCCCCGCGACTGGCGCAAGGGTGGCCGCCGCTCGGTCCGCCTGCCGGTGGGCACACCCCTTCCCGGACCCCTGTCCTCCTACGCCGGCGACCAGGGCCCGCCCCTCTCCGGCCTGGCCGAGGCGGCCCAGGTGCCGCAACAGCCGCTGCCGACGCGCGCCCCGCCGCCGTCGCCACGTGGCCAGCACGAGCCGCCGCCGTCCAGGGAGCCGCCGGCGCCGGCGGCGCCGGACACCCCTTCCTCTGTGGCCGGACCCTCCCTGAGCCAGGCGCCCTCGCCGCCACCACCGCCTTCGCCGTCCTTCGAGCCGGACCTGAGCGGGCGGCACCTGCCGGCCTCGCCGCCGCCGATGGCCTCCGAGCAGGCCGGCGGGCTCCAGCCGGTCGAGCTGCGGCACCGCTTCTTCGAGTCGATGTTCGACTCGGTGGCCATCCGCCGCCCCGGCTTCCGCATCCCCAAGTTCGGCTACGAGAACTGGGTCGGGTTCGCGGCCGGGCCGTTCGGCTTCTACGACGTCGCCTTCACCGCCAACGGCGCCGTCCGGGCCGGGGTCTACCTCGACATGCAGGAGCGCACGGCCACCAAGCGGCTGTTCGACGACCTGTTCGCCGAGCGCCTGGCCATCGAGACGGCGGTCGGGCGCATCCTGTCCTGGGAGCGCCTGGACGACCGGCGCGCCTCCCGGATCGTCGACTACCGCGAGGTCCGCGACCTGGACAGCCTCCAGGAGCGGCGGGACCTGGCCGACTGGGCCGCCGAGACCGTGGTCAAGCTGATGGAGGCGCTCGACGACCGGCTCCGCTCCACCGCCCAGGTGCTCCTGTCCCGGGTCCAGGGCGGCGTCTAGCGGCGCCCGGCAGTGACCGAGCTCGACCCGCTCGACCCGCTGGACCTGGAGCGGCTGGAGGCCGCGGCCCGGGCCCGGCTCGACCCGCCGGTCTACGACTACATCGCCGGTGGGGCCGACGCCGAGCACACCGTCGCCGGCAACCTGACCGCCTGGTCGCGCCTGGCGCTGCGGCCCCACGTGCTCCGGGACGTGGCCAAGGTGTCGACGGCGACCACGCTGCTCGGCAGCGAGGTGCCGGTCCCGCTGCTGGTCGCGCCCATGGCCTACCACCGCATGGCCGACCCCGAGGGTGAGGCCGCCTCGGCCGCCGGGGCGGCCGCCGCCGGCGCCCCCTACGTGCTCTCGACCCAGGCCACCATGTCGGTCGAGGAGGTGGCCCTGGCCGCCCCCGACGCCGTCCGCTGGTTCCAGGTCTATGTGGTCCGCGACCGGGGCTGGACCGCCGAGCTGGTCGCGCGGGCGGCCGCCGCCGGCTACCGGGCCCTGGTCCTGACCGTCGACGTGCCCCTGCTCGGCAACCGGCTCCGCGACCTGCGCAACAACTTCCGGCTGCCCACCGGCCTCAAGCCGGCCAACGCCCCGCCGGCCGGGGCGGCCCGCCAGCGGGAGCTGGCGGCCGACGTGCTCGCCCAGGCCGGCCAGTTCGACCCCGGCCTGACCCCGGAGACGATCGGCTGGCTGGCCGAGCGGTCCGGCCTCCCGGTGGTGGTCAAGGGGGTCCTGCGGGGCGACGACGCGGTCGCCTGCCTGGACGCCGGCGCGGCCGGGGTGGTGGTGTCCAACCACGGCGGCCGCCAGCTCGACACCGTTGTCGCCACCGCCGACGCCCTGGCCGAGGTGGTCGCGGCGGTGGCGGACCGGGCCGAGGTGTACGTGGACGGCGGGGTCCGCCGGGGCACCGACGTGGTCAAGGCCCTGGCCCTGGGAGCGCGGGCCGTGCTGATCGGCCGCCCGGTGCTGTGGGGCCTGGCCGTCGGCGGGGCGGCCGGGGTGGAGCGGGTCCTGTCGGGGCTGGCCGGCGAGCTGCGGCTGGCCATGGCCCTGTGCGGAGCGGTCACGGTGGAGCAGCTCACCCCCGACCTGATCGCCCGGCCCGCCGGCTGACCCGGGCTACCCGGGGCGCGCGGCCCGCCGCAGCGTGGCTGTCACACCCCGCGGGTAGTGTGTCACCGGTGATCATTGTATGGTGGTGTTCGACTCAGGAGGGCTTGGGTGCATCCACTTCTGCTCAACGAGCTGGCCGCCGCGCGGATCGAGGAGCTTCGCCGGGAGGCGGCGCGGGAGCGGGTGGCGCTCCCGCTGCTACGGCCGTCGCCGGTCGCGAGGGTGGCGCGGCGCTCGCTGCACGCGTTCGGGTACCTGCTCGTCGGGGCCGGCCTGCGGCTGGCCACGGCGGCCGAGCGGCAGGGGCCCGCC
>Ga0207675_100005823_pt1 | contig 11779 bp, 10 predicted proteins | sample KBSSwiS42_FD_184305 | JGI IMG/M metagenome (GOLD analysis project Ga0207675, IMG submission 184305) | Switchgrass rhizosphere microbial communities from Kellogg Biological Station, Michigan, USA - KBS Switchgrass S4-2 (SPAdes) (version 2) | ecosystem: Host-associated > Plants > Roots >...
TAGAATGCGCGCCCTCTAAGCCGGGGTAGCTCAGTTGGTAGAGCAGCGCATTCGTAATGCGCGGGTCGGAGGTTCGAGTCCTCTCCCCGGCACCAGCCCATTGCCCAGGCCGTCGCTGTGGATCCGCGTGTTTTCGCGAATTCCTCTGGCATTCTGGTATCCGATCGCAAGCTTTCTCGCCTGGATGTCCTGGCGCGTCGTTCCCTATCGCCGGCACGTGGTGGAGGCCAACCTCAAGGCGTCCTTCCCGGAATGGGACGACGCCACACGCGAGCGCGTGATCCGCGACTACTACCGCGGTTTCGCCGACATGCTGGTCGAAGTGATGCATTCGCTGCGGCTCACTCGCGCCGAGCTCGAACGGCGCGTGGTGTTGCGCAATCCCGAGGTGGTGCGCGATGCGGTGGCGCGTGGCAAGCCGGTGCTCATCGTGGCCGCCCACCAGTGCAACTGGGAGTGGATGCTGCTCGCGTTCTCGACGCAGCTCGGACTGCCGGTCGACGCCGCCTACAAGCCGCTGGTCGACAGCTGGGCGGAACGCGAGATGCTCAAGCTGCGCAGCCGCTTCGGCGCGCGACTCATTCCCGCGCAGCAGTTGCTCGCAGACATCATCCAGCAGCGCAACGCGCCGCGCGTCATCGCCATGGTCGCCGACCAGGAGCCCGTCACCAGCGAACGCAAACACTGGGTGAGATTTCTCAATCGCGACACGGCGTTTTTTCTCGGCGCGGAAGAGATCGCGCGAACCACTCGTTACGCGGCATTCTTCGTGATGCTGAAACGCGTCGCGCGCGGCCGCTACGAAGCGGAGTTCGTACCGCTCGCGGCGGCAGGGGAACGTCTCGAGCCAGGCGTTTTCACCGAACGATATGCGCGATTCGTCGAGGATCAGATCCGCGATGCGCCGGCCGACTGGCCGTGGTCGCACAAGCGCTGGAAGCTGAAAAAGCCGCTTTACGGCGCCAACTAACTTGACCTAATGCGCGCCGACGGCGCGTTCTGTCGCATCGGCAGCGCCCGCGTCTCCCGAATCCTACGTCGCTGCATCGCGACGACGATGTGCTCTGCGTGGTCCCCTAATCTTGGGCCACGTATGACAACGCTTCCGCCATCACATGAAACACCCGACACAGTGCTCGCGCCGTTGGCGCGCGGTCTCCTGCGCCGCGCTCCCCAGATTCTGTCCCTGTCGCTCCACGACTCCAAAGGGCATGCGCTCTGGTCGAGCGGGGATTTCCTGCTCGCGGAAGATCACGCGTTGATCGCTGAAGTTGTCGAAGATCCGCATGACGTGCGCGGGCAATCCAGCGGCCTGTGGTGGGAGAGCGCGGATACCGCCCGCGCACGTTGTGCGCTCGCTCTGTTTGACGGCGGAGAATTCTGCGGCGTGGCGCTCGCAGTGTTCTCCGGGCTCACCACGCGTGAAGCCGACCGCGCCGACCGGATCGCCGATCTCGCACCCGTGCTGCCGGTGCTCGCCAAGGCGCTCAACGGCCTCGACCTGGACATCGAGGTATCCCCGACCGACATTTCGGCGGACGACACCATCATTGCCGCGCTGCGTTTCGAACACCACGGTTCGCACGACGAGCTGGCCGAGGATCTCGCCACGCTGGAGCGTGAGGAGCGCCTGCTGGGACTCATCGACGCCGCGATGAAGGAAGACGAATTCGCGCTGCACCTGCAGCCCATCGTCAGCCTGCGCGACGATCCCTCTCCGGAAAACAACGGTCCTCTGATCGTCGAAGTGCTGATCCGCCTGCCGACGCAGGATCTGGGCGTCCTGGAGTCTCACCAGTTTCTGGATACCGCCGAGCGCCATGGCCGCATGCCGGCCATCGACCGCTGGGTGATCCGCGCGCTGCTGGTGTGGATGCAGAGAAATCGTGAACGCTGGGTGGATGCCAACGCGGTATTCTCGGTGAATCTCTCGGGCAAGTCGGTGGTACGCCCCGACTTTCGCAACTATCTCGAAAACTGCCTCGACAAGTCGGGGTTGCCGCTGACCTCGCTGCGTTTCGAAGTCTCCGAACTCGATGCGGGCATCGCGCCGCAGGAATTCGCGGCGCTGGCGCGCGCGCTCATCGAACGCGGCTGCGAAGTGTCGGTGGACAACGCCGGTACCGGCAGCGGCCGCTTCGAGTTCCTGCGCGAGGTCAACGCCGACCTGCTCAAGATCGACGGCTCGCTGGTTCGCGGCGCTTCGGACGACATCCTGTCGCGCGCGCTCATCAACGGCATGGTCCACATGGCGGACACGCTGGGCATGCGCACGGTCGCCAGCCAGGTGGATTCGACCGGTCAGCTGCGCGCGGTGAAACAGCTCGGAGTCGACTTCGCGCAGGGATTCCGCGTGAGCCGGCCTTCGCACATCGACGATTTCGAGTTTCTGTCCTGCGGCATTCAGTGCGCGGAAGCGCGCGCCTGAGCCGCTAACCCGCGACGCGCTCGCCCTTGCGGCGCATGCGCGCCTCGTAGTTGCGCATCAGGTCGCCGGCGAATTCCGCGAACACGCGTACCTTGGCCAGGTGCTGAGTGGCACGTGGATAGATCACGCTGAGCGGCGGGCCCTCGCAGGAATACTCGCGCAATAGTTCGACCAGTCGGCCTTCGGCGATGTAGCCGCCCACCAGCAGGTCCAGCTGCTGCACGATGCCCTGTCCCTCGAGCGCGGAAATCGACAGTGCCTCCACCGTGTTGAACGACAATGCCAGCGGCAGGCGCAGCGTACGCGTGCCGGTGCCGTGCTTGAACTGCCACTCCGCAGGGCGCGAGGAGGCAGCGCGCAGATGGCCGATGAGCCGGTGCTTGCGGAGTTCTTCCGGCGTACGCGGCATGCCGGCCTGAGCGAGATAACGCGGCGAGGCGCAGGTGACGATGCGCGATGCCGAGACGCGCTTGGCGATCAGGTCGGGATCGCGAACCCTGCCGACGCGCACCGCCACGTCGACGCCTTCCTTCTGCATGTCCACGTAGCGATCGTTGAACTGCACCTCGAGCGAGATGTCCGGGTATCGCTGCGTGAATTGGGGGATGGCGGGCAGCAGCAGGTACTTGCCGAAAGCCACCGGCACGTCGACCCGCAACTTGCCCTGCGGCCGGTCGCGCGCCAGGCGCAGCTGATCATCGGCCGCGTCGATCTCCGCGAGGATGCGCTTGCAGTGGTCGAGATAGATGGCGCCCTGCGGCGAGACCGACACCTTGCGGGTGGTGCGATGGAGCAGGCGGGTGCCCAGGTGTTCTTCGAGTTGCGCGACGTAGCTCGAGGCCATGGCCCGCGACATGTCGAGGGTGTTGGCGGCGCGGGCGAACGAGCCGTGATCGGCGACCCTCGTGAAAACCCGCATTGCCTGCAGCTGATCCATGCGGCCGGCATTGTAAAGCAGGATTGGACAATGAATTCGCTTTTGTCTGGTTTTTCTCGCGGAACCAATTGGCTACCTTGACGCCACTCAGGAGCCACATATGTTCGTCTTCAATCGTTCCGCCTTCCCCGTTCTGCTGCCCCTGGCCCTGCTCATGGTGGTGGTGTTCTGGTCGAACCGACCCGCGCCGGCCGACACCCCGGCGGCCGCCGCGGCGTCGGTGGATCACGTTACGACGGTGGCTCAGGCTGGTTCACCCGCCCACAAAGGCGGCTGATACGCCAGCGGCCTTTATGCCGTCGCCGCCATCTTGCCTTCCAGATGCTTCGACAACTCCGAGATGGTCGGGAAGTCGAACATCTCGGTGAGGTCCACGAGCCCAGGATAGATCTGGTCGATCTTCTCGTGGATCTCGATCAGCTTGAGTGAGCTCGCGCCGATCTCGAACAGGTTGTCCTGCACGTCGATGTTGCGCTCGAGCGCGACGTCGCAGATGTCCTTGAGCTTCTTCTCGATCTCGTTGCTGGTGGTATTCGCGCCGCCGGCGGCTGCCAGTTGCGCGCGCAATTCACCCAGCTCCTTGAGCTCGGCGTCGTACACGCCGTTGACGTAGTCCTCTTCGAGCAGGTGGCGCTGGATCTTGCCGCTGGTGGTCTTCGGAATGCGTTTCACCGGCACGACGTGCGTGACTTCGAGGCCGGTGTGTTCGTTCACCAGCCGCCCGATCTGCGTGGCGATGGGCAGGAATTCCTTCATGTCCATGCGATGCAGGACAAAAATGATCAGGTCGTCGGTGCTGCCGTGTTTCGGCCGCACGCCCGCGGCCACCACCTTGCCGAGCTCCATGTCGTCGGCACGGATCGCGATGCTCTCGATGTCGTGCGGGTAGTAGTTCTGGCCGTTGACGAAGATGATTTCCTTGGCGCGGCCGGTGATGTACAGCTTGCCGCCCTTCATCATTCCCAGGTCGCCGGTCTTGAGCCAGCCGTCAGCGCTGAAGCCTTTGGCATTCGCTTCCGGATTTTCGTAGTAGCCCTTGGTGACGTTGTCGCCGCTGATGAGGATGTTGCCGACCGTACCTTCAGGCAGTTCGCGATCCGCATCGTCCGCGATCCGCACCTTGCTGTAGGGAATCGGCTGGCCCACCGCCATGAGCTCCAACGCGTCGACGTGCTCCTTCGGCAGCGCCGCCGGTGGTTTGCCCACGGCGAGCGAATGGCGATCGACCGCGATGAATTCGTACATCTGACCCGGCGGCTGCGGAAAGCTGACCACGAGCGTGGCCTCGGCGAGGCCGTACACCGGGTACATCGCGGTGCGCGGCAGTTTGGCCGGCGCCATGCGCGCCATGAACTCATCGGCGAGCTCCACCGAGATCGGCTCGGCGCCGTTGTAGATCAATCGCACGCGCGACAGGTCCAGGTCGCCCAGCGGGCGGTCGCCGAGCACCTTGAGGTAGTGGCGGTAGCCGAAGTTGGGCGAACTCGTGACGGTCACACCCTTGCGCGACGCGAAGCTCATCCACAGCAACGGGCGGCGGATGAACAGCTCCGTCGGCATCTGGTTCAGATTCATCCGATGCGCAAACATCATGATGTGCATGCCGATGAGACCCATGTCGTGGGTCAGCGGCATCCAGGTGAGATTGACGTCGTCCTCGGTCCAGCGCGACGCCTCACCCGCGCCGCGCGCGTTCATGAGGATGTTCCGGTGCGTGAGCACCACGCCCTTGGGTTCGCTGGTCGAGCCCGAGGAGAACTGTATGAAGGCGACGTCGTCGGGACGCGATGTGTGCACCTGGCCGGCCTTGGAGATGTCGTCGATCTGCTCGGCGAAGAACGCGCGCGAGGCGAGGTTGTCGTACGTGTCCTGTTCGCCCGCGCCACCGGCGAAAGCCCCGATGCGATCCAGCGTCTTCCTGTCCGTGTAGATGAAGGGCTTGCCGAGTTTCTTGGCGATGCGGAGCAATTTATGTTTGTGCTCGTCGCTGATGCCGAGCGCCACCGGCACCGGCACGATGCCGCCGAGCACCCCGGCCCAGAACGCGTCGAGGAACTGCTCGTTGTTGGAAAGATAGATGATCAGCTTGTCGCCGGGCTTGGCGCCGAGCTTCTGCAGGTGGAACAGGATGCCGAGAGCGCGCTCGTGCAGTTCGCCGTAGCTCAGTACCCGTTCGCTGCTCTCCGCCTCCAGGTACGTGATGGTGCGCTTGACGCCGCGGTTGTTGGCGATCAGCTCGGACAGCGTTTCTGCCTTGATCATCGTCATCCGTGTCACTTCCTGCGTTCCAGCTTCATCATGAGGGGATGCCGGGTGCGCAGGTTGATCTGCGCCTCGAGCTCGAGCGGCCGATCCGGTACGTAGGTCAGCCGGTAGCGGCGCGCCACCTTATATAGGTGCATGTACATTTCATATAGGGCCAACGTCTCCCCGATGCAGTGCCGCGGGCCGGCGGCGAACGGCATGTAGGCGAAGCGCGGCCGTTCGGCTTCGTGCGCGGCGTCGAAGCGCTCCGGCCGGAACGCCTCGGGTTCCTTCCAGTAACGCGGGTGCCGGTGCAGTAGATAGAGGCACAGCAGCACATCAGTGCCGGCCGGCACGTTGTAGCCGGCGAGGGTGTCGGCCGCAATCGTGCGCCGCGACAACAGCCACCCCGGCGGATACATCCGCAGCGCCTCGTCGCACACATTCTTCGTGTACGCCAGCGCTTCCATGTCCGCGAGGCCCGGGCTTGCCTTCTCCTCGGTGGCGTCGATCTCCGCGTGCAGCAGCTTTTCCGCTTCCGGGTTCTGCGACAGCAGGTACCAGGTCCAGTTGAGGCCACTGGCGGTGGTCTCGTGCCCGGCAACGATGAGCGTCATCACCTCGTCGATCAGCTCGCGCTCGGCCATCGGCGAGCCGCTCTCCTTGTCGCGCGCGTCCATGAGCATGCCGAGGAAGTCGAAGTGCTCGGTCTTCTCCTCGCGACGCCGCTTGATCAGCGCGGCCACGAGCTTGGTCAGCTGGCGAAACTTGTACGCAAACTTGAGGTCGCGCGCCGGCTCCTTGGTGACGATGTCGAACGGGTTGCCACCCATCTCCTGCGCGAGGCGGGCGAGGTCGGTGCCGAAGATCGACAACAGCACGATCTCCAGCGTGAGTTCGCTCATGTCGTCGGTGACGTTCACCAGCTCGCCCTTGGCGGCCTGCGCCTCCCACTTGGCGATGAAGCGGTTGTTGCAGGCGTCGATGAGCTCCGCGAACTGCGTGATGACACGGCGGTGGAACATGGGCTGCATCATGTAGCGCTGGCGTTTCCACAGGTCGCCTTCGCTGGTCATGATGCCGTGGCCGAGCAGGATCTTGACCCGGTCCAGCCCCGAACCCTTGGTGTAGTTCTTGTGGTTGGAGACGAGGACGCGTTTGACGTCGTCGGGGTGATTGATCACCCACATCTCGGCGCGGCGCGCCGGGGAGTGGAAGCGGTAGATGTCGCCGTGCCGGGCAAACAGCTCGGTCATTCGATGGATGGCGTCGTCGTCCGCACCGATGTCGAACTGGATGTCCGCCAGCGGCGGCAGGCCGTTGGCCTTCTCATTGTCTTTGGGAGTGGCGGCATTCATTGGTTGACATTCAACGGCGCCGAAGCGGCGCCGTAATTGTAACGGGTGGCTCGATTGCAGGTCTGCGCAGATTCACCGACAATTCGCGCCTCTTTTTGCCGGCCGGACCGGATGTCAACGAATCCCGAAGACGGCGGGTTACGCAATACCCTGTACAAGAAGGAGACCCGCTCGAAGCGTCGGATGACGCCGATGCGGCGGTTCGCCTGGCGCATCGTCGCGGCCATCGGGGTTGGCCTGATTCGCACATTCTGGGCCACCTGCCGGGTGGTCCAGGTCGTCGGCGATGAGCACATGGCAAAGACGCTGGCCGGCGCGCCATCGCTGATCCCGGTGTACTGGCATCAGCACCAGTTGTTCTGCGCGAAGTACCTGCTCGAACAGAAACCGCGCGGACTGAAGTTAGGGTTCCTCATCAGTCCGTCGGTGGACGGGGAGATCGGCGTCATGGTGCTGTCGCACTTCGGCGGGCATGCCATTCGTGGCTCGTCGACGCACACCGGCGCGCGTGCGCTGCGTGACTACCGCGATGCGCTCGAGAAGCAGGGCATCTCTCCGGCGATCACGCCGGACGGACCGAAGGGCCCACGTTTCGTCTTCAAGCCGGGAGCCATCCTGCTGTCGCAGATGTCGCAGCGGCCGATACTGCCCATGGCCTATGCCGCCAGCCGCGCGATCCTGTTCCAATGGGACAAGTTCGTATTGCCCTGGCCGTTCTCGCGCATCGTGATCGCCATCGGCGCGCCGCGCCAGGTTCCACGGGTGATGAAGCCGGCGGACATCGAAGCCTGGCAGAGGGACATGGCGGCCGACATGAAACGACTGTTCATCCAGGCGCGCGAGTCACTGCGCGGCGAGGTGGCCGCATGATTCCCGAGTTCTCCGTCGTCGTGCCGGTGTGCAACGAGGCCGAGAACGTCGAACCGCTGGCGCGCGAAATCCACGCGGCGCTCGGGGACCGCGCGTACGAGATGATTTTCATCGACGACGGCAGCACCGACGAAACCGCCGCCATACTCATGCGGCTCAAGAGCGAGTTCCCTGCGCTGCGCGTGCTGAGGCATTCGTTCCGCAGCGGCCAGAGCGCGGCGGTGGCCAGCGGCGTGCGCGCCGCGCGCGCCCCATGGATTGCCACGCTCGACGGCGACGGGCAGAACGACCCGGCTGACATTCCGAAGCTCATCGCCGAACGCGATGCGCCCGTGAATCGCGGCGTACAGCTGTTCATGGGCAATCGCAAGGCGAGCCGCAAGGACACCGCCTGGCGCAAGCTGCAATCGAGCATCGCCAACGGCGTGCGCTCGGGCTTGTTAGGCGATGGAACCCCCGACACCGGCTGCGGCATCAAGCTGTTCCTACGCGAGGTGTTCATGGAGCTGCCGCGCTTCGATCACATGCATCGCTTCCTGCCGGCGCTGTTCCTGCGCCACGGCGCGCGCGTCATTTCCGTCCCCGTCAGCCACCGGCCGCGAACCCGCGGCACGTCCAAGTATGGAATGCTCAACCGGGCGTGGGTGGGCATCATCGATATCTTCGGCGTCAGGTGGCTGCGCAATCGTTACAAGCCGGGCCTGCTGGTCCGGGAAGAGTAGTTCCATGATGAAAGAAGTCATCGGAGTCTTTTTCGGCGTCGTCGTCACGCCGTGGAAGCTCATCGGCTTCCTGGGTGCACTGATGTTCGCCGGGCGCTGGCTGGTGCAGGCCCTGGCGACGCGGCGCGCCGGCCGCCCGACCATTCCGCGCAGCTTCTGGATCATCAGCCTCACGGGCAGCGCGATGGTCACCTCGTACTTCATCTGGGGCAAGAACGACGCCATCGGCGTCCTCACCAACCTGCTGCCGGCCTCGGTGGCGTTCTACAACCTGATCATGGACATCAGGCATCACCGCACGGCGTCCAATGCCTGACCTGGGTCTGTTACAGGCGCCGCCGCGGCGCGCGCCGCCTCCCGCACTTGCTGATGTGCCCGCCGAACCGCTGCCGGAAAAGCCCGCCGGCGACATCGCGGAGCGTTATGCACCCGCGGCAGGACAGGAAATCTCGATCGCCCAGGTAGTTAGCGAGGTGCCGCGTGCCGCGAGCGCCGTGCCGCCGGAGCAGGGCAGTGCGGGGCATTCGCGGGCACCGGCGCCACTCGCGCCGCGCGCGGCGGCGCCGCCGATTGTCGGGCGGGACCTCCTGTGGCTGGCGCTGGCACTGCTCGTCATCATCGGCACCGGTCTCGGCATCCGCGATCCCTGGCCAGCCGACGAGCCGCGTTTCGCGGCGATCGCGCGCGACATGGTAGCTACGGGTGAATGGCTGTTTCCGCGCGTCGGCGGCGACCTGTACCAGGACAAGCCGCCGCTGTTCTTCTGGATGCTGGCCGTGTGCTACTCGCTCATCGGTTCGGTCAAGTGGTCGTTCCTGATTCCGTCGCTGCTGTCGGCGGGCGCGACGCTGTTCCTCATCTACGATTTCGGCCGTCGGTTGGTGAGCCGCGAAGCGGGACTTGCGGCGTCGATTCTCGTGGTCAGCACGTTGCACTTCGTCCTGGTCATGCGCGGCGCGCAGATCGATCCGGTGCTCTGCGGCATCGTGACCTTCTCGTTGTACGGGTTATTGCGTCACCTGCTGCTCGGCCCGGCATGGGGCTGGTATGCCCTCGGTGGCTTCGCAGCCGGAATCGGCATCATCACCAAGGGCGTGGGATTCCTGCCGTTGCTGATCCTGATTCCCTATTTCCTGATGCGCGGGTTTCGCTGGAAGGGAATCGCCGCGGTCGACGGTGGTACGGGCGGCTGGCGCTGGTGGCTGGCGCCGGTGGCGATGTTGCTCGCCACCCTGTTGTGGTTCATCCCCATGATCCTGGCTGTCGATGCAAGCGGCGCGCCCGAATACGCGGCCTATCGCGACGAGATCCTCTTCAAGCAGACGGTGACTCGATACTCAGCCGCCTGGCATCACGTCAAACCCTGGTACTTCTTCATCCTCGAAGTGATCCCGGCCCTGTGGCTGCCCTGGAGCTTGCTGCTCTTCTGGCTGGTGCCGCGTTACAAGGCGGCCTTCCGCGAGCGTGACGCGCGCGTCTGGCTGCCGCTCACCTGGGTGCTGATGGTGGTGTTGTTCTTCTCGATGAGTCCCGGCAAACGCGGCGTCTACGTGCATCCGGCCTTGCCCGCGCTGGCGCTGGCTTCGCTGCCATTGCTGCCGGAACTGCTGGCGCGTCCGGGGGTGCGGCGTGCCGGGTGGATGCTGGCGCTCAGCTTTTGGGCAGTCGCGTTGCTCGGCTTTGCGGCAATGGCGATGAACCTGGTCGGCCCGAAGGTCATGGCCGCGATGGCCGGGCTGCCGGTCAGGACCATGCTGCTGATCTTCGTGGTGCTCGGTGGCGTCGGGTTGCTTCTGGCGCGCCGATTTGCGTCGCTCGCCGCGTGGCCCGTGGTGCTCGGCGCACTGTGCGTGGCGTTTTCGTATTCGCTGGCTCCGGCGATGAACTCTGAGCGCTCGAGCAGCGGCTTCATCCAGAACATGCTTGCCCAGGTAAAGCCCGAAGAGGAACTCGCCCTGGTCGCGTACAAGGAGCAGTTCCTTCTGTATCTCGATCGACCCACTGTGAATTTTGGCCATCGGCGCTGGCTCGAAGGACCCCAGGAGTCGTACGACGCCGCGGCCTGGCTGAACGCCGGTCCGTTTCGAGTGCTGCTCGTGCCGGACGACAAGCACGACACGCTCAAGTGCTTCCCGGTCAACAAAACCAGCGTGGGCGAAAGCTCCGACAACGATTGGTACCTGGTTCGAGCGCCGGCCTCGGCGGACTGCGCCGCCAAGGGCGACGCGGCGAAGGCGATTCACTACGCGCCGAAATTCTGAAGCCGCCGTCGAGCGGCACTCACGTCGCGATGCGACTTAATGTCCGCGCCGACTGTCGGTGACTTTCATTTCATAGATAGCTCCTAGACTTAGCTTGAGTTCCTAAAAACTTATGACAGAATGCAACGCAACTTTGGGAGGAGTCGGGCGCCACAATTTGTGGTGCGCGTCGTCGCGCCTTATGGAACAAAGGCGTAGCGTGCGTATGACCACCACCCAAGGTAGGGAGAAGAGTGGCACAAGCGCCTGAACATCCTGCAGATCTGACCGCTTCTGACGTGTTTTCGACCGGCGTGTGGTCGGCACGCGGCGGCAAGCCGACGCTAGGCGTCGATATCGCCTGCACCAAAATCGCCGTCGACCTCCAAAACGTCCGGCGCAACTCCCTCGACTCCTGTATTCGCGAGAGCCTGAGCTCGTTGCGCGACTCCTCGAACGTCGATACCGCCTTCATCTGGATGCTGTCGCCCGACGGCACTTCGATCGACGAGGTATACGCGGCCCATGGCGCCCTGGCGCAGTGCCGCGTCGAAGCCTGGCGTTCGGTCGCCATGGCTGACTATCCGTGGTTCGCAAGTCGCCTGGAGCACCTGCGGCTCTCGGAGATCCGCGACACGGCGGCGCCGCGCAAGGATCAGACGCTCGAAGCAAAGCGTCTGGCCGAGCTGTCCATCGGCTCCGTCCTGATGATTTCCATCCGCGTGTGCGGCCAGCCGGCCGGCGTTCTCGGCCTGGCCAATGCGCTGCCACGCGGCGCCTGGGACGTGAACCTGCAGCTGTTACTGAAGCTCCTGGGTAACTCGCTGGCCACCGGCCTCGAGAAGCTGCGCATCGAGCAGCGCCTGCACAAGCTCGAAGAACGCCTCGAACTCGCCCAGGGTGCCGCCAACGACGGCCTGTGGGATTTCGACATCGAAAGCAACGAGGTGCATTTCTCGCCGCGCTGGAAGCAGATGCTC
>Ga0207675_100005824_pt1 | contig 11779 bp, 16 predicted proteins | sample KBSSwiS42_FD_184305 | JGI IMG/M metagenome (GOLD analysis project Ga0207675, IMG submission 184305) | Switchgrass rhizosphere microbial communities from Kellogg Biological Station, Michigan, USA - KBS Switchgrass S4-2 (SPAdes) (version 2) | ecosystem: Host-associated > Plants > Roots >...
AAAACCGTCCGCATGGCGAAGGCGGACAGCAGGACCGTGGCCTGAGACGCGGTTCGGGAGGTCGGGCGTGAAGACGCCCGCGCTGCTTGACGCCCGCTGGGCGGATGAGCGGGTACTGGGATGGCAGACCAAGCTGCATCGATGGGCAGCCCAGGATGAGCAGGCGGCAAAGGCGGAGGCGTACGACCAGCAGCAGGCGGCTGCGCAGCAGTACCCCCCGCAACAGGGCTACCCGCCGCAGCAGGGGTATCCCCCGCAACAGGGCTACCCCCCACAACAGGGCTACCCCCCGCAGCAGGCATATGCGCCACCGCCGGAGCCCGCGGCACCGGCGCAGGAAGACACCATCACGCAGCTTCAGAAACTTGGGGAGCTCAAGACGGCCGGAATCCTGACCGATGAGGAATTCGCTGCACAGAAGGCAAAGATTCTCGGCAGCTGACTGACGACGGGCATCTCATAAGAGCTGCTATCTCGCGCGTCGTGGGCGTAGCCGGCGGCGCATGACCAGCCGAGTCGGCGATCGGCGCACGACTTCCCGAAAGCCGGCGCGCTCGTAGAGTCTGCGCGAGCCGAAGAACATGAAGTCGTCATGGCTGCGCTGCGGCTTGTCGACCGGATATGCCTCGAGCATCCGGACGCCTTGCTTACGTGCATAGTCGACAGCGCCGGCAAGCAGCTTGTGTTGGTAACCCTTGCCTCGGTGGACCTTGGCGACGTAGGTGCACACGATCGACCAGACAGGCATGTCGTCAACGGCCTTCATGACACGCGAGCGCTCGAGCTTGCGGTAATCCTCACGCGGGCCGAGGCTGATCCAGCCGACGGGCGTGCCGTCGGCGTAGCCGACCAGACCGGGTACGACGCCGGAGCGGACCAGTGCGTGCAGGTGCTGCTTATTGCCCAAGCGGGCCGCTTGGCTCACACTGACCTTGCCGCTCTTGCGGTAGTAGACGCACCAGCAGCCACGAACGATCGATCCACCGGGCAGGTCGAAGAGCTGCTCGAGATCCGCGCAGGTTTGCTCCGTCAGCATTCGGACCTCAAACATGGCGGTAGTCTCTCAGGCTGCTCGCGCGACGGCGACGCTCGCTACTTCGGGGGCAGATTTCGCAGCAATCACGTAGGGTTCGGGGCGTGAAACCCTTCCTGCTGCTCGCGATCAGAGCCGAGGATGTTGCCGCCGATGAAGAATACGCTGCCATGCTCCGCTTCAGTGGCCTTGATGAGGCACAGTTGCGGCGATTCCGGATGGAGCAAGCCGAGCTCGGCAGCGTCGATCTTGATCAGTGGTCCGGCATCATCTTGGGCGGGGGCCCGTTTCAGGCCAGCGACCCTGAGGACACGAAGTCTGCGACGCAGCGGCGAGTTGAGTCCGAACTGAGCGCGCTGCTCGATGACGTGGTCGAGTGCGATTTTCCTTTCCTCGGCGCGTGCTACGGGATTGGAACGCTCGGTCGTCACCAAGGGGCGGTAGTCGACCACACCTTTCGCGAGCCGATCAGCGGGGTCCAGATCAAACTCACCGAGGCCGGTGAACAAGATCGTCTTTTTAGCCGGGCCGGATCTCAGTTCGGTGCCTATGTCGGGCACAAGGAGGCGATCAGCAAGTTGCCCGCACACGCCGTGGCGCTGGCTTACTCGGAGTCATGTCCGGTGCAGGCATTTCGCGTCGGTACCCGGGTCTATGCGACTCAGTTCCACCCTGAGCTGGATCTGGATGGGTTGGCAACCCGTGTTGAGGTCTACAAATACGCGGGCTATTTCGAACCCGAGGAAGCCGATGCCGTGATGGCAGCGGCTCGAGCAAGTGGAGTTACGGACGTGCCCAACATCCTGAAAGGATTCGTCGATCTCTTCGCTTGCTCATAACTGGCACGGGCACGCTCTCTAGAGCGTGATGAGCCCGGCACCGAGGATCACCACGCCGATCATCAACATCATCAACGACGTTAGGATACGGCCGTTGTTACTTAGCCAGTCGCGAGCCGCAATGAGCTTCGGCTCCACTCGTTGTCGCGCTATGAACGACGCGGCGATCGGTACGACGACGGTGGACGTGGCGATCACGGTGTAGACGCCCACAAGTGCAGCAGCTTCGCCCGGCTTGACGGAGGCGCCGTGCAGAATCAGCCCTGCGGTCATCCCAAGGAGCAGCCCTTTCGGTCGGAAGTCAAGCAACACGGCGACTGCGAAGGAGACCAGCGGGCCGAACGACCCAACTCTGGAGAGCCAGCGGGGCAGGCCTGTTTTCTCAGCCTTCGAACTTCGCACCAAGTTGACGATGCCGAGCACGACCAGAGCCAATCCGATAGCCATGAAGAGGATGGCGGTCGCAAGATCCGGCCCCAGACGCGGGGGCTTGGGAAGAGTTGATGCGAAGAGGGTGCTCAGTACTATGACGCCGGCGACCCCGGTGACCCAGCCAACGAGAAAAGGAAGGGCAGCGACATTGCGGTTGGGCGAAAGCAAGATCAATATCGTCACGGTGATAGGCACCGAGCTGAACGCGACGGCGACAGCGATGGGGAGCAACCCGCCGAGCGCCTGCCACATCCTGCCTGATCGTCCTCTGGTCGGTGAGGCGACCACGGTATCCGACGCGAGCGGGACATGGGGATTGTTGGGCTTGGGATTCGGCTCGTGGCCGCGGCGAGTTGCCCTAGCGAGATGAGCTGCGAAGCGTGAGCAACCCGTCTGGTCCAAGATCGACTCGCGACCCGAAGCGGCGGCTGATCTTGTCAAGCACCCTTCGAAGCCATCGGGCGTCACCGCTGACAGCTCGATGCAGGCGCATCTGACGAGCCTGCAGTGGTGCCATGTGCAGCTCGAGAAGCTCGCCCGATCTCGGATCCAGGCGTGGCAAGTAGAGCAGACGAAGATCGTCTCGGAACTCCTTATGGCTGCCGATGCCCTCGTAGTCATCGACAAGATCACCGCAGCCGTACAAGATCAACTTGCGCTGGTAGACCTCCAGGGGTCTTGGATGATGCGAGGAGTGCCCATGCACAAGATCGACTCCGCCGTCGATGAGGCGATGGGCAAAGCGCACCTGGTCCGTATCGACCCGGTAGCCCCAGTTCGAGCCCCAGTGAGCCGAGACAACCGTCAGGTCGCCGGGCTGTCGTACGTCTCGTATGTGGCGGCACAGATCATCGGCAGCGGCCTCGGTGAGAGCGGGGACGAGGCGAACGCCAGGTAGATCGTCGGTGGCCGCCCAGCCGTACGGGATGCCGCTTGACGGGCTACCGAATGCGAAGACCAGTACGCGCCCGCCGGTCCTCGGGATCGGCACGACGGCTGGTGATCGGGCCTCACGCTGCGACGGCCCAGCACCTGCGGCTCGGAGCCCCGACGCGGCGAGCGCTTCGAGGGTTTCGAGCAAGCCGCTCCGGCCGAAATCGAGCACATGGTTGTTGGCGAGCACGCAAACGTCCGGCTGGACGGCGGCCAGCGCGGCAACGTTCGCAGGATTCATCCGGTAGTGGACAGCTTTGCCTTTGGCGTAGTCATCGCTTGTTGTGATGCTCGTCTCCAAATTGATGATTCGGACATCGCAATCGGCGGCGGCAAGCAGCGGCAGCGCGTCTCCCCAGGGCCAGGACCAATGCACCGGATGCTGAATCGGGCCGTTCACTCGCGCCGCGAGATCGACGTAGGTGCGAGCATCGCGCACCATGCGTTCGTAAAGGATCGGGTTTCCGGGGTGCGGGAGGATCTGGTCGACGCCTCGACCGAGCATCACGTCACCGCAGAGAAACAGTACCAGGGCGGCGTCCCGCGCTGGCCTCCGGACACCCTCGGACATCCCCTCACAGCGTAGAGCCGTGCCCGCGGAGGCGTTGCACAAAGCCGATCATGCGAAACTGAGGCGATGGATACCGTTCTCGTGACCGGGGGAACGGGCCACCTCGGCCGAGATCTCGTCACCCGGCTCAAGCGTTCCTACCGCGTACGTGTGCTGGCTCGATCGGCGGGATCGGACCCCGACGTGGAGTGGATTCGTGGCGATCTCGCCACCGGTGATGGCATCGCCGACGCGGTGACGGGCAGCCAGACGGTGATCCACGCGGCAACACTCTCGCCGGCCGCGCGTCGCGGCTACATCGTGCCTAAAGATCTATGGTCTAGTCCGAGCTCGGTTGATCGTGACGGCACCGAGCGCCTGCTGGACAAGGCCGCTGAAGCTGGCGTCGGCCATATCCTCTACGTCTCCATCGTCGGCATCGACAGGCCGCGGATCCCATACTTGCGTCGCAAGCTGGAGGCCGAATACCTGATCCGCCAAGGCCGCATCCCTTGGTCGATCGCCCGCGCGACCCAGTTCCACTGGCTCCTGGACCGCATGCTCGGCAGGATGGCTCGGCTCCCGATCGTGCCATTGCCCGACATGCAGGCGGAACCGGTGGATACGGCTGACTTCGCGGACTACCTCATCGAATCCGTCGCCAGGGGCCCGGTCGGCCGACTGGCCGACTTTGGCGGACCAGAGGTTCTCACATTCTCCGCGGCTTTCGATCAGTGGCGCGAGGCACGAAAGCGTTCCGTTCGCACCATGCGCGTTCCGTTGCCAGCGGCCATGAGCAATGCTGCCAGTGCCATGTCGGTGAGCGGTCCCGGAAGCAGGAGAGGGAGCCTCACCTGGGCCAACTGGCTGCGCTCTCACACGGCGGAGTGATCGGTCTCGCCGACAATGATCTTGAAGTTATTGATCTTCACTATGGCGGAAGCGATTGCCTTGCGTGTAGCGCGACAGTAGGTTCGCTCTATCGGATGGTCGTAGAGGGGGAAACGTCGTGGGTCTGAGCGATTGCCGTGTTGGTGCCGTGATCGGGGTATCGGACATGGATCGTGCGAAGGAGTTCTACGAGGGCAAGCTCGGCTTGTCCGGCGGCGAGGAGACGCCCGACGGGGGGCATCGATATCCCTGCGGTGGCGGCACCGAAATCTACGTGTACCCCTCGCCGGGGAACGCCGGTGGTTCTGGGGCGACGCAAGCTGGCTGGTCTGTCGGGAATGTCGAAGCGATGGTGGATGAGCTGACCGCGAAAGGCGTTACGTTCGAGCAGTACGGGGAGCCGATCAACACCGACGCCAAGGGCGTCGCGCGGTTTGGAGAGTACGCGAGCGCGTGGTTCAAGGACCCCGACGGGAACATCCTCGCGCTCGCAGGTTAAGTACTTGCTCCGCGCTATCGCTTTAAGGCGGCCGCGGGGGCCGAAAACAGGCCGAGCGCTGGTGATATCAGTCGCGCTAGCTATGGTTCACCCATAGCTAATATGAGCCGCATGTCATCGGACGCCCTCGAGCGCAAGCCGAGACGGAGCTACTTCTCGGCATCGCGTAGGGAGCGGGCCAGCCGAACCCGCAAAAGAGTCATCGACGCTGCGACTCGGCTCTTCGTCCAGCAGGGCTACGCGATGACGACGATGCGCGGCATCGCGGCCGAGGCAGGGGTATCGGTTCCCACAGTGGAACTGCTGTTCGGCACCAAGGCGCAGCTATTGCACGTGGTGATCGATGTGGCTATTGCCGGAGACGACGAGCCGGTGCCCGTGCTGAGCCGCGCATGGGCGATCGAGGCGGAATCGACACCTGACCTCGCGGACTTCCTCACAACCGTGGCCCAGGTGATCGGCGACGCGCAGCTGCGATCAGCGGGAGTCATGCTTACTGCGTACGAGGCGTCCGCGGCTGACCCTGATATCCAACTCTTGATCTTGGATCGAGAATCCCAACGTCAGGGCACCGCAAGCTGGATCGTCGATGGTGTTTTCGCACGTGCGGCGCTTCGTCCGGGACTGGGCAGAGCGGCGGCCATAGACACTGTATGGATGCTGATGGATCCCGTGGTCTTCAGCCGCCTGACTCGGCAACGAGGTTGGAGCTTAGAGCGCTATGCAGCCTGGTTCGCCGATACTCTCACTCAGCTACTTGTTGGCGACAACACCGGGACTGAGGCATAGTCTTCAGGCATTCGCGCGTGCGTCCTCCCTGGAGACAACTTCACGCTCTGTCCTTGTGCCTGGGTGCATGTGCCTGGCACGTGCCCTGATTTTGCATCACCAGTGAGCGCGACATGCGGCATCTATACCGTTTCGGCTCGCTGGTGATGCGAAATCAGGGTCTAGCTCAACTCTGCGGCACGACGACGTCGACCATCCAGGGCACGCCGAACTTGTCGGTGCACATGCCGAACAGGTCTCCCCACATCTGCTTCTCAAATGGCATCGTCACGGTGCCACTCTCGGAGAGCTTGTCCCAATAGCCCCGGAGCTCCTGCTCATCATCACCGCTCAGGCTGACGGTGATATTGCCGCCAGGATTCAGTTCCATACCCGGAGGAGTGTCGGCTGCCATCAGTGTGAAGCCGCTATCGGTTTGGAGCTGTCCGTGCATGATGTTGTCGGCACCTGGTTGGTTCGGATCGCCGTACTGGCCGAACGTGTTCAGCGTCAAATTGCCGCCGAAGACGTCCTTGTAGAACTCCATCGCCTGCCGGGCATTGTCGCGGAAACTGATGTAGGGGTTGAGAACTGAGGGCACCTTGGCTCCTTCCGAGTCTTTTTGGGGATTGCTCATTGCACATTACTCATGGGCTCTGACAGTCCGAACGAGGCCCCTGGAACCTCAGGAGTTGACGATCCAGCGATGTCCGAATGGGTCGTGGAACGTGGCGGATCGGCCGTGACTCGTGGATTCCGGGCCGCGATCCAACTCAACACCTTTTCTCACGGCCGCCGCTGCCACGGCGTCGCAGTCGGACACGTCCAGATGCAACGACACGGCGCTGCCTGTCGTGGGGTCGGGTGGCTCGACATCTACCTCTGGGAATGGGTCGGCCATCATCAGCAGAGAGTCGCCGATCCTGAGCTCCACGTGGCCAATCCGCCCGTCGTCCATGACGTACGGCTTGCCCTTTACCGTGGCCTGGAACACCTCCGCGTACCAGTCGATTGCAGCTCGCGAGTCGGCAACGCAGAGGTAAGGGGTGAGATTGCTCATGGGGTATCTCCTTCTGAGTTGAGCAGTGTCATGAACGACCACAGTCCATCCTCTCGTCGGTTGGGCTGCCGGCGGCCAAGGAGTCGCGAACGCTGATCAGGCGCTCGCGATGGCGACCCAGGGCTGCCGATCCGCCGCCGCGGCTCGGAATGATCATCCATATGCCCACCGTAGAACTTGACGTCGCGGCAAGTTCAAGAGCTGTTGACCGACTTGTCTCTGCCGGTAGTGAAGGCGTGACGAATGGTGTCAAGATCTTGACGCAGCGCGCGGGTACGAATCGGATGCGGATGCGGTGGCCTTCGTGGTGCACGCGCCTGGAGCTCCTATGGAGAGCTTCTCGCGCGACGCGGCAGCTCTGGCGACCGATGGCAATCCCGGCATGGACGCTGTGTTAGCAATCGCGCTGCGCCATGGCATCGAGTTGCTGGGGGAGATACCGGCCGTTAACTAGAACCAGTGAGACAGGCTCAGGGCACGTTGCTTAACCAGGGTCCTTACTGACGTCGGGCGACAGGATGGTCACCACACTCGAGTCATCCTGGGCACCCAGCCCGGCGGCTTCGGCGATGAGATACAGCTGTTCGGCAGCAGCGGCCAGCGGCAGCGGGACGTGGCACCCGCGACCGACGTTCGTCACAATCCCCATGTCCTTGACAAAGATGTCGACGCGCGACTTGACCTCGGCACCACCGGTGTAGGCCTGCAGCATGCGAGGTCCTCGATCGGAGAACATGAACGAGCCGGCCGCGCCCTGCGACAGCGCGCTGATCACCACTGCCGGATCGAGTCCTAGTCCACGAGCGAGCGCGATCGCTTCGGCTGCGGCGGCGATATGGATCCCGGCGAGGAGCTGGTTGATCGTCTTCAGGGCTTGGCCATCGCCAGGACGAGCACCAACGATCGTCAAAGTAGAGGCCAGGTGATCAAGGACCGGCTGGGCGGCGGCGAGCGCCTGCTCTGTCGCACCAACGACAATCAGCAGGTCGCCCTTCCCAGCGCGAACCGGGCCGCCGCTGATCGGAGCGTCGATCAGCGGGTAGCCCGCTTCCGCAAGCCGATCGGCCAGCGCACGCGCGGCCTCGGGGCCGACCGTACTGGTCAAGATCACCGGCGAGCCAGGTTTCAAGGACAGGAGCGCACCTTCCTTGCTAAAGAGTGCGGACTCGGCCTGGCTTTGATCACGAACCGCGAGGAGGGCGATGTCAGCGTGCTTGCTCGCATCACGTGGAGTGGCCTCGACGACAATCCCTTGCTCCGAAGCGAGCTCGCGGCGCGCTTCGAACGGGTCAAAGCCGGTAATTGAGAATCTCGTCGCCAGATGGGCGGCCATGGGGAGCCCCATGGCGCCCAGGCCAATGACGGCGATGTGGCTGCTGTTCTCGGACATGGTGGCTGTGACTCCCTTCTGACAACGGGCCGGGTCAGACACTTCGCAGGGTGTCGACGACAGCGGCGAGTGCATCGTCGTCGCCCACATTCCCCGCGAACACGATGTACGGAATGCCCCTAGCTAGTCCCGCAACCGGCTCCCACAAAGAGACGATGCCGGGAAGCATGTTGCCGCGACACCAAGCTCGGGTGATACCGAGACCCACCGTGGCGGTGTCGGATGAGGTAATGCCTCCCTTTGCGATGACAAAGGACGGCCGGATCTGGTTCACGATCTCGCGTACCGTGCCGACCAGCGCAGCACTGACCGTACGGGCGATCACCAGGCTCTGTGCGGCATCGCTGCCGGTTACGAGCGTTCGGCTGGTCCGTATCACGATGTCGCTCTCCGCTTCGTTATTTCGCAACACTCTCGCGGCTTGCCCCGCGACCTCATCGACGTGCCTGTCGCGGGCGGCGTCGTCGAGCAAGGTCGGGACGTCCAGCTCGAGTTCGATGATCTTGCCCTTGACCCGGAGCCGGTCGAGCTGGCGGGTGGTGAGCGCGACGTGCGAGCCGATCGCGACGAGGCCGTGCCTCGTGGCCGGACGATTGTCGTCGGGGTCGGCCGGTTGCGAGCCCAGGATCTCTCTCAAGCGCTTGGCATCTATTGGCGGTGTGGCCTCCTGCCCGGTGCGGGCGCGGACGAACGACGGCCCGATGCGGTAGAGGAAGTTCTTGCCGGACGCCTCGGCGCGAAGTATCGCCAGTACGACGACCCGCTGATCCGCATCGGTGGCGGTGTCCACCACAACGGGTTGGCGGTCCCGCAGTTCCGAGAGGACCTCGAGCACGCGATCCGGACCACCGACGCGAATGTCGCTCAACGTGATCCGGGCAACCTGATCTCGCGGGATTCGCCCGCCGGTCTTCTCCTCAACCCAGTCGCGCAGGTCTGAGTTCCGGTAGCCGAAACTGGCATCCTTGGCGAACTCACTGTGCGATACCGGGATCATGCCTGCGCTGGTACGCGCCCAGTGCACCGAGTCGACCGTCACGCGGCCAGGTTCGACGTATGCGGGGCAGACAATCACACCGTCGATGATCGTGCCGCGAGCTGCCAGCTCCTCAGCGAGAACGTCGGTCTCGAGGGGGAAGTAGCCCCGCAGCGTGGAGTCGCTGCGACTGGCCATGACGTATGACACCTGCTGTGCGGTGGCCGCCTGGTCAAGAGTGTCGACTACCTGTCGGTTGAGTTCCGCGGCGTCGTCCGCGGAGAGGCTGCGCGTGTTGGTCAAGATGAAGAAGCCGGTCGTGGGCTGCTGCAACGCCCACTTCAGGTCGGCGACAGACCAGCTGGTCAAAACTGGCAGATCGGCGATGGTCTGCGTGCCGGTAGGGTCGTCGTCGAGAATCACCAGCCGCCGGCCGGCCTGAATTTGATCAAGATTGGTGCCAACATCAAACTCGGGCGGCTGATCAGCGAGCAGCCGATCCAGCGGAATCGCACCGGAGAATGTGGGAGCGGGCGCAGCTGGATCGATATTGGTCACGGGGACTCCTTCAATGGATCGACGTTATCCCGGCCAGCCCGAAGTAAACATCCGCACAGGCATTGAGCGTGACGCATTCACGATGACCCTGATTCAGATGGGCTGATCGGGGTAGGGGACACCCAATCGGGAAAGACACCGGCGCCTAGGACCGGGGGGCTACGGCAAGCCGAGGCTGCTGGTGCCGGCCTCGTCGAGGTGGATACTCGCAGCGCCGAGCCCCACTTCAACGAGAAATACGCCACGTCAACGCGAAGGTGCGGTCGGATCGTGCGGCACGGATTGATCAAATGATGGAGCACATCGCCGTCGTCGGCGCCGGGTACATGGGCGGCGGAATCGCCCAGGTCTTCGCGATGGCGGGCATGGATGTCGTGATCGTGGACGCCGATCCCGACCTCACCGTTCGACATCTTGATCGATTGCGTGAGGAGGCCGAGGACTTCGAGGACCGGGGTCTGTTCCAGCCGGGATCGGCGGAGAAAGTGGGAAAGAACCTCCGTGCCGCGAAAAGCGTGGCAGAGGCGGTGGCGGAAGCCGATCTGATCGAGGAGGCAGTCCTCGAACGCCCCGAAATCAAGAAGTCGGTGCTGCGCAGTATCGAGGAGGCTGCTCGCTCGGACGCGGTGATCGGCAGCAATACTTCGACTCTGCCCATTGGTGATCTTGCTGCTGGCCTGGAACATCCTGAGCGCTTCCTCGGTGTGCACTTTTCCAACCCCGCACCATTCATCCCAGGGGTGGAGCTCATTGCGCACTCCGGCACCGACGAAGACGTCGTCGAGGCGGTCGAGGCACTCGTACCCCTGACAGGCAAGTTGACCGCACGGGTCAACGACAAAGCCGGCTTTGTGCTCAACCGGCTGCAATACGTCTTGCTCAAGGAAGCCATGAATCTGGTCGAGGAAGGCGTGGCCACGCCCGAGGACGTGGACATTATCGTCCGCACGACCTTTGGTTACCGGCTGCCGTTCTTTGGACCCTTCGCCATCGCAGATATGGCCGGACTGGACGTCTATAGCGACGGCTTCCGCACCCTGCAACAGCACTACGGGGAGCGATTGGCTGCGCCGAAGTTGCTCACCGACCTCGTCTCGGCCGGACGGTACGGAGTCAAGCAAGGCGGCGGCTTCGTCACTCCTGCCGGCGAGCAGGCACCGCTGGTTGCCTACCGCAACACCGCCTATGCCCGGCTCGGACAGCTGCTGAAGGAGCTCGGACCCGTGCCGACAGGAGGAAGGGACGAATGATCAACCCTCCGTACACTGCCGAAGACTGGCCGATCGCGGCAGCGATGCTGCCGTTTGGGAACAAGGACTCGCGCGGCGGGCCCATTCAGGATGCAGAGCCGGAAGAATGGGCCAAGCACCTGCGGCTGGTTCGGCGGATCGGCTTCACCGAGGTCGATCCCACCGACACCTGGGTACGAGTAGGTGATCTCACTGCTGACCGGCTCGCCGATTTCAAGAGTGTCCTTGGTGACGTCGGCCTGACGATTCCCGCCATCTCGACCTCACGCCGCAGTGTCATGGATCCCGAACGTGGCGAAGAGTACCTGGCGTACAGTCACCGGCTGATCGACAATGCGGCGGAGCTGGGTGTTCCCATGGTCAGCTTTGGCTTCTTTCAGGCGTTCACCGAAGAACAGCAGCGCGCGCTGTGGTTCTGGCTAGCCGATGGTTGGCATGACGATGAGTCGCCGGAGGCGCGGAGCCGCGCCGCTTCGCTGATCCGCGAGCTGGCCGAACACGCAGCGAGCAACCGCCAGCAGATCACGCTGGAAATGTATGAGGACACCTACGTCGGCACATGCGACGGCGCTGTGCAATTCCTCAAAGAGGTAGGACATG
>Ga0207675_100005826_pt1 | contig 11776 bp, 7 predicted proteins | sample KBSSwiS42_FD_184305 | JGI IMG/M metagenome (GOLD analysis project Ga0207675, IMG submission 184305) | Switchgrass rhizosphere microbial communities from Kellogg Biological Station, Michigan, USA - KBS Switchgrass S4-2 (SPAdes) (version 2) | ecosystem: Host-associated > Plants > Roots >...
GAGCTACCCGGACATGGTGCTGCTCGCGGACGGACTGCCGGTCACGCCCATCTGCCCGGCCTCGCAGGGTTACAAGATGACGCCGCGCCAGCTCGAAGCGGCGATCACGCCGAAGACCAAGTTGCTGTTGATCAATTCCCCGTGCAACCCGACCGGCGCCGCCTATACGCGTGCCGAGTGGCGCGCGCTGGCCGACGTGCTGCTGAAGCACCCGCGCGTGATCATCGGCACCGATGACATGTACGAGAAGATCTGGTGGGGTGCGGAGCCGTTCTGCTCGCTGCTCACCGTCGCCCCCGAGCTCTACGACCGCACCGTGACCATCAACGGCGTGTCCAAGTCGTATGCCATGACCGGCTGGCGCCTCGGCTACTGCGGCGGCCCGAAGGAAATCGTGAACGCCATGTCCACGCTGCAGGGACAGAGCACGAGCAATGCGTCGTCGATCACGCAGAAGGCCGCACTCGCCGCGCTCAACGGCGACCAGAAATGCGTCGCGGAAATGAACGCCGAGTTCAAGAAGCGCCACGACTGGTTCATCAATGCGCTCAACCGCCTGCCCGGTTGCGTCGCGCTGCCGGCGAGCGGCGCGTTCTACGCCTGGGTGGACTGTTCGGCCGCGATGATGGCCTTCGGCTGCAAGGATGATAACGCCTTCGCCGAGATGCTCATCAACGACGCCGGCGTCGCCGTGGTGCCGGGCTCGGGCTTCGGCGCGCCGGGGCACTTCCGTGCCTCGTTCGCCACCAGCATGGCGACGCTCGAGAAGTGCATCGAGCGCATGAAGAAGGTGCTCGAAGCCGGGCCCGTCAAGAAGTCCGCTTGAACGGAAATGGGGACATTCCTCATTTTGCTGTAACAATTCGTCGGAGTGCGGGACGTCAGCAAGCCCATGCGGATTGTTACAACTAAATGAGGAATGTCCCCATTTCCATTTCTCCTGTGACACGCGCCGACATCGTCGCGTGGATCGTCGCCGCCATTGCGCTGGGCCTCATCATCGAGCTGCACCTGCTCTCGGGCCTGCTCGCGGGCCTCCTGGTGTACAAGCTGGTCGACGTGCTCACCCCGTGGCTGCGGGTGAGCTCGCTCAGCCGTGACGGATCGCGCGTCCTTGCGGTCACGCTGATCGCGACCGCCGTCATTGCCGCCCTGATCGGCATCGGCATCGGCGTGGCCGCTTTCCTGCGCAACAGCGGCGAGAGCGTTCCGCAGCTCATGCAGAAGATGGCGCAGATCATCGAAGATGCCCGTGCCATCCTGCCCGAGACCCTGCGCGGCTTCCTGCCCGACGATGCCGAGTCGTTGCGCGTGGCCATCGCGGACTGGCTGCGAACCAACGCCGGCTCGCTGCAACTGGCCGGCCGCGGCATCGGCCGCTCACTGGCCCACATCCTGTTAGGCATGGTGATCGGTGCCCTGCTCTCGATGCAGAAGGCCACCGCCCACCCGGCCCGCACTCCGCTGGCCGACGACATCGCGCGCCATGCCGCGCGCCTCGCGTCCTCTTTTCAGCGCGTGGTATTTGCGCAGTTCTGGATTTCGCTGATCAATACCCTCTTCACCTGGCTGTACCTGGACGTGGTGCTGAGGCTGTTCGGCGTAGACGTGCCGCTGGTGAAGATCCTGGTGCTGTTCACCTTCGTCGTGGGACTCATGCCCATCATCGGCAACCTGATCTCCAACACGGCCATCGTCGTCGTGTGTTTGAGCCAGGGTTTGCCGGTCGCCGCCGGGTCGCTGGTGTTCCTCATCGTGATCCACAAGCTCGAGTACTTCCTCAATGCCCGCATCATCGGCTCGCACATCAAGGCGCGGGCGTGGGAGCTGTTGATTGCGATGCTGGTGATGGAAGCGGCGTTCGGCATCACCGGCCTGATTGCCGCGCCGATTTTCTACGCGTATTTCAAGGAAGAATTGCGCGAGAAAGGTCTGGTCTGAGGCGATTGCCGGCGATCCCGGCAGCTGAGACTTCACACTCGAGGGAACGCCAGCACATTGCCGTCCGCCGCCGGCGGCGTCGCCGCGAGCGCCAGTAGTTTGTCCGGGTCCCCGGGTTTCGTGAGATGCGCGTCGAAACCGGCCTCGCGGCTTTGCGACACGTCGGTCATGCGGCCCATGCCGGTCACTGCCACCAGGCGCACCCGCGCACCCCAGGCGGTCTTGCGGATTTGCCGCGCGAGTTCGAAACCGTCCATGCCCGGCATATCGAGATCGATGAACGCGACGTCGGGCGACCGCGCATTCCCCGCGACCAGCGCCTGCGAGGAGTCGTACACCACCACCACGTCGTGACCGTGCGCACGCAGCAACATGCCCAGCGTACGCGCAGCGTCTTCGTTGTCGTCGACGACCAGGACGCGGTTACCCGTGGCCGGGTGCTCCGGCCGTTCGCCGCTGGGGCGCGCGCTTTCGGCAGCCTCTGCCGCAAGCGGCAGCCACACGATGAATTCCGAGCCGGTGCCGGGCCCTTCGCTGCGCGCCTCGATGCTGCCGTGATGCAGCTCGGTCAGCGATCGCGCCAATGCCAGCCCCAGGCCCAGACCGCCGGCACCCTGGCCCTTGTGGGACTCGAGCTGCACGAACATGTCGAACACGGTCGACAACTCATCGGGCTCCATGCCCGCGCCGTTGTCGCGCACCGAAATCTTCACGCGGGAATCGACGGGCTCCAGGTTGACCTCGATGCTTCCGCGCGATGGCGTGAACTTGGCGGCATTGATCAGCAGGTTCGAGACGATCTGCGCCAGCCGCACCGAGTCACCCTCGACATGCAGGGCGCGCTGCGCGAAATGCAGCACCAGCTCGTGGCCCTTGGCTTCGATGATTGGCCGCGCGGTCTCGACGGCCGATGCGATGACGGTGTCCATGTTGACGCGCTCGTGGCGCAGCTCGATCTTGCCGCGATCGATGCGGCTGACGTCGAGCAGGTCGTCGACCAGGCGGACCAGCTGGGCGAATTGCCGTTCCAGCATCGTCATCATGTCGGCCGAATCGTGACCGACGCGGCGGCGCATGATCGCCAGCCCATTGCGCAGCGGCGCCAGCGGGTTGCGCAGCTCGTGCGACAGGGTTGCCAGGAACCGGCTCTTGTTGAGGTCCGCGAGCTCGAGCTGCCGGGCACGATCGGCGAGCTCGTGCTCCATCTGCTTGTTCTGGCTCACGTCGAAGAAGGAAATACCGATACCGTCGCCGATCTTCACCACCATGTTGCGGAACCAGCCATCGATTTCGTCGTGGTCGTAATGCACTTCGAACTCGGCAGGGGTGCCGGTGTCGACCACGGCGCGAAACTTGTCGAAAAGTCCGCTCTGCTCGGTACCCGGCAGCACCTCGGTCATGCGCCGCCCGATCATCTGCTCGGGACGCCGATTCGCGAGCTCCGCCCCACGCGGATTGATGTACTCGAACACGAAGTCGACCACGTTACCGCGATGATCGCGCAGGGCGTGCAGCATCGCGTAACCCTGGATCGCGGCTTCCTGCGAGCCGCGGAAACGCTCTTCCGCACGGCGCGACCGCTCGCGCGCCATGCGCATGTTGTGACCCAGCGCGATGATCAGCCCGCAGGAAACCCCGTACAGCAGAAGCGACAGGAAATCCTCGGCGCCGGCGAATTGCACGACACCGAATGGCTGCTCGATGACGGCATGCGCCAGCAGGAAACCCAGTGTGGCGGTGAGCGCGCCCGGGCCCCAGCCGCCCATCCACACCGCGATGGCCACCGCTCCAAACAAGGTTGCGAACGGTATGCCCGTGCCCAGCCACGGTATCAGGAAATATCGCAGCAGCACGGCACACACCGCGAGCGCGAATGCCGCGATGTAGACGTACGGCAGCGAGGGTTTCTGCCTCTCGCGCAGTTCACGCGCGAACTCGATCGACAGGTAGGTCAGGAGCACGTAGGCGGACACCACGCTGCTGCAGCGCGCGACGTACCAGCCCAGCGTGAAACGTGCCCCGGCAATCGTGCTCAGCATCATGTCCGCCAGTGACACCAGTGCGACCGTCGCGAGCCAGCCGAAAATCGAGCGCCGATAGGCGCGCGTCGCGAAGATCACGGCGACGGTCATCGCGTCCAGCACCACCGACAACCAGCTCATCAGCAGGGTGCCCGGTGAAAAGGCATTCCCCTGCATCGGAGTCATGTGCAGGCTCACCGCGGCCGTGCAGACCGCCATCGCCGCGCAAACGCTGCCGGTGAGCGCGAATGCGGCTCGACCCGGCCGGCGCTCGGGCGACGGCAACGGTGCGGACCCGACGCCGAGCAGGACACCCACCAGCAGGAGGGACGCGCTTCCCACGCGCCAGCACAGGAAAATGATGACGCTGGTGGTCTCGTGTCCGAACACCTGCCCCGAGCCGAAGGCGGCGGGGAAACTCAGCGCGTGGCCCATGACCAGCAGCGCGCTGAAGGCATAAGCCGCCGCGAACGCGAGCAGGTGAGGTGCGCCGTCGCGCAGGTAAAGCCGCAACAGCAACACTACCGTGCATACATCCGCGACACAGATGCTGGCGCCATAGATGCCGACGAGTGATTGGCCGCTGTAGCCCGGTGCGCTGGCCCAGGGCAACAGCAACAGCAGGCCTGCTACGTATGAGATCGCGAGGCTGCCTAGAATCCAGCGGTTCCGCGTTTTCTCCACCGCATTCGACCATGCGCCTTCAGGGTCAATGCCGCTGTAGGCAGCAACCTACGACCCCAGCCCCTCGAAGTCGCCAGTTGTCGTAATCATGGCGTTCAGCGGCTGGGACGCACCAACCGCGCCTGTTCCTCGGGGTAACGCGCGCCCTGCACTGCGACACTCTTTGCAGCGGCGTCGATCTGTCGCAATTCAGCGGCGGTGAGCTCGACGTCCACCGCGGCGAGGTTCTCGTCGAGTCTCGAGAGCTTGGTGGTGCCCGGGATGGGCACGATCCACGGCTTCTGCGCCAGCAGCCAGGCGAGCGCCAGCTGCGCCGGCGTCACCTGCTTCTGCGCTGCGAGTGCGGTCAGCACGTCGACCAATGATTGATTCGCCTTGCGCGCCTCGGCCGAGAAACGCGGCAATCGATTGCGGAAGTCCGACGCATCGAATTGCGTGCTCTCATCGATCTTGCCGGTGAGAAAGCCGCGGCCCAACGGACTGAACGGCACGAAGCCGATGCCGAACTCTTCGAGCATCGGCAGGATGGTGTCCTCTGGCTCACGCCACCATAAGGAGTATTCGCTTTGCAGTGCCGTCACCGGCTGCACGGCATGTGCGCGGCGCACGATCTCGGCGCTGGCTTCGGAGAGGCCGAAGTGCCGCACCTTGCCGGCGCGAATCAGCTCCTTCACCGTCCCGGCCACTTCTTCGATGGGCACCGCCGGATCGACGCGGTGCTGGTAGAAAAGATCGAGGGTCTCGACGCGCAATCGCTTCAATGACGCCTCGGCGACTTCGCGAATGTGCTCCGGCCGGCTGTCGAGCCCGGCAACCTGCTTGCCCTCCGCATCGATGCGGAAGCCGAACTTGGTGGCAATCGTCACCTGGCCCTTGAAAGGCTCGAGCGCTTCCCCGACCAGCAATTCATTGGCGAAGGGTCCGTAGATCTCGGCGGTGTCGAAGAAATTCACGCCGCGCTCCACGGCGGTGCGGATCAGGCGGATGGCCGCGGCGTGGTCCGTCGGAGGACCGTAGAACGCGCTCAGGCCCATGCAGCCCAGGCCCATGGCCGACACTTCCAGACCACTCGTCCCGAGTTTTCGCGTCCGCATTGTCATCTCTCCTTGATCGATACCTTCGTACAGTACGACTAAACGAACCATTTCATGTGCATGTCGCCAAGGTCATACAACCCGGTCGCGTCATGAAGGACCCGGGCTGACATCGGGGGTGCTGCGGCTAAGGCGGGGTCGGGTGCCTCCCACGCCGGATGTGCCTCGGTCGCGGGTGCGCGGGTTGGCGGCGCCGCGCACACTGCATCCATGAACACCATCATGAAATGGGCGGTACGCACCGCGGCCTTATGGGCACTCGCGAAGGCCCTCGAATTGGCCAACGCGAAGCTTCGCCAACGCCAGCTGGCAAGGCGAAAGGCGTCCGGCGTGACGCAGAGCGAAAAAGCTTCCGCATCCCTGGCGTCCTGAAGAATTCGGACGCGCGAAGACTTTGCGGTCGGCCGCTCCGCTCACACGCGCGGCGGATCGGTCTGACGCTCGAAGTGCCGATGTTTTGCCACCGCGGCAATGAACAATTGGGTGCCTTGGCCGGCGGCCTTGGCGAGCAACAAGCCCGGATCCGAGCGTCCATCCGGCAGGGACTGCGGCAGATGCGCCGCTTCGACGAGCCGCCTGCCCGCGCCCACCGCGAGAATCGGTTTGCAATGCCGGTACGTATCCCTGACGAAGGCCATGGCCTGGCCGACGGTAGATAGTGATTGCGTCGCGGCCTCGCCGTCGGGAATCACCAGCGCATCGAATAGCACCGAGGGAGCAGTTTCCAGGGTCATTTCCACGTCGAGGTTCGCGCCCTTCTCACTGCGCACCGCTCCCATTCGTGGTCCGACAAAGCGCGGTACGGCGCCTTCCGCGAGCAATGCGGCGTGTATGTCCTGCGCTCCGGCACCATCGACACCATCCGCAACCAGGATGGCGATACGCCGCGTGCGGATGCTGCCGTCGCCGGGGCGCGCGAACAGCGACAGCGCGGGGGAATGCTTCACCTCCGGACGGTTGTTTCGTGGCACCACTGCCTCCTGTGCCTTCGGCACGTCGATACCGAGGCCGTCGGCCACCGCGGCGGCCAGTTCGGCATCCACGTTCACGAGCTGCGACACCACGCGCGCGCGGATCGCCGGCACCTGCACCTTGGTCAGCTCGAAGCGGAACGCTCTCACGATGTGCGCCTGCTCCACCGGCGTCTGGCTTTGATAGAACAAGGCTGCCTGCGTGTAGTGATCGGCGAATTTCTCCGGCTTGCCGCGTACCTTGTCTTCTTCCATGGGCTGCGGGAAGGACGTGAAGCCCACCTTGCCCGCCTGGAACGGGCAGCCGCCGCCAAGCGAGTTCGGCTCATAGGCCACGCGCCCGCGATTGATGGTCTGGCGATGCATGCCGTCGCGCTGGTTGTTGTGCGCCTGCGCCAGCGGCGTGTTGATGGGAATCTCATGGAAGTTAGGACCTCCGAGACGCGAGATCTGCGTGTCGACGTAAGAGTGGATGCGACCCGCGAGCAGCGGGTCATTGCTGAAGTCCAGGCCCGGCACGATGTGTGCGGCGCAGAACGCCACCTGCTCGGTCTCGGCAAAGAAATTGTCCGGGTTGCGATTCAGCACCATGCGGCCCACGGGACGCACGGGCACCAGTTCCTCCGGCACGATCTTGGTGGGGTCGAGTACGTCGAAGCTGAACTTGTCGGCCTGCTCCTCCGTGAAAATCTGCAGGCCCAGTTCCCATTCGGGATACGCGCCCGCCTCGATGGCTTCCCAGAGATCGCGGCGATGGAAATCCGGATCGGCGCCGGAAATTTTCACGGCTTCGTCCCAATCGAGGGAATGGGTACCCAGGACGGGATTCCAGTGAAACTTGACGAACACGCTTTGCCCGCGCTCGTTCACCATGCGGAAGGTGTGCACGCCGAACCCCTGCATCATGCGCAGGCTGCGCGGAATCGCGCGGTCCGACATGACCCACTGCAGCATGTGCGCCGATTCGGGCATCAGCGAAACGAAATCCCAGAACGTATCGTGCGCGCTCGCGGCCTGCGGCATACCGTGGTGCGGCTCGGGCTTCACCGCGTGCACCAGGTCGGGAAATTTCATCGCATCCTGGATGAAGAACACCGGGATGTTGTTGCCCACCAGGTCCCAGTTGCCTTCGTCGGTATAGAACTTCACCGCAAAGCCGCGCACGTCGCGCGCCGTATCGGTGGAACCGCGCTCGCCTGCCACGGTCGAGAAGCGCACGAACACCGGCGTGCGTTTGCCCGCCTCGGCAAACAGCGAGGCGCGCGTGATTTTCGTGAGCGGCTCGTAACACTCGAAATAGCCATGCGCGCCCGAGCCGCGGGCGTGCACGATGCGCTCCGGAATGCGCTCATGGTCGAAGTGCGTGATCTTCTCGCGCAGGATGAAATCTTCGAGCAGCGCGGGACCGCGCAGCCCGGCTTTCAGTGAATGCTGGTTGTCGGCAACCGGCACGCCCTGGTTGGTGGTGAGCACGCGATTTGAGGAATCCGCACGCACGCGATCCAGCGGCGCATGGGTCGCGTTGTGCCCGACGGGCAGCCTGCCTGTGCCGACTTTGGCCGACGAATTGGTCTCGCTCAGCGTGCTGCCGCCGGTCGCCGGATCGCGCGACTCGTGGTGCGCGCCGACACGAGGATTGCGCGCGGCTTCGCCGTACTCATGCGGCTTGTTAGGGTTCGCCGGCATGCCCGCCGCGAGGTCCCCGGTGTCCGCCATCTTGCGCGTGGCGGCATCGCCCCGATCGAGCGGCGCCTTCGTCGACGGACCGCTGACCGTCGAGCGGGAGGAAGAGCCGGCGGGACCTTTGGCACCCGGCTTCTTAGCCTTGAATTGCGGACGCGGCGCAGCTTTGCGCCTGGACTTGCGGCTTGCCATGATGATTTTCCCGATGAATGTGGTGCGCGGATTTAACGCGCACGCGCACCCGTCCTCTGTAAGACCCGGCGCGGTGTTGGCGGAGGCCGGCGGCTCGAAGCAGTCCTCCACACACTGCTAAGATGCCCGCGTGCTGATATTCCAGTCGGTCCTGTTACTCCTTGTCTGCGCCGTGGCGCTCGCCGGCCTCGCGCGATATCTCAACTTGCCCTACCCCTCGTTCCTGGCGCTCGGCGGCACGGCACTCGCCTTCCTGCCGCAGGCGCCCACGTTCAACCTCGATCCTTCACTCACGCTGGCACTGTTCGTGGCTCCGGCGCTGCTCGATGCCGCCTTCGACACCTCGCTGCGCGATCTCAAGCGTTACTGGATCCCGGTGATGTCACTGGTGTTCATCGCGGTCGGGATCACCATCGTGGCCGTCGCCTGGTTGCTGCGCTACTTCATCCCGGAAATCCCCTGGGCCGCGGCGATTGCTGTCGGCGCCATCGTCGCGCCGCCGGACGCGGTCGCCGCCTCGGCCGTGATGCGCAAGCTGCGCATCCCGCACCGCATCGGCGTGATCATCGAAGGCGAGAGCCTGCTCAACGATGCCACCGCGCTGCTGGTGTATCGCCTGGCCGTGAGCGTCGCCATGGGCGCAACCTTCACGGGCGGCGGCGTGGCGCTGCTGTCGCTGGCCATGGTGGCCAGCGTCGGCGTCGGCTTTGCGCTGGCGCACATCCTCATCCGGTTGCTGTCCCGAGTGACCGATATACCCAGCACCATCGTGCTGCAGTTCGTGACCACCTTCGGCGTGTGGATCTTCGCGGAAGAACTTCACCTCTCGCCCATCGTGACGCTGGTGGTCTACGCCATCACGGCCGCGCGGCTCGCACCCGAGTTCACCCCGGCTGCTACGCGCCTCCCGTCGTACGCAGTGTGGGAAACCGTGGTGTTCGTGCTCAACGTGCTCGCCTTCGTGCTCATCGGACTGCAGCTGCGCCCCACCCTGGAGACGCTCGAGGCGTCCGAGCGAAACCAATACCTGCAGATCGCGGCCGCGGTGCTCGGTATCGTCATCGTCGTGCGTATCGCCTGGGTGTCCGTCTACAACCGCGCTGCCAATCTCAAGTTCCGGCTGTTTGGCGCGGGCTGGTGGCCGGGAAACTTCGTCCCGACCTGGAAGGGCAGCGTGGTCGTGGGCTGGGCGGGCATGCGCGGCATCGTGACCCTGGCCACCGCCTATGCGCTGCCGGCGGGATTTCCATACCGCGATCTCGCCTTGTTGTGCGCGGTTTTCGTGGTGGTCGGCACGCTGGTGGTCCAGGGACTCACGCTGCGGCCGCTGATCCAGGCGCTCAAGTTGCGCGATGACGGCACGGTTGATCGCGAAGTGCGTGTCGCGCAGGACGTGCTCGCGCTGGTCGCTCTCGAGATCCTGGAAGACGAAGCTTCCGAAACGGCGGCAGTGTTGCGCGACGAGTTCGTGACCACGGAAGTCAACGACATCGACGCGCCGCACGCCACCGGTCGCGAGGCGCGCAACCAGCTGCGCGTGCGCATCGTCGAGGCGCAACGCAAGGCCCTGGTGAAGCTGCGCGAAACTGCCGAGATCGGTGACGACGCGTTCCATCGCCTCGAGGAGCGCCTCGACGTGCTCGAGATCAACGTGCGCTAGCAGGTTTCTCAGGAGCTCGGCTCGGTCTCCTGCTGATAGGTGCCCACGAGTTGGCCGGCGGCCAGCACGTGTCCCTGCAGGGCCTCGATCAGCTCGTCGCGGTCGGCGCCGGCAGAAACGTCGAGTTCGTCGTCCAGGGCAAACACCTGGAAGTGATAATGATGTGGCGGATCTCCCACGGGAGGCCGCGGGCCGAAGTAGCCCACGCTCCCGCGGCCGTTCTTGCCCTGGAGCAGGCCTTCTCGTTCGGGAACGCGCTCCCGGTCTTCCAATCCTTCCGGCAGCGAGGTCACGCCGCCCGGGATGTTCCATGCAATCCAGTGAACGAAAGGCTTCGGGCTTTTCGCGTCCGGGTCCTCCAGGATCAATGCGTACGACTTCGCCCCCTCGACGCGACTCCAAGCGATCTCGGGGGAAATGCCGTCGGCATATTCGGATTGCTTGCGCGGAATCGCCCCGTGGATGCTCGGCGAGCTCACGGTCAGCGAAAACGCCCTGACGCCGTCCAGGCGTTGCAGGGCCAGTGATCTCTCAGGCTGAGTGGGCATGCGTACCTCCGCGGGTTCCTAAGAGGAATTCTGGAACCCCGGCGCTTTTGATGGCTGTAGGACGTCACGATGCGAAGCATTCGTATCGGTTGTGAGCGCCGCCTGACGCATAGCCGACGTGATGGTCGATATCGTCCCGGACAAGCGCGCGGCAGCATGCCCGCCTCACCAGGAGGTATCACCATGGCACGAGCGAAGCAGAAGGAATCAGCCGGCGGCCGCGCCCAGGACGCGATCGCCCTGTTGAAGGCGGATCACCGCCAGGTCGAAGAATGGTTCGAGCAATTCGAGAAGGCGCGCGACAGCGACCGCAAGCAGAAACTCGCGACGCAGATCTGCAATGCGTTGAAGGTCCACACCACCATCGAGGAGGAGATCTTCTACCCGGCGTTCCTCGAGGCGACCGACGACACCGATCTGCACCACGAGGCGGTGGTCGAGCACAACGGCGCCAAGAAACTCATCGCCGAGATCGAAGGATCTTCACCCGATGACGATTACTTCGACGCCAAGGTCACGGTGCTCTCGGAGATGATCAAGCATCACGTCAAGGAAGAAGAGCAACGCGACGGCTTGTTCAGCAAGGCACGCGATTCCGATATGGATCTCGATGCGCTGGGCGAACAGCTGGCGGCACGCAAGGCCGAGCTCGAAGGAGATGAAGAAGACGTGGAAGGCACACCGCCCGGCGGCGGACGCAAGTCACGCGGCGAGGAAGGCCGGCTGATGAAAGGCCGCTGAGGCGGCGTCGCAGGGCATGCGCCGCGGCCTCGAGCCCCGTCCAGAGGGCGGCGGCCGCGCCGCGGTTCTCGCCCTCGACCTCATCACGGACTTCGCCTTTCCCGATGGTCCCACGGTTCGCCGCGCGCTCGCGCGGCGGGCCGCGGCCATCCGGGCACTGTTGGCGCGCGCGCGCCAGCACCGCGTTCCGGTCATCTACGCCAACGACAACCTTGGCGACTGGCGCAGCGATGCGCCCGCG
>Ga0207675_100005828_pt1 | contig 11775 bp, 10 predicted proteins | sample KBSSwiS42_FD_184305 | JGI IMG/M metagenome (GOLD analysis project Ga0207675, IMG submission 184305) | Switchgrass rhizosphere microbial communities from Kellogg Biological Station, Michigan, USA - KBS Switchgrass S4-2 (SPAdes) (version 2) | ecosystem: Host-associated > Plants > Roots >...
CGATGGTCAAGGCCAAGGAAATGGCAAACCGCAATGCCTTCGAGGCGCGCACTGCGGCGGTGCCCGAACTTGTGCTCCAGGACGTCGAGGTCCGGTTGCCGAACGGCAATGTTCTGCTTGACGACGTCGACATTACGATCCGTCAAGGCGAGCGGGTCGTGCTGCAGGGACCCTCGGGTTGTGGCAAGACCACGCTATTTCGCGTGCTCGCGGGCCTGTGGCCGTTCGGTCGAGGCCGGATCGGCTTGCCAAAAGACGCCCGCGTTCTGTTCCTGCCGCAAAAGCCTTACCTACCCGTCGGTACGCTGAAGGAAGTGCTGAGTTACCCCGACATGCCGGAACAGCATTCCGATGAGGCTTGTCGCGAGGTTCTGAAAACGTGCGGATTGCCAGAGTTGGCGCCGCGTCTGCAAGAGCAGGCGAACTGGTCGCTGATGCTCTCGGGCGGGGAACAGCAACGTCTGGCTTTCGCCCGCGCCCTGCTTTATCAACCGAATTGGTTGTTTCTCGACGAGGCCACCTCCGCGCTCGATGAAGCCGCCGAGGCGCAGATGTATACCCTCGTGCGCGCTCGGCTCGGGGCTGCGAGCGTGATCAGCGTGGCGCACCGGCCGGCCGTTGCCGCCATGCATAAGCGACGGCTCGTGATCGATGCCGGTGCGCGCCGGCTGCAAGGCACCCCGGTGGAGGCGCGTCCATGACGCGGCGAAAGCGGATCGCTCTCATCGGGCTCGGCATGGCCGTTACCCCGCACGCCAAGAGCCTCGTGGATCTCGCGGACAAGGTTGAGGTGGTCCGCGCCATCAGCCCCAGTCCGCAGCGGCGCCAGGCGTTCGCCGAGCGCTTCGCGTTTGCCCTGGGCGACCGTCTGGAGCCGGTGTTGCAAGACGGCAATGTCGAGATCGCGGCGGTGTTGACGCCGCCGAACACGCACCTCGAGATCGTCAGCGCCCTGGCGCGCGCCGGGAAGCATATTCTGCTGGAAAAGCCGTTAGAGGTTGCGAGCCAGCGAGCCGAGGAGCTGGTGCGGGTGTGCGCCGATGCCGGTGTCACCCTCGGCGTGGTCCTGCAGCATCGCTTCAAGCCGGCGGCGGAACGCTTGGCCGCCATTCTCAAGGCGGGTGGGCTCGGCCAGATCGTCAGCGCATCGGCCTCGATCCGATTGTGGCGTCCACAAAGCTATTACGATGAGCCCGGCCGCGGCAGCCTGGCTCGCGATGGTGGTGGCGTGTTGCTGACCCAGGGGATTCACACGCTTGATCTCTTGCTGAGCCTGGCAGGTCCAGCGCTCGAGGTGTGCGGCTACGCCGCCACGACGGCCGTACATCGCATGGAAACCGAGGACCTCGTTTGCGCCGCCGTGTGCTTTGCGAGTGGCGCCGTCGGCGTGATCGAGGCCACTACGGCGGCCTACCCCGGCGCGCCCGAGCGTATCGAACTCGTCGGCACTTTGGGTACCGCTACCCTGGCGGGCACCGCGCTCGGCGTTGCCTACCAGGATGGACGATTGGAAGAGGTGGCCGCGGATGCCTCCGCCGGCGGGACGGGGGCCGATCCGATGGCATTCCCGCACGACTATCATTTGGGAGTGTGGCGCGACTTTCTGGCAGCCGTTGACGAGCGACGGCCACCGCGCGTGTCGGGACCTGAAGCGCTGAGAGTGCAGCTGTTGATCGATGCGCTGCTTGCCGCGGCCGCGAGCCACGGCAAGGTCAAGGTTTGCCTAGGTCGCTGACTTCACGCATTCGTGCAGTGCAGCGTCCGGATCGACGCTTACGGTAGCGGCGATTAGCCCGCAACGGGCCGCCCGCGGTTTGAGCGCAACAGACGCTGCCGCTGGGAGCCTGCAGCCACACACAGCTTGGAGTAGCCCAATGTCTGCGCCAGAAAGGCTTGCCTCCGATATCGTAGGCCTAACCAGCAATCCTGCCATCTCGCGACGTGGCTTCATGACCGCAACGGCGGCCGCCACCGCCGGCTATACGCTGGCTGCAGGTCCAGTCAGGGCTCAGGTGATCACCACGGACACGACCGGTCTCGTTGCCGAGGATGGGAAGGCGAAAGTGGCCGATGGCGAGATGCCCCTCTACTTCGCCAAGCCGTCGGACGCGCAGAACCCGCCGGTAATCCTCGTCGCCATGGAAATCTTTGGGCTGCACCAGTACATCAAGGACGTCACCCGGCGGCTGGCGAAGCTCGGGGCATTTGCCGTGGCGCCCGACTACTATTTTCGCAACGGTGATCTCGCCAAAGTCAGCGAGATTGGGCAGCTGATGCCGCTCGTGAATGCCAAACCGGACGCCGAGCTGATCGCCGATCTCGATGCCACCGTCGCCTGGGCCAAGTCGCAAGGCGGTGACACGAACCGGATCGGCATTATCGGCTACTGCCGTGGCGGGCGCACGGTCTGGATCTACTGTGCGAACAATTCCAATGTCAGGGCGGGCGTTGCGTTTTATGGCTCGCTGGTCGATCCGGCCGGGCAGAAGGCGATCTGGCCCAAGAGCCCAATGGAATTGGCGGCGCAAATGAAGGCCCCGGTGCTCGGTCTCTACGGACAAGCCGACCAGGGCATCCCGGTCACCCAGGTGGAAAGTATGCGCGCGGCGCTTGAGGTCGCCGGCAAGCCGGCGACCTTCAAGATCTATCCGGAAGCCCCGCACGGCTTCCACGCGGACTATCGACCAAGCTATCGCAAGGAAGCCGCGGAGGATGCCTGGCGCCAGATGACCGCCTGGTTTAAGCAATACAAGGTCTTGAGTTAGGACATCGGGGCGGCGGCTGAGGTGGCAAAAGCGTGCGAACAATCTTCCGCACGCATCACCTCCTTGCTAGAGTTGGCAGCAATTGAAGCGAGCCTAACGACGGGCTCGCCAAGGAGGACAGGCATGCAGCTCAAAGTATCGCCGGTGACGCGTGAAGAATGCAGTGCACAGGAATGGCAGGCGCGCATCGACTTGGCCGCGGCACATCGGGCCGCCGTGATGCACGGCTTCCATGAGGGCATTTTCAATCACTTGACGCTGACGGTGCCTGGTAAGCCCGACCGCTACTATCAGATTCCATTTGGGCTGCATTGGGCGGAGGTGAAGGCAAGCTCGTTCATGGAAGTCGGTATCGACGACGGTAAGGTGAAACGCGGCGTCGGTGAAGTCGAGCGCTCCTGCTATTGCATTCACGCCCCGATCCACAACAAGGTGCCGCATGCCCGCGCTGTGTTCCACACGCACATGCCCTACGCCAGCGCGCTGACACGGCTCGAGGACCCGCGCATCAAGGAGATCGGGCAAACCGAGGTGCTGTTGATGGATGCCATTGCCTATGACGACAGTTACATGGGGCCGGCCGTCGAACCAGAGGAAGGCGAGCGACTGGCGCAGGTGATTGGCGACAAGACGATCCTGTTCATGGCCAACCACGGGATCACCACCGTCGGCGAGTCGGTGGCGGAGGCCTATGACCGGCTTTATTACGTCGAGCGCGCCGCACAGGTACAAATCTTTGCCATGTGGACCGGCCAGCCGCTGAAACAGCTGCCCGAACCGGTGGTCGAAAAGACCAGGGGCGGTGGCGGCAATCCAAACTATGAGCCCTCGCCATCGCAACGGCATTTTGACGCCATCAAGCGCATGCTCGACCGGCGCGAGCCAGATTACAAGGATTGACGCTTGCTTCGGCGCGAAGCCTCAAAGAGGCCTCTCGCCGATGCGACGTTCCAGCGTCGGTATCATCTGTGCGGCGCCTTGCAGGAACGGGTTTACGGCGCGAGCGCGGCGATAGTCGTCGAGCGCTGCGCGGTAATTCTCCTTGGCGATGTGAATGAGGCCGCGACCGGCGAGGGCGCCAAAGTGCCGCGGTTCCAAAGCTAGGACCTTATCGATGTCGGCCAGCGATCGGTCGTAGTCGTCGAGCACGTAGAGCACGGTCGCCCGCTTGTTCCAACCCTCCGCCCAATCCGGGGCGCGTTCGACGATGCTATCAAGCAGGGGCATGGCCGCCCGTGGTTCGCCTGCCTGTAACAGAGCCAGGGCCCTTTCCATCAGGGCGTCGATCTCGGATCGTCCGGACTGCAGCCACACGCGCCAGATTTCTTCGACCATGGTGTCGCCCTCATCGGCGTCGTCGGTGCTGCCCAGCCGGGCAAAGAGTGCGTCGAGCCGTAGCGCGCGCTTTTCAAGCTCCGCCGCGCTGGCTGGCGGCAGGGGCGGCTCCGCGGCGCGTGCCGGCAACATCGCCAGCAGCAGCAAAGCCAGCATCCCGAGCAGGCCGCGCACGCGCATGGCGCCTCCACCTCAAGCTCCCCGCCCGCCGGCGCGCCGGCAAATTGCTGATCGCCGCCGCGCGCGGCTCGACTATACTGTCTAGGCGCGCGCCAAGCCACGCCCGCGACAAAGGAGGGCAGGAATGCGAACCCTGGTGCTTGCCAGCTTACCTCTGATGTTGGCGATGGCAGTCGCCTTCGGCGCCAAGGCGGCAGGAAAAACCGTCGTCGTTTTGGGCACCGCCACGCCTGGCGGTGGCTTTCCCGTCTACGGGCAGGCGGTGAGCGAGAGCATCAACGAGGCCGATGCGACGCTGGAGGTGCGCCCCCAGCACACCGCCGGCAGTGCCGAAAACATTCCGCTGTTGGAGGCAGGCAAACTCGACATTGGCTTGGTACAGGGCGAGGCGGCCCTGGAGGCGCTCAATGGTCTTGGGCGCCCGCGTGCCGACCTGCGCATCGTCTTTGCCATGTACGCAACGCCCGGCATGTTTGTGGTGCGCGCCGACAGTCCCTATCACAGCATCGAGGACCTCAGGGGCAGACCCGTGGCCTTTGGCGCCAAAGGTTCCGGTCTCGTGCTGCTGGCGGGCTATGTGCTCGATGGCCTGGGTTACGATCGTAACCGCGACTTCGAAGCCATTCTGCTCGAGCGTGCCGGCGACGGGCCCGCCATGGTGGCGAGCGGCAAGGCTGCGGCACTGTGGGGCGGTGGCAGCGGCTGGCCGGGCTTCACTGCGGTGGCCAAGGCACCCCCCGGCGCGCGTTTCATCGTGCCCGATGCGGAAGGCATCAAGCGAATTAGGGCCAAGCATCCGTTTCTTGAGACCTTGGCCGTGCCGGCAGGCTCGTTTCCCGGACAAGTCGCGCCGATCGTATCGGTTGGCTCCTGGAGCCTGATCCTGTCGCGGCCCACGCTTTCCGATGACGTCGCCTATCGGCTGGCACGCGCGCTTCACAACAGCCAAACCCGACTGGCCGCGCGCCTGCCGCAGGCGCGCGAGACCACTGCGGCCAATACGGCGCGCGCAGCACGCCGCGACCTATTGCATCCGGGGACGCTCAAATACCTTGAGGAGGCGGGCTTGCTTCGCTAGGCGGGGTGTGCGGCGCGCGCCGCAGACTAGGAGCCGCCCAATTCGGTGGCCGCCTGCGCGCGAATTTGTGCGCGCTCGCGGGCGAGCTTGGCTTCGCGTCGAGTGATGTAGAGGGCAGATGCGAAAATGACGAAGGCGCCGACCCAGGTCAAAAGGTCGATGGTTTCGCGGAACGCCAGATAGGTCATGCCGACGGTAAAGGGTAGCTTCGAGAACTCGAAGGTCATGCCCAGCGATGCGTCGGTGGCGGCGTAGCCGCGCACGACACAAATATGCCCGAGCACCGCGCACAGACCCATCCCCAACAGCGCCGGCAGCACGGCAAGGGTCGGCCAACGCCACACGAACAGGGCGGGCACGAGTGATAGCGGTGTCATCAAGACATTTGTGAGAAAGACAATCTTGTCGGGATCGTCGTGAGCGGTCAGCTGCTTCACGAGCACGACCGTCAGTCCGGCGGCCATGGCGGAAAAGATGGCAAGCACCTGACCCAAGCCGATCTCCGACGCGACCGGGCGCAGGATTATGAGAGCACCGAGGAATCCCACCCCGAGCGCCGTCCAGCGACGAATGCGCACCACTTCGCCCAGGAGAAAAACCGCGCCGAGGGTGCCGAACAAAGGGGCGAGGAAGCTGATTGCCGTTACCTCACCGATTGGGATGAGAAAAATCGCGTAAAACCAGGTCTGCATGGAAAGCAGCGAGATGAGGACGCGCAGGCCGTAGAGATTGAACTGGTCGGAATAAAACAGCCGCGGGCCGCGGTAGATCAGCAACGGCACCAGCATCAGGCAGGCGAAGGTGTTGCGCAGAAAGACGACCTCAAACGGGTGCAACCCGGCATTCATGGCCATGCGCGAAAACATGGCGAGCCCCGCAAACAGCGCCATGGCTAGCGTGATCCATACCACCCCCGCGATCGGATCGTTGCCCGTGCTCGGCCGGCTGCCGAGCCTGATCCTCAACTGCGGCATGAACCCCTAATCCCCCGCCCCTCTGACCTCCGCCCGGCAGCATCATGCGCGCTAAGCTCCGCCTTGCAAAGTCGGGCGATCTTGCGCGCACAGCAGATCGCGGCGGCATGATACTCATGTGCAAACGTCGGCCCAGACGTCATAGGCGTCGCTGGCCGCGACGCGGGCCTGCACGATGTCGCCCGGCGCAAGTCCCTTGGCTCCGTTGAGAAAAACCGAGCCGTCGATGTCCGGTGCGTCCCACTTGGACCGACCAAGCGCGCCCTCCTCGTCGACTTCGTCGACAATGACGTCGATGCCGCCTCCGACCCGCGCCGCGTTGAGGTCGCGGCTTACCTCCTGCTGCACCGACATCAAGCGGTGCCAACGCTCCTCCTTGACCTCCTCGGCAACCGCTCCGGGCAGCTCGTTGGCGGCGGCGCCGGCGACGGCCTCATATTTAAAGCAGCCAACGCGCGTCAACCGTGCCGCCTTGAGCCAGCCCAGCAGCAGGGCGAAGTCCGCCTCGGTCTCGCCCGGAAAGCCGACGATGAAGGTGGAGCGCACCGCCAGATCGGGACAGATTTGGCGCCAGCGGGCGAGGCGATCGAGGGTCTCCTCCTGATGTGCAGGCCGGCGCATGGCTTTGAGCACCGCCGGTGCGGCGTGCTGGAAGGGGATATCAAGGTAGGGAAGGATCCGTCCTTCCGCCATCAGCGGCAACACCGCATCGACGTGCGGATAAGGATAGACGTAGTGTAGGCGAATCCAAGCACCGAGCTCACCCAGCGCCCGCGCAAGATCGAGGAAGCGCGCGCGCACTGGTTGTCCCTTCCAGCTGCTCTCGGCGTATTTGAGGTCGAGGCCATAGGCCGAGGTGTCCTGGCTGATGACCAGCAGCTCTTTGACGCCGGCGTTCACCAAGCGTTCGGCCTCGCTCATTACGTGGGCCGCGGGGCGGCTGACGAGCCGCCCGCGCAGGCTGGGGATGATACAAAACGAACAGTGGTTGTTGCAGCCTTCAGAAATCTTCAGATAGGCATAGTGACGGGGCGTCAGGTGCAAGCCTTCCGGCGGGACAAGATCGAAAAAGGCATCGTGCAGCGGCGGCACCGCCTCGTGCACGGCCTCCACGACCTGCTCGTATTGATGCGGCCCGGTAACGGCCAACACGCCAGGATGTTCGGCAAGGATACGCTCCTTTTCCACGCCGAAGCAGCCGGTGACCACAACGCGCCCGTTCATGGCGATTGCCTCGCCGATGGCGTCGAGGCTTTCCTGTTTGGCCGAGTTGAGAAAGCCGCAGGTATTGACCACCACCACGTCGGCCCCGGCATAGTCCGCCGAGAGCTGGTAGCCCTCCGCCCGCAGTCGCGTGATGATGCGCTCGCTGTCTACCATGGCCTTGGGGCAGCCGAGCGAAACCAGGCCGACCCGAGGGGCAGGCTTGACCCTGTCGCGCCCCGCCCCGGTGCGGCGGGCACCCGGCTGGCGCCTTTTTCTGGCGGTTAGTGCTGACATGGGGCCGGCTTTTAGCGCCCGCCCGACGCTATGGCAAATGCCGGTCTCGATCGCCACCAGCGCGGCCCGGCCTGGCGCGGCCGCGCTCCCAGGCCGTGACGGCAAAAAACTGGGCTGCGCGGCTTTTGACACGATCGGGTGCTTGACTGGCGCCGTCCATTGCCCTTTCCCACAATTCTGGGAGGACTAGTCATGCAACCGAAGCTTGCCCTCGCCGGCGCGCTGCTGGCCACCATCGCCAGTGCCGGCGAGGCGAAGGCACAGGCGCGCGTCGAGGTCGGCATTCTGACCTGCTGGGCGCGCGGCAGCACCGGCCATCTCGTCACGTCGACCAAGTACCTTCGCTGCCGCTTTCAGCGCCAGGGGCGGGACGAGTACTATCGCGGCTCGATTGCCAAATTCGGCATCGACCTTGGCAGTACAGCCAAGACGGCCATCACCTGGGCCGTGCTGGCACCGACCGCCAATCCACCGCCGCGCTCGCTCAGCGGTGACTATGGCGGAATCGGTGCCGAAGCAACGGCGGGCTACGGGCTAGGCGCCAATGCCCTGATCGGCGGCTCGCGCCGCGGCATCATCCTACAGCCCCTGAGCGTGCAAGCGCAGAAAGGCTTCAATATCGCCGCCGGCGTGGCCACGCTTGCCTTGCGGGCAGAATAAGGTCGGCACGAGCGAGCCAAGCCTGGGCGGCTGTTGTTGCTGACACGGTCGGCGGATCGCGCGATGGCCGAGGCAATGCTTTCGGCGGATCGCGCGATGTCACAATTCCCGGGCAAACAACGAGTTGCGCGTGGTGAGAAATTTTTCGCCGGGTTGCCGCCTCACAGCGCCTTCGCCATGTCGCGCAGCATAAATTTTTGGATCTTACCGGTGCTGGTTTTTGGGATCTCGGCGAACACGATGAGGCTTGGACATTTGTAGCCGGCCAGGCCGCTGCGGCAGTGGGCAAGCATGTCTTCCTTGGAGACCGTCATGCCCAACTTCAACTCGATGAAAGCCACCGGCGTTTCGCCCCATTTCTCGTGCGCTTTGCCAACGACGGCGCAGGCCGCCACGGCCGGGTGCTTGTAGATCACTTCCTCCACCTCAATCGATGAGATGTTCTCTCCACCCGAGATGATGATGTCCTTCGAGCGATCCTTTAGCTGAATGTAGCCGTCCGGATGCCGTACGCCGAGGTCGCCGGAGTGGAACCAGCCACCGGCGAAGGCTTGCGCCGTGGCCGCTTGGTTCTTTAGATATCCCTTCATGACGATGTTGCCGCGGAACATCACCTCGCCGAGGGTCACCCCGTCGGCGGGCACCGGCGTCATCGTTTCGGGGTGCAAAACACTGAGCTCTTCGAGGGCGGTGTAGCGTACGCCCTGGCGCGCCTTCAGCTGCGCCCGCTGGGCCGGGGCGAGCCCATCCCATTGCGCCTGCCATTCGTTCACTACCGCGGGGCCGTAAACCTCGGTCAGGCCATAGACATGCGTGACGTTGAAGCCGGCTTCCGCCATCGCCGCCAACACTGCTTCGGGCGGGGGAGCCGCCGCGGTGACGAACTCGACCCGGTGGGATAGCGGTCGCTTTTCGTCCGCGGCGGCGTTGAGGAGCGTAGACATGACGATGGGCGCCCCGCACAGATGCGTGACGCGATGCTCGGCAATGGCCGCGAACATGGCTTTGCCTCGCACCCACCGCAGGCACACGTGCGTGCCAGCGACGAGCGATAGCGTCCAGGGGAAGCACCAGCCGTTGCAGTGGAACATCGGCAAGGTCCACAAATACACGGGATGGCGGCCCATGCCGGTTGCCAGAGTATTGGCATAACACATGAGCGCGGCACCGCGGTGGCTGTAGACCACGCCCTTGGGATTGCCCGTGGTGCCCGAGGTGTAATTGAGCGCCAGGGCGTCCCATTCGTCATCGGGCAGGCGCCAGCAAAACTCTGGATCGCCCTCGGCGATCAGCGCTTCGTAGTCGAGATCCGACAGGCGTTCGCCCGTCTGCGGGAATTCGCGATCGTCGTAGTCGACGACGAGCGGCTTGACCTCAGTCTGTGCCAAAGCCGCCCGCATCACCGGTGCGAATTCGCGATCGCAAATCACCAACTTGGTCTCGGCATGGTCGAGCTGAAATGCGATGACGGCCGCGTCAAGGCGCGTGTTCATGGCGTGCAGCACGGCGCCGATCATGGGTACCCCGTAGTGGGCCTCGAGCATCGGCGGTGTATTGGCGAGCATCACGGAGACCGTATCACCCCGCCCAAGGCCGCGCCGCGACAGCGCGCAGGCAAGGCGCCGCGTGCGCCGGTAGAGCTCCGCGTAGCTGTCCTGACGGCTGCCGTGGATCACGGCGACGCGCTGAGGATAGATCGCGGCGGCCCGCTCGAGGAACGGCAATGGGGAGAGCGGCTGAAAATTGGCGGCACACCTGTCGAGGTGTTGGGCGTAGGGATTGACGGACATGAACTTGCAACCTCCAAGGGCGGCGCGAAAGGCCGCGGCCGGCCAGCGTGCCGGCGCAACCTAGTGGACCGGCGGCCCGCGATACAACCGTGGCGAACGCCGGGGCCGCGGTTGGCGGGAGAGCCGGCGGCGGCCAGCCGGTCCGATCGGCCAAATGTGCTCAAGTCGAGGCAATCAAGCAAAATGATTTGCACACTTCATGAAAATTGTGGAAAACTCGCGAGACGGTCGGAGCACGGGGGCACGTGCCTGGCAGGCGTGGGGCAAAGCAAGCCGTCCCGAGCGGGACGGGCGTGGTACGTCGAGGGGAGACGAGGCCATGGGGGAAACGGCTGCCGGAGGCGCCATCAGGGGCTGGCGGTCCGGGGGTTTACTAGAGCGACTGGCCGATCTGCAGCGCGACGGCGATGCCCCCGCGGCGCACCGTCAGCTGCCGCCTCGGCCGCCGAGCGGCACGAAGCTTAGACCCTTTGCCGTGGGGCTGCTCGGGAGCCTTGTCCTCGGTGTTGCCGCCTTTGCTGTCATGGCGGTACGCCCGGAGGTCGAGGCCGGCGAGCGTTCCTCCGCCCCCCTCGCCGGCGCCTGGCAGGACCGACCGCAGTTCGTCGCGTTGGATGTGCCGATCCTCAAAAGCGATGAGCTGGTGGCGTTCCCCTTGCTCGTTACCGGCCTCGAGGGTGCGGGCGAGGTGCGGATCGTCTTGCAGCATTTGCCGGAAGCGCTGTGGTTTTCGCGGGGCGAACGGCGCGATGAGCACACTTGGGAACTGGCGCGGGCCGACCTCGACGACCTTTGCGTGACGTTGCGTCCTGGCACGCCACCCGCCTTCATGGTCGGGATTGAAGTCATCGATGCTAATGCCGCAACGCTGACGCAGACCTCGGCCGCGGTGCGGCTCGTCGATCCCCCCGCGAGCGTGGCAAGCCCAGCCTTGTCCGTGACCGCCAAATCCGCGCGGCGCGATCACTGGGTGACGCCCGCCGAGGTGGCGGTTTTGACGTGGTCGACGACGACCATCACGCGTGAGGGCGTTGCCCGCGAAGCTCGGGCGCGGGCCGCCGCGCGCGGCGGTGATCGACCGCTCCCGGCCGTCGCAGACGCCGGGCGACAGGGTCTATCGGCCATGCCGCAGGTCTCGCAGCGCCCGCCGGGTATGAGCGCGCTTGGCGCCCTTTCGCGCGAGCCCAGCGGCGACGGCCGCTGGCTCTGGTGGCGATTGCCGGTGCCAGCCTGGGCTTCCGCCGGCAACGGTGAGGGGCTACGCCATTAGCCCCGCGCGGCGCGGCCGCGGGCCTCGTCGCCGGCCCCACTGGGAGGCCAGGTGCGCCGGGGGAGCTTCGGCGAGCGATTTTGGCATCGAGGCGGAGGCCCGGCGGGGGCGGTCGATTTGCCCATCCGTTCGGCTGATAAGGGCTCGGCGCCCGCCCGCGCGCCGTGAGCGCGCAGCGTCCCTGGGACACAGGCACTGATGGCGGCCCGCACTCGATTGGCCG
>Ga0207675_100005832_pt1 | contig 11768 bp, 11 predicted proteins | sample KBSSwiS42_FD_184305 | JGI IMG/M metagenome (GOLD analysis project Ga0207675, IMG submission 184305) | Switchgrass rhizosphere microbial communities from Kellogg Biological Station, Michigan, USA - KBS Switchgrass S4-2 (SPAdes) (version 2) | ecosystem: Host-associated > Plants > Roots >...
CGTCCTGCACGTAGCGCCTCAGGCGCCGCGCCAGCGGCCGCGTCACCCAGCGCAGGCTGCCCGCGAGCAGCACGGCCTTGCGGTCGCTCGCGCGCGGCGCGTCCGACAGGGCCAGATCGAGGTCGCTCGTGAGGTCGTAGCGGATCTTGTTGCGATCCAGGTAGCGCACCAGCGCCGCCAGCGACGCGAAGCCCGCCGGGCGGCCGTCCTCCCCGGCGAACACCCGCGGCCAGCGCACCCGCCCGCCGCCGGGGCGGTTCAGCGTGTCGGGCATCCCGTCGCGCAACGGCGGGTCGTCGACCGGGTCGGTGCCGAGCCAGGTGATCGCCGGGACGACGACGAGCATCGTCGCGCGCTCGCGCGCCTGCACGAGGAAGGGCACCTCGGTGCGGTTGCGGCCCGCTTGGAGCTCGACCAGGTAGAGCCCCGACTCGCCGTCGGGGGCGCGCAGCTTCAGCGGGCCCTTCGCGCCCGCGGCCACCTTGCCGCGGCGCACCGGCTTCCTCGCGCCCACGCGCCGGATCGCCCAGCGGTAGGGCCGCGCGCGCGAGTCGACGAAGAAGTCCGCCCGCTCGCCCGCGGTGACCGGGCGCAGCGGCGGCTGCGCGGCCAGCGAGCGCACCGTGATGCCGGCCGGGCCCGGGGAGTCGCGGAGGTCGAACGGCACCTGCTCCGGGTTGGAGCCCACGTTGCCGGCGCGGTCGCGCACCCGCACCTGCACGACGTAGACCCCCGACGGGACCGGCTTGCCGCCCGACCGGCCGTCCCATTGCCAGCGCCGCAGGCCGGGCGCCCGGCTCCCCTTGGCGACGAGCTGCGGCGCGCCGGCGTCCGTCCGGATGACGCGGAAGCGCGTCGCGCTGCGCGGCGAGACCCCCGACACGAGCACCGACATCAGGGGCGGCACCGGCCCCACGACCTGCCCGGGCCGGATCTCCACCACGCGCGGGTGCGGCGGCTTGGTGTCGAGCGTGATCAGCCGCGGGTTGACGACGGAGCGGCCCTGCTCGAGCAGGCTCCCGCGCACGCGGTAGACCCCGTCGGGGGCCAGGGTGCCGTCGTCGGTGCGGCCATCCCAGGTCACGCGGACCGGCGCGGACGGCCGGATCGGGCGCTCGGTCACCAGCCGCCGCACGGGGTTGCCGGCGGCGTCGACGAGGTCGGCGGTCAGCACGTCGGCCTCGCGCACCCGCAGCGCCAGCGCGGCGCGGTCCTTGTGCCCGTCGCCGTTGGGCGAGAGCCAGCGCTGGCCGTGCAGCTGCACCACCGGCGGCGAGCCCTTCAGGCGCTGGGCCACGAAGAAGGCGCCGAACGTCGCCGCCACGAGGGCGAGGAAGACGACGCGGGCGAGGGTGGTCACGGGCGGCCGGCGCGGGCGGCCGGCCCGGCGGGCGGCGCCACCGCTAGGGCGCCTTGTCCTGGCCGAGGATCACCACGACGTCCGCGCCCTCGCTGAGGTCGCGGGTGTCGGCGTCGAGCCGCTGCACCGTCGAGATGTCGAGCCGGCGGGCCACGGAGCGGGCCTGCGTGCGGGCGCCCGAGCGGGTGCCGTAGAGCACGGAGGAGTCCGCGCGCTGCTGGTCGGTGTTGTTGCCCGTCGCGATCTCGCTGAACCCGGCGTCGGTGAGCGTGTCCTTCTCGCGCGAGGCCAACCCCGGGATCGTGGTGCCGTTGAGCACGGCGACCTTGGTGGCCTCGGGTGTGAGCGTCCCGTCAGACGGCGCGGAGGTGCTGTCGCTGCCGGGTGTGGCGCTGGCCGCCGTGTTCGGGGCGGGCGTCTGCTCGTCGTCGCCGCCGCCGATCACGCCGAACGCGAACAGCGCGACGACCACGGCCACCAGGCCGGCGGCGCCGATCAGCGCGGGGACGAGCTTCGAGCCGCCGGAGCCGCCGGAGGACGCCGACGGCCGGGTCGCGGGCGCGGGGCGCCGCGGCGGGACCGTCGCGGAGCGGCTGGGCTGGCGCAGCGGGGCGGCGGGCGCGGGGGCGCGCCGCGGGAACGGGGTCGCGCGCGGGATCGGCGCGGCGGGGATCTCCGCCGGCTTCTCCGCGTCCTTCGGCTCGTCGCCGGCCGGCTTCTCGTCCTCGGGCTTGCCGGCGGCCTTCTCGTCGCTCTCGGGCTTCGCCTCGCCCTCGGCCTTCTGCTCGCGCGGGGAGGCGGCCTTGGCCACGGCGGCCGCGCCCGCGGCACCGGCCGCTGCGGCGACGGCGGGCTTCGCGGCGCCCGCCTCGCCGTCCTCGGCCTTCTCCTCCGCGGGCTCGTCCTCGGCCTCCGGCTTCGCCTCGCTCTCGGCGGCGGGCTTCGCGTCGTCCTCCGCGTCCGGCTTCGCCTCGCCCTCGGGCGTCTCGGCCGGCGTTTCGGCGCCGTTGGTCTTCGCGCCCTCCGCCTCCTCGGCGGGCCCGGCTCCCTCGCCGGCCTCGGAGGCTGCGGCGGCCGTGCCGTTGCCGGCCTGGGCGCCGGCCTTCTCGGACTCGGGCTCGACGACCTCCGTCGCCTGCTCGCCGGTGGCGGGCTTGGCCGCGGCGGTGGCGGCGGCCGGACCCGCGGCGGCGGCGGAGGGCACGGGCTTGGGCCGGGGCTGCGCCTGCACCCGGCGCGCGGCCTCTGCCTGGGCCACGGCGCGCGCCTCGACCTCCTGCGCGCGCTCGGGCGCACGGCCGGCCCAATCGCGCAGGCGTCGCAACTCCCGAGCCTGGGCGAAGTAGAGGATGGTGAGCACGGCCAGGCCGAAGAACGCCGCGATGCCGATGTATGCGCCGTACTTCTCGACCTGGTCCTGCAGCGAGAACGCGAGGAGATGGACCATGGAAGGGCGGGAGAGAGTCTAGGAGGCCGTCCGGCTGCCCGGCAGCTCGACGCCGTCCTCGGGGTCCAGCGCGGGCGCCTCCATGCGGCGCGGCTCGGCCGCAGGAGCGGCCATGCGGCCCGTCGCGAGCTCGGAGACGGTGGTCGCCAGACCGGCCGCGTCCCCCTCCAGGACCAGCAGTCCGATGCGGTCGAACGTCGCCTCCACCCACGCCGGATCGACGGCCGGCCGGCGCGCGCGCAGGATCTTCTGCGCCGGCGTCGGCTCGGGATGCTCGTAGGCGTTGAAGAGGTCCTCGTGCAGCTTCTCCCCGGGCCGCCGCCCGACGATGTCGATCGCGATGTCGCGGCCGGGCTCGAGGCCGGAGAAGCGGATCATGTCCTCCGCCAGGTCGATGATCCGGACCGGCTCGCCCATCTCGAGCACGAACACCTCGCCGCCCTGGGCCAGCGAGCCCGCGCGGATCACGAGCTGCACCGCCTCCGGGATCGTCATGAAGAAGCGCGTCATCTCCGGGTCGGTGACCGTCACGGGCCCGCCCGCCTCGATCTGGCGGCGGAAGATCGGCACCACGGAGCCGGAGGAGTTCAGGACGTTGCCGAACCGCACCGATGCGTAAGCCGTGTCCTCGTAGCGCGCGTTGGCGGCCTCGGCGGCCCACTCGGCGAGCGCCTTGGAGGCGCCCATCACCGTCGCCGGGTCGACGGCCTTGTCCGTGGAGACCTGGATGAAGACCTTGGTGCCGGTGTCGCCCGCGACGCGCGACATCACGCGCGTGGCGATCGCGTTGTTGCGCACCGCCTCGACGGGGTTCTCCTCCATCAGGCCCACGTGCTTGTAGGCGGCCGCGTGGAAGACGACGGTCGGGCGGTGCTCCTGGAACACCTCCCGCATGCGCTCCTCCTCCTTGCAGTCGGCGAGCACCGCGACGGTGTTGAGCGCGTGCCGGTCCTCGACCAGCTCGCGCGTGATCTCGAACAGGTTGTCCTCGGCGTGGTCGAGCACGACGAGCCGGCTCGGGCCCACGCGCGCGATCTGGCGGCACAGCTCGGAGCCGATCGAGCCGCCCGCGCCCGTGACCAGCACGCAGCGGCCGGTCAGGTAGCCGCCCGTCGACTCGATCTCCATCCGCACGGGCTCGCGGCCGAGCACGTCCTCGACGCGCACCTCGCGGACCTGGCGGATGAAGCGGCCGCCGCCGGTCTGCAGCAGCTCGAACACCGTCGGCATCGTGCGCACGCGCACGCCGCGCTCGCGGCAGGCGCGCACGACCCGCGCGCGCAAGGTGCCGGGGGCGGAGGGGATCGCGATCAGGACCTCGTCGGGCTCGACGTCCTCGAGCACGTACGACAGGTCCTCGGTGGTGCCGAGCACGTCGAGGCCGCGATCGATGCGCACGCCCTGCTTGCGCGGGTCGTCGTCGACGAACCCGACGGGGCGCATGTTGAGGTCCGGGTTGCGCAGGATCTCGCGCAGCAGCAGGCGGCCGCCGTCGCCGGCGCCGACGATCAGGACCGAGCGCGCCCCGCGCCGCGGGCGGTAGCCGCCGAGCGGGCGCTCGAAGTACATGCGGACCGCGTAGCGCACCGCCCCGAGGAAGACGAGCATGAGCAGCCCGTAGATGATCGGCACGCTGGCCGGGAGCGGGACGGGCACGAAGCCGCGCGGGTAGCCGACGAAGATCTCCTTCGGCTTGACCACCGCGACGTACGCCACCAGCGCGAGCACGGCCGCGACGACGGCCTGCCCGACGCGCAGGTACTCGCGCTGGGACGAGTAGCGCATCCAGTGCCGGTAGAGCCCGAACCCGGCGAAGATCGCGACGTTGCCGATGACCACGAACGAGATCGTGTTCTCGAACAGCTGCTGGTAGTCGGTCGGGACGCCCTCGTCGAAGCGGAGCCGGAAAGCGAGGAAGTAGGCCAGCGCGGCCAGCCCGGCGTCCACCACGATCTGGGGCAGCGCGTGCCGGTGGACGGGGAGGGCCGCAAGGCGGGACCTGCGGCGCATCCGGAGCAGTCTATTGGTGCGGCAGGCGAGCCGACCGCACTGCGGCGACCACCTCGGCGGCCTGATCGTCCGACAGGACGGGACTCATCGGGATCGCGACGTGCGTGCGCGCGAGCTCGTCGGTCGCGGGAAGCTCCACGCCGGCCACGAACTCGGCCATCGCGGGCTGCCGGTGCGCGGGCACGCGGTAGTAGATCTTGTGGCCCACGCCCGCGGCCTTCAGGCCCTCCGCGAGGCCGTCGACCGCGGTGTCGCGCACGACGTAGAGATGCCAGGCGGGGTCGCTCCCCGGGGCGGGCCTCGGCAGCTCCACGAGCTCGCCGAGCCCGGCGCGCTCGTAGGCCGCGGCGCCGGCGCGGCGGCCGTCGCACCACGCATCCAGGTGCGGCAGCTCGATCCGCAGGATCGCCGCCTGCAGCTCGTCCAGGCGCGAGTTGTGCCCGACGAGCTCGAACGTCCCCTTGTCCTTGGAGCCGTGGAAGCGCAGCAGCCGGATCTTCGCGTCGAGCTCCGGGTCGTTCGTGACGACCGCGCCGCCGTCGCCGAAGGCGCCGAGGTTCTTGGACGGGAAGAACGAGAAGGTGGCGATCGTGCCGACGGCGCCGGGGCGCCCGTCGGCCGCGAGCGAGCCGGCGGCCTGGGCGGCGTCCTCGACCACGGGCACGCCGAGCGCCTCGATCTCGCGCACCGGCGCGACGTTGCCGAACAGGTGCACCGCGATCACGGCCTTCGTGCGCGGCGTCAGCGCGGCGCGCACGGTCTCGGCGGTCACGCAGCACGTGTCCGGGTCGACGTCGCAGAAGACGGGCCGGGCGCCCGTGTGCGGGATCGCCTCGGCCGACGCGTAGAAGGTGAAGGACGGCACGACGACCTCGTCCCCGGGGCCGACCCCGAGCGCGCGCAGCGCGAGGACCAGCGCGTCGGTGCCGTTGGCGACGCCGGCGGCGTGGCGGGCGCCCAGGTACGCGGCGAACTCGTCCTCGAAGGCCTTGACCTCGGGGCCGAGGATGAAGACGCCGCGGTCGACGACCTCGGCGATCTTCGCGTCGATCTCGGCGCGCAGCGGGGCGAGCGGCGTCTTGGTGTCGAACAGCGGGACGGCCATCGCAGAGAGGCTAGTAGCGATTTTGCGCAAGTTCCCGCGCGCGGTGCCGTTGAGGCGAACATGAGAAAGCCCCTCCTGCTCGCCGCAGCGATCGCGGCGACCCTCGCCTTTGCAGGCCCCGCCTCCGCCGAGCCCACCTGGGCCCCGGCCGCCTCCGCGCCGATCCACCCCGGTGTGCAGACGATCACCGAAGGTGGTCAGTGCACGGCGAACTTCGTCTTCTTCGACGGCGCGAACAACGTGTTCATCGGCCAGGCCGCCCACTGCTCGAGCACCGGCGGCAGCACGGAGACCGACGGCTGCGACTCCGGCTCCCAGCCGCTCGGCACGCCCGTCGAGGTCGACGGCGCCTCCAAGCCCGGCACGCTGGTCTACAACTCCTGGCTGACGATGCAGGCCACCGGGGAGACCGACCCCGACACCTGCGCGTACAACGACCTCGCGCTGGTCAAGCTCGACCCGGCCGACTACGGCAAGGTCAACCCGTCGATCCCGTTCTGGGGCGGCCCGACCGGCATCGTCGACACCGTCGCCCAGGGCGAGAAGGTCCTCTCCTACGGCAACTCCTCGCTGCGCCTGGGCATCACCCAGCTCAGCCCGAAGGAGGGCCTGAGCCTCGGCCAGACCGGCAACGGCTGGAGCCACGAGGTCTACACCGTCTCGCCCGGCATCCCCGGCGACTCCGGCAGCGCGTTCATCAACCGCGACGGCAAGGCGTTCGGCGTGCTGAGCACGCTGCAGATCGCGCCGAAGGTCGGCGCCAACGGCGTCGGCGACCTGTCGCGCGAGCTCGCCTACGCGAACGCCAACGGCGCGGGCGTCAGCCTCGCCAACGGCACCGAGGCCTTCACGGGCCCGCTGCTGCCGTAAGCACCGCACCCATCGCTTGACCTGGAGGGCCCATCCGCCGATACGGCGGGTGGGCCCTTCGGCTGTATGGGGTATCCCAGTGATTGACGCTCCGGCCGGAGCGTGCATACCCTTCGTCTCGCGTGTTCACGTCGCAATCCCTGCGCGCCATCGTGCGCCCTGGCGCCATCTCGATCCGGGAACACCGGCTCGACGACGTCGTGCACCAGGTCGAGGTGCGCGGGACGATCGACGCCGAGACGACCCCGGAGCTCGCCCGCCGCATCGACGGCGCGCTCGCGGCCGGCGTGCGCTGGCTGATCGCGGACCTCTCCGGCGCCACCGAGGTCTCCGACGAGGCGCTCGGTGCGCTCGTCAACGTCGCGCGCGAGCTGCGCATGCGCCGCGGGGAGATGATCGTCGCCGGCTCGCCCGACGACGTCGCCGCCCGGCTCGGCGCCTGGGAGGTCGCGCACCGTCCCGCGCTGGCCGCCAACGTCGACCAGGCCGTGATGATCCTCAAGATGCTGCGGCCCAAGACGGCCGTCAAGCGCCCGGTGCAGCGCGCCAAGCAGCGCATCACCTCGCTCACGCTCCCGCGCGTGGAGCCCCCGGGCCGCACGGCCTGATCCCGCTAGCCTGACCCCCCGTGTTCGTCGTCGCGTCGCTGACCGACCCGATCGTGCAGTTCGCCGTCGACGTCATCGACGCGATGGGGCTGCCCGGGATCTTCCTGCTCATGGTGGCGGAGAGCGCCTGCATCCCGATCCCGTCCGAGGCGACGTTCCTGTTCGCGGGCTTCAACGTCTCCGAGGGCCACTACTCGCTCGCCGCGGTCGTGGCCGTCGGCACCGCCGCGAACCTCGTCGGCTCCTGGATCGCCTACGCGGTCGGCTACTACGGCCGGATCGACATCCTCGAGAAGCACGGCGCGAAGCTGCACATCAAGCCCTCGCACCTGCAGTGGGCCGACCGCTGGTTCGAGCGCTACGGCTCGGCGACCGTGTTCTTCACGCGCATGCTGCCGATCATCCGCACCTTCATCTCGCTGCCGGCGGGCGTCGCGCGGATGCCGTTCTGGCGCTTCACGATCCTGACGACGCTCGGCTGCATCCCGTGGATCTTCATGCTCACGTTCATCGGGATGCAGGTCGGCGAGAACTGGGAGTCCTGGAAGGACTCGCTGCACTACGTCGACTACGCGGTGCTGGCGATGATCGTGCTCGGGCTCGGGTACCTGCTCGTGCGGCGCCGTCGCTCCAGCCGTGCCGCCGCCGGCGGCTGAGAGCGCCGCGCTCGGCCTCCTTCAGGGGCCGGCCGAGCTGCTCCCGATCTCCTCGACCGCGCATCTCGAGCTGCTCGGCCGGCGGCTGGACGGCTACGCGCGGCTGAGCGCCGCGGGGCGCAAGGAGCTCGCGGTCGCGCTGCACGCCGGCAGCGCGCTCGCGCTCGCGCGCGTGCCGCGGCGGCCGGTCTTCCTGGCGCTCGCCACCGCCCCGGCGGCGCTGGCCGGCCTGCTGCTGGAGGGCCCGATCGAGCGGCGGCTGTCGGCGCCGGGCGCGATCGCGCTCGGGCTGGTCGCCGGCTCGGCGGCGCTGGTCGCCGCGGACCGCTCCCCGCAGGCGCGCGCGAGCGCCGACGCCGGGCTCGCCGACGCGGCCTGGCTCGGGCTCGCGCAGGCCGCCGCGCTCGCGCCGGGGGTCTCGCGCAGCGGCGCCGTGCGCTCGGCGGCGCGGGCGCGCGGGTTCACGCGCACGGCGGCGGCAGAGTTGGCGGCGGAGACCGCGCTGCCGGTGCTGGCGGGCGCGACGGCGCTCAAGGGCGCGCGGCTGGCGGCGCGGAGGCCCGGCGGACGCGAGCTCGCGGCGCTCGGGGCGGGCACGGCTGCGGCGGCGCTCTCGACCGCCGCCGCGCGAGTGGTGGTGCGGCGGTTCGAGCCGCCGGCGTGGGTGTGGGCGGCGTACCGGCTCGCCCTGGCCGCAGCCGTGGCCTCCGACCGCGGCGTCCGCCACAATGGGCGGCCATGACCGCCGCCTACGCCTCCTCGGGCGTCGACACCGGCGCGGCCGATCGCGCCGTCGCCGCGCTCGTCGGCGTCCTCAAGACGATCGACATCGGGCGCCCGTCGCGCTCCGTGCTCGCGTCGGGCCATTACGCCGCCGTGCTCGAGGTCGCGCCGAACCTCGGCATCGCGGTCGGCACCGACGGCGTCGGCTCGAAGCTGATCGTGGCCGAGCAGACCGGCCGCTACGACACGGTCGGGATCGACTGCATCGCGATGAACGTCAACGACGTGATCTGCGTCGGGGCGGAGCCGTTCGCGGTGCTCGACTACCTGGCCGTCGAGCGCGCGGACGAGGCCGTCATGCACGCGATCGCCCTCGGGCTGAAGGCCGGCGCCGAGCAGGCGGGGGTCGAGATCCCCGGCGGCGAGGTCGCGGTCCTGCCCGAGCTGATCCGCGGCCACCCGTCGCCGCACGGCTTCGACCTCACGGCCGCCTGTTTCGGGACCGTGGCGCTCGACGGGCTCGTCACGGGCGCGTCGATCACGCCGGGCGACGCGCTGATCGGCCTGCCCTCCGCCGGCCTGCACTCCAACGGCTACTCGCTCGCGCGCCGCGCGCTGCTGGGCGACGGCGGGCTCTCGCTCGACGCCACGCCGCCCGCCCTCGGCGGCGCCAGCGTCGCCGACGCGATGCTCGAGCCGACCGTGATCTACGTGCGCGCGATCCTCGAGCTGCTGCGCTCGGGCGCCGACGTGCGCGGCCTGGCGCACATCACCGGCGGCGGGCTGCTGAACCTGCTGCGCCTGCACGCCGACATCGGCTTCGAGATCTCCGACCCGCTCCCGGTCCCGCCGGTGTTCGGGCTCGTGCGCGAGTGCGGCAACGTCGCGGAGCCCGAGATGTGGGAGGTCTTCAACATGGGCTGCGGATTCGCCGTCGTCGTGCCGGAGGCCGACGAGGCGGCCGCGGTCGAGTTGCTCGCGCGCCACCACCCCGGGGCGCGGCGGATCGGCACGATCACCGGCGAGCCCGACCGCATCACGGTGCCGCCGCTGGGCATCGCCGGCGGGCCCGACGGCCTCGGCGCCTAGCCCTCGTCCTCGCCGTCGGCGAGCGAGCGGCCGAAGTCGAGCTTCTCGCCGTCGCCGGCGCCGCCCTCCTCATCGTCCTCGTCCGCGCGCTCGCGCGGCTCGCCGGTGGCCCCGGGGACGGAGTCGTCGGCCTTGCGGTGCTCCCAGTCCTCGCCGGCGCCCTCGATCTTGTCGCCGAGCTTGTCGGAGTGCTCCTGCAGCTCGTCGATCTCGCGCTCGAGCTCGTCGGCCTTGGCGTCGTGGTCCTGGCGGTCGTCGCTCATCGCCGGGAACCTACCCGGCGACGGCCGCCTCAATCGCCCTGGGTCGCCTCGTCCTCGGCCTTCGCGCGCTCGGCGAGCTTCTCGCGCAGGTAGTCGGCCTTCTCGGCGCGGCGGGCATGGGACTTCTCCGCCGCCTCCTCCTCCGCCGCTTCCGCGCGCTGCTTCTCGCGGCTGGCGCGCTCGATCTGGTCGAGGCGCATGCCTTCGGTGGTGGGGTCGGGCATGTCCTCAGGCTACCCCTGCCAGGCGCAGGAAGACGCCCTCGTGAGCGTAGGCCAGGACCAGACCCAGCACGCGCGCTTCCTGCTCCAGCGTATTCGGCGACGTCGCTCCGGTCTTCAGCCGGTCGCCGTGGGCCGGCTCAAGTGCTCGAAGCGCAGGCCGTTGACCACGGCGCCGGCGAGCACGATCAGGGCGATCACGTAGAACCACACGAGCGCGATCAGCACGAACACCGCCGAGGTGCCGATCCGCAGCGTGGAGACGTTGTCCAGGTACAGGGGGAAGCAGAGGTCGACGACGCCGATCGCGACCGTCGCGCCGAGCGCGCCCGGCCAGACGGCGGCCCACGGCATGCGCGCCTTGGGGACCAGCCGGTAGATCGCGCACAGCGTCAGGAACAGGACGACGACGCCGATCGACAGCGTCATCCCGTACACCAGGCCCTTCACGTCGGAGAGCCCGAGCGGCAGGTCGCGGGCGCCGGAGACGAGCAGCGCCTGCACCGTCGGCACGATCACCGTCGCGGCCACGAACAGGAACACGACCGCGAACATCCCGAGCGAGAAGACCTTCTGCCGCACCCAGGTCCGGCACTCGCAGTGGTAGATGCGGCAGAACGCGGTGTCCATCGCGCCCCAGAAGGAGGACCCGAACCAGATCGCGCCGACGATCGCGGCGATGCCGGCGGTCGTCGAGGTCTGCTGGAGGCGGCGGATGCCCTCCGAGAGCGTCGTGTCGGCGGCCGTCGGGAAGATCCGCTGCAGGTCCGCGAGCAGCGAGGCCGAGAGCTCCTCGGAGCGCAGCACGCGGCCCGCGATGAACAGGACCACCAGCGCGAACGGGAAGATCGACAGCAGGAGGTTGTAGGCGACCATGCCCGACATCCCGGTGACGTTCTCCTCGTAGGCCTTGCGCCAGAACGCGACGACGCCCTCGCGAGCGCGCACGGCGATGCCACGGCGCGCGGCGACGGCCGATGCGGCGCGGGCGCCGGTGGCATCTGGAGATGCGGCCACCCGGCCACTATGCCCCACTGAGGAGTCGGCTAGACGGCCGGCGTGGCGGCCGGGAAGCCGGGAACGGCCTCCGGGGCGGCCTGGGCGGGCGCCTCGGCGGCGTCTGCTGCGGGCGCGGGGCCGCTCACGAGCACCTCGGTGACGCGCAGCCCGAACTCCTCGTCGAGCACGACGACCTCGCCGCGGGCGATCGGCTTGCCGTTGACCAGCAGGTCGACGGGCTCGCCGGCGAGCCGGTTGAGCGTGACGATCGACCCGGGGCCGAGCGACAGCGTCTCGCGGATGGTCATGTGCGTGCGCCCGATCTCGACCGCGAGCTCGACGGGGACGTCGAACAGCCGCTCGAGTCCCGCGCCACCGTCAGCGGCGGGGACAGGTCCGGTCGTGGTCTCGAACGGG